>Ga0209692_10004104_pt1 | contig 13446 bp, 11 predicted proteins | sample tdDd472_FD_187129 | JGI IMG/M metagenome (GOLD analysis project Ga0209692, IMG submission 187129) | Marine sediment microbial communities from the Atlantic coast under amendment with organic carbon and nitrate - tdDd47.2 (SPAdes)... | ecosystem: Environmental > Aquatic > Marine > Coastal >...
CGCCCCCTCCTCTTTCGCCCGCATCAAGATGACCGCCCTGCCCAAGCGCGAGCGGGTGGAGATCCAGCTCGATAACGGCCGCTACACGCTGGTCGAAGAGGAGCGCATCGTGCCGCTCCTGGCCTCGAACAACAAACGAGGCAACAACCGCATCGATTTCTCCTGGTCGAACACGCAGATCGACAAGGATTCGATCCAGTTCCGTCCGCTCGCGATCCGCGAGGGCGACACGTTCCGGCCCCTCAAGGAGGGCGAGGTCACGGTCATCAACGTGGCCTACCCGCCGAACGAGAACGCGCTGGTCTGGGAGGTGCATTCCTCCAAGGCGTGCGCACTCAAGGCTCGCGTCAGCTACCTGGTCTCCAACCTGTCCCGCTCCTTCGCCTACCGCGCTCTGGCGGACAAGGACGAGACGTTCCTCGTGCTCAAGAAGTACCTGCAGCTTCGCAACTACTCCGGCGAGGAGTTCGGCGAGGCGGGCGTTTGGGCCGGATTCGGGCCGAAGTTCACCAAGCAGGTCGACCAACAGACCGACATCAAAATGCTGCTCGAACGCTTCGCCAAGGTTCCGATCCGCAAGACCTACACGTTCGATTGGTATGCGCACGGCCGCCTGAACAACGACAAGCCGTTCGCCTCGCGCGTGCTCATGCACTACAGACTGCGCAACGACAAGCGCCACGGACTCGGCAAGTTCCCGCTTCAGCCCGGCAAGGCGCGCATCTTCATCCAGGACGGACGCGGCGGCGAGGCGTTCCTCGGCGAGGACTGGGCCAAGCTGACGCCCATCGACGGCGACATGCGGCTGTTCCTCGGTGACGCGCGCGACGTCGTCTGCACGCGCAAGATCAAGAGCAACCAACGCCACGCCATCCGCGGCAACCTGTTCGACCAGGAGATCCGGATCACTTTCGGGTGCGAGAACTTCAAGGACAAGGAAGTCACGCTCGACATCATCGAACAGCTCAACCGGCTCGCGCAGCAGTACGCCGCGCCCGCGCAGGGCGACGTGGAGTGGGAGCTCGGCCCGGAGACCTCGGAGGCGATCAAGGTCACCTACGAGCGCGGTCGCGCCATGCCCCTGCTCAGCATCGATCTTCCCGCCCGCCCCACCGGCAAGGACGCCAAGGTCGAAAAGCAGACGTTCGTCTTCCACATCGTCCTCAAGAACCTCTGGAAATAGACATCATGATCCGCACCACAATCCTGTTCACCGTCCTGCTCGGAGGACTCGCGCACGCCAGCAACGTCGACCTCGTCACGCTGCCCAACCGCGACGCCGTCCAGCTGACCATCTACAACTCCGAGGACCTGACCCTGGTCAAGGAGACGCGCGCCGTGACGCTCAAACGCGGCATCAACCGGCTCCAGTTTTCTTGGGCCAACACGCTGATCGATCCGTCCAGCGTCGAGTTCCGAGCGCTGCGCCATGCCGACCAGATCGAACTGGCCGACACGGTCTTCCCGGGCCAGAAGCGTCAGCACCTGACGTGGAACATCGTCTCGGAGATCGAGGGCGAGGTTCCGGTCGAGGTGAGCTACTTCACCAGCGGCCTGACCTGGACGATGGACTACGTCGCCCTGACGAACGCCGGCGAAACCGACATGGACTTCACCGGGCACGTGCGCGTGTTCAACCAGTCCGGAGAAGAGTACGAGAACGCGCAGGTCCGCCTGATCGTGGGCAAGATCAACCTCGTCGAGAAGATCGCGGAGCTCGCGCGCCGCCAGGGAATCCCGCCGCCGCAACCGGGCACCGTTGGCTTCAACCAGCTGAAGGATCGTGCCGGACGCCGCGCTTTCGGGAAGGCCGAGTCGCGCTCCCGGGACGCGGCCAAGAGCGCCAAGAAGATCGTGAAGGAAGGCGTGAGCGAGTACTTCATGTTCAGCGTCGAGGGCGAGGAGACGATCCGCACGGATGGTCGAAGCGCATGCGCGCACTGCAGTCCCTGAAGATGCAGTTCCGCATCGTCTATCGCATGCGGACGCACCAGTACGGACCTCGCCCGGTTCGCTTCTTCCTGTGGCAGAACGACGAGGCGCACAAGCTGGGCGATGCACCCTTGCCCGACGGGCGCGTCCGCGTCTTCCGCCGCAACGCGAGCGACGGGATGAGCTTCCTCGGCGAACAACAGATCCGCTATGTCCCAATGCAGGCGCCGGTCGAGATCAACCTCGGTACCGACGACCTCGTCGTGTACGAGTCGCGCAAGACGGGTTCAGAGCGCTTCGAGTTCCACTTCCGCGTACACAACAACCGCGAGTACGTCGACGGCTGGAATGAGCGGACGAAGTGGGTCGACACCATTCGCAACTACCGCGACAAGCCGATCACCTTCGAACTGCATCGCATCTGGCCCGGCGACGTCGAGTACCAGTCCGAGGTCGCAACGAAGTCGTTCGACTACCGCACCATCGAGACGACGTTTGACGTCGGCGCACGGGAAACCTTCGCTTACCCGTGCACCGTGCTTACCCGCCACGGCCGCAACCAGAAACAGAACCGCCTTCGGATCCGGTAATGCGCACCTGTGCCCTGCTCCTCCTGCTGACCACTCTCGCGTCCGCGAAGAACGTCGATCTTGTGACGTTGCCGGGGCGCGAGAGCACCCAGCTGACGATCTACAACTCGGCGGACATCACGCTCGTCAAGGAGACGCGCTCCGTCACCCTCAAGCGGGGAACGAACCGGCTCCAGTTCAGCTGGGCGGGAACGCTCATCGATCCGACCAGCGTGGAACTGCGCATCCTGCGCGACGCGGACAAGATCGAAATCGCCGACACCGTGTTCCCGGGCCAGAAGCCGCAGCACCTGATCTGGAACATCCGCTCCTCCGTCGAGGGCGAGGTGCCGGTCGAGGTGACGTACTTCACCAGCGGCCTCACCTGGAGCATGGACTACGTCGTTCGTACCAATCCCGACGAGTCGCGCATGGACCTTGAGGGTCATGTACGTGTATTCAACCAGTCCGGCGAGGACTACGAGAACGCCGAGGTCCGTCTGATCGTCGGCAAGATCAACCTGGTCGAGCGGATCGCGGTGCTCGCGCGGCGACGCGGCATCCCGGTGCCCGGGGACTTGACAGCAGCCTTCAAGGAGCTCCGCAAGGATGCCACTCGCACGGCGGTCCTGCGCGCCGAAACCGCCACGCTGGCGGCCGACATGGACTTGCTCGAGGAAGCGGAGAAAGCGATCGTCAAGGAGGGCTTGAGCGAGTACTTCCTGTTCTCCATCGAGGGCACCGAAACGATCGGCAACGGCTGGTCGAAGCGCATGGTGGCGGTCCGCTCCAGCGGCGCGGAGTTCGAGATCGTCTATCGCATGCGGGCGCACCAGTACGGCCCCCGCCCGGTTCGCTTCTTCTTGTGGCAGAACGACGAGAAGCACCAGCTTGGCGAGTCTCCCCTCCCCGACGGCCGCGTTCGCATCTTCCGCCGCAACCGAACGGACGGCCTCAGCTTCCTGGGCGAACAGCAACTGCGCTATGCCCCCATCGGGGCCAAGGTCGAGGTCAATCTCGGCCCGGACGATCTCGTCGTCTACGAAACGCGCCGCACCGGATCCAAGCGCTTCCGCTTCCGCCACGAGGGCAAGCGCGAGCGCGTGACCGGCTGGGACGAGCAGACCACGTGGATCGACACGGTGCGCAACTACCGCGACAAGCCGATCACATTCGAGCTGCACCGCATCTGGACCGGCGATGTCGACTACTCGTCCGAGATCGCGACGAAACTGTTCAACTTTCAAACCACGGAGGCGAAGTTCCCCGTCGAAAGTCGCGCGTCATCCCGCTATCCCGCCACGGTTCTGACACGCCACGGAAGGAACTCCAAGCAGAACCGCGTGCAGATTCGCGAGTGACCCCGTCTGCACGAATTCGTGCGGAGCACCGGGCGCGCACGCGGCTATATTGTTCGCCATGTTCTGGCGAGCGCTCCGACACCCCCACGTCCCCGAAGAGCGCGCCCGCGCGAAAGCCATCTGGGACTCCCTTCCCGAGGAACTTCACACGCCCGACCAGGGCTTCGGCCGCTGGAGCACCGGCTGCGGCGCGACGTGGGGCGTGATGGAACGCTGCGACTTCGGTTGCACGGCGTGCTACCTCGCGAAGGGTGCCAACCAGACCGACGCGATGCCCTTCGAGCAGGTGGCCGAGCAGATCGACGCACTGAAGGCGCACATGGGCGCGGGGGCGCGCATCCAGATCACCGCCGGCGAGGTCACCCTGCTGCCGTGCGACGACCTGATCCGAATCGTGAAATACGCGCGCGATTGCGGGCTGATCCCGATGGTCATGACCCACGGGCAACGCTTCCTGCGCGAGCCGGAGTATCTCGAGCGGCTCGTGCTGGAGGCGGGGCTCGATCGTTTCTCGTTCCACGTCGACACGACGCAGCGGGGACGCGACGGCGGCGACCCGGAAACCGAGGCGGAGCTCATGTCGGTGCGCGACGCCATGGCGGATCTCATCCGACGCACGCGCAAGAAGACCGGCAAGACGCTCTACGCCGCCCACACGGTGACGGTCACCGCCGACAACCTGCCCGAGCTTCCCGACATCGTCCGCTGGTGCGTGCGGAACGCGGACACCGTGAGGCTGCTCGGACTGCAGCCCCTCGCCCAGGTCGGGCGCACGCGCGTCGAGGGGCGTCCGAACGAGGTCTGGGAGAAGGTCTGCGAGGGCATCGGCCGCCCGATCCACGATCGCACCTGGCTGTTCGGCCACCCGGACTGCAATCAGTTCGCCTGCCTGTGGGTCTGCGGCAAGGACGTCGTCGAGGTGCGTCGCAAGGGCTCGAAACTCGACTCGTGGTTCATGGGCACGCTCATGCAGGCGAGCCTCCAAGGGTGGACCATGCAGGGGGAGCCGCAGCGGATCGCCTACGCCCGCCTCGCGGGACATCTGTTGCGCGATCCTCGCCCGCTGCTCCGGGGGATCTTCTTCTCCACCGTGCGGCTGCTGGGCAACTGGCGCCTGCTCAAGCGCCCGCGCCCGTTCGTGATCAACGTCCACCACTTCATGGACGCCGACATGCTCGACACGCCGGAAGGCAAGGCGCGCGTCGAGGCGTGCGTATTCAAGCTCCCGGTGGACGGGGAGATGGTCTCGATGTGCGCATTCAATGGCGGCGGAACGCGAGCGGCCAAGACCAACGAGCGCGTCGAAAAAGCGGGTGCGGCGATAAACTAGGAGCATGCGTTTCGCCCTCCTCATCCCGCTGATCCTGATCGCCTGCGGTGAGCCTGCCGCGCCGGCCAAGAACACTCCCGAAGGGGCCGGCAAGCCCGAGGGCACCGTCTACGGCGACGGCGTCAAGATCACCCGGACCATGAAGGTCTCCGAAGTGATCGCGAAGGCGGACGAGCTCGAAGGAGATACCGTGCGCGTCGAGGGCCTCGTGACCGGCGTCTGCGCCAAGCGCGGCTGCTGGTTCAAGATGGCCAGCGACAAGGAGTTCGAGTCGATCACCTTCAAGGTGACCGACGGCGTGATCGTCTTCCCGATGTCGATGAAGGGCAAGTACGCCGTGGCCGAAGGCGTCGTGCAAAAGCTGCCGCTCGACCTCGAGCAGACGCGTGCGTTCCTCAAGCACAAGGCGGAAGAAGCGGGCGAGACCTTTGACCCGACCACGGTGACCGAGGCGATGACGATCATCCGCCTCAAGGGCACCGGGGCCGTGGTTCGCGCCCAGCCGTAAGCCGTGAAGCTCCGCAAGCTCGTCCGTGTCCTGCACCGGGACATCGGCTACTTCTGCGTCGGCATGACGGTCTTCTTCTGCGTCAGCGGCATCGCGGTCAACCACATCGACGACTGGAACCCGAGCTACTCGCGCAGCGTCGAGGAGATCGACCTCGGCGCGCTGGCCGGCACGACCCTCGATGAACTCCAGGATGAAGTGGTCGCAAAGGCGGCGCTCGACCCCGACGACGTCGCCGGTCGCCATCGGCCGGAACGCGGCGTATTCATCGTCTTCCTGCCCCACGGCGGCGAAGCGAAGGTGCGCACCTCCGATGGGCGCGGCACGGTGGTGCGCATCGAATCGCGCCCGTTCCTCTTCGAGTCCAACGTCCTGCACCTCAATCACATCAAGGGGCTGTGGACCTACGTCTCCGATGCGTTCGCGGTCCTGCTCCTGACCCTGGCGCTGACCGGCCTGTTCATCCTGAAGGGCAAACAGGGGCTCGGTGGTCGAGGCAAGTGGTTCACGGCAGCCGGCATCCTCCTGCCCCTCGGCTTCATCGTCTTCTACTACACGTCGCGCACGTAGGCTACGGCGCGAGCAGCTTCAGGATCGCTTCGCCGTAGGCATCCACTTTCGCGGGGCCGATACCCGGAACCGCGAGCAGCGCGTCGACCGTCGTCGGTCGTCGCGCGGCCAACGCCTCGAGCGTGCGGTCGGGGAAGATGCGATACGCCGGGACCGACAGCTTCTGCGACTGCTCCAGGCGCCACGCGCGCAGAACCTTCTCCAACGCGGGATCCGCGTCGCCGGCGGCGGCTGGTTGGGCCGCGCCCGGCGAACCATGAACAACGATCTCGCCGCCCTCGTTGAGGATCGACTCGCCTTCCGGGGAGAGACCGAGCTTCGGGTAGTCGGTCCCGATCACGCGAGCGTATCCGGCGTCGAGCAACGCCTGCAGCAACTCCTCGATCGCCACCAACGTCATGCGTTTGAGCGAGCCGAAACTCGGATGCCAGTCCGGGACGCCCTGCGCGCGACTGCCCTTCAACACGCCCGCCATCTTCTTGCGCCCGACCGACCCGTCGACCTCCTGCAACCCGAGCAGGGCGGCCAGCGCGTCCTCGTACTCATCGCCCTCGAGCGTGCGCAGGTCGCCGTCGCCTTCGAGGCAGCGCGCGCAGGCGCCGCAGCCCTGGTTGAGTTCGTGCGCGGCCGGATCTCCGAAGTACTCGAGGATGCGGCGCCACAGACATCCGCGGCCCTGCAGCGTCTGATACAGCCGATTCAGACGCCGCAGGGCCGCGTCCCGAATGACCGGGCTCTCCTGCTGCTCCGCAAGGAAGCTCCGCGTGCGATAGTCCTTGCCGCGCCACAGCAGGATCGCGTTCGCTTCGGAAGCGTCGCGCCCCGCACGCCCGATCTCCTGGTAGTAGTCCTCGAACGACGGCGGCAGGCTGATGTGCACCAGGAGCCGCAGGTCGGGCTTGTCGATGCCCATGCCGAATGCGTTGGTCGCCACCATCGCGTCGACCTTGTCGGCCAAAAAGGCGTCCTGCACGCGGCGCCGGTGCTCCGGCTCGCACCCGGCGTGATAGTGCTCGGCCTTCAGGCCCGCCTCGCGCAGAAACGCTGCGGTCTCCTCGCAGGCCGCGCGCGTCGCTCCGTACACCAGCGCTGGCGCCGGGCCTTGCCGAGCCTCCACAAGGGCCTGCAGGCGTCGCAGCCGCGCCGGCTCGCTGTCGCACCGCTCCGCGGAAAGGTGGATGTTCTTGCGAAAGAAGCCGCGCACGAAGAGTGCCGGCTCGTCCATGCCCAGCGCGCTGCCCAGCTCGTCTCGCAGTTCCGGCGTCGCGGTCGCGGTGAACGCGGCTACGTGGCGCGGCTTCAATCGACCGAGAAACGGCCCGATGTCGAGATAGGCGGAACGGAACTCGTGGCCCAGCGGACGGACGCAATGTGCCTCGTCGATGGCCACGAACGGAATGTGCAGCGAGCTCATCAGGTCGAGGAAGCGCGGCGAAGCGAGGCGCTCGGGCGAGACGTAGAGCAACTTGATCTGCCCGTTCGCCAGCGCTTGCTCGACCTCCCGTCGCTCGTGCATCTCCTGGTTGGAGTGCATGCTGGCCGCCGCCACGCCGCGCGCCTGCAGCGCCATGACCTGGTCGCGCATCAACGCGATCAGCGGCGATACCACGAGGCTCGTCCCCTCGAACAACAGCGCCGGCAGCTGGTAGCAGAGCGACTTGCCGCCGCCGGTCGGGAGCACCGTGATCGTCTCCCGTCCCTGCAGGATGGAGCGCACGACGTCCGGTTGTCCGAGCCGGAATTCCTCGTGGCCGAAGATCTCGCGCAGGACGCCGTAGACCTCGCGACGGGAAAAGACACGCGGTGTCATCGTTCTACGGCAACTCTATGAAATCGCCGACCCCGATGCCCTGTGCGGCCAGAGTGCCGGCGGCGACCTCGAACGCGAAGGCGACGGGCACCGCGGAGGGAACCAGGGTCGGGTCCAGCGGGACCAGGCTGTGGATCTCGACAATTCGGCCCGCCTCGTCCAGGTAGGCGAGGTCGAGTGCGACCTCGGTGTCCCGCATCCAGAACGAAACGAAGCCCGGCACATCGAAAACGAACATCATCGCCGGGATCGAGCCGTCGCCGCGGGCGGCAAGATCAGCCTCCGTGGCGTCCATCAGTCCCCGGGCGCGCAGGGCCGGTGTGTCGGCGATCCACACGACAAAGCGCGTCGGTCCGCTCGTGAGCGCGACTTGCGACTGATTCGCAAGAGGTTCGTCGCCACCGCCGGAACAAGCCATCAGGAGCAGAAGTATCCACGGGACGCCGCGCACGCGTGCATCCTACTCGCCCGCACGAGTCGTGTGCCCTCACCCCTTCCCTGCAGCCCCATACCACCATTGAATGCGGACCGCGCATACGCGACAATCGCAGCCCGATGAAGATCCAGCGGCGCGATAGCGGAAACATCACCTTCCTTTCCGTGGAAGGTGCCTTCGAGACCGACAGCCTGCCGACGTTCAGCGACGTGACCGAGGCGCTGGTCGCGGACGGGGGCCACCGCATCTGCCTGAATTTCCGCGATGTTTCGTTTATCAACTCGACGGCGCTCGGCTATCTCGTCGACGTCGGCAAGCGCATCAAGGCGCTCGGCGGCGAACTGGTCTTCAGCCAGCCCTCGAAGTTCTTCAGCGACACCTTCCGCACCCTCGAACTTCACCATCTCTTTGAGCTCTTCGACTCCGACCGCGACGCCGTGGCGTACTTCGCCGAGCGCGACGCATGAACCCATGATCTCCCCCACACTGCGCGAACTCGAAGGCCTGCGGTACGACTTCTCCACCGGCGCCACGACGCGCAAACTTGAGCTGCTCGCGGAGCTCGAAGGCGACCGGCTCGGCTCATCCGATGAGGTGCAGCGCCTCCACGCCGCCCTCAAGTTTTCGCGTGCGTTCCCCGAGAGTCGCGCTGTCCTCACGGTGGTCGAGCGCCTGCTCGACGCGTTCGAGAAGCGCGCCGACCTCCGCCGCCATCGCAAGGAATTGGCGGATTCCGGCATCGTCGGGACCGACCTGTATTTCCGCTTCTACTGGCTGACGGCGATCTGGCTTTGGCACCGCGCTGCTAACCAGCTGTCGATCGAGTGGAAGGAGTGGGAAAACAAGGAGAAGCTCGAGGGTCTGCTGCATCTGCTGCTGCCGTTCACGGAGACGCCCGCCCTCGATTCGGTCGGATACACGTCGAAGGAGTGGCTCGACACGCTGCGAGGACCCGACGAATCGGACGCCGCGTTCCTGATCCGGCGCTTCGACGCCCTGCGCGTGGACATGCCGCTGCGCGAGAAGCTCTACGAGGACCTCGACATTCCGATGCGTCTCGCGCCGGGGCAACGTACGCCCAACAAGACACACGAGAAGTGGGAGCCGTCACCGATCGTCTTCCAGGAGCGCCCGCCCGATCGCCAACGGCCCGACCTGAAGAAGGCGCTGAGCGCCGAGAAGTTCCGCGTGCGCAACGTCGACGCTCGCGAAGGCCGCCGGCTGCTCGACCTGGCCGACTTCTGCATGGTCAGCCGCCACCGCGACCTGCTGATCTTCCTCTACGGCGACCCGCACGACGTGCGCATGATCGACTTCGGCGACGGACTGCAGTTCGCCTGCTTCGGGGCGGTCCCCGGCCGTCGCCTGATGCTCGAATCGGTCTACGGCTTCCTCACGCTGATGAACGGCGTGCCGATCGGCTACGTGCTGTGCAGCGCGTTCTACGAGTCCGCCGAGGTCGCGTACAACGTGTTCGACACCTATCGCGGGGCCGGCGCGGCGCAGATCTACTCGCGCGTGCTCGCCATGATCCACCAGCTGTTCGGCGCCACGAGCTTCGCCGCCGACCCCTACCAGCTCGGTCACAACAACTCCGAGGGGCAGGAGTCCGGCGCGTGGTGGTTCTACTACAAGCTCGGGTTCCGGCCGCACGATCCGGAGATTCTCGCGATGGTGCGCGAGGAGAAGGAAAAGATCCGTACCCAACGCGGCTACCGAACGCCGGCGACGCGCCTCAACGACATGGCGGCGGAGTACATGTTTCTGCAGACCGGGGGACGCCGCAACGACGTGCTCGGCAAGATCGACCTCGGCAACATCGGGCTGGTCACGAGCCGCTACCTGGCCGAGCGCTTCGGCGGGGAGCGCGAGCAGGGCCTGCAGGTGTGTGCGGACGAGGTCGCGCACCTGCTCGGCCAGCGCGCCTGGAAGAAGCTGCCCCCGGGGGAGAAACTTGCCTGGGAGCGCTGGGCTCCGCTCGTTGCGGTCCTGCCGGACGTCGCCAGCTGGACCAAACCGCAGAAGACTGCACTGCGCAAGATCATCCGCGCCAAGGGAGGCCCGCGCGAGGCGGATTACGTGCGCCTCTTCGACAAGCACACGCGTCTGCGTGACGCGTTGTTGGCGCTGTCGGTGTAACTCCTACCGGACGCCTCGAGTTGGCGCGGCACTCGTCGCTGCTAGAATTCCAGCCGACGTATGCACCGCATCCTGATCTCCATTCTCGTCGCTGGTATCGCGGTCGCCTGTGGCGGCGGCGGCGGTGGCGACGCCCCTCCCCCGGCCCCCACCCCGATTGCGCTTGGCGATCCGATGCCCGGACTGTCTCCCGCGATGCTCGATGCGTTCGAACGCGGCCGCGAGGTCTTCCTGCACCGCTTCACGCGTTCGGAAGGCCACGGCCCCGACTTCAACACGTCGTCGTGCCGCTCTTGCCACGAGAATCCGGTAACGGGCGGTTCCTCTCCGCTCTATCGCAACTTCGTCCTCGTCGCGAACGTCGGGGCCGGCGGTTTCCTCCCCGCCATGGAGGACGACCAGTTCGTCGCGCGCACCTTCTCGTACGAGCGCAAGCAGCGCGAGACGATTCCGGCCAACGCCGACGTCGTCGCTCCGCGCAATGCGCCGCCGATGTTCGGCATCGGGATGCTCGATTCGATCCCGGTGGCGGACATCCGCGCCAACGAGGACCCCAACGATCTGGATGGCGATGGCATCAGCGGACGCATCAACCTCGACGCGAGCCGCCTCGGTCGCTTCGGGTACAAGGCTCAGAACGCGAATCTCGAGGGGTTCATTCGCGGGCCGCTGTTCAACCACATGGGCATCACCAGCGATCCGATCAGCCCCACGCTGACCGGCGACGAGTTCACCTCGATCGCGCAGGTCGGAGTCCCCGACGAGTCCACCACCGACAACGACGGCGTCGTCGACCCCGAGATCTCGAATGCGGATCTATCCGACCTGTTGGTGTTCACGAGCAGTCTCGCGCCCCCGGCCCCCCTCCCCATGAACGCCGAGGCGTTGCGCGGCGAACAGCTCTTCGATCAGGTCAACTGCACGGCGTGCCACATTCCGAATCTGGTGGGCAGCGGAACCCCGATTCGCGCGTACTCCGACCTGCTGCTCCACGACATGGGCCCCGGACTCGCGGACGGCGTGTTCCAGGGCCGTGCGACCGGTTCGGAGTTCCGCACGCAGCCGCTCTGGGGACTGCGGCATACGGCGCCGTTCCTGCATGACGGCCGCGCGGCCACCATCGAGCGCGCCATCGAGTTCCACGGCGGCGAGGCGGAGGATGCGCGCAACGCGTTCGTAGCGCTCGTGCCCGCCGACCGCGCGGCCGTGATCGCCTTTTTGGAGACGCGCTGATGCGATTGCTGCGGATCACACTCGCCCTTTTCGCCGGCGCGCTCGTCTGGGCGGGACTCGTTCCCCCCGACGCGCCGATTCCCGCACCCGGAACCGCCGGTGCCCCGCATCGCATCCTGAGCGGACCGGAAGAGGCGGCGTTCCTTCGCGGGCGCGCGTTGTTCGACAAGGACTTCTCGGGCGAGGAGGGCGTCGGGCCGCACTTCAACGGGGACTCGTGTCGCGCCTGCCATCAGGATCCCGTCGTGGGGGGCGCGGGGGGAGTGGACGTACAAGTCCAGCGACCCGCGATCGCCGACGGCATGGGCGGCTACTTCCCGCCGATGGAGACGGGACCGCTGGCGCAGACGCAGAGCTTGCCCGGCATCCCGCGCGAGGAGATTCCCGACATCGTGGAGTTCGTCGAGGAGCGCAACTCCCCCACCCTGCTCGGGCTGGGGCTGGTGGAGACGATCTCTGCGGCGACGATTCGTGGCAACGCCGATCCCGACGACCTGGACGGCGATGGCGTGCGCGGCATCGTGCACGAGTTGGCGGGCGGTGACGTCGGCCGTCTGGGGTGGAAGGCGAACGTCCCCGACCTCGACGCGTTCGCGCGCGATGCCCTCTCGAACGAATTGGGCATCACCGTACCGGCCAGCGCGATCCCGTTCGGGGACACCGTGGACAGTGATCTGATCAGCGATCCTGAGATCGCGCAGACGGACATCGACGATCTCGTCACGTTCATGCGCCTTCTCGACTTCGCACCGAAGGGCCCGGAGTCCGCGCTGACCCAGCAGGGTTCCGGACTGTTCGACTCCGTCGGTTGCGTGAAGTGCCATGTGCGAGTCATGGACGGCGTCGAGCTGTACTCCGACCTGCTCTTGCACGACGTCCTGCCGGACACATTCAAAGGCATCACGCAGGGGTTGGCGACCGAGGGCCTGTATCGCACGGCGCCGCTGCGCGGTCTGCGTGACACGGCGCCGTACTTCCACGACGGTCGCTCGGAGACGGTGAACGACGCGATTCGGCGGCACGAGGGCGAGGCCATCGACATGCGCGACGCGTACGTCAACGACCTGACGCAGGCCGAGCGCGATGCTCTGCTGGCGTTCCTGAACTCCCGCTAGTGGGACAACGGCGCCAGGCGCCGTTGCCCCACTAAACCGAAACCAGCTGTTTCAGCTGGGCGAGCCCGCGTTCGACCTCGGCGATCTCGGGCCCGAACGAGAAACGCACGTAGGAGCGGAAGCGGGACGGGCGGCCGTGTCGCCGCTTGCCGGGATCGACGTCGAAGTATGCGCCGGGCACGGTGATGACCTTGTGATCGAGCGCGGCGCGGAAGAAGTCGCGGCCGCGGCGCAGGTGCTCCGGAAGCTCCGAGAGATCCCCCCATGCATAGAAGGTGCCCTCGGGCTCGCGGTCGAAGCGCACGCCGATGTCACGAAGCCCGGCCAGCAGCAGGTCGCGCTTGGGGCGGAAGGCTTGCTGGATCGCCGCGGTTTCCTGACGCGCGCACTCGGCGTTCACAAGCTCAAGCGCAGCGCGCTGCATCGGGCGTGATCCGCCGCCG
>Ga0209692_10004105_pt1 | contig 13434 bp, 8 predicted proteins | sample tdDd472_FD_187129 | JGI IMG/M metagenome (GOLD analysis project Ga0209692, IMG submission 187129) | Marine sediment microbial communities from the Atlantic coast under amendment with organic carbon and nitrate - tdDd47.2 (SPAdes)... | ecosystem: Environmental > Aquatic > Marine > Coastal >...
CGGATTTGGTGGTGACTTCCATGGAACGCTTGATAAAGCTCAGGGCTTTGGGCGGCTCCTTGCTAAAGTTTTTGACAAATTCCTCGCTGAACAACAGGCCGGTAAAGGCGGCGTCGGCATGGGCCATCATCACAATGCGCAGCTTTGGATTGCCCGAGGGCGCGGCCATGGTGGCCATGAGATTCTGTGAGGGTTTGAAGGGAAACACCCGCCGCAGAAAATAGCCCTTGCGGGTGGATTCTGCGGTGTAACTTCCGGCGGCCAGTCCGTGCAGGGCAAGGCCCGCGGCAGGAGCCAGACCGGAAACCACGGTGCCCAGGGTGGCAAGGCCAAAGTGCAGGGCAATATTTTTATACAGGTTGTCGTTAAAGGTAAATTCGTGCCAGGAGGTGGGAAGCTTCAGCTTGCGGAATTCCTCCTGCATCATGAGCTGGGCCCGTTTTTCGTCGGGGCTGGTGGGCTGCCGCCGGGGGCACTGTTCCACAATAGAGCTGATCAGATTGTATACAAAGGCTTTGTCATCAGGCTTTTTGACCGGCGCTTTTTTAGGCTTTGCCGGAGTCTTTTTGGGTTTTGCCGATGTGGTTTTGGTTGCGGTCTGTTTCTTTACCATAATACTGCCTCCGGATCTGTTCGTCTGCGGAATACGGGATCAATATGCAATGTTAGGGGCTTTACCGAAATAATGCAAGATTCTTCACATGCCCCCCGGGGAAAGCCCTGCGGCGGGTATCCTGCCTGCCCTGATTGACAGCTGTCATGTTTACTTTACATCCGGTAAAACCTCCTGCCGGGCAAAAGCACGTATTCCAGAGTTTTTTCACTGTATTTTCAGGAACATGCAACGTCTTGTCACGCCTGATGATTCCGGCATAATAATTGCACTTAAAAATGAATTGACATAGGATGCGCGTAATTCGCCAGGAATCTATTTGCGCCAGGAGGCACTATTCATGAAACGGTTTCTTTATATGATCTTTGGTCTGATTCTGGTATCGGCCTTTGCCGTCACCGGCTGCGACTCCACGGATACATCGGTGGTGGGGGGCAGATGCTCCACTGACGCCGATTGCAACGACGGCTATTTCTGCTCCGACGCCGGGGTGTGTTTGCCTAAAACCGACGGCGATGTCACTGAATCGGAGTTTGAATATGACATAGATGTGGACTGGGAACAGTGGGAAAAGGAATGCCCCGAAGACCCCACCATGCCTGCCCAGCCTGCGGATCCCTGTAAAAAATGGGTGTGCGTGCCTGCGGATCCTCCCCAATGCTGGAACTGCTTCCAGGCCGCAGACCCGACCCAAAACGGCGATATTTGTGATTCCGACGGCACCCCGGGCATTTGCGCCGATGGCGAATGCAAGGGCTTTGCCGACGGCGATGAAGACGAAGACCAGGATCAGGTGAGCGGCTGCGCCGCATCCGGCGGCACCTGTGCTGCCAGCGCCGATGACTGCGACCGCGGCAGCCGCCCGGCATCCGACGCCATGGGCTGCGAAAGCGTGTGTTGCCTGCCCCTGACGGGCATTGACTGCTACCAGCAGGAGGGCTACTGCACTCAATCTTCCCCCGGTGGCGTGCCTGCCTGCCGTGACGGCTATGCCCCGGCGACCAACACTGACAACGAATGTGTATGGTTCGACGAGATCTGCTGTCTGCCGGTGCCCCAGGATTGCGTTGGCGAAGGCGAAGTCGGTTCTTCCTTTGACGAAAAAGAGTGCTGCGAAGGCCTGACTCAGGTAGGGAATGCATGGCCCGATGAAAATAACGGATGCATGGCTCCCAACGATGTCAGCTTCCGCTGCACCTTCTGCGGCAACGACGAGTGCGGCATCGGCGAAAACTGGTGCAACTGCCCCGATGACTGCGCTGCTCCCGGTGAATGCACCATGGATTCCGACTGTCCCGCCCCCTCCTGCACCGATGGCATGACCGGCGCCATCACCTGTATCCAGACCACCACCACCTGCGACGTTGACACCGGCAATTGCGTTTCCACCGAGCAAACCCTCTGGGACAAGGTGTGCAACCAGGACAGCGGCATGTGCGAAAACATCGCGCCTCCCTGCACCGGCGAAGGCGAAATGGGCTACATGCCCGACGGCGCATGCTGTGAAGGGCTGACCCAGGCCGAATACGCGGTCATTGACGCCAGTGGCCAGTGCTCCTATATCGACTGCTCCTGCTTTGTGTGCCTGAAGATCGGCGATAATTTCTGCGATGGCGAACACTACGAGAACTTCTGCAACAGCACCGACTGCGAAGATCCTCCCGCCTGCACCACCGACGACGACTGCGCCCCCAACTCCTGTCAGGGATTCTCCGGGCTTCCCAACTGTCTACAGCTCACCGAACGTTGCATTTCTGGAACATGCCAGCAAAGCGAGACCCAGCTTGAAAATTCCACGTGCGATGAAGAAACCGGCATGTGCGAACCCCTGAACCCCACCTCCTGCGAAATGCAGGAAGGCTACTGCACCGTGTGGGAAGACGATTGCGAATCCGGGTATAAAACCGCCAGCGATCCCATGGGCTGCCCCGGTGGCTGGTCGGCCAAATGCTGTATTCCCGACGAACCCAATCCCTGCACCGATGGCGGCGGCACCTGCGTTCCCAATTACCCCGGCAGCGCCTGCCCCGGCGGTTACCATGCCGAAGGCGACATCAGCTGCAACGCCGAGGGCGTGTTCTGCTGCATGCCGGATATTGAATGCGATACCAGCGAAGGCTACTGCTCCTCGCTGCAACTCGGCTGCGATGCGGACTATTACAACGCTGACACCGCCATGGGCTGCGGTGATGCCGGTGACGCCATCTGCTGTCTGCCCCGCAACCCCACCCGCTGCGCACAGCAGGAAGGCCAGTGCGTCGCCTGGCAGTCCCAGTGCCCGCCGGACACCTACTCAAGCCAGGACAATCTGGACTGCACCCGCAGCGAACAGTGTTGCCTGCCGGTTGGACCCTGCATTGAAGAAGGCGAACGCGGCAGCTCTTTTGAAGGCGACGAGTGCTGCGAGGGTCTGACGGACATCAGCAACGCCATGATGGACGAAACCGGTCAGTGCATCGCCATTCCCGACGGCAGCTTCTACTGCTCCCAGTGCGGCAACGGCGAATGCGGCTCCGGCGAAAACGAATGCAACTGCGCCGTGGACTGCGGCGGCACAGTGGAATGCCAAAGCGCAAGCGATTGTGTGGATCTGCCCTGGAACGTGGACTGCTACGGTCATTGGGAATGCAGAAACAACCAATGCTCCGAAGCCTGCGGTCCTCCCTGCGGCAACCGTCGCTGTGAACCGGAACAAGGCGAAAGCGAAGAAACCTGTCCCCAGGACTGTCAGGGAACTGGCGAATGCTCCAGCGATTGGGACTGCGGGCAGCCCCACTGTTACGACCTGGAAACCGGCTGTATACAGGAAACTCCGATCTGCGAAAACGGTGCATGCAGCAGCGTAAGCACCACAAGTGAAGGCTGGTGCGACCCCCGTTCCGGCGAGTGCATGGGCGGAGAAGAAAGCTGCTTTGATCTGGACGGGTATTGCGCCGGATTCAACGATGGTTGCGAAGACGGCTATGTGCAGGATGAGGCATCCTGCGGCGATCAGGTCTGCGCCGGTGGCTGCATCTGCTGTGTGCCGGATGAGCCCACCACCTGCGAAAGCGACGTCTGTGTGTATTTCTGGGAAAGCTGTCCTTCAGGCATGAACAACACCGGGGATCGTCTTGACTGCCCGGTCATGAGCACCTGCTGCGAATAAGCGGCACATACACAATACAACAGCCCCGGCCATCCCTGCGGATGACCGGGGTTTTTAGTTATTGCCCGGGGGTGAACTCCAACGGATGTATCACGATGTGCACCGCGTTTGGCACCATGGCGGCAAAGGCCTCGTAGCATTTCCGGCTTAGCACTATGCAACCCTGACTGTGATTCCACAGACTTTGCAAAGACCCAACCCAGGTATACCAGCTTCGCGGGCCATGCACTCCCACGCTGCCACCGGGCTTTTGATCAATGCTTTTTGCAAAGGCAATGTCATCTTTGCCGGGATAGGAGAGCGACATAAAGGTCCCAAAGTTTTGGCTGCGCCGGGGAGGTGCCAGAAGATAGTGACCCTCCGGAGTCCGCTTGTCACCCTGTACACGCTTTGGCCCAACCCCGGGGCCATAGGACACCGGTGCGTGAAACCGCAGCTTTCCCTGCACAAAGTAACACATGGTTCGGTTACTTTTCATCACAACCGCGGTGCTGGCTCCGGGAGGAAGCTCGTGCTTCTGATATTGCAGGCAGTTATGTTCCGTGTCCGGCAGCAGGGCATGCCCGGCGGCCCACACAATGCCCAAAGAAACCTTGAACACCAGACCGGCAATAATCATGCGACGCAGGATTGTGCGCACCCGGGGCGGCAGTGACAGCTTACGCTTCATGGCTGTCCTCCCGGGGATCATCGACATCTGCGGCAGGAATTTTCCGCTGCGGCGAAAACACGCTGTCCCAGTCGATGCGGGCAGTGGTCTGCATGGACACAAAGAGGGTGGTGATGGACATCACGGTTATGGCAAGACCGGTGTAACCCTCAAAAAACACGGTGTAGGAAAATCCCACCAGATACACCAGCTGGGCAATGGCGATTTCCACAAAGGCAAAACGCGGGTTGATCACCAGCCGCATGTAGGACACCACAAGGGCCACGGAAACCACCGAGGCGATCCAGAAGGCCAGATGTATGGACAGATGATCCACCAGATAGGCCAACAACAAATGATAACTGAAAAATGCTGCGCCCAAAAAGAAGTAGTTCACCGGATGGATTCTGAGTTTCCTGATAATGGCAAAAAGGCCAAGCATAAAGAAAAAGAAGAACAGCGATACCGGAGCAATTTCCGTCAGGCGCTGCACCCAGGGGCCGGGGTTGAGTTTTTGCGGCATATCAATGCCGATCTGGATACCGCTGACCAGATTTTCATAGGACCAGTTCAGGTTCCAGCCGTCGCCGTCACGGTGTTTCACCGTGGGGCTAATCGCCTGCTGGGGAAAATCGATCTCCGCAAAATTGGTGTGCATCTTCAGGTTGAAATTCCGCAGCCGCGCCACATCGCTGCCAAAGGTGTACCACCACGCCCCCATACCCTGACTGCGATAGCTAATATCAATGCTGTGTTCCTCCTGTGGCTGCAACCGGAACCGCATCACAATAGCGCCGTTTTCCATGGCCGGGTCTTCCTGCTCTTTGCCGTTAACCACCACTTTGAGGTTGTCGTAATAGTCGCTTTGGGACGGCACACTGAATTCAAAGTACATATCCCGCACCGTATCCGAAGCATTGGCAACCTCGTAGGCTCCGCTGAACACCACGCCATAGGTTGCGTACCACATGAGGCCTTTTTTCCGGTGCACAAGGTTGATGTCCACGTCCACATCGGAACTCACAAGGTTCATTGATCTGGGGGAGGTCAACACCTCCTGTTCATACTCTTCCACCACTTCGATGGTTTTGGGCTCACCGGTTTTCCGGTCCTTGATGGTTTTGTTCACCAGACGGCTGCGGGTCTCCACGGAAACATCCTGGTACCGCAGCAGCGGCGCTTTTTGCTCCATGGTGCCGCCCCAGAGTTTTCCCACAGCCCGACGCAGCTTGAGATCCTGCTCGTGGGTCCGGTTGCTGACAGTGCTGGCCAGCATCATCCAGCCGATACAGATGACAATGAAAATAACGATAATGCTTAGAATGTGACGTTTCATGATCCTGCTCCTTTGTCTGTTTGCATCCACTGTGACAAAGGGCTGTGCCACCACCATGGCGATGGTGTGACAATTTCGGCGCGAAAATGTGACGATTTTGTGCAAATGCATTTTGGCGATTGCCCCGGCTGTCGGGCTTTGTTATGCTGGGGCAAATCAAAGCCCTGCGAGGTGTTTATGGCGGACCCCTGTACCATTCTCATTGTTGACGACGAACCCCATATCCGGGAGATCGTTGGCTTTGCCCTGCGGCAGGCAGGATACGAAACCCTGGAAGCCGAAGACGGTCAGCAGGCATTGCTGGCAGAGCAAAGCCACAAACCGGACCTGATTATTCTCGATATCATGATGCCCCATATGGACGGCAGCGAGGTCTGCCGCAGACTGCGACAGCATTCCCGGGTGCCCATCATTTTTCTATCCAGCCGGGATGACGAGATTGACCGGGTGCTGGGACTGGAGCTGGGCGGCGACGATTATGTCACCAAACCCTTCAGCCCCCGTGAACTGGTGGCCCGGGTAAAAGCGGTACTGCGGCGTCTGCAACCCGCCGAAGAAAAAACATCCGTCACACCAGAGCCCTTATGCCACGGCAAACTGCGTCTGGATGAGCAGCGCTTTGAAGTGTTTTGGGACAACGTGTCCATTGTGCTGACCGCCACGGAGTTTCGTCTTTTGCACACCCTGATGCAGCAGCCCGGCAGGGTTTTCAGCAGGGAGCAGTTGATGCACAGCGCCTATGAAGAAAATATTATCGTTACCGACCGCACCATTGACAGCCATGTCCGTCGGTTGCGGGCAAAGTTCAAAGCCCTTGACGCCGGGGTCATCGAAACCGTCCACGGTGTCGGGTATCGCCTGGGAAGCTGCGGATGAAATACCGTCCTTCTTTACAAGCCCTGCTGCTGGTGGTGAATCTTTCCATTGTGGCGCTGCCCCTGTTTGGTATCCTTACGTTGCGGGTATATGACAGCGAGCTGATTCGCCGCACCGAGTCTGAGCTGATCGCCCAGGGTGCGCTGGTTGCGGGTATGTTCCGGCAGGAAATGCTGGACAACATTGCGTCCTCCGGCGCGGATTTGAACACCTGTGGCCGCGACCTTGCATACCCGTGGCCGCCTGCCATGGAGGGTAAATACACACCTATACCCCCGCAACTGGATGTGTTTGACGATCCGGTATTTCCCCGGGCGGCTCAGGCGAAACTGCCCAGCCAAAGGGCCGACGTTTTTGCGATCAGCTCCGGGAAATCGATACTGCCTGCCATTGCCTGGGCAAAGCGTATCACCCTTTCCGGTATCCGGGTGGTGGATCATCTGGGCGTTGTGGTGGCCAGCAGCGGCTCGGAAAACGGGCTGACCATTGCCCACCGGCCAGAGGTGAAAGCAGCGTTGAAGGGCAAAGCCATCAGCATTTTGCGGGAACGCGTCAGCGACGAACCCCGACCGTCTTTGGGAAGCATTCGCCGGGGCTCTTCGGTGCGGGTCTTTGTGGCCCTGCCGGTGGTGGAGCAGGGACGGGTGCTGGGGGCGGTGGTTCTTTCCCGCACGCCGCTGGACGCTCTCAAGGCCTTGTACCAGCGCAGAAAAATCATGATCATTTCCCTTGCGGTGCTGTTGGGCATGGTGCTTGCCATGTCCCTTTTGGCGACGCTGGCCATCCGCAAACCCTTGAAAAAGCTGATATCGCAGGCAAAGCGCATCCGGCAGGGAGATCATTCCGCAGCCGTAGCGCTTGAGCATCCGGTTACCCGGGAGGTGGCAGAGCTCTCCGAGGCCTTTGCCCTTACCTCGCAAACCCTTGCCAGCAGAGCCGATTACATCACCACCTTTGCGGGCAATATGTCTCATGAGTTCAAAACACCCCTTGCGGCCATTACCGGCACCGCAGAACTGCTGCGGGACCATTACCAGACCATGAGCGAAGAGGATCGTCAGCGCTTTTTATCCATTATCGAAGACGAGGCCAAACGTCTTGACCGTCAGGTCAGCCGCCTGCGGGACCTGGCCCGGGCCGATGTGTTTACCCCCGGAGACGACAGCAGTAATGCGCAAACGGTCCTTGGGGCTGTGGCTCGGCGCTACCAAAAACGGCAGGCAGATGTTTCGCTACACATGGAACATGGCGACGCGGATCTTGCCATGGCTGCGGAAACCCTTGATTCCGTGGTGAGCAATCTGGTGGAAAACGCTTTACAGCATAACCCTGAGGGCACGGCAGTGAAAATTACCGCGGCCCCCTGTACCGAATCCCGGCAGAAACATCTGTATGAGATTTCCGTGCAGGACAACGGCGGCGGGGTTCCGGAAAATCTGCGGGACATGATATTCCGGCCCTTTTTCACCACCGCTCAAAAACGCGGCGGCAGCGGTCTGGGACTGGCTATTGTCCGGGCTCTGGTGCAGGCGCACCACGGCTCAATTGATCTGTGCCAGACCGAAACAGGCGCCTGTTTTGTGCTGCGTATTCCCCTGACCCATCAGGGGCAGCGCAAAAACTGAATCAACGTTACTTTGACTGGTTGATCCACTTGAGGTTCAGCCCGCCGGGATAGGCGTAGGACACATAGTGGTCAAAGCCGTAAACCTCCACCCCAAAGAACTCGCCGCCTTCGCTGCGCAGGGTGTGGTATCCCCCGCCCTGCTTCACGTCGCTGTACACCGCGCCTTCAACTTCCCGGGGGGCATCGCGGCTTGACATGTTATGGATTTCGTAAAACCGGGTCATGTAGGTCTGGCCGGAGACCGCATGGACCCCGGCGGTTTCCCAGGTGCCGTCACCGGTATCAAGAATCACCTCGTCATCGCTGCCTTCATCCAGAATAATCCGGGTGCCTGCCTGCGCCACCAGCCCCAGATATCCGTAGCGCAACTCGCCCACCACGTTTAGGGCATAGCTGTTGCGGAACTGGTCCGCAGGAACCACACAGGTCATGGCCGGGTCGCCGCCCTTGAACTGCAGCACCTCCTGATAGGCCTGGGGCGTGGTGTAGGAAGGAATGCCCACATATTCTTCCGAGGGAATCAGCCGGGCGATCATAATGCCTTTGTTTGCGGTGATGAGATGATTGAAGACATCGCCAAAGGCCACCACTTCGCCCTCGTCAAGCTGCAACTCCACCACGCAGTAATCGCCGTCGATCACGCAGGTCTGTCCGGCGATAACGCTGTTCCAGTGCTGATCCTGGGGCGCGGTCACCCAGTCCACCTGATTGTTGTAATTGAATTCCTTGGGCGCTTCCTCAATGGTCAGGGTTTCCAGCGGGGTGCGGATGGTCACGATGGTATCGGGCCGTGAGGCCATGATCCGGTAAAAGGTCACGCCGCTTCCGTAAGGACAGGTGGATGTATGGTCCCGGGCAAGATTGCCCCGGCTACAGGCGTAATAGCGATACCGGGGAGCAATGCGCCCAAGAGCAAACACGGTGCCGAATGTGCTGGTGGGCGGGAGCTGCTCTTCGATGTGCTCGGTGCCGAACATGTAAAAAGGCACCATGGCGTTTTTGGCGGTGCCGAACACCGCCACGGGTTTGTCCGACGCAACGCCGGTGCCGCTGAGATCCTGTCCCGGCTGACAGAAAATGCGCCCGTACACATCGCAGTATTTACCCACCAGAAAATCATCGTCCTTGATGCAGATCAGCCCGTGGACATCATGCCGCTCTTTGGCGCCGGTGCAGTAAGACCCCCCTGCTGTTTCCAGACTCAGCACCTCGTAGGCGTTCAGGGTAAAGCTGCGCTCTACACCGGATTCCAGCGCAGTAACATCGTGGCCTTCCGCAGCGGCGACATCGTCGTGGGCGGGAATCACAATGGCTTCGGTATCGGCGGTGGGAGTAATGGTCACCGTGGTGTTGTCCCGGGTTGCGGTAACCGTAAAGCCTGCGGGATGCTCGTGGGTATTGCCCAGCGCCCGTTTATAGCTGTGGGGCACTGTCATGACATGATACTGCTGACCAAGCAGACGTTCCGGCAGCAGCAGCGATGCATCGGAGGAGGCAATGTTAATGCGGTTGGGATTGAACTGATACACAAACACCGGCAGGCTCGCCTCCATGCGATAGCCACGGTACCCAAGGGTGTTACCGTCCACAACATGGGTGTCGGTTATCTCGTCCACGGTGGTTTCCGGCAGGGTTATGGTGACGGCCTCACCGGCGGCGATGGTTGCGCCATCGGCAAGGTCAAAACTCGTGCCATGATCGCTGAGGGAAATAATCACCGCTTCCTGATTGGGGTTGGAAATAAACAGCTTGACCCCGGCGTATTTGGGTTCCGAACTGCCGCCGTCGTAGCCTTCGTTGCCGTAATTGGCAAGGCTCAAAGGCCAGAACACGCAACCAAGGTTGGAATAAAAATCATCCATGGCGGCCTGACAGGGAGTCAGGCAGCGGGAACGCTCGTTGTCGCAGCTCTCTCCCAGATCCGCATCACAGGCGGTTTCTTCCTGCCACTCATTGTTACGGCAGACCTCAACGGTGGTGTCGTCAACGCAGCGCCGTTCCCCAAGGTTGCAGACAAGTTCCGGGTCGGTGTCAATCTCCGGCTCCGGATCGGTTTCCGCTTCCGCATCCGCATCTGTTGCATCCACATCAAGATCACCGTCGGTATCCGGCTCCGTATCTTCAGGATCGGCTTCCTGCGGTTCCGGGTCTGCGTCTTTTTCGTCACCATCGACATCAGTATCCGCATCCAGCTCGGGAAGGGAGTCTTCATCGCCGTCGGCAACGATATCGTCGCTGTCTCCGTCCGGGGTGGTGCTGTCATCGCCGCAGGCGGCAACGGTCAGCATCAGCGTCAGCATGCACAGCCACAGCATTCCTGTATTCCGATATATTTTCATTATGCTACTCCTGCACTTCTTCAACGGAATAAATCGATCCCTTGATGGAGTTTCCGCCGGGGCCGTAATACACCATCAGCACCGTGCCGTTATCCAGTTCCATAACGCCGGGATAGCCGCATTCCGCAGCTCCGCAATCCTCGATTTCAATCAGCTCGCTCCAGGAGTCGCCACGGTCGGTGGAGTACATGAAGGACACGTTTTCTGCGGTAAAGGCATCGTTGATCCAGCGGAAGGCGCTGATGACCACACCGTTTTCAAGCTGGTACAACTCCGGTGCGTGACCGGTAAAATCAAACTCTTCCCACTGCGACCATGTATGGCCGCTGTCTTCGCTGATAGCCTGCATAATGGGCCCGGCGCTGCCGGGGCTGGAGCTCAGGGCGGTGCGGATGTGCATCAGCATGCGCCCGTTATCAAGGGCGATAATGGCGGGTTCCATAAGCCATGCATCGGGACGGTCAAAACGATTTACCGGCTCTGCCTGCCAGGTTTGGCCGTTGTCACTGCTGCGGTACAGGGTGATCCGGCTTTTGGGCACAGCCCCGAGATTCGTCAGATTCAGGGCCTTGCCGCCGTACACCGGCATCAGCAGTTCGTTTTCATACGAGATGACCGGGGCGCTGCTGGCCTCAATAATGATTGACTCACCCTCGGCATCAACCCACTGTCCGTCACTGTCACGGCTGGGGTTTGGGGGTTCCATGTCGCCGGGGTCCACCTGCTCAAAGGTTGAAAACGTGGCGCCGCCGTCACCGGAGGTGCCGTAAAAAATGTGGTGGGTTGAGAGGGTTGTGCCGTCCATGCTTTGAGTCAGATACTGGAAATAGTTCACCGCCAGACTACCGTCGGGCAGAGTGGTTATGGATGGGTCGCGGTCATCCATATCCGGCACATCGTACAGCACTTCTTCGTTGAACCAGATGGAGCCCCGGGCTTCGCCGAACATTTTCATGATGCGCCCTGTGGCGTCAACATGAGAACTACCCCGGCGGTACACCAGCACGAGGCTGCCGTCCGCCGTCTTTGCCACATCCGGAAAAGCCAGATGATCGCCGCCGCCCTGCACAATGGTGAAGGATTTCTCCAGGGTAAAAGCGACATCATGGGGGATCACCACCGGCTCCGGGTCGCTTTCCTCTTCCGCCGAAATCTCCTCTTCGGCTTCAGTGATATCCGTATCGGTGTCACCGTCCACATCGGTCTCCGAATTAACCTCGGCATCTTCATCGCCGTCGGTCTGCGGCAGCGGATCGGTATCATCACTGCAGCCTGCCCACAGGAACAACAGAGGCACAAAAAGAAGGATCATGCAACGCCACAAGTAATTCCGGCTGCTTTTCATTAGGACATCTCCCGGTGAAGGGTTTCTTTGTTATGCCCAATAAGTACACCCCGGATGCCATGAAGTCAAACCCCTGTCCATGGGGATGCGTGAGGACAAAATATCCGCAAGCACTAAAAAGTACTATCTGTATCTATGACAGCGTCAGCACCATATTGACATACAGTGTCACGGGATGTACTGATAATGCTGTATTCTGTGTTGTGACAGCGTTGGCGGCGGCGGAAACATTTTATCCATGCGGAAGGTAACAATGGCGGTATCTAACGGAAAACTGTTGTGGGCATCCCTTAAAAACACCCGTTATGACCTGATGAACCGGGACATGGTGGGCTATAGCTTTGACCGGGTGACGGAAAAAGTAACCCCGGAGCTTATCAGCGCCTTTGCCGACGCCACCAATGACCGCAATCCCCTGTATACCGGGGAGAAAGCCATTGCCCCGCCCCTGTATTTAAGCCGCCTGGTCTTCCCCATGATCAAGGAAGTGCTGATCCATAAAGACCTGCACATGAATATTCTGCGCATGGTCCATGCCTTTCAGGGCTTCAAATGGCACAGCCCCATTCTGCCCGGGGACGAACTGCGGCTGGAAGTTTCCATTGCAGACCTGAAGGAAACCAGCGCCGGTGAGCTGCTGGATCTGCGGGGAGCCGCCTATCGCGGTGACGAACTGGTGGCGGAAGCCTTTGCCAGCACCATGGTGCGGGCCAAAAAACGCAAAGGCCCAAAAAAGGAAAAACAGCCCGCCCCGGCCCGTACAGAACTGTTCCGGCTGGATATTCCCCTGGACGGCGATCAGGCCATGCGCTACGCCGTGGCCAGCACAGACACCAATTTTATCCATACCTCCAACTTTCTGGCCAAACTTTCCGGCCTGCCCCGGACCATCCTGCATGGTCTGTGCACCATGGCCATGACAAATGCGTCGCTTTCCAACCACCTTTTAGGTGGCGATGTCACCCGGGTAAAGGGCATTGAAGGACGCTTCAGCAACCCGGCCTTCCCCGGGGAAACCCTTACGGTTATTGGCTTTGAGCATGAAGAGGATAACGCAACCGCCTTTGAAGTGGTCAATCATAAGGGCAAGGGTGTTATTACCAACGGCGTCTTCCGCGCCTCCTGAAGCACCAACAGCGGGTATTTTCGACATCAGCCGAATAGATATTTTTTAATCAAAACCATTAGGCGTCATTATAGGTAATGACGCTCTTTTTTTCCTTGCAGCGTCAGGGTTGCGGACATACAATTTCCTACCATGAAGGCACGGTTAACCATACTCGGCAGCGGGTCGTCTCCCGGCGTTCCATATCTTGGCTGCACCTGCGGGGTCTGTACCAGCGATGATCCACGGGACAACCGTACCCGGCAATCGGCCCTCATCGAGATCAACGAAACCCGCATATTAATAGATACCAGTCCGGATCTTCGGGCCCAGTGCCTGCGTCAAAATCTCACCCGTCTTGATGCGGTTTTATTCACCCATACCCACGCCGATCAC
>Ga0209692_10004106_pt1 | contig 13433 bp, 8 predicted proteins | sample tdDd472_FD_187129 | JGI IMG/M metagenome (GOLD analysis project Ga0209692, IMG submission 187129) | Marine sediment microbial communities from the Atlantic coast under amendment with organic carbon and nitrate - tdDd47.2 (SPAdes)... | ecosystem: Environmental > Aquatic > Marine > Coastal >...
ATGACCAAGTCTTCCCCTAAAGCATCCGTTTGAATCATCATGGCTGAGTATCCACCACGTCCATTAGAGCCTTGGCGTGAATACATCAAGCGGTGAATACCATTTACAACCAAGAATAAGTTACCAGTGGTGGCCGTAGCCGACTCGGCAGATACTGCAGTCGTGGGCACTTGGTCCAAAAAGTCCTCATTACAAGCACTAGCGGCAAGCACCAAGCCCAACAACAATAGATATTTAGAAAAGTATTTTTTCATCTTTATTAATTTTGCTTTTATCTCAATTAAAAGGTAGCCGTTACCCCAAGTGTAACAATTCTTGATGGCGTGAATACATTTTGAGTGGTACCATTAAAGTTTTGATTAACAAACATGCCTTTGCGGTCAGTAGAGAAGAAGATATTTTCTCCATTAGCATATACCCGTAGATTTTGCAAACCAATTGATTTGGCTTTACCCGCAGGTAGGTCATAGGAGAAATTGATTTGACGCAAGGCAATGTAAGAAGAGCTAACCAACCAGCGATCAGAGGCTGCATTGAAAGCCGAAGTCTGCGAGACATCCAGGCGAGGTACATTCGTAATATCTCCTGGGTTTTGCCAACGCTGCAGAATATCAGTACTGTAAGCATTACCGTATGCTCCTGCTGACATCAGACCTGCATAATTAGTGTCATAAGTTTGACCTCCAATTTGGTAAGTAAACAATACCCCTAATTTGAAAGATTTATAGGTGAATCCACTGTTGAAACTACCGAACAAGTCAGGAACAGCGGTTCCTACAAAATCAAATTTGGCTTTGTTTTGGTTAGTCGTAACCAATACGCCATCTACCGTACGTACATCAACGTCTGTAGGGTCAATCTCATCATCAAGAATGTATAATGCGGCACCATCTGATGGGTCCACACCGTACCAATCTCTCAACCAGTAATCATAAATGGAACCACCAACTACTAGTTTTTTAGTACCTGTGATGATCTCTTCTTGTGGTAGTTTAGTGAACTCATTCTTAACCGTTGATGCATTGACATTCAAACGCCAAGTGAAGTCTTCCGTTCGAATCAAATCTACAGCTAGATCTACCTCTATACCACGGTTGAACATGCTACCAATATTTTGGTTAACATCATCTATCCCAGAAGAAAGAGGAAGTGGAACATTGAATAAAAGATTGTCTGTTACTCGGTTGTAAAATTCAACACTACCAGAAACACGGTAGTTAAACAAAGCAAATTCAAGTGCAAGGTCAGTCTGCTGATTGGACTCCCACTCCAAAGTAGGAGCAGCTAAAGTACTGACCAAAATTCCTGGCTCACTGGCGTTATTATTTCCTAAACCAAATAGTGCTTGGCTAGCAAAGAAACTTAAAGACGCTTGATCCAAATTCGAATCATTACCTACCTCACCGTATGAGGCTCTTGCTTTTAACAAGCTAACCCAGCTAATTCCTTGCATGAAGTCTTCTTGGTCTATTCTCCAGGCACCGCCCACGGACCAAAAATTACCCCATCGTACACTTCTGTCAAATCGAGAAGAACCATCTCGACGGAAAGAACTAGATAAGTAGTAAATGTCATTGTAGTCATACTCCAATCTGGCCAAATAGCCTTCTGTACTGTATTGACGGGTAAAAGAATTCAAATCGGACGTATTAGTAAAGTTGACCAACTCTGTATTCCCTTCTGCAATAACATCCGTTCGAAAACCCGTCAACCAATTGAATTCGTAGTCAAAGCTTTCATGACCTACAAGCGCTGTAAAGGTGTTGCGGCCAACATCTTTGGTATAGTTCAAAAGTTGATTGTAACTAACTGAAGTAGTCGTAGAGGCATCGCGACCTGCACGACCCGCAGGAGCACCATCACCAACAATAGGATTGTCAAAGTCTTCATTGTTAAAGAAGCGCTTATCCAAACTAGCATTGGCCGTAAATTTGAAACCGTCAAAGAAATACAAGTCCACGAATGCACGAGCAGCCAAGGAAGTAATTTTGTCATTGTCTACATTGAGCAAAGTTTCTTGGATAACATGACGGCCATTCGTATTTCCAACTCGATCTGCCCCAAGGTCGTAAATTTTATTACCGGCATCATCCAGAATAAAAGCCCCCGTTTGTTGATCATGCAAATGGACCGGATAGATGGGTGCTATACGGCGAGATGAAAAGAATGGGTTAACAAAAGAAGTACTACCACCGTCAGCAGCCTGGTTGGATTCAGAGGAAGTCCCAGATAAATTGAAACCCGTGCGGATCCATTCTTTGGGCTGCATGTTTACATTAATACGACCCGTAATTCGTTGGAAATCAGAATTAATAATCCAACCTTGGTCTTCCAGGTAACTCATAGATGCAAAATAGCTAGTCTTGTCGGTAGCGCCTTGATAAGAAACATCTACATTGGTACGATCCCCGCTTCTGACGAGTTGATCCTGCCAGTCTAAGTCATCACCATATAATAATTGCGCTGCTGGATTGAGGAATCCATCAGTTCCTACAATTTGGTCATTGGCCACATTAAACGGGTTCATTCCCAATAAACCAAAAATATTGTCAGAAGCCATTTGATTGGCCTCAGTAGTAGGTGTGGAGCCAGATATAGAAAGGCTGTTTCGGTAGGCCTCCCACATCACAGGATAATACTGTTCGGCATTAAGACGATCATATTCACTGATACCTCTACCAGATACACCACGACTTAAGTTGACAGTGAATTTCTCTCCTCCCTTATTGCCGCCTTTCGTCGTCAATAAAACGACCCCATTGGCTGCTTTGCTACCATACAAGGCCGTAGAGGAAGCATCTTTAAGCACCGTAATACTTTCAATATCAGCAGGATTGATACTAGAAAGACTTCCAGAGAAAATGATACCATCCACTACATATAAAGGACTGCTTGAGGCATTCACTGATCCGAAGCCACGAACACGAAGTCCGGAGCTAGAACCTGGCTGCCCGTCTCCAGGCGAGAATTGTATACCTGCAGCTCCTTCAATAGCCGCAGTAACATTGGTCAAAGCCCTTCCTTCTAGTGCTTCGGCATTGATCTGCGTGGCGGAACCTGTAAAACTACCTTTCTTGGCAGTACCATAGGCTACAACGATTACTTCGTCTAGCAGACCTATAGCTTCTTCCATCGTGACATCTAAAGTGGTGGTGGTACTAGTCACTTCCAATTCCTGGTTGCGGTAACCAGTGTAAGAAAAAACCAAAGTAGCAGGTGTGCTTTCGAGCTGTACCGAATATAAACCATCCACATCCGTAATCGAACCTGTGGTGGTTCCTTTTACCAGGATGGTGGCCCCAATCAAGGGCTCTCCCTGCGAGTCTGCCACCTTACCGTTGATGGTAAGGGATTGGGCAATGGATAACTGCACGCTGAATAATATCAGGCTTGACATTAGCGCTGTGCGTAGGCTTAACTTCATGGATAAAAGTTTATTGGTTAAATAAATAGGGCATTTCTAAACAGAATCTACTGAGCGATTCAAGCATAGCAATACATGACCTAGCCAATAGCAATCACCTGATATACATTATTTAAACACAAGCTTTTACAAACGGAATACCAGTTTGTAAAAAGGGATCGCCCGCCAGTTATGGGCTGAATGAACCAATAGCTTATAGGTTCTCAGCTGCCAACGGCAGATCAAGACCATCAATACCTGTGTTTGGGAAAATGAATGTATTACCAGTGCTATTTGCTGAGCTTCTATGCTATGCTCCAGCTTTTACCGATGAGTTTTTTGAAAATTAATAGCTTCGGAAAATAACGAGAATTGGCCACAATTGGCTTTAGAAAGGCAGAAGCTAGTGAGTAAGTTCCTTTTTTTCATCATCAAATAATTTTGGGTTTAGAATGCGTTTTTTTCACAAAAAAATTTGCAGAGCTTTCAACTAGTTTCAATACGTTTGGCATTGACGCGAAGATAAAATCGATTTTTAGGCTAAAATTGTACGAAATTGTGGTGGAGGTCAATCTGATGGATTTTTTGGCACATTTTCAGCTTAGAAATAGACTTTTGGTATGCTAGTAGACGAAAATCTACATTAGAGGTGTAACTTTTTATCCTAATTTAGTGTTGAATACAACAAGTGGATTAACACCCTCTCTTGCCTCAAAATTCACAATGAATAACTTTTAAGTAATGAAGCACAAATAAAATATACAACTATGCTTTATCTTTTTCCGCCAGCTTTCGTTCCCAAAATCCTCATGTAGCCCTGCTATACTCGGGTTTTGGTGCCTCAGCTGGCGAAAAAATATTTTGCCTACTTGTGTACTTTATTTATCCCTCATTACTAAGAAAGAGTATTTAAGTTTTTTTACCGACTGAAACATAAAAGATGACCGCAGGCTGTACCTGCTAGTTAATCCATTTGGGTTAGCTGCCTAGTCTATGGTCAATTGGAAATCACTCACAGTTATAGTATGAGCAATTACATCTCAACCTTCAAGCAGTTTGAGGAGTTAGAGCTATTGAAGGCCTCTTTCACTTCTCAAAGCTTCAAGCCTCATTTTCATGAGCAATTTGCCCTCGTATTATTGGAAAAGGGCCAAGTGGATTACTCCTATAAAGATCAGGATAGAAAGGTTATCAGCGGTACACTTATGCTGCTGAATCCCTATGAGGTGCACACCGGCAAATCTATGGATGATCAACCCTGGGATTTCAGGTCCATGTATATTTCTCAGTCATTATTTCGGGATATCTTCCAGGCGATCACAGGGGCGGAGTTTATGCCTTATTTCTCGCAAGGCATGATCCGTGACGAAGGCTTAATGCTGCACTATCAGCAATTACATGAGTACTTATTGGATGAAACCAATCCCGCCTTGATGAAATTGGCTTTGACCAGTCTCATCCGCGATCTCATCCAGCATTGTGAACTCACACCTAGTCCACTTGAAAGTGAAGCCCAACGGAAAGCCAAACGCTTAAAAGAATATATCCATGAACATTACCTAGAAAATATTCGCTTAGACGAACTAGAGGAGGAGATGGGGCTGAGCAAGTATTACCTCATTCGCTTATTTGAATCGGTATATGGTCTATCGCCCATTCGTTATGCGATCAACTTGAGAATTGAAGAAGCCAAGCGCTTGTTGTACCAAGGTATGAAGTATACAGAAGTAGCCTATTCTACAGGGTTTTATGATCAAAGTCATTTTATCCGCCACTTTAAGAAGATAGTGGGGGTGACACCAAAGGCTTTCTGCTGATTAGCGAATCAGAAAATGGGGTGGTAAGGGGCCATGAAAAATTAATGGATACGACTCAACTAGATTTTCCTTAGTAATGAGGAATAAATAATTTGGGCCAAGGAGCTAAATGTTTTTTCACCAGGCTAGGCGAGAAGAATGAGGACCTGTCGAGCCGCCAGGCAGGATAGCCTAGCTACGTGAATGATGAACAACGACGGCTGGTGGAAAAAGATAACGCCAATTGGTCTTAGTTATTTATTTTTCATTACTTAGGCATAAAAGTTGACAAAGAATTAAGATATATAGGTATTGCACAGAAAGAATACACCAAAAAGACAGCAAAGATCATCATCTAAATGAGTACGTTACTCTTATTCTCCTTTTTGAGCTAAAAGGGAGCAACATTATTAAAAATCTAGTCAATGAGTGCTTATAAAATAGTCAGCATTATATGTTTGTGCTTGCTTTTTAATGCCTGTAGCGAAGATATGCAACGTAGTATGTCTCCGGTACCTAATGCATTTGGCAAGCTAAATGAAATCATTATAATTTCAGATGAGCGAATATGGGAAGGGCCTATCGGTGATACCCTCCGTTACTATTATGGTGCATCTTACCCGATACTACCACAACCTGAACCTATTTTTGACCTAAGGCATTTTACGCCAGAGGAGTTGGAAAAAGACCCTATCCGTAAAGAGTTCAGAAATTACCTTTTTATTTGTAACCTCAATGAAGAGGATTCTCCTACTACTCGCTTGGTGAGTGGTGATTTAAAAGAAGAAAGGGTGCAAAAGGCCAAGAATGACCCTAATTATACCTCGACTGTAGCAAGAAACAAATGGGCCAAGAACCAATTATTGATTTATCAATTTGGCTTTACAGATGACGCCTTAGTAGAAAACGTCAAGAAAAACTTCCCAGCCGTAGCCAAACGAGTACAGGATGCAGATCGAGAAAAAATTGAAGCGACCATTTACTTCGGTGGAGAAAACCCAGCCATTGAAGCTGAAGTAGCAGATAAAATGGACGCTAAAATGCGAATCCCTAGCGATTATAGTTTAGCCATTAGTAATGAGGATTTGATCTGGATGCGAAGAGAATTGGATGATATCAATAGTAACCTTCTCATTCGCAAGATCAATTATGTCGATCAATCTCAATTGTCCAAACAAGGAATCAAGGCTATCCGAGACTCCCTAGGTAGGGAATATGTTTCTTCGACCATTCCTGGTACTTATATGCGGATCAATGACATTGACCTCCCCATGTTTACCAGTGTGAAGACCCTAAACAATAAATATGCTCTAGAGGCTCGGGGAATTTGGGAAATGGTTAATGACTTTATGGGTGGAGCTTTTGTTAGTTACCTCATTCATAATCCCGATAAAGAAGAACTTCTATTCATCGACGGCTTTGTGTATGCGCCAGGCAAAGAAAAGCGTAATTTTATGCAGCAGCTGGAATTCATTATATCCACCGTCGAGTTTTAGGTACGCTTAATAAAATGCTTGATAGGCTTCAGCCGTTTTCTCCCAGTCACATCAAAGGAAACTGCTGAAGTCTTGTTACTCCTCTTTTAATACTTGATATTATTTGTTAATATTGAGTATGTCTTTGCGCTGGCTCAAACCCAAAAAGAGATTTGCAAAACTGTCAGATGAACAGTTGCTAACAGCCTTCCAAGAAACCGGAGAAGAACAGTATTTCTTTGCCCTGTTCGAACGGTATACGCATCAAATCTACTACAACTGCAAACAGTACCTCTCTAATGAGGAAGATTGTAAGGACATGGTCATGACCATTATCGAAAAGTCCTACGAACAACTTCCTGATACAAAAATTGATTATTTTAAAAGCTGGTTATTTTCGGTGATTCGCAACCACTGCATTAGCCATATTAGAAGCTACCGTAGAGCAGCTAGCAAGACGGAAGCATGGAAAAAAAATCAAGAAGTTGAAGAAGCTTTTTTTCCCATCTATGCGGGAAACGAAAAAGAAGCTCAGTTATCGTCAGCGCAAATCCAAGCCGCTTTGCAGGCACTAGAAGAAAACCAACGCCGGTGTATATACCTGTTTTACTTTGAAAATAAGAGTTACCGAGAAATAATGACGCTTACTGGTTTTAGCGCCAAGAACGTCAAGAGTTATTTACAAAACGGAAAGCGCCAATTGAAGCGGAGCCTCCTCGTTTATCAACAAAATAAGTCTTAGGCCAATGGAAGCCATGTTTAAAGAAACAGCCTGCCTTAGCTTAGGCGAGCTAAAAGCTTACCACAAAGGGAAGCTGAATGGTGTAGCACTTAGACGTGTAGAGCAGCATTTGATTGATTGCCCTTTATGTGATGGTGCCTTAGAAGGCATCAACAGCAGTCTTAACCCAGTACAGGACCAGATACAGCTGAGAAAGCTGGGTAAGGCCACCCGCACTTCAAACCGTCCGCTGCCTGTTTTTTTTAATAAAGCAGTAGCTGTCCTACTTATTTTCATTATTGCAACAGCCTTCCTCACCTATTGGCAGCAAACCAAAGGAGAACGCATATTTGCTGAGTTCTATACCACGCCCGTATATGAGGGATCGCTACAAAGAGGAAGTGCGGAAGCTGCCATCAATGCCCCGATCAAACAAAAGGCCATCATTGCTTTTGGGCAAAAAGACTATGCACAAGCTGTTGATTTGCTTGAAGCCCATATCTCCGACCAAGCCAATGACTTCGAAGCTATTTTCTATGCTGGCATCTCCCAGTTGGAAGAGCGAAATATAGAAAAAGCTATACAATATTTACAAAAAACAAGATTGAATGACGGCGACCAATATGAAGGCGCTACTTGGTATCTAGCATTAGCTTATGTACGGCAAAAGGAATATGAGAAGGCGAGCTTACTAGCAGAGGAAATCAAAATGAGTTCTGACCCCATTTATAGAATGAAGGCCGTCGCCCTTCTAGAAAAAATGGGAAACAAGTACCAATAAGAAAGGGAGCCTTTCACTAAGAAAAGCTCCCCAAGCTGTTTTTTAACTTATTATCTATTTCAAGAAATCTAAGCTTCTTCCTACGAAAGCAGTCAAATCTGCTCCCTTCAGCATGTTGTGATTCAAGCGTGCCAAGTCATATAAGTAGCTCACCAAATGCTCTTTCTTCTCTTCACTGCGCATTTTCATCAACTTGCTAGCAATGAGCGGGTGATTCGTATTGATCACTACATTATACATCTCAGGCATTCCTTGCATGGTCATTCCTTGCATGGCTTGCATCTCCATCATACGACGCATGAACTCAGGCTTAGTGATCATCACTGGCTGGTCTTCTGGAGACATCGCTTTCATGACAATCGTTCCTCCACCTCCAGCAATCGCTTTCTCAAATCGCTCCTTGATCTTGTTCTGATCGTCTTCACTCAATACAGATTCGGTTTCGATATCCTTTTGTACCAGATTATCAATCGTCTCTGAATCGACTCGCACGAAAGTCACATCACCTTGCTTCTGCTCTACATGCTGTAGAAAATGATTATCAATGACATGATCAAATACCAATACATCATAAGAATGATTCTTACAGGCTTGTATCGCACTATCGTGGTCAACTGGATTATTGGTATAGATTAGAACCTGCTTATCGTACTTATCCGTTTGGGTTTCTTTGACCTTCTCTTTGTATTCTTCTATGGTGAAGTGTTCTCCATCCACATTCTTCAACAAAGCGAACTTTTCAGCTTTGTCGTTGAATTTCTCTTCAGAAATCATTCCGTACTTCACAAAAACGCCTAGGTCAGCCCACTTAGCGTTGTAATCTTCCCGATCCTTTTTGAATAACTCTGATAATTTATCCGCTACTTTCCTAGTAATATAACCGGTAATCTTTTTTACATTCTGATCGGATTGTAAATAACTACGGGATACATTCAATGGAATATCTGGCGAATCAATTACACCGTGTAATAGCGTCAAAAACTCAGGTACAATTTCTTTCACATCATCCGTTACGTATACCTGATTGGAATAGAGCTGGATTTTATTTTTCTGTACTTCAAAGGAGTTCCCCAATTTAGGGAAGTATAACACCCCTGTAAGGTTGAAAGGATAGTCAATGTTCAAATGAATCCAGAACATTGGTGCTGGACTGAAAGGATATAATTCGTTGTAAAAAGAACGATAGTCCTCGTCGGTTAATTCAGCAGGTTGTTTTTTCCAAAGGGGAGCAATGTTGTTGATAATATTATCAACTTCGATTTCTTTTGTTTCTGCTTCATCGCCTTCTCCTTCTGTAACAGATTCTGTCTTGGTACCAAACTGGATAGATACCGGTAAGAAGCGGCAATATTTTTTCAATAGCTCCTCGATGCGGCTCTCCTCCAAGTATTCCTCGCTATCTGCGCTAATGTGCAAGACAATATCTGTTCCGCGTGTTTCTTTATCATTTCCGTCAATCGTATAAGATGGATCTCCTTCACATTCCCAAGTTACGCCGGTTGAGCCTTCTTTATAGGATTTGGTAATGGCTTCTACTCGGCTAGCTACCATAAAGGCGGAGTAGAACCCTAAGCCAAAGTGACCAATGATATTGGCATCATCTTTATATTTTTCAAGAAACTCTGCTGCACTGGAGAATGCCACTTGGTTTAAGTACTTCTGTACTTCTTCCTCTGTCATCCCAATCCCCTTATCCCGGATGGTCAAGGTCTTATTCTCCTTGTCTAATAATATTTCAATGGTAGTATCGCCAATGTCCCCTTTAAATTCTCCTTTAGAACTTAAGGTCTTTAATTTATTGGTAGCATCTACTGCATTGGAAATCAATTCTCTCAGGAAGATTTCCTGATCTGAATATAAGAACTGCTTAATAATGGGAAAAATATTCTCAGTTTGTACAGATATATTTCCTTTTTGCATAGAATTTGGTTTTTGATTTTAGTATTTTATCGATGATTCTCTAAGCCTATTTCTTTATTTGTTTCTACTGATAAAAAAATAGTGAGAAGAATTTTCAGTGCTATAAAATAGCCTTACTACCGCCATACCGACAGTCTCTATTGAGCATTTATACTGCTTGGCAGGTATAAAACCTCTAGCAAAGATGTATTACACCGCCTTCAAAGGGCATGCCAGTGAAAATATTTCTGCCAAATTGGCAACCTTTCTGAACAATTAGCGTAATATTTATCAAGTGTGTCTGATTTGAGAGACTGCTAGAAAAAATTACAGAAGCGAAGTTGAATATATCTGAATAAATATTTACTTTCGCACTAGCGGTACAGGAAGAAGGGAATTCCATTCTAACTGATGCCACACTTCTTAGAGAGCTTGAGAAAATTTCTGAATTGGAGTTGAAAAAATCTCCAATCTTCTCAAATACATTTCATACCAAATCAAAAAGACGGCCGATTTTAGCATGCTAAAATCAAAAATGTGCTACGCGCATTTTCCTTTTATACTATTAACAGTATAAGCTGAACATCACGTAGTACCCCGAAGAGCAATCAATCGGGCAACTAGCTTGAACTAACGTGGGGGGATAGTTTGGCTGTTGCCCGTAAGATATACCGGTCCGAATGGACCAAAAGAAAAAGCGAGACGTGCTGATTCAACAGGGGGGTAGAATCAAGTATCGACTCGCTTTGTAGAGCAGGCTGGCGAACTATGTTCGTTGGCCTTTTTTTATTTTTCGATCTAGCTCATTAAACCTTATAAGTTTTCCCTGACTACAATTTCTCACCAAAGTAGCCAGGAAAAAATCACTGCTTAGTTTTTAGGCAACACATCTACTTTAATTCGATCTGCACGGTTAGCTAGTTCCCAAGAAGTGTGGAATACCAATTTGGCAATAATTGCCATCTTTTCAAAATTGATCTTGTCCACCGTATCACTAGTTCGATGGTAATCATCGTGCGTTCCGTTAAAGTAGAAAATCGCAGGTACTCCCTTTTCAGCAAAGTTGTAATGGTCTGAACGATAATAGTAACGATTCGGATCACTCTCTGCATTATAAGTATAGTCCAGCTCTAGTTGCGTATATTTAGTATTAGCTGCCTCGTTGATTTCATGCAGCTCCGTACTCAATCTATTGGAACCTATCACATAAATGTAATTAGGATTCTCCGCATGCTTTTCATCCACCCGACCTACCATATCGACATTAACATTAGCTACTGTTTGTGCCAAAGGAAATACCGGATACTGTGCATAGTACTCTGATCCTAATAATCCCTTTTCTTCTCCAGATACCAACATAAATAATACGCTTCGCTTGGGGCCATTACCCGCTTTCTTAGCTTCTACAAACGCCTGGCAAACCTCCAAGACGGATGAAGTTCCGGAGCCGTTATCATCAGCACCATAATAAATATCATTTCCTCGCTTTCCAAGATGATCATAATGAGCAGTAACCACGACCACCTCATCTTTTTTAACTGGATCTGATCCTTCAACGAAGCCTAGTACATTTTCACCTAATAGCTGCCGTACATTTTTCTCCATGGTGATAGCCAAATCAGTAGGTAGATTAACGCGACGAGCCTTCTTTCTCTTATTGATTTTCTTGCGAGCTTTAACGACTTTTTTGAACTGCCCGCCAATAATATCCTTGGCTACTTTTGTAGAGATAAAGCAATTATTAGCATAGTTATCGGCAGGGTTCTTACTCCAGCCCATCTTTAGGCGACGATTGAGAATAGTCCGACGTGCTATGCCCACATTATTTTTGAAATCTGGATCGATGATAAAAACCATCGCTACTCCTTTTTCTTTAGCTACACTCAGTTTTTTGGATATATCTTTTGACCATTCCGTTTCTCCCCTTTGTCCCGACACATGTGATAAACTATCCTTGCCCATTGGCTCTCCAGCATAAATCAAGATCGCTTTCCCAGCCACATCGGCATTTTTGTAATCACTGTATTTATCCGAATCGATGCCGTAACCCAAAAACACGACTTCATCAAATTGAATAGCTCCTTTATCTCCATTATCGGCAGGATAAGCATAATAATCCCATAAATGCCGCAGGGTGTTCCCATTGACATTGAGCTCAATATTGCTCCAATTCTCGGAAATAAATGATATCTTTTGAAAATAAGAACCATCATCTCCCACTGTAGGTAGCCCTAGGTCAGCAAACTGCTTCGCAATATAATTGGCGGCTTTTCTTTGCCCTTCAGTTCCCGTCTCTCTTCCTTCAAATTCCTCACTGGCAATCGTCGTCAAATGATTTTTTAAATCACTGACGGTAATCGTGGCGGCTGCGGCTCGGGCAATTTCTTCCGCTTCGGCTGAGGTACTCCCTGCATATTGACCATATCCTACTACATAGGTACAGCACAGTAGCAAGCCCAATAATTTTTTCATCTTATTCATTGATTTATAATTCTCTGATCATTTCTGTCTTTATTCTAGCCGAGGACGATGATCTTCCGACAATACAACCTAAGGGTCTAGATCCTGCAAATAGCCAGAGAAATTGGTTGATTTATAAGTACAATATCTAAATAGCTACAAGTTTCACGCGTTTTTGGTGTACCTTCAATAAAACGAATATATCAACGAATTATTGGTAAACGGTAAGTAAGCATCCAATCCGCTATGCACAAGCTATTTTTCCAACCCTTCTGGCATGCCGACCACCTTCAAAAGCGGTAGCAAGAAACGTCAATACCATTTCATGTGCTTCTGCTTCGCTCACAAAACGAACAGGTAAGGACAAGATATTGGCATCATTGTGTTGACGTGCCAAAGCCGCTATTTCGTTGGTCCAACATAAAGCAGCCCTGATGCCCTGATGCTTATTAGCCGTCATGGATGCGCCATTACCACTACCACACAAGATGATACCTAATTCTACTTTTCCCTTTTCTACATCGCTAGCGACTGGATGGATAAAATCGGGATAATCTACTGATTCCAAAGAACTGGTTCCATAATCGGTCACTTCAATCCCTCTTCCCTGAAGAAGTGCCTTAATACTATCCTTATAAGGAAAGCCGGCATGATCACAACCAATAGCTATTTTTGAAATATTCATATGATGTAAGTTTGACTCAATACAAAGAAACGGAATCCCTGAAAAATTAAAAAGTTTAGTTCAAACCGTGTTGAACTAAACTTTTTATCAGGATGCTAGTGTCGGGGCGAATGCCCTTGATTCCTAGTTATTTTATTGATTAATTTGCTGTAAACCATCTAAGCCCTGATTAGGAGTGGTATTTACCCGATAAGGAGCAAATAGAGGTTCCCA
>Ga0209692_10004107_pt1 | contig 13432 bp, 15 predicted proteins | sample tdDd472_FD_187129 | JGI IMG/M metagenome (GOLD analysis project Ga0209692, IMG submission 187129) | Marine sediment microbial communities from the Atlantic coast under amendment with organic carbon and nitrate - tdDd47.2 (SPAdes)... | ecosystem: Environmental > Aquatic > Marine > Coastal >...
GCTTGGGGGTGTTGTTGACGTGGTCATCCCCCCTCAAGATGATGTTCACCTTCATGGTCAGGTCGTCCACAGCCACAGCAAGGTTGTAAGTGGGGGAACCGTCCCCGCGCTGGATGATAAAATCATCGAGCTCGGCGTTGGGAATGGAGATGCGGCCCTTCACCATGTCTTCAAACGCGGTGGCTCCGGCCAGTGGTACCTTGAATCGCACCACAGCGCCTTCGCTGGGACCGAGGTTTCTCTCGCGGCACTTTCCATTGTACTTGGGCTTCTCGCCTTTGGCCCGTGCGGTCTCGCGCATCTCATCGATCTCTTCGGGTGTACAGGTACACCAGTACGCATGCCCGTCAGCAAGAAGTTTATCGATCACCTCTTTATAAAGGTCAAAGCGCTTTGTCTGGTAAAAGGGGCCCTGGTCCCAATCGATTCCCAGCCACTCCAGGCCATCGAAGATGGCCTGAACGGACTCTTCGGTGGAACGCTCCAGATCGGTATCTTCGATGCGGAGGATGAAGGTCCCGCCGGTTTTTCGTGCGTAGAGCCAGTTAAACAGAGCGGTTCGAGCTCCGCCTACGTGAAGGTAGCCCGTGGGGCTCGGAGGGAACCGTGTTATGATCTCACCCATAGCATCTCCTGTGGTATATAATAGATGGTGATTATTTATGATGACGTCTAAGAACCAACCGCAGAGGGCCCTAACGGTGCCAGCCCCTTAACATATATCACTCCGGGTTTGACAAACAGCCATACCTGGTGTTCGATACACCATATGTATCGGGTTCATCACCGCGCACGAAAAGGAAATGGCCAGGCGGGATCGCCCCAGTTTATTCCTTTATCTTTTTCCAGTAGCGACACCGGATCGGTGCAAAGAGCGACCCATGGCGGCACCGGCAACAGTCGGCAACTTTTTTTTACCGCGTATCCTTCGCCCCGACAGAAAAAAAACGTTGTGGATCGATAGGGATCTGCGGTATCTACGGCTCATGGCCAATTACCACAGTTGGTTTTCCAGCACAAGGGCCCAAAATCTAAGCACGTGAATATTCTTGACAATCACCTTTAAATAAAATAAATAAGGGCGGTTAAGACTGTTCCGTTATTATACATAATTTTACAAAGAAATAAATGAGTTAGGAGATAACCATGGCAGTACCAAAGCGTAAGACCTCCAAGTCCGTAGCGAGAAAACGTCGCACCCATTACAAAACTGACGCGCCCAATGTCTCTGTCTGCCCCGAGTGTGGTGAGCCCAAGATGATGCACCAGGCATGCCCCGACTGCGGCAGCTACAAGGGCCGCAGCGTTCTGGCCAAAGACGAAGAGTAACGATCAAACGATGTGTCGAAGCCGAGCGTTCTTTCCGCACATAAGGCGACACCTTTATTCCCTGGAGTGTAGGGTCTATGCCTGACACCAATGCACGCTGCATCGTCGTCACCGGAGGTTCCCGGGGCATTGGCCGAGAGGTCTGCCTCGAATTTGCCGGTCCCGACACCCGCATCTATTTTAATTATGCGTCGTCCGAAGAGGCGGCAAGGACAACAGAAGCCCTTGTCGCCGAAAAGGGCGGAACGGCCGTCGGAATCCGTGTGGACGTCACCTCCGAATCGGAGGTTTCCGCTTTTATTAAAAAGGTGGTGGACGACACAGGGCGCATCGATGTGCTGGTCAACAATGCGGGAGTCACGCGGGATGGACTTCTCGTCCGCATGAAAGAGGCCGATTGGGATACGGTGTGCGACACCAATCTCAAAGGGGCCTTTTTCTGCTTGAAAGCCGCTGCACGCCCGATGATGAAGCAGCGATATGGCCGCATCATCAACATCACCTCCCTTGTGGGGGTAACGGGCAATGCCGGACAGGCCAACTACTGCGCTTCCAAGGCGGGGCTCATCGGCCTCACCCGTTCGGCAGCCCGTGAGTTGGCGTCCAGGCAGATCACGGTGAATGCCGTGGCACCGGGTTTCATCGACACCGACATGACCGCCACCCTTTCGGAGGAGGCCATCGGGTCCATTATCGACCAGATTCCCATGCAACGTACCGGCACGCCTTCCGAGGTCGCCGGTGTTGTGGCATTTCTCGCATCTGACAAGGCCGCCTACATGACCGGGCAGGTCCTTCACGTAAGCGGCGGCATGTTTACATCATAAGAAACAAGAGGTAACGATGTCTGTAGAAGATAAAATCAAAAAAGTAGTCTCTGAAAAGCTGAAAGTTGAAGCCGGTGACGTTGTTCCTGACGCGCACTTCGTCAACGACCTCGGAGCCGACTCCCTGGATCTCGTAGAGCTGATCATGTCCATGGAAGAGGTATTCGATATCGAGATCTCCGACGATGAGGCTGAAAAGCTCGTCCGCGTGAAAGACGCCATCGAGTACATCGAAGCACGCATGTAATGTGTCGGCCGCAAGGCCGGCTGGCGATCCCCCTTCGGGGAGAGAGACAACAAGACCATGACGATCAGGTTGACAGGGTGGGCCTTTCCCACCCTTCCTTGTATTTAAAGGACGATGAGAGCATGAGCGAAGACAAGACCCCGTATGAGTCCCCGGTGATCATCGGCTGCGACCACGCTGCCTACCCCATGAAAGAGGCCATAAAAGGCTTTCTCGAAGGGAAAGGGGTGGAGGTTATCGATGCCGGATGCCACGGACTGGACTCCGTCAACTATCCTGATTTTGCGAAGGAAGTGGCCGGCAGCGTCTCCAACGGGACCTACAAAAAAGGCATCCTTCTCTGCGGTACCGGCCTCGGCATGTCCATGGCCGCCAACCGTTTCAAGGGTGTACGAGCGGCCCTCGTGAGCGACGGTTTTTCCGCGCGCATGAGCCGCATGCACAACGACAGCAACATCCTGGTGCTGGGCGCCCGCGTCATTGGCGAGTCCCTGGCCCTGGACCTGGTTCAGACATGGATGGAGACCCCGTTTGAGGGTGGCCGCCACCTGGACCGAATTCAGATGTTCGAATCATTTGAGTAATCGCATCAACGCCTCCTGACCCGCCCCTGTTCTGCACCGCCACAGCAGTTGCGGCACAGCACCTCACGCGGGGCATGGATGCAGATGTAATGCAAGGCGCCGGTAGGTTCCCAGATGGGAGGCTGCCCGGCAACACCGCTTTTTCTATGGGGAGCGACCTCTAAGGACAAGGCCCTGCATGTGCAGAGCCTTTTACTTTCAGATCGTAAGCGGTGAGCCTGATAGCTGTGACCCGCGTCGAAATTGACCTCCGTTCTTTGAAGGGACAATCTGGATAATCCGGCATAAAGCCCGGCCTCGCTGCCGACCATCGACAACACCCGATGACCGTCGACAGCTGTCAAAGCCCTGAGGCTCATGCTCCGGTGTCCCGATCCATTCGACGTGGTGTCCTTCACCAACCGAAAACACGGCCAAAAAGGCCGATCACACGGCTGAAGAGGAAGCGACGGTGAACCTGAAGTGTATCAGAGATGTGGATCCGGATATTGCCCTGGCCATTGAGAATGAAATCTCAAGGCAGCAGAACAACTTAGAACTTATCGCATCGGAAAACGCCGTCAGCGCGCCGGTCATGGAAGCCATGGGCTCCCCCTTGACCAACAAATACGCCGAGGGCTACCCCGGCAAGCGCTACTACGGCGGATGCGGTCACGTGGACACCGCGGAGACCATCGCCATTGAGCGCGCCAAGGAACTCTTCGGTGCGTCCTACGCCAACGTCCAGCCCCACTCCGGATCCCAGGCCAACATGGCAGCCCTTTTCGGCCTGCTTGAGCCCGGCGATACCGTCATGGGCATGGACCTCGCCCACGGCGGCCACCTCACCCACGGCAGCGCCGCCAACTTTTCCGGCAAGCTGTTCAATTTTGTCCACTACGGCGTGGAAAAAGAGACCGGCATGATCGATCTGGATCGTGTGGAGTCCATGGCGCGTGAGTGCAAGCCCAAACTGATTGTTGTGGGTGCCAGCGCCTACCCCCGTACCCTGGACTTTGAGGCCTATGCCGGCATTGCCCAGCGTACCGGTGCCTCCCTGATGGTGGACATGGCACACATTGCCGGCCTTGTGGCAGGCGGCGTGCACCCCAACCCCGTCCCCTATGCGGACGTGGTCACCTCCACCACCCACAAGACCCTCCGAGGCCCCCGAGGAGGACTGATCCTCTCCGGCAAAGACCTCACCGGCGTTATGAACAAGCAGATCTTCCCCGGTATCCAGGGCGGCCCGCTGATGCACGTCATCGCAGCCAAAGCCATTGCTTTCAAGGAAGCGGCGTCAGACGAGTTCAAGGTCTACCAGGCCCAGATCGTCAAAAACGCTGCAGCCCTTGCCGATGAGCTCATGGCATCAGGGTTTGACCTTGTCTCCGGCGGCACCGACAACCACCTCATGCTTCTTGACCTCACCCGCATGAACATCACGGGCAAAGAGGCCGAAGAGGCCCTCGATCGCGCTGGCATCACCGCCAACAAGAACGTGGTCCCCTTCGACACCCGCAGCCCCTTCGTCACCAGCGGCGTTCGCATCGGTACCCCGGTGCTTACCACCCGCGGCATGAAGGAAGCAGAGATGAAGCTGGTGGCCGGTTTCATGACCGAAGCCCTGAAAAACAGGGACAACCAGTCCGCCATCGAAAAGATCCGAAATGAGGTGAAGGCGCTTTGCAATGCCTTCCCCCTCTTTTCATCCTAAGGGTATCGTTACCCCTATTGTTACATGGCCATGGGCCCCGCACACCGGGGCCCATGGCTGCCAAGGAGCCGACCACATGGAAACAGAACGCCAGCGCCCTTCATGGACCCAGTACTTCATGGACATCACCGAACTGGTGGCCAAGCGCTCCACCTGTACCCGACGTGCGGTGGGTGCGGTCCTGGTCAAGGACAAACGCGTTCTGGCCACAGGCTACAACGGTGCCCCCAGCGGGATTCGCCACTGTGCCGAGACCGGCTGCCTGAGAGAGCAGCGGGGCGTCCCCTCCGGAGAGCGCCATGAGCTCTGCCGCGGGGCTCACGCCGAACAGAACGCCATTGTTCAAGCCGCCCAGTACGGGGTGCCCATCAACGGGGCCACCCTCTTCTGCACCAACCTCCCCTGCTCCATTTGCGCCAAGCTGCTCATCAACGCCGGCGTAAAGAAGATCTATTACAAGTCGGGTTATGCAGATGAGATCTCCGAAGAGATGCTCAGCGAAGCGAACATTGAAGTGATTCAGGTCCCCTGAACCGGAGTTTCGAGCTTACAGACCACTGTGACAAGGAGAACGCCATGAAATGCCCCTACTGTGCTGAAGATAACACGAAAGTCGTAGATTCCCGGGACACAAAGGACAAAAACGAAATCCGGAGACGTCGCGAATGTCTCGCATGCGGCAGGCGCTTCACCACCTATGAGCACGTGGAAAAACTCCCTGTCATGATCGTAAAAAAAGACGGCCGAAGGGAAGAGTTCAACCGGGCAAAGGTGGCCTCCGGCCTCTACCGGGCCTGTGAAAAGCTCGACATCAGCGTCGTCGACATCGACGCCTACCTGGACGAGCTGGAGCGTGACCTCCGGGAGACCGGGGAGAAGGAGATTCCCTCCCAGAAGATCGGCGAGAAGGTCATGAACTGGCTCCACGGCAAAAACGACATCGCCTATGTCCGCTTTGCCTCGGTCTACCGGGAGTTCAAGGACGTCAACGACTTTGTCTCCGAACTCAAAGGGCTCCTGACAAAAGAAGCACAGTAATAAAGAGTGCCTCCGGCGGCCCTGCCGGGGGCCAAACTTTTGCCTGTAATTATATTCTGGGTTTGCCAAACAGGGTTAATTTTTTTTAAACAAATCAGGCCGGGCCTCGGGTTTCACATATTTGCCCGTATAGAAAGACGGCTCAGTCGATTGCACTGTACCTCACGGGCGCAGCCCGTCAGCGAATGTGAGGGGCGAGGAACAAGCCCCAGAGCATTCGCGAACCTGAAAGGGGGAGCCATGGAGGCTCATGAGTACATGGAGATGGCCCTGGCCTTAGCGGCACGGGGCATCGGCTGGACCTCCCCCAACCCCGCTGTCGGGGCTGTGGTGGTCAAAAATGGACGGGTTGTGGGACGCGGCTGGCACAAAGCCTGCGGCGGCCCCCATGCGGAGGTCTTTGCCCTGGATGAGGCGGGAGATGAGGCCAAAGGGGCTGACATCTATGTCACCCTGGAGCCCTGCAATCACACCGGCAAAACCCCGCCCTGCACGGAAAAGATTTTAAAGGCCGGCATCAAGCGGGTCTTTATTGCCATGGAAGATCCCAACCCTGTGGCCTCGGGCGGCATTGCCCGACTTGAAAGCCATGGGATCGAGGTCACCAGTGGCATCCTGAGAGAGAAGGCGGAAGGCCTGAACGAAGGGTTCATCAAGCACGTCAAGACGGGCCGCCCCTTTGTCATCGCCAAGAGCGCCTCCACCCTGGACGGCCGGACCGCAGCATCCACCGGCCACTCCCAATGGATCACCGGAGAGAAATCAAGACGTCACGTGCACGAGCTGAGACACGCCGTGGACGCCATTCTCGTTGGCATCGGCACGGTAAACGCCGATGACCCGTCCCTCACCTGCCGCCTGGATTCCGGCGGAAAAGATCCCATCCGCATCGTCCTTGACAGCCGCCTCTCCATTGATGAGAAGGCGAGGGTGTTGCAGCTCAAATCCGATTCTGATACAATAGTTGTTTGCGGTGAGATCCCCGCCGAGCCTTGCGAAACCGCCCGAAAAAAGGAGCGATTGGAGGCAAGCGGCGCGCGCGTCCTTGAGGTTCCCTTAAAGGACAACCGTATCGATCTCGACGCACTCATGGCAATTCTGGGAAAAGAGAAGATCCAGAGCCTCCTCATCGAAGGAGGAGCCGGCATTCTCAAATCCGCTTTGGAGGCAAAGATCGTGGACAAGTTCCGCATCTACATCGCCCCCAAGCTCCTCACCGGAGACGACGGATATCCCATCACGGCAGGAAAGGGCCCCCTCTCCATGGATGAGGCGCTCACCCTTTCCCGGGTTGCCGTTCGACACTTTGACAATGACGTAATGATTGAGGGCTACCTGTAGGAGTTCCGCCAGTCTCCCTTTGGGGAGTGCCGGCTGAGCCCGCCACAGGAAATGCTTCTTGCAAGGGTAATGACGTATGTTCACCGGTATTATTGAAGGATTCGGCACCATTCGGGACATTCGACCCACAGGCCAGGGATCCCGGTTTGCCATCGAGGCTGACTTTCCCCTCGACCGCGTCAAAATCGGCGACAGCATCGCTGTGAACGGTGCCTGCCTGACCGCTGTGGTTCTCGACGGCCGCCGGTTTGAGGTGGATGTCGCCCCAGAAACCATCCGCCGCACCGCTTTTTCCACCATCCACACCGGCTCCCGAGTCAACCTCGAGCGGGCATTGCGCCTCTCCGATCGACTGGACGGCCATATCGTCTCCGGCCATGTGGACGGCATCGGCACCATTGTCAGCAAAGAACGCCAGGCCAACGCCGTCATCGTCACCATCGCCGTGGAAAAGCATCTTTCCCGCTACATGATCGAAAAAGGGTCCGTTGCCGTGGACGGCATCAGCCTCACCATCAACGAGATCACCGACACCACCATCACCTTGAGCATCATTCCCCACACCGCTGATATCACCAGCATCGGCTTCAAGCAGGCAGGCTCCATTGTCAACATCGAAACCGACCTCGTGGGGAAATACATCGAAAAATTTCTCATGACCCCCAAGCCCGAGAAAGAGGTAAAACCATCCTCACTCGACATGGCTTTTCTGGCCGAAAAGGGGTTTCTTTAGGACTGGGAAGAAGGGGACCAATTCATGGTCCCCATGATATAGAGTGTAAGAGGAGTGTGATATGCCCGTAATTTCTATCGAACAAGCCATTGAAGATATTCGCGCCGGCCGCATGGTTATCCTTGTGGATGACGAAGACCGTGAAAATGAGGGAGACCTGACCATGGCCGCAGAGGCGGTCACACCCGAGGCCATCAACTTCATGGCCAAGTACGGTCGGGGCCTCATCTGCCTGCCCATGTCCACCGATATGTGCAACCACCTCGACCTGCCCATGATGGTGGACGACAACACCAGCCAGTTCGGCACCGGGTTCACCGTCTCCATCGAAGCAAAAAAAGGGGTGACCACCGGCATCTCCGCTGCTGACCGCGCCACCACCATCCTCACCGCGGTGGCCGACGAGACAACCGCGGCCGATATCGCCCGCCCCGGACACATTTTCCCCCTTCGTGCACGGGACGGTGGTGTCATGGTCCGCGTGGGCCAGACCGAAGGCTCCGTTGACCTCTCCCGCTTAGCCGGCCTGAAACCAGCCGCCGTCATTTGCGAGATCATGGACGACGACGGCACCATGGCCCGCATGCCTTCTCTGGAGAAGTTCAGCGAAGAGCACGGCATCGGTATCTGCACCGTGGCTGCCCTCGTCGAGTACCGCATGAAAAAAGAGTCCTTCGTTCGCAGGGCCGCGGAAACAATCATTCCCACCGGTTTCGGCGGGGACTTCCGCATCATTGCCTACGAAAACGACCTGGACAACCTGACCCACATCGCCATGGTCAAAGGGGAGATCAACCCCGACGAGCCCGTCCTCGTCCGCGTGCACTCCGAGTGCATGACAGGCGACATCTTCGGCTCCATGAAGTGCGACTGCGGCGACCAGCTTCAGCGTGCCATGGCCCGCATGAACGATGAAGGCTCCGGGGTCATCCTCTACCTGCGCCAGGAAGGTCGCGGCATTGGCCTGGTCAACAAACTGAAAGCTTACGAGCTTCAGCGCCAGGGTTACGACACCGTGGAAGCCAACGAAGCCCTCGGCTTTGACGCCGACTTAAGGGACTACGGCATCGGTGCCCAGATGCTGGCCGATATCGGTGTTCGTAAGATGCGCCTCATGACCAACAACCCCAAGAAGATGGTCGGCCTTCAGGGCTATGGCCTCTCCGTGGTGGAGCAGGTGCCCATCGAAGTACACACCAACGTCTACAATCAGGGTTACCTGGAGTGTAAAAAGCTCAAAATGGGACACACCCTGAAAATGGAACCGAAAAAGGACTCCCACAACATGTAGGTGACGGGACCTTGCACACGAGAAATTCGGAAGCGGCCCCACATAGGGTCGCTTCCGTTCTAACATTTTTGACAGACACCAACGAAAGGGAATCATAATGCCCAATATAATTCAGTCCAGCATGATTTCAGATGGCCTTAAAGTGGCCATCGTCGTAAGCCGTTTCAACGACTTCATCACCGAACGCCTTGTGGGCGGTGCTGTGGACGCACTGACCCGCAGCGGCACAAATGACTCTGATATCGACATCATCAAAGTCCCCGGAGCCTTTGAAATCCCCCTCCTGGCCCAGAAGGCCGTTGCCACTGGCAAGTACGATGCCGTCATCTGCCTTGGCGCTGTTATCCGCGGAGCCACCCCCCACTTCGACTACGTATGTGCCGAAGTGACCAAAGGTGTGGCCCACGTCAGCATGGAAGCGTCCATTCCCGTTATCTTCGGGGTTGTGACCACCGACACCATCGAGCAGGCCATTGAACGGGCCGGCACCAAAGCAGGCAACAAAGGTTTTGACTGCGCTCTGGCTGCCATCGAGATGGCCAACCTCATGACCGTCATGGATGAAGGACAGAAGTAAATGGGAGTAAGACGAGGCGCACGGGAGCTTGCATTGCAAGCCCTCTTTTTTACGGACATGCAGACCGATGACCGCCATGACGCGGTAGAACTCTTTCGCAGCCACTTCATTACCGATGAGGCACACCTTGCCTTTTTCGATGCGCTGACAGAAGGGGTCCTGGCCCACATGGAGGCCATTGATGCGGCCATCTCCAGTCACTCCAAGAACTGGAAGGTGTACCGGATGTCCGCTGTGGATCGAAACGCCATGCGCGTGGGGGCTTTTGAAATCCTGTTCCTTGAGGACGTGCCGGACAAGGTGGCCATCAACGAGGCCATTGAAATCGGAAAACGGTTCGGAACCGGAGACTCGGGGGCCTTTATCAACGGCATCCTGGATGCCGTGTCCGCAGACAAAAGCTGAAAAACTGATGACGCCGGGGGGCCCGTCAGGCACCTCCGACGCATCCCCGGTCTCTTCGTCACCCAAGTGGAAGCCACACCCCGGTCCGATACAACCGGCCCAGAGCCCGGCTCTGATGCCATACAAACCAGCCGGACCAACCACCCATCCTCTCTCTCTTGAGGACCAAGGAGGACCCGACCTTGCTGATCAAAGACCTTGTTGTGGGCCCCATCGGAGCCAACTGCATCATTCTCGGATGTGAAGCCACCCGCCAGGCAGCTGTCATCGATCCCGGTGACGACGCCGATCGCATTCTGAAGGCCCTGGCCGACGAAAAACTTACCGTCACAGCGATCATCAACACCCACGGCCACTTCGACCACGTGGGCGCCAACAAACGCCTCAAAGAGGCCACAGGCGCTGAGCTCATGATCCACGAGGCCGACGCCTCCATGCTTCAGGAGCTTTCCGTAACAGCCATGGCATTCGGGCTGAGGGCAGAGAACTCGCCACCTGCGGACCGGCTCCTGGCCGACGGAGACACCATCACCTTCGGGGAGAAGACCCTGGCTGTCCTGCACACCCCCGGTCACACCCCCGGCGGCGTCACCTTTTACTGCAAAGAAGAGAAGACCGCCTTTGCAGGTGACACCCTCTTCTACGGGTCCATCGGACGAACCGACCTTCCAGGCGGCAACTACGGCACCCTCATCTCCAGCATCAAAGACCAGCTGTTCTCTCTGCCCGATGATACCGTCGTTTACACCGGCCACGGCCCCAAAACCACCATCGGAACTGAAAAGCAGTACAACCCTTTCCTTAAGTAAGGTTAAAAGGGACCCCTTGAATATCAAACGGGCCGTGTGCAATTCTGTTTAAGAATCGCACACGGCCCGTTTTTGTTTCATCAAATCATCGCGTGGTTACACGCCCTCCGCAAGCACCGAGCCGGGTCCGGCCAGCGGTCGGAAGCTTTTCTTGGATGCCTGGCAAAAGGGACAGGCCCAGTCATCGGGCAGATCCTTGAACGTAGTACCGGGCGGGGTGTTGGTTTTCGGTTCTCCTTTATCGGGATCATAAACATACCCACAATTGTGAACCTGACATTGGTACATGTCTTTTGGCTGAGCCATAGGGGACACCTCCTGAATGGATGAATATAAGTCCATGAAGCGTGTTGGGTGGGACACCAGCGGTGCGAAAAGATAAGAACAATTTAGCTATAATATCAAGGTTTTCACATTATGCCAATTGGTTTGTATCACCCCTGCCTGAGGGCAGAGGCATGCCATATCCAGGCAAGTGATGTAACTTTTCAGATTGTCGCCGGGCAGGACTCTTCGGGCGTGCCGTGCTCCGTGGCGGGATTTACGCGATATCCGTCAAGACTCAACACTCGTCGGGTTTCGAGATCGTGGGAGTGGTTCATGGTTTATAGGTGCATGATCCGAGCGATGGCGTGTTCCCGGTAAAAAGAGCCGCGGCGGAGCACGGCGCGCCCAGACACGGTTACCCTAACGGGGGCATAGGTTCAACGGTGACAACTCAACATGAAATACGTGAAGAATACCACCATTCCGGCCTCTCCCGCGAGGGCGGGACGGGAATTCATGCTGGAAGAGCTGAATAGTTGCGCCCTTTGTCTCTATTCAGCTATGCCACCGGCGGATCCCTTTTTGCAATGAGCTCCAAAAACTTTCCGGTTGTATCTCCTTTTGCCGCTCAGCCCCGTTGGAGCTGAGCGGCAAAAGGAGATGCTTGCTCGTTAAATCGAAACCAATCGGAAAACCAACGCCTTCGAATGAATCAAAATCGACCTTAAAAACCTGTTTATCAAACTTTTCAAAAGTTTGGCCCCCGGCAGGGCCGCCGGAGGCATTTTTCACCTGAATAGTTACCGCCCTTTTTTAAAAGGCTCCCAGCTGACAGGTCCTGATCTTGACCCCCATTTTTTCACACGCCCCGGCCAGAAGGGATCGTGAGAGTCCTTCGTCCTTGGCCCTGGTGAAAATCTCCGCACAGGTGATGTGTCCCCGGGCCTCCGCACTGCGCGTGATCCAGGCTGCCACATCCGGTGATATGTCATCAGGAATATGGATCCGCTTCTGCTTGCCGGGGCCGTACCCGAAGAGCCCAAGCTGACAGGTTTCAATACGGGTTCCCATCTCATCGAGGAGATTGCCGGCTTCCGCCGGGGTGATACCACTACGGGAGGCCGCAGAAAGAGCTGCGGCACAGCTGATCTGCCCCTCCTTGGAAGCGGCCTCCAGGGCCCTTTTTTGTCCTTCTTTATCCAATCCCATGCCATCGCCTCCTCATGCTCTGATCTTTGGTCGGAGTATCAGCTTCAAGCCCCCATGATTCGGGGGTTTTGCGTGCCTCATTTCCCTTGCCATGGGCCGGGCTGTTCTGATACTCTTTTCTAACATTTATTTACTCATGATGGCCCCAGCCAAAAGCCGGAACGTCCCGCTCATTTTGACCTCCCGGTGTTGTCAACACACCGGTGATTTGCGCCGTGCTTCAGGGTATCTGACGCACGCTACGTCATGGTTCTCGGGACGTTTCTATGTTTTTGACGGACCGTTGCGATTTTGAACGTTTTAAAAACGCATCGTGATAGGGATTGGACAACCATCTGGTTCACTCCGCCCCCATCTGATACAATACCAGCTGGAAGGTGCTTTCGAAAGCCCCATGGTGAGACACCGGGATGAACACCCCCGGACTCGCATGATATCCGATCCTCCGACACCCACATGCCGTTGGCCCGGTACCGGCCCCTCCCAGCGGAAGAGACAGTCCCATGCCTTTGGTTCAGACACGAAGAGAGACGCGCACGCTCCACGTCGGGGACGTGGCCGTGGGCGGCGACGCACCCGTTTCGGTGCAGTCCATGACCAACACCCGGACCGAAGATGTTGCGGCCACGGTTGCTCAGATTCACCGCCTTGAAGAGGTGGGGTGTGAAATCATCCGGGTGGCGGTACCCGGTATGGAAGCAGCCGAAGCCATTGCATCCATCAAAAAACAGATCTCCATTCCGTTGGTGGCAGACATTCACTTCGATCACCGCCTGGCCATTGCCGCCGCAGAACACGGGGCCGATGCCTTGCGGATCAACCCGGGCAACATCGGCAGCCGGGACAAGGTGGTAAAGGTTGTGTCGTGTGCACGGGAGCGCGGCCTGCCCATCCGCATCGGGGTCAACGCCGGGTCCCTCTCGCAGGAAATCCTGGACCGCTTTGACGGGGTGACCCCCGAAGCCATGGTGGCCAGTGCCCTTGAGAATATCCGCATCCTGGAAGAGCTGGACTTTTTCGACATCAAGATTTCCCTCAAGGCGTCGGATGTCACCCGCACGGTGGAGGCCTACCGCCTC
>Ga0209692_10004110_pt1 | contig 13427 bp, 10 predicted proteins | sample tdDd472_FD_187129 | JGI IMG/M metagenome (GOLD analysis project Ga0209692, IMG submission 187129) | Marine sediment microbial communities from the Atlantic coast under amendment with organic carbon and nitrate - tdDd47.2 (SPAdes)... | ecosystem: Environmental > Aquatic > Marine > Coastal >...
TGCTTTTTCAATACATCATAATAAGCCGTCAAGCGCTCCTGGGTTACCGATAAGCCTTCCGGGCCTTTCAAGTGAGCAATTCGACGGCAGCCCATTTGAATTAAATGCTCTACAGCCATCACAGCTCCTGAATAATGATCTACTCGCACCAAATTCGCTTCCACGGCACAACCTCGATCAAAAAAGATGAGTGGAATCTCCTGTTGAATGACCTTCTCGAAGTGGGAATAGTCTTTCGTTTCACTGGCTACCGACACAAATATCCCATCTACTCGATTAGCCAGTAGTTTGTGAATGAAATTTACTTCAGCCTCATAAAATTCATTGGTCTGGAAAATATTGAGGGCATAGCCTTGGGGTTCCAAGATCGTTTGGATGCCGTCCAGGATAGCAGCATTGAAATAGCCGGTAATGTTGGGCACAATGACGCCTACGGTATACGTCTTCTTATTCAAAAGACTCAAGGATGCTTTATTAGGTTGATAGCCTAGTTTCTCCGCATATTCCTGGATGTTCTTCCGGGTATATACATTAATCGAAGGATGGTTATTCAAGGCCCGGGAAACGGTGGAGGGCGAACAGTTAAACTTTCGAGCAATGTCCTTAATTGTTATGGCTCTGCGCTTATTCATTAGTAGTTAATGTACCACTTTTTTAATAAAGAACTGAATAAGTCATAGCAATTGCTCCAGCAACTATTCGCTCTCAGCCATTAGAACATCTACTGCTTGATCCACTTCAAGGTTTTCAACTGGTCGTCTGCCCGGAATCGGCAATAGTAAATCCCCGCAGGCAGGCGACTCGTATTGACTTGATAGGCATGTGGGCCAGCTGCTTGCTGCTCTTCGATAAGCGTCAGGAGCCGTTTACCCGATACATCAAATAAATCTACCTGCACCTGGCTCTTTTCATATAAGGTATATCTCAAAGTAGTTGATGCTGTAAAAGGATTAGGAAAGCTCTCCACTTCCAGTTCTACCGAGATGCTAGGGCGAGTACTCGTGGTTACTTCGGATTGTATGTTCAAATTATCGATCATCCACCCCCAGCCCTCAGCTCTGGGATCCGAGACGAGTCTAAAACGCAAATACACCTCTTCTCCTGCCTCAAAGTGTTCGAGTAAATTAATATGGCGTTCTAAAATCAAATCGGGAGCCCCGATTCGATTGGCATTATAAGCTTGCAACCAGATGGGGCTGTCTCGTGAGTCATAACCTTCAATGGTTGTCCAAGTACGGCCTTCATCTGTAGTCCCTTCAACGGTCACGAAATCATAAAAGAAGATAGAGGAAAAATCATCAGTGTCGCCTGGTTCTACCAGCACCACTTCATCAAAAGATAGTATGGACTGATTGGGGTCGATTAGGATGGGTAATTGAAAAACAGCAATGAATTCCTGATTATTTCCAGGATAGGGATGCGGTGACTGTAGGGCGGCATCATCAAAACCAGGCGCACGATAAGTATTAAAGCCCAAACGAGCAAAATCGGATTGTCCCTGATCAAAATCATTACTGTAATTGCTAATGGGGTTTTCATCTACATCGTAAAACTGCGTTGAGGTGGCTGATCTATAGGGTACACCATCTGCATAAGAGGTGACCTCAATCACGCCAACATAGATGGAGTCAGAGTCAAGGGGTAATTGAAACTCAATAGCAGCATTGCCGGCTACTTCATTCTCTACTAATTTCAATTTTTGGCTGAGCACCTCATTGTTATCTATTGGAATACTAGCCGTAATAATAGTCGAATCATAGGGAGAACGTAAATTAATGACCGCATCTACCATCCCATCAAATCCCGCTCTATTCAAGGTGATTTTGGGGCCTAGCAACACTTCTAGTGGCTCATAACCTTCCAGTTCGGGTAAGCTCAAACTCCATATTCCTCGGCCATGTGTGGCTATCACAATTTCATCATTGACAATTTTCATTTCCCAAATAGCAACCGGGGGCAAGCCATTATCGGCATATTGCCAGGTTTGTCCGGCATCCAGCGATTCAAACAAGCCAATTTCCGTTCCTGCCCAAATCTGATTGGTATCAAAAGGCATCACCAAAAGGCTATAGGTCGCTACATCAGGATAACCATTGGTACTTTCAGCTTGATTAGTGACAAAGCCGGAGAGGTCATTCCAAGTGGTTCCTCCATCTGTCGTCTTGAGGATTTTTGGGCTATCGGCCATCGAAAAGAGGGCAAAAGCAGTTGCCGGCTCGGTGGGATGGGTAGTCAGGCCGGTTACTCGCCCTAAATTAGCCGCTGGATAAGGGGCTGTAGCTTCAAAAGTAAATCCACCATCAGAGGAAACGACAATATTTTCATCCTCATCGACATTCCCAGCCGTCCAGATGACATTGGGTGAAGCCAAGGAGACTTCAATCACATTGCCTGTCCCACTAAATCGCCATTCTTCCGGCATATCGATAACTGTCCAGTTCGTACCAAAATCTTCGGACCTCAACACCCCTAAGTTACTAACCCCAAACACTAGGTCGGGATCTTGTTTGGAATTGGCCAACCTGGTGATAAAGGGTCCACTTCCTGGTAAATCCAGACGCTCCCAACTTACGCCTCCGTTCAAACTCCGATATACATTGTTAAACTGAGAAGATTCGAGGATTTTATTCGGATCTCCATAGTGCCAGGCTGCTTCAAAACCATCCCCACTCGGCGCCGAGCCCCATTCACTCAGGCTATCCGGATCCAGTCCAGAAACCCAACTACCATTGTCCTGGGTTCCTCCTACGTATCGATCTCCTCCATTCATTTTATCTAGACCATAAAACTGAGAAGTATTAAAGCCCTTCTGTGTGGGATAAACCGTCGAGACTTCTCCGGTAAAGGAGTTAAATTCTTCTTTGAAGGTATCTCCAGTTTGGATAAAGGTTGCCCCATTGTCTTGAGAAAAAGCAACACCCCCATCGTTGGCATTAAGTATATAAAAAGTACCGTTATCTTCATCGACTGGTAGTAATACAATATTGTGGTGATCCACATGTACCCCCTTCGTACTGGCGCTAGGAAAATCATTACCATACTGACCATAGCCATCTGTTACTGGCTCAAACGTAGCATCCAAATGGGTGACCGTACGGGTAGAATCCACTGCTACATTAATTTTCAACATTGGACCAGCTCCCGCCACAAATACTTGGCTTGAATCATAAGGATGTACAGCAATCGTATTATCGTACCAACCTTGTCCAGACATCCAATTGCCAAAAGCGCCATTCACTTCCTTCCAAGAAGTTCCGCCATTCTGCGATAGGAAAAGTCTTGCCCCCTGACTGGATTCAGCCGCAAAATAGACCATTTCGCTCGCAGAGGGCGACACGGCTAATTCCATGCGACGAAGACCGGCCTCGTCGGCATCAAACACTTGCTCCCAGGTCTCTCCCCTATCCTGAGATCGGATAATTTCTGTCGCTCGAACGGAAGCATATAGCAGGTCAAAGTTATTGGGATCTGCTACTATCTGTTGTACGGTTCTGGCCGAGTTAGTCGGATCGTCTCCATTGCTTTGGTACACAACCTCCCAGCTTTCTCCTCCATCCGTACTTTTGAGGATATGACTCACTGCAATGATCTCATCATCGTCCAGGTTCTGTCGCAAATTGGTGCGAGTCGCCACCAATAACTCATCAGGGTCATCAGGATTAACCACTATGCGCATAACATTAGAAAAGCTCGTATCGTCGACCGTAGCGGGTAATAATGTCCAATTTTCACCGCCATCGGTACTTTTCCAAATTCCACTTCCTGTTACCATCCGGGAAGTAAAGCCTTCGCCCGTACCTGCATAGATAATATCTGGATTAGCAAAATTTCCACCGATCGTGGTCACCGCCATATTACTCAACTCCTCTGTCACCAGGCGCCAAGTGTCTCCTCCATCATCCGTCTTCCAAAGCCCGCCTCCCGCTGAACCCACCAGCCAGCTTAGATAGCTTTCATCACGCGGGTCTACCCATAGGCCACGTGCTCTCCCGCCCACATTTCCAGGCCCTCGTTCTATCCAAGGCAAAGCGGTCGCTCCGCGAAACTCAAGCCGGTTTCGATTCAGTGCTCTTTCGAAGGCAATTTGCTTGTAATTGATGCCATAACGTGGCTCAGTATCCCCCGCATTGGTTCTGATCTCATGATGAAAGTTATAGAAATTATGTGGCCCTTCTCTTTTATCATCTTCGGTAATTTGCTCCTGCTTAGCAGCATTGGCAGGTATTTTCTTCAGGGTAACTAAGGCTTCGGTTTTATCGGATTGGCAAGCCATGCTCCCCCAGAATAAAGCCAATAGGGATAAGGGGAGTAGAATAGCATTTTTAGCAGTCATAGATTTTGGTTAAGTCTAAGAAGTTGTTTGAAATAGCATTAAAAATATCAAGTCTTATCCCTGCCTTGCTGTGGGATTAGCGATTGTGTTTTTTGCCGGTGATCACATCATAAATAAAGCCTGCTTTAGTGTCGCCGGAATCATCTACCATTCCAGGAGTAACGCTTATTTCTAGCGTAGTATCACTCGCCCATTTGAGTTGTGCACGAGCCACGACCTCCTGGTGCAGGATTTTCTTTTGTTGGATATCATATACTAAAAAAGATAGGGTGGGAAAGATTTCATTCTTCCTCGTTTTGGTTTCTTTTGAGATGCTAGCGAATGACTTTGAGGTATTGTATTGAATACGATACTTTTCACCGAAATGCTCAGTGGCAATTTGTTGGAGTTGATCTTCAATCGGGATAGTTTCTTTTTCGGCAGTAATGGGTCTAGTTTTTTGGGTACACGCCCCTATGAAGCTAATCACCAATAGCAATAAGACGGCAAAATGGCCTTTCATATTTGATTTTTTGAGTGGTCTGTAATATTAGCTAAGGCAAGACTTCAGAAGTCTAAGTCCTGTGAAAATTATTATTCCAAGCGGGTATATGATTTGTCTGGAAAGGGCAATTTACCACTATCCCCTATTTATGCGCTGCTTTTCTATCGAATTGTATACTTTATGACTACTCATTGACTTATATATAGTCAAAAAGTAAGCTAGGAGACGCTACCTCCCTACTTCAAAGGGCGCAAAAGGAAGGAATAAGAATAATCTTTGACTGGCAAGGTATACTCCTCATGCACCAATCTTCCCCATGAAGTATCTCCCCCTACTCCCATTTGCTTGAGGTCAATATTCCAAGTAATGAAAGAATCGGGGTACAAATCGGCTCCGTGTTTGGACGTATTGGGCACCAAACCCGAAGCAGAAGCAGCCCCCTTCTCCCCGGCTACAAAATCCAAGGCGGCAGTCGCAAATGGCCAGGCACTCACGGATAGAGGACTCGACATAGCGATCAACTGCCACCCTGCACCCGTTTCATTTTTCAAGGACATCCACCTGACATCCGTTTTATTGCCGGTTTCTTGTGGTCTTGAATACCGATGTATTTGCTCCCAGACCGTACCTTTCCATTGCGCTATTTCACCGGAAGTTTTCCGGTCAGCATAGGTTTCATGCGGTCCATTTCCATACCATTCCATGTATTTGAAATCGCCGGGTAAACTCAACTGCAAACCCATCCTGGGTATTTTCGGCAAATCGGTATCGCTAGCCTTAAAATGATAATCCACCCAAATCGCGCCATCGGCTAGGAGGGTATAGCGGATTAGCACCTCAGCACCCGTTTCTGGCCGCAAGGCGTATTTGACCTCGAAGCGAACTTCTTTCCCGTTATGAACAATCTGCCCTACCCGGACCGACCGCTGTTCTTCACTTGCCCTTTTCCAAATGGCCGCCCATTCCTGCATCCCATTCCCTAAGTCATTGTCGGTAGGCGGTCGCCAAAAATTAGGTTGAGGTGAACCTAATAGCAGGGAATCGCCTTTGTAGACATAACTCAATATCGCTCCTGTCGCGTTATCTACCTTCAACTCCAAATCCTGGCCGCTTATCGCAATAAGGTTTCCTATCTGTTGGATAAAAAGATTGGGAAATTCCGCTAAGTCCAAGCGTGGATTTTCGGGTTTCCCGGCTTGCACTTTAAACTGTTCCCAAGCGACTACGTGGCCTTTGGGAATCAAAGCATTTTCGGTTTGGGTCAAGGCCACCAGTTTGAGGAAATATTCCTTATCCTTTTGCAAAGCAAAGTCTACATTTATCGTCAAGCTTTGTTTTTCTTGTGGGCCCACATTCATGACACCCCATTTCCCTTCTTTTACCCATCTGCCTTCTTCCCATAAGGACCAAGTCAAGGCTACATCATCCAGTGATTTGAAGAAGTGCTTATTGTAAACTTCAAACTGCCTATTCGCCCCCTCAACTTGCCTAAATTTAATCGGCTCATACACTTTCTTCACTTCCATCAAATGAGGATGAGGCACTCGAAAAGGATTCACCAAGCCATTGTTCAAAAAATTACCATCTGTCGGCAAATCCGGATGATAATCATGCCCATAGGCAAAGTACTTCGCCCCTTTTTCGTTGGTATACTCCAGTGATTGATCCACCCAATCCCAAATAAAGCCGCCCTGCAATACCGGGTACGCCTCGATCACATCCCAATAATCCTGCAAATTGCCCACACTATTTCCCATGGCATGGCAGTATTCAATCATGATACCGGGGCGTTTTGGATTCCCTTCTGCATATTGGATCAATTTCTCAATCGGTGGGTACATCGGGCAAAAGATATCGGTATAAGTCGCTTCCTCTGCTGGTTCATATTGAACCGGGCGAGTCCCATCATTATCTTTTAACCACTGGTAGGTTTTCTCAAATATTTTGCCATGTCCCGCTTCATTCCCTAATGACCAGATGATGATGGAAGGATGATTTTTATCTCGATGAAACATGCGCTGGGTTCGGTCCATATGTGCAGGTAGCCAGCTCATTTCATTTCCTATCTGGGTATCTTCCGAATTGGCCAGGGGGTGACTCTCTATATTCGCTTCATCGATCACATACAAACCATATTTATCACAGAGGTCATACCAGTCGGGATGATTCGGGTAATGGGCACTGCGCACGGCATTGATATTATGCTGTTTCATGAGTTGGATATCCTTCAACATAGCAGCTTTACTGATGACATGCCCGGTCAAGGGGTCCGTTTCATGTCGATCTACGCCCCTGATATAGATCGCCTCACCATTGACTAGTAACTGGCCATTCTTGATTTCCACCTGCCGGAAACCTATTTCATCATTGATGATCTCCAATACTTCGCCTGTTTTTTCATCCAATAGCTTCATTTCCAGGTAATACAGATGGGGTGTTTCGGCACTCCATTTTCGCACTTGCTGTAGGTAATGTGTAAAATGAAGCGTAGTAGCTGTCTTTCCTTTTAGTTTCAGGGATTGGGTACTGGACAGAATAGATTGATCGGCAGTGGGTGAATCAAAAAGGCTCAATTGCAAAGCTAACTTGGCCTTCTTTTTATTCGCATTCTTGATGGCAACTTCTACGGCTAAGTGGCCATCTCGGTAGGCTTCGTCCAGGTTTGCTTTCACAAAAAAGTCTTGCATATGAGCCTTCGGGCTCGCGTAGAGATACACCTCTCGTTCAATGCCTGACAAACGCAGCATATCTTGGCTCTCAATGTAGCTGGCATCGCTCCATCGATAAATCTGGATGGCCAAGGTATTTTCACCCGGCTGTAAGAAAGAAGTAATATTAAACTCCGCCGGTGTTTTTGAGCCTTGAGAATAGCCCACTTTTTGGCCATTAACCCATACATACAGTGCTGATTTAACTGCCCCAAAATACAAGAAGACTTCGCGTTCTAGCCAGGATTCATCTATCGTAAATTGTTTGCGGTAAGATCCAACGGGATTATAGTCTGCTGGGACATTGGGCCAGGTTGTGGTAAAGGGATACTTCTCATCTAAATAAATAGGGTAATCGAGTCCGTGCACTTCCCAATTGGCAGGCACAGGAAATAGCCCCCAAGCTGTATCATCAAAATTTACGTCCTGAAACCCAATCGGCTTGTCTTTGGGCTGGCGTACCCAATTGAACTTCCAGTCGCCATTGAGGGATTGAAACCAGGCAGAATGTGCCCGATCAAAATTCCGAGCTAATGCTTCATTTTCAAAGGGAAAAGAATGGGCATGAGGTGCCTCTTTATTCACACCAAAAACCGTATGGTCTTCATGGTAAGATTGGGTGTGGGTCAAGGTGATGCTGCTGAAGATCAGCCAGAAGGTGGTGATGTATTTCATATCTATGCTATAAGGCAGAAGTAAACTTCATATCGTAAGGAATGAGGCACAAAATATGGATTTGCTGTACTTTGAGGGCATATTTTCTCATACGATCTAAAAGTAAACCTTCTCTGACTATTTTTGTGGACAAGTGAATGTAAGAGTCTAAAGCACCCCTGGGAGTTGTGTCTTTTGCTTTCCCTTGCCTCAAGAGCACAAAAATAGTCAGAGAACCAATGTAAAAATATGAATCCATCATTCCATCCTATACAACATCGGCCGATCTCCAATAGATTCAAAGGCAAAGTGGCTATTATTACTGGAGGTGCCGCAGGGCTAGGTAGGACCATTGTGCAAGAGTTTTGTAAGGAAGGGGGCAAGGTACTCTTCACAGACATTAGCGATCAGGGAGTCGCAGCCCAGCAGCAAGATAAAGCCGCCGGTTTTGAAAGTATCTGCCTTCAAGGAGATATGGCCGATGAAGATTTTTGCCAAGCGGCTATAGCCGAAACCATTGCCCAATATGGCGAATTGCATTATTTGGTGAATAATGCCTTTGCCTTCACCGCTCAAAGTGTAAAAGCTAGTACCAAAGACTGGATGCGGAGTTTCAATGCCGGCCCTTTGGCTTATGCCAGAATGGTACAACATGCTTACCCCCATATGAAGGCCGCTGGCGGTGGAGCTATTGTCAACATTTCAAGCATATCGGCTCATATTGCTCAGAAAGACCGCTGGACCTACAACACCTCGAAAGGCGCCGTAGAACAACTGACTAAATGCCAAGCCCTTGATCTTGCTCCCTACAATATTCGCGTCAATAGCATCGCTCCCGCCTGGACCTGGACCAATGAAACCTACAAAGCAGCCGATATGGACGGTGGTGGCCGGGAAAAATGGGAACCTATCTGGGCCAAGTACCATATGCTTAATCGGATGGCAGATCCTATCGAAATTGCTCGCCCTACTCTATTTTTATTGAGTGATGATGCCTCTTTCATTACCGGGAGTATGCTCCCCGTAGATGGTGGTTACCTGTCAATGGGGCCAGAGGGCTTGGGCGAAACGGCGGTAGTGGCTGGGTCTGATTGAGTGGCAGTCTCATGAAAAATAATTCTGTTAGCTATAGCCTTTGGTCTCTAGCTGATGGAGCTGGTTAAAAGCGGGAATGCGAAGGCGGAAGGTGGAAATGGCCATGCCGGCGCGGGTTCCACCTTCCGGCTTCAACTGAAAAATCATGACAGATGGAGGAGAGTCCCTCCTAAAAAACTGACTCATTCACGAGCTTACCTCCATCGACCGTTAAGATTTGTCCAGTCATCATGCCTGCTTTTTCAATCAAGAAAACGATACTGTTAGCGATATCTTCAGGCACGGTCGTACGGCCCAATAAGCTGGCTTTAGAAATAATCTCATTCACCGCATCGTATTGCTCTCCCAAAAAATGCTTGGTCCAACGGCCTTGGATAAAACCTGGGCAGACGGCATTAACCCGGATACCGGGGGCGAGGGCGTGAGCCAAGGATAGCGTCATGGTAGATAAAGCGCCTTTGGAAGAGGCATAGGCGATGGAACTACCCACACCCGAAATAGCACTGATAGAAGAGGTATTCACAATGGCGCCATCTGCGGCTTCCTTTAGGTGTGGAACCGCAGCTCGTGTCACTTGATAGGCACCGATAACATTGACCTCATAGAGGCTCAGGAAGTCTTCTTTTGTCAAACCCTCAAGGTCTGCATAAGAACAAAACTGCGTGGTCCCTGCATTATTCACCAAGGCGTCAATTCTGCCCCATTTTTCGACCGTTTGGGCTACCATTGCACGACAATCTTCATCCTGTGCCACATTGGCTTGGCAAACGAGTACTTCTGCTCCTAGTTTTCGGCAGCTTTCTGCCGTCTTCTCCGCCTCTCCTACACTTTTGGAATAATTGACGACTACATTCCATCCGTTTTCGGCTAATTGCAGGCAAGTCGCTGCTCCTACGCCTGTAGCCGAGCCAGTTACTAGGGCTACTTTTCGTTGATTTTCCATAGAATCTTTTTTGGTACTTGTTGCGGGACAAAATACGAGATTATTTTAATCGTCATTTTATTTCCTCTTGATGGAAATGAGTTATATTCAAGGGGTTATTAATTACCTTGGGCTAGACTTCAGTGGTAGAACTATTTTTTTACACGCATACAACCTTTTCCCTTCCTCCAATCACTAAAGAGAGAATAATACGTAGAGCTTTGCCAAAAGAAACAGAAGAACTCCTTTTTCAATTTATCTCGGATAGAAGTAGTCAACACTTCTCCCTCCTGTATCGCCAGCATATTGATGGCCTGATGCGGACGGCCATGTACTTAGCTAAAGGACAACGTTCGGTGGCGGAAGACATCGTCCAGGAAACCTGGATCGTGGCTATCCAAACCTTAGATCGTTTTGCAGGAAAGGCTTCTTTCAAAACCTGGTTGACCGGTATTTTAATCAATAAATTCCGGGAATATCAACGTAAAAACCGAGATACTGTCAGCTTGGCCGTCCTTGTACAACGCCCTACTACGGCTAAAAGTCAGCCCTTGAATATAGACCTTAAGAATGCCATTCTACAATTGCCGGATGGTTATCGGGAGGTCTTGACATTACACGATATAGAAGGATTTAAACACAAAGAAATCGCCCGACTGTTAAACATCAAGGAAGGTACTAGCAAGAGTCAGCTGTTCCAGGCGCGAAAAGCGATGCGTCAATTATTAACAGGATATAAAATACAATGATGGACTCCTTAACACCGCAAGAACAGGAAGCCTTCGAGCAGCTTTCCAAAGAGCAATTTTCGGATCCTGCTTTGGAGCAAAAAATCATTGCAGCATTGCAAAAGAAATCATTAATCAAACCTTCAAAAAACAAAGCCGACATGAAAAAGATCATCCTACAGATCGCTGCTGCTATCGCACTATTAGTCAGTGGTTACTTCTTGGGTAAAATGGAAAGCGCCCCTCCAAACCCAATGGCGGAGGCCAACACCTATGCCCTATTCCTGTATGAAAACGAAGCTTTCCAAGCTAGCGACATCGAAAGGCTGGTCACCGAATATACGCAATGGGCACAGACACTTGGCGAGCAAGGAAAACTCGTCGGGGCAGAGAAACTGGCAGACCCAGTTGATTGGCTAGGTAGCGTTGGCATTCAAAATCAAACCAGCAAATTAACCGGATATTTCTTGTTCCATGCAAAAGATTTGGCGGAAGCACAGCAAATCGCAAAGACCCATCCGCATACTAATTATGGTGGAGGACTAGAACTCAGATCTATCGATAAAATTAATTGATTAATCATGCAACGACTTGTATTTCTTCTTGTCTTATTCTTTTGGAATCCGATTCTACCCTTTGCACAAAAGCACACCCGTCAGCTGGCAGAAGGAGAAAAGCCTCCACCAGCCAGTATTGCTGACGTGAGTTGGATTCAGGGACATTGGCGCGGAGAAGCTTTCGGCGGTATCACCGAAGAGATTTGGTCGCCTCCTTTAGGCGGTTCCATGATGTGTGCGTTCAAATTGGTAGTGGATAATCAGGTGAAGTTTTACGAATTGGTAACTATCCTGGAAGAAAAGGGTAGTTTGATTCTACGACTCAAGCACTTCCATGCCAACTTACAAGGTTGGGAAGAGAAAGATGAAACGGTAGATTTTCGCTTGGTCAAGATAGCGGGAAAGACGGCTTACTTCGAAGGCTTCACTTTTGAGCTAATCAGTGAAGATGAAATGGGTATCTATGTCATGATCGGTTCCGATGGAAAAACAGAAGAGACTAAATTTGCTTATCAGAAATATCCATAAATGCTGAGATTAAGAAAATGTTTAAATTCTAGTGATTGGTCTGCTTCTCTTAAGGAGCATCTTTTGCATCTAGGTAATTCAACGCATCCCCTTCTAAGTCAACCCGAGAATAGGTCTTTACGCTTAGCTCCTCTTCCATTTCACTAGTAGATCCGAGAATGGCTACCTCTACCGTTCCCAGGTCATCAAAAAAAGTCTCTAACTGTTTTATAATCTTACTCATTTCTTTTCTTTAATCAATAGCTCCTTTCGCATAAAAGGTATTTCTTATCCCATTGCCAATGGAGAGTGCCTAGCATTGCATTTACAAACTTACAAAGGATCATTCTGTGATGTAACCACATTTTGATGTGGAGGGTAAAGGAGGGCTCAGCAGGAAGGGGAGAAAATCATCGGTAAGCAAAGTAAGGTTTTCGAATGGCTTCTTGTGTACTTTCCTTACTTTTATCTTTGAAGTGGCTGTAAAATGGAGGCAGAGCACTTGTTGGAATAAGAGATTCATTTTAGATGGACTTCGTTGGAATCCTAGAACGCTTTCATCAGCCAACTTTCTGACAAAACAAAACCGCATGGAAGACCACAATACATCGATTATTGGATTTGATTCTATTGCACAAGCCGGAGGGGAAGCCAAGAATCCACAACGTTCTTTACCGCTCGCCATTGGTATCGCCATTGGGGCCGTGAGTTTATATTATTTCATTTTCACCACGGCTGTCTATAACGCCGTCCCTTGGCAATTTATCGCCGAGGAAGCCCAACAAAAAGACATTTCTGCTCCTGGGCTCCTAGGCTATTTGCTAAACCCTACTTGGGCCATCGTCATTACGCTAGGTGCAGCTATTGCACTCATCAATGATTTGCCCGCTATGCTTCTTTCCGTATCTCGACTCATGTTTGCCTGGGCTGAGGATGGTATTTTCCCAAAACAAGTGGCTCGCATTCAACCCAAATACAAGACGCCGATCAACGCCATTTTACTAAGTGGGGGCATGGCTACTATTGGTATACTAGGCAGTCACCTCGCAGGTGATTTCTTTCTGGGCATCGATATTATGGTCACCTCCATGCTCGTCAACTTTTTGCTCATGTGCATTACGGTGATTTCGCTTCCTACTTATAATCCTCCTTTAGCACAAACCGTTTCTATTTTCAAATCAAGAAGCGCCCAATTACTGATTGCTATCCCAGGGGCTCTACTTTTATTCCTGTTTTTAATCGTACATACTATAAAAGACCTGCAAGTCAACGTTGACGCCTGGTATTTTCATTCGACTTGGGTTTGGCTCTTAGTTATGGGAATCGCCTCCTTGATTTTCCTTTGGAAAGTGCAGCAATTGAGGCGAGCGGGTTTGAATGTGAAGGATACTTTTAAGGATTTGCCGGAGTATTGAGGGGGTGTTGGAGGTGGCTGGAGA
>Ga0209692_10004113_pt1 | contig 13424 bp, 10 predicted proteins | sample tdDd472_FD_187129 | JGI IMG/M metagenome (GOLD analysis project Ga0209692, IMG submission 187129) | Marine sediment microbial communities from the Atlantic coast under amendment with organic carbon and nitrate - tdDd47.2 (SPAdes)... | ecosystem: Environmental > Aquatic > Marine > Coastal >...
GTGCGGACCCAGCTCTTTCACCAACACCTCGGAACCACCTGGCGCAGAACCGGATCGGCGCACAGCACACGTCAGTCTCATATTTTCCCGGCGAGCAATCTCAGCGGCGATAGCACCGCCTACGAAACCGGAACCACCCGTTACTAATATGTTCAAGGGGCAAACCAACCTCTAGATGTTAGCAACCAACACTCCCCGATAAATTTGGAGGTGCTGGTCGATAATTTTCTCAATAGAAAATTCCTTTTCTGCCAAAGCCCTGCCTGCCAGTCCCATTCGCTCACGTAAGTCCGGATCTTCAACCAGTTTTTGAACAGCCTCCGCTAAAGCCAAAGGGTCTTTAACCGGCACTGTCATCCCCGTTTCACCCGGAGTAATCGCATCACGGCAACCTGGAACGTCGGTAGTCACAACAGCCCTACCACAGGCAGCCGCCTCTACCAGACTTTTGGGTAATCCCTCTCTGTACGAAGGTAAACACACGATGTTCGCAGCAGCATACTGCTCTGCAATATCATTTCGGTACCCCATAAGGCGAACCGCACCGTCATCCCGCCATTGCTCCAGTTGCTTATCGTCAACACTCGTCAGGTTACCGGGATCTGTCGAACCTATAAGGCGCATTTCAACCTCGACACCCCGGTCCCGCAAAATTCGGGCGGCACTTACAAACTCAAATACCCCTTTGTCTCTCAATAAGCGCGAGGCCATGACGACCACCGGAACTGATTTGGGTTCCGGCACAAAGGGATAGCACTCTAACTTAACACCTGAGCCTCGGATTAGCCGAGCATCCTTAGCCTGGATTACACGATATCCCAGCAAGCTATCACGATCGTCTGGATTCTGAAAAATTACCGCCAATCGCTCTTGCTTGAACGCCGATGAGTAAAGCCTCGTGATTAGACTTCGCCTAAGTTTTCCTAAACCGGAATCTGCAAGAAACGCAGTCCCAAGTCCGGATACAGCCGCGACAACGCTACGGACGCCAGTCAAACGCGCTGCTAAACCACCATAAATCACTGGCTTAATGGTTACCAAGTGAACTAGATCTGGTGCAATTCGTCGAAAAAGGGCCACGAGCTGGGCCAGGGTTTTTAACTCCACAAACGGATTTTGACCACTTCTGGCGAAACCAATCGAATGGTGGATCAAGCCATGGGCTTCAATCTCGCTGATCTCAACGCCTGGTGCAGTGGCAACGTGCACCTCATATCCTTCGCCCTTTGCTGCCAACGCCAGTGCCAACCGATGAGAGATAAAAAATTCGGGAGCGTTCACTACATAGAGAATCTTCTTCACTTGCATCTCACCAATAATCACTCCAGTTAATCCAGGGCCAGTGGAGGTTGGCTCTTTAAACGAAATTCCCGGCGAAAGTAGTCGATAACAGCGCCAGAAAACACAAACAACACCAGAAAGCTATAAAAGGAATAGCCAATATGCATTACATACGGACGCTGTAACAGCAACAGTCCAAACGCGAAAACAACCAGATATTTGCGTCCAAAAAGAGGCGACATAAACAACATCGCCAGAACAAAATAGTACAGCCATCCCTGAGTTAGCCCAAGCAACACCAGCGGCTCAAGCGGAGCTGCGGCGAAAGCTGGAAGATCTCCATGTTCGCATGAGCGCACATTCCGGACACAATCTGGACCAATGCCAACCAGGAGAACACTTCTATCTGACGCAACAATGTCTATTGCGCCCAAAATGCGTTGGGAACGGTTATCACCCGCAACGATTTTGCTATCGTCAGTGGATTCGAATCTGAGAAAAAGCCTGTCGTAAAAAACACTGCCGAGCCCCGACAAAAAAATCCCGAAAATAACCACGGCTATCAGCACCCAGAACCCGTTCAAGTAGGGTCGAAATCGGACAACTGCCAAAAAATGGACCAGCATGTAAATGACATGGGCAACGCTTAACGTAACTAAGCCCAAGCCAAGAAGTGCCCAGGTAAAGCGCTCTGATTTTCCCAGAAAGGCACGCAAACAGGCGATACTGCAAACGAAAAAGCTGAACGCGCCAGGTTCGTCATATATCCCTGACGGCCTCAATATATTGGAGTTCCAGTTATAAGAATTACTAAATGTTGAAAAAAAAATGTGCAAACTGCGCCCGTCTCGGTTTTCAAGGCTCGTCAACGGCTCCACGCCCACAAACGCGGCCACAAACCCAAGAGCTGCCAGCAGTAGCATGACCAGCATCAAGACAGAAACAACATTCAGCATTCTGTCGAGATCTGCACGACTGACAAGCATCAGTAAAAGAATAGAGGATACAGGAAACGCGGCATAACGCAGGTAGGAAAAACTTCCCCATAACACGGACTGAACCAAAGTGGAGCCAAGAATTAGGCCAATCAAGACTAAGTGAGGGTATCCCAGCGCCCGTTTCTTCGTAAGAACCAGATATAGGGCCCCGACTAAGTTCAGTATCAGCGGTAAAGCACCACCAATACCAAATAAATGGAGCAAGGCCGAGCCGAAAAACAGCGCATTTACAACCAATAATAGTACGAGCCCACTTTGTGAGGGCAAGTCATAATTTGGAAATATCGATGCTGACTTGGCGGCGGGAGAAGACACGATGTTTTACCCCGCCTCACCCTCTTTAACGGCATTCCTGACTAACATCAGAAATTCAAGGAGATAGGTGCTAAATACAGCGACTATAAATGAAACTATCCCAAGAGATACGGCAAGCATTCTCTTGCCGACAGAAACAGGAACGTCTCCCCGCTGTGCAACTACGATAACCTGCCCCTCATTCAACATCATGAGCCGATCACTGAGCTCGTAACTCCGTTCTTGAGCGCGCGCCAGAGCCTCTTGCAGCCCCCCAACTTCCTGAAGATCACGAATCGTCGCTTTGACGCTGGCAATCTCCTCCTCAATTCCCTCCCGATAGCTACTAACTGAATCGTTAACCGACACCTTCAAGCGATCAACCAACAGCTCATGGACTCGAACGACTTCGTCACTACGATCAGCCTGTGCAGTAGATAATAGCTTCAATTTGCCCGCAGCTGGGTCAGAGCTAATGCTGAATGTAAATGGAATACCTTCTGGATATTTATCCATCAGTTTTTCCTTGATATCCGGCCAAAACCCGAGCTCAACTTTTGAGCGGAGCGTATCCGCTTCAATACTACGAATTTTTACGTCGCCTGTGTCAGGTAGAACGTAATATGTCAAATATTCGTAAACCGGAGTTTTAAGATATACAAATACAACTGAAGATAACGAAAAGACCAAAAATACCGAAATAAAAAAAACTTTGCGCCTGACTAAAATCGCCGCTAACTGAATAAAACTGATTTCTCCGCGATAACTATCGTTAGACACGCCGGCACTCCCCATAAATTCTCAAAGATTAGTTTAGGCGCTCCACAATCTGCCAAGGCGAGCGCTTTTCGTTATGTGCGCAGACCCTCGGCGTTCTTCAAGAACCATGCATAGGTATCACATAAGCCCTGTTCAAGACTGGTACGGGCAGTCCACCCCAGCGCATTCAGCCTCGAAACATCCATCAGTTTGCGAGGAGTTCCATCGGGCTTGGAAGAATCAAAAGTGAGCTTGCCCTCAAATCCTGTTACACGGGCCATGGTTTCCGCCAGCTCACGGATAGTGCAATCCTGCCCCGTTCCAACGTTAATATGGGAAAGCATCGGCTGGGTGTGCTTTGTGTAAACCTGCTTATCCAACTCCATTACGTGCAAACATGCCGCCGCCATATCATCTACGTGGAGAAACTCTCTCATCGGCTTACCGCTGCCCCACACCACAACTTCTGATGCCCCTTCCTCAGCCGCCTCATGAAAACGCCGCATGAGTGCCGGAATAACATGAGAGTTTTCAGGGTGAAAGTTATCATTCGGGCCATAAAGATTCGTGGGCATAACGCTTCGATAATCACGCCCATGCTGACGGTTGTAACTCTCGCACAATTTAATACCGGCAATTTTCGCAATCGCGTATGGCTCGTTGGTGGGTTCGAGAACACCGGTGAGGAGAGCCTCTTCTTTCATAGGTTGTTCAGCAAATTTTGGATAGATGCAAGAGGACCCTAGAAACAGAAGCCGCTGGACTCCCGACTCATGAGCAGCCTGGATGACATTTGCCTCAATCATCAGGTTGTCATATATGAAATCAGCCGGATACGTGTTGTTCGCATGAATACCTCCGACCTTGGCGGCCGCCAGATACACCTGATCAACAGCCTCCTCGCGGAAGAAAGCGCGAACACTCGCCTGGTCACTCAAGTCCAGCTCTTCACTGTTTCGTGTGATTATTTTATATCCGTTCTTCTTTTCGAGTTGCCTCACGATGGCGGAGCCAACCATACCTCGATGACCGGCTACAAATACGCGTTTCTGACTCATCTTTTGCCCTAAACGTACAAACAGGTTATTGAATTAAAAGTACTACTTAGCTCGATCGCCGATGTTTAACCAGTCGCAATATCTGCGACGGAATCAGAATAATGCCCAGCGACATAACGCCCCAGAACAGCGACAGCCGAAGAACCGCTTTCGCTCGAATAAACCCTCCTCTGAGGTTACCCTGTAAAGAGGATCCTGCCACATGCAGGAGGCCCACCTTAATAAGGTATTGCTTTAAGCCCTCTATGCGCCGCATTTCTTGCTTGTGAGCGCCAAAATAAATGATGGGGTACGGCACTCCGTCTTGCCTGGTCAGCCGTTTCTCGTCATGCTCCCTGTAAACCGTAACCATTGGCGTTGAGTCACAAGCTACCCGTCCAGCGGATGCAAGGCGAATCCAAGTGAAGAGATCCTCTCCAACATGGATACCCTCCGGGAAACCTCCAACTTTTTCCAATGTCGCTCTCCGTAGCGCAACCTTGGAACTATTGGCCACACTGCCTCGGGCCGACGCAACGAAAAAGTTTTCTATATACCCTCGAAAGCCTTCTGAGCAGCCATGCTTAGGCTTCACGGTCTCTCCGTCCTCGAACAGAAGATGCCCCAGGCAATAGAGACTGGCACCTGGGTAATCCGATACCAGTGCGTGCATGGTTTCAACATAGCGAGGATGCCAGGCATCATCGGCGTCCAGCAGACACACAAGCTCGCCAGTGGATGCTTTGATTCCTCGATTTCTGGCGGCCGAGACGCCCTGATTCTCCTGCTCGATCAAGAGGAGATCTATACCCGCGTTCACAAGAAACTTCTTGATAACGGATACAGAGTTATCTGTAGAGCCATCGTTTACCACGATCACACGGTTCACAGGCAACGTTTGTTCGGCCACGGACTGCAAACAACGCTCTATGGTTGCCGTTTTATTGAACAGGGGAATGACTACGTCATACATGCGATCATCGGACTCTGCGCATGTTTTTCAGGAAGCGAAGAGTAAAAACCGCAAAGTGAATCATCACCTTCCCGGTCAACTCAACATGGATACGAAATGACTCTGTCAGAGAGCCAAGCACATCAACGCTGCTAACACCCTCATCTCCGAAGGTGCCTGCAATAAAATCAGCATAATGAAAGTGCTCGCCAGCCAGATAGGCCTTCTCAAGAAAATACTGGTCGGCCCCAATCGGATATTTCTTGGGATAGTAGCCATAGCGGGCGTGCATTTCTTTCTCAATCAAGACACCAAGGGAGTGCCCCGCCACAAACACCCACTGTTTATTAAGAAACAGGGCTCCCCCCTTAGGCCGCACGACACGGGATGCAGATCGGATATTGGCCGCCACGAATGGCGCTCCTGACTCATCCAGCGCCGCACGATAACGGGCTATGGCATCAGGCTCGAATTGATCATCACTCCCCGCCACCAGATAGTGAGTGGCGTGAGTTTGCTTGATTCCACGATTCAATGCGTCGTAGATGCCAAAGTCTGGCTCCGACTGTAAATTAACGTTCAAACCATCTGCCTGGGCTTCCCTAACCAGCTCAACGGTTCTGTCGGTCGAGCCACCGTCTCTTACAACCCACTCGAAGTCCAAATCGGTCTGAGCCTGTAAGCTCTGAATCAAGGACGGCAAAACAGCCTCTGAATTATACGTTGCCGTTACAACCGCAATAGTGGGCGATGCCTGCTGATCAGTCATGTCAATCCTTAACCGTGCTCGACGGATACGGGCATTTCAAGGCCATGCTTTTTCAACAGAGCAAAGCGGCGCGCCGTTTTCAGATCCTCCGCTACCATCTCTGCACACATCTGCTGCGCCGTGATCTCCGGCGTCCACCCCAAGACCTCTCTGGCTTTGGAAGGATCGCCTAACAGGGTTTCGACCTCTGCAGGGCGGAAATATCGCGGGTCTACCCGGACAATAACATCACCCGGCTTCAAAAACGGCGCCATATCACCAGTGATAGATTCAACAATACCCGTCTCGTCGACACCCATTCCTTCAAACCGGAGCTCAATGCCCAGTTCACGGGCCGACCAGGTTACAAACTCTCGCACCGAATACTGCTTACCGGTAGCGATGACAAAATCCTCTGGGGTCTCCTGCTGCAACATCATCCACTGCATGCGCACGTAGTCTTTGGCGTGGCCCCAGTCTCGCAGGGCATCCATATTGCCCATGTAAAGACACTCTTCCAGGCCCTGCGCAATATTCGCCAACCCGCGGGTAATCTTCCGAGTTACGAAAGTCTCGCCACGGCGCGGGGATTCATGGTTAAACAATATTCCGTTACAGGCGTACATGCCGTAGGCTTCACGATAATTAACCGCAATCCAGAAAGCATAAAGTTTGGCTACCGCATAGGGAGAACGCGGGTAGAACGGAGTTGTTTCCTTTTGCGGGGTTTCCTGCACCAAGCCGTACAACTCGGATGTTGAAGCCTGGTAAAAGCGGGTTTTCTTCTCAAGCCCCAACAGCCGAATAGCTTCCAGTATCCGCAGCGTTCCCATGGCATCAACGTCTGCCGTATATTCTGGCGACTCGAAACTCACCGCAACGTGGGATTGGGCTCCCAGGTTATAAACCTCATCCGGCTGAACTTCCTGAAGAATACGGGTAAGGTTTGAGGAATCGGTCAGATCTCCATAATGCAGAATAAAGCGCTGATTCTCTACATGCGGATCTTCGTAGATATGATCTACCCGCTGAGTGTTGAAAAGCGATGCACGGCGTTTAATACCGTGCACCTCGTAGCCTTTTTCCAGCAGGAACTCCGCCAGATAAGAGCCATCCTGACCAGTGATACCTGTAATGAGAGCTTTCTTCATCGGCTTAAAATATCCGTGTACAAATTAATGTATTTGTCAGCCACCGTCCGACTGTCAAAACGATCTTGAACTGTTTGAACGGCATGCTCCGCAAGCTGGCCTGAATCGGGATGATCGAGAACCCACCGTATACCGTGTGCAAGGTCATCAACCTCTCCACCACGTGCCAAATACCCTGATAGCTGGTGGTCGACCATATCTGAATTGCCGCCAATATCGAAAGCCACAACGGGAGTACCGCACGCCAGAGCCTCCATTATCGCATTGGAGAGGTTTTCTTGCCGACTCGGCACCACCAGAACATCCGCTGCACTGTATAGTGCCCTTAGCGTTACATCATCAAACAGCTGCCCCAGATAATGGGTTCGTTGAGGGAAATCCTGAGATTCAGCAGGTCCACTGCTGCCAAAAACCACAAGCTCCACATTATCACATGCCAGATTTTGCAGCGCTCGACTTAACTCCGGAAAACCCTTTCTTGGATCAGATGTTGCTCCCATGGCACCGAACAACACCAGTTTTTTATCAGCAGGGAGGCTTAAGAGTTCCCGAGCCATCCGCTGATTAAACGGCCTGAACTTCGAGGTATCGATAGGGTTCGGAAGATTCACAACTTCTCTATTGTGGAACAGCGTGCTCCGCGAGGCAGAATCGGCCAACCACCGACTGAGGCCAACAATGGCAAGCTGCTTTTTCTTTTCAAAAGCCTTCAGTTTACGGTTCAAAACCTGAGCACTGAGATCCTTTATATTGCTGGATCCCAAAACCGGGCATTGGCCACAGGAATTGGCAAACCGGCCACAATGCTCATCGTAATGACATCCGCCGGTAAACGCCCACATATCATGGAGACTCCAGACCACCGGTGCCTTTATTCGAGGGATGTCCTCGACACGCAGCATTCCTCCGTTCACCCAATGTAAATGCACAATATCCGCGTTCAAATCGTTGATTCGGTCTACTGTCGTTCCTGAAGGTGCTTTCGATGGGCTGAAAAGTGCACCGGACTTATTCCGATAGCCACGAAGAAACACCGTATCCAGAATCCCATTTACCAAGGCGCGAATTTTCTGCAAACGCGATTTCGGGCCAATCACACTTGGCAGGTCTGAGCCACGGTTCTGCACCAGCATTTGACTCTCAACATCCCGCGCAAGCAGAGCCTGATGTAAACGAAACGCTGCACGCGCGGCACCACCGTTTACATCCGCTGTGTTTACGATCAGCACCTTCAAACCGCGCCCTCCGAAAACGCAGCCTCTTGCACGACCCCCTGTTTCAAGACGGACCCAAGCATGCCTTCAAATTGAAGCGCGCCCTTATCCAAACGAGTATTGCGTTTTGCTTCCAACGCATCGCTTAGCATTTCGGCCAAACGGTCCACCTCCAGGCTATTCATATCAAGCATCGGCACAGAATGCTTTTCCGCTAGTGAACGAACCTTTCCACGCCCCATGGTGTAGTCAATCGCAACGCAGTTAGCGCCCAACGCCGTTCCAAACACCAACGAGTGGAACCTCATGGCCAAAACCGCATCTGCTTCTTCAAACGCTTTAACATAGTGTAGCGGCGCTTGCTCGGGCCCCAGTAGCGAATAGTCCAGCTGGGCCCCTTTAGTGACCAATTGACGGAACAACCGGCGATAGAACCAGCGGTCATCGCCACCAAAATGATTGGTGCACATCGGTAAAGGCCGCACGATCAAGTTCGGATTTTTGCTGATTAACGCCTCAACGGCACCAATTACCACGGACTCATAATTCTGTCGGATCTTGAGCGCCTCACTCTCAGATAACTCAGACGCATAGCTGCGGTAGGGAAAATCCCTCAAACCTAACAGAAGAACCTTATGTCTATCATTCGAGCTACTTTCACAAGGCAAATCGCATAACCAGGTATAAGCGGGGTCTTCAGCAACCAAGTCCTCTTCCGCGCGAACGCCCAGGCCCATCGCATTGCGCCGTGACTTTTCGTCGCGATATATCCGGAAATCACACAATTCCAGTATTCGGGCAATACTCTGGTTCAACCAGGGCCGCCCCAAAGGCCCAACCCCAACGCCCGCAGCAATCGTGGTTACACCTGCTGCCCGGGCCCTTTCAAAAACAACCTCCATCGGGGCCAGCGGTTCAATAGCCATAACCGGACCGCCGCCAAACACCACGTAATCCATCGTTGCGCTGAGACTGGAGGCTTGCTCAAGCGTGACAATCTCCACATCGTTCAACTCCGGCATCTGACTTCTTGTCATTTCCGTGATGTATGGATTAAGAGAGGCAACCGTAAACGCCAAGTCGTCTCCAAGCTGGGCTCTCATGGCGTTAATCACGCCTGCGACAATCGCCTTATCGCCCAGCGTCTCGGTGCCATACCACCCGCAAATCAGCACGCGTTTTGCTCTGCTCGACGTGCCATCGTCCGTTGAGTTCAACCGGATATGCTGAGATTGATTCCTGAAATGATCCAGCTGCTTCTGGAAGCTCCGCTTTTTCCGCGCCCCATAAACCATCGAAAATCCGGGCAAACGCTTGACCCAAGCCTTAATACCAAACCGACTATCCAGTTTCTCCAAAAACAAACGCCGGTAATCCGCCTTGCCGGGTACACCAACATAGTCATGATGGCAGCTGTCACATTCATTGCGGATGATGGAGTTCAAATGCTCCACGTTACCAAAATAGGCATCGCTCGGGCTGCCCTCGGCAATATTCGGGCTAAGCACTTTGCTCTTGACCGCACAGTAGGCAAGTTCGCCGTGCGCCGTGATGGTCGCCCCTTTGTGCTGCCATGCACAACCCGCACGCCGGGGAGCGTCATGGATAATCTGATCAATCAATGACCGGTAAAAAAGCCGCTGTAATGGGCCCGGCTCATAGTACTGAATCAGCCCCTCCAGGAATTCAACAAACTCGTATTTTTCAGCGAAAGTCAGTGCGTACGGGTCTTTCAAGTTCTGCGTGTACAAGCGTTGGTGCGGAACGCCCTGCCGGTATTTGATGTACAGCTCATTGCGGATGCAAAAGTCCAGAAGATCCGGCAGATGATTCGCGTTTTCCCGAATCACCGTACACCCAATTCGAACGCTATCCACCAGGGGCGACGATTTAATGAAGTCGATCACATGCTGGGCTCTGGCGAAGTTCCCTTCCCGCCCCCGAACACGATCATGCACCTCCTCGAAGCCATCGAGCGAAACCATAACGTCAAAGGCAATCCCACGCGGTTTCAGAATCTTTCCCATCGCCTCAATCTGCCCAATTACCTGGCGATACTTGAAGGCATTCGTGATCAGAGACACACTCTTCAGTTTGGGTAAAGACTCAACCACCACCTGCACCAGATCAGGCAGATCCTGGCGAAGCGTAGGCTCCCCACCGTTGAACCCGATGGACTCCACCTCCGAGAACAAGCCGTCGCCAAGGCCTTTTCGCAGATCTTCAACAGAGATATCGTCGCTTTGTTTGTTCTCCCAAATACGGCACATCTGGCACCGGGAGTTACAAATATCGATAACCGGAAACTGAACCGCTTTGGGTTTTTCCAGCGGTAAAGGCCTATCCGCCGTTAACAAACGGAGATGATTGGTGATTGAACTAAAATTCACTTCCGTCTCCTTCAGCTTTTAAATAAAGCGGAGTAGTGTTTTGCTCTTAATGCCCCGTAGATACCGAAGGTAAATAGCGCTAACGTTTTGATGCGAAACATAAACCGAAGCTTTGGGGACAACAAATCGAATAAATAATATGCTGAAAAGGCTGAAATCAGTGTGGCCAAAGCAGCACCCACTGCGCCATATCTCGGAATGAGGGTCAGATTAAGCACCACATTTACGGCCAAACCGAACAGGTTCCGGTGCAGATTCCAAACCAGTTTCCGTTCCGCAGCGAGCCATGAACCTGAAGCTGACCCCATCAGGATAAAGACAGCGGTCAGGCAATGAACCTGCAACACGAGCGCGCTCTCCGAATACTGAGCACCAAACACAACCGCGACAATCTGATCTGAAAGCATCAGAAAAAAGAGCACAGCCAGCCCGGCTATGACAACCAGCGCAGAAAAAAGAACAACCATGGCATCTTCGTAGCGCTTAGCCGGCCCGGTTCGCAGCTGAACGATTTTGGGAAACGAGGCAGAGATAACGGCAATGGGGAAAAAATACCAAGCCTCTGAAATACGAACCGCAGCAGAATATACCCCAACACTCTCCGCACCTTGCATGAACTGGAGCATGATTTGATCCAGCCGCATGAACAGAATACCACCAAGTCCCGCGAACACTTCAGGCCACGACTCTTTCAGAATCGACGTCGCTTTGCTCCATTTACACCGGCGGAACGAGAGGTAACCCCTCCCGTAGTTCGTAACCACAAACGTGTAAAAACACAGCGCGATGAGCGCGTGTTCGACAAGGACGAAGAAAAAGAACCAAACCGCACCAACATCGAGATAGACAAGAGCAAGCTTCAGCACAGACGCCACAACGAAGACGCCGGAACGCATCACGGAGATGCTCTTTAGTCGGGCAACGCCCTGTTGGTGAAGGTCTACAACATCGAAGGGATTGAAAAGGAGGGAAAAAACAACCAGCAGGAAAAGCGTTGCATCCTGGCTTGAAAAGAAATAGCTGTATACCGACAGGAGCGCCACGATCACCAACGCAACAACCAGGCGCATAAAAAAAGCAGTGGAAATAACGACAGACCGAGCATCGGCATCGTCGCCGGATTCGACAACCTCTCGAGTGACAATCCGGTTCATGCCCACGCTCGCAACCACTACAGCAACCGCGAGCACCGCTAACGCAAAATTCAATTCCCCGAAAAGCTCAGCGCCGAGGTGGCGAGCAACCAGGCCGATAACCAAAATGCCAAGAACGAACCGCAAGCTCTTCTCGGCAATGATCCACAGCGAGTTGGAAATGATCAGCCTGTTAGCTATGGTTTTTGACACGTAGAGACCCGTTTAACAGCCTTAGCAAGAGCGCGGATTCTACGTGAGTTGGCTTTTTTTTTCAGCCAGGGATTTAATCGCGAGCCAAGACTTCAAGAACACGCTCACAAGCCTGCCCGTCTCCATAGGGATTATGTGCGAGGCTCATTGCATCGTAAGCCGCCTGATCATCAAGCAATGACTTCAACCGGCCAACAATCTTTTCTACATCCGTACCCACCAGCTCTACCGTACCGGCCTCTACTGCCTCCGGGCGCTCGGTGGTCTCCCGCATAACCAGTACCGGCTTACCAAGCGAAGGCGCCTCCTCCTGAATACCACCGGAATCAGTGAGGATCAGATAGGACCGGCTCATCAGATACACAAACGGCAGGTAATCCAACGGTTCAATCAAATGGATGTTATTCAGCCCACGCAGCAAACGGTTAACCGGCTCCCTTACATTGGGGTTGAGGTGCACCGGGTAAACAATGTCCACGTCAGGAAAAGCCTCTGCGGTGCGGCGCAGCGCCTCGCAAATGCGCTCAAAACCACCCCCAAAGCTCTCCCGGCGATGACCTGTGACCAAAACCACCCTGCGCTCAGGGTTCAGAAATGGAAACTGCGCGGCCAATGAGCCACCCAACGCCTTATCTTCATCGAATCTGCGCACAATCTGAAACAAAGCATCAATTACCGTATTGCCCGTAACGTGAATACTGCTCTGTTCCACGCCTTCAGCCAGAAGATTTGCCGCCGCACCCTGGGTGGGTGCAAAATGCAAATGTGCTAGCGCACCCGTGAGCTTGCGGTTCGCTTCCTCCGGCCACGGTGAGTAAAGATTGCCGGTGCGTAAACCCGCCTCTACATGGCCCACCGGAATCTGTTGGTAATAAGCCGCCAGGGTAACCGCAAAGGTAGTGGCAGTATCGCCGTGTACCAACACGATATCCGGCCGGGTTTCCGTAAGCACATCTCGCATTTGCTGCAAAATGGCCGTGGTGACATTGGTAAGGTCCTGACCAGGTTTCATAATATTCAGATCAAAATCTGGCTTGAGCGAGAACAGAGAGAGAACCTGGTCCAGCATCTCCCGGTGCTGGCCCGTGACACACAACACAGACTCAAATCGCTTATCCGCCTGCAGGGCCAGTACCAGGGGCGCCATCTTGATTGCTTCCGGGCGGGTTCCAAATACCGTTAATACTCTCAAAACACTCTCCCTACTCAAGCCCTTCCGCTTGCGACAACATCGATGACCAAACCTTCCGGCTT
>Ga0209692_10004114_pt1 | contig 13418 bp, 15 predicted proteins | sample tdDd472_FD_187129 | JGI IMG/M metagenome (GOLD analysis project Ga0209692, IMG submission 187129) | Marine sediment microbial communities from the Atlantic coast under amendment with organic carbon and nitrate - tdDd47.2 (SPAdes)... | ecosystem: Environmental > Aquatic > Marine > Coastal >...
CGATCGTCTTGCCGCGCAGAATGCCGTGCTGATCGACGAAGGAAATGCGAACGACCTCCAGACCATCGGCGGCGACACGCGCCTTGACCTCATCCGCCGCGGCCAACGTCTGATCGTTCCACAGCCCATGCCGCTCGACGAAACCGGCCGCATCTTTCCGATCCGATGCCATGCAATTCTCGCTTTCAGAAAATGGTCAACGCGCTTCGAGGGGACGGATCAAGGCTCAGCCTTCCCCGGATTCGCCTGCCAGGGGCTCGCCTCGCGCCGGGCCGCGTCGCGCTCCAGCCAGACGGTCTCCCAATCGTCCTGCGGGGCGATGGCATCCAACGCCACGGGACCGCGGATTTCCAAGGCCTTTTCCGGGGTGACGTTCATCGGCAGATCGTCCTCGTTATCGGCGAGTTTCTTGATCGCGCCGCGCAGCATCCGACGGTACCGGACGATCGCCGCATCCGTGGTCGAGAGATGCTCGTCGGTGCGGTCCTGGATCGGCCCCATGCTCTCGCAGGCCCATTGGTCGTGCACATTGATGTCCATGCCCATACCGGTATAGGTCGTGCTGGCCTGTTCCGCCGGGTCGAAACCGTATTCGTTGCTCTTGTTCCGCACCGGCCGGTAATCCGGCAGCGTGTGTTCCTTGATCCGCTGATCCCACATCTTCTGCTTGTCGACCGGGTCCGTGAAACTGGTGAACATCGCGTACCAGTAGCAGTTCTCGTCATCGATCGGCACATGCCACTGGGTGATCGTCATCTCGTTCGACATCGGAATATGGATCGCGCAGGGGAAGACCTGGTTGGTCACGCGCACATGCCGTTGCCCGTTCGGAAGATCGCGCAAGGCGATGATGCGCAGCCCGTATTCGGTCTCTTCCACCTTCAGTTCCGGGGCGGGGTTTTCGCGCAGCAACTGCGTCAACGGCACATTGGTGTCGGCCGCCGCGGCGCGGAACTGCTTGCCGTAGCTGTCCTTGGTATCCTCGTCCTCCAGGAAGCGGTGCAGGAACGAGGCATGGGCGGGGTCGATGCCGACTTCCAGCGCTTGCAGCCAATTGCACTCCCACCAACCCTTGAAGGCGAAGACATGGGTATCGGGCGCCACGAAGCAATCGAAGGCAGGGAAGGGCGGTGCCTCGCCCGGCCCCATATAGGCCCAGATGATGCCATTCTTCTCGACGACCGGATAGGACTTGATCTGGACACGCTCATGCATCGTCGATCCGGCGGGCTCGCCCGGCTGTTCCAGGCATTGGCCGTTCGTGCCGTAGAGCCATCCATGGAACACGCAGCGGATGCCGCCGTCCTCGACCCGCCCATAGCACATATCCGCGCCGCGATGCGGGCAATGCCGGGCGACGAGGCCAAGCTTGCCTGTCGCCGCGTCCCTGAACAGCGCAAGGTCCTCCCCAAGCAGGCGGACGGGAATGACAGGGCGGTTCGCCTCCAGTTCCTTGCTGAGCGCCGCCGGCATCCAATACCGGCGCAGCACGTCGCCGGCCGGCCGGCCGGGACCGATCCGCGTGATCAGGTCGTTCTGTTCCTGGCTCATCATGGCTAGGGTCTCCCAAAGCATTCGCGCGGCTGTATCGAGGCCGCGGCGGGTCATCGCTGTTTGGACGGCAGTCTAGTGCGTGCGGCTAAGGATCGCCAAGCCGCTCTACATCGTTCAACAATGCTATGCCTGTGGCGAGGGAGGCGGCCGCCGCGACGACCATCTGCGGCAGGATCAGCCATTCCAGTGACCATGCGGCCCCGGACCGTTCCTGTTCGTGGACAAGGGCCTGATGCATCCCGCCCACCTGCACGGCGTTGAACCGCGCGAGCGTGACCAGCGCTTCGGCCTTCACCGGGTTCCGCTTATGCGGCATGGCGGAGGACCCGCCGCCGCCGCCAAGCGTGACTTCGTCCAATCCCTGTTGGGCCATCAGGCAGATATCCTGCCCCATCTTGCCCAGACTGCCGGTGACGAGGGAAAGCCAGTTCGCGTATTCGGCCAGCGCGTCGCGGGTGGTATGCCAACAGTCGGGCGAATAGGCCAAGCCGAGTTCCTTGGCGACCTGCCGGGCGATGGCGGCATGCTTGTCGCCCAGGGCCCCGCCGGTCCCGACGGCCCCGCCGAACTGAAGCAACAGCAGGTTCCGGTTGATGTCTTCCAGGCGCTGCGAATGCCGGATGAGCGGCGCGCGCCAGGTCGACACGCGATGGCCCACCGTAATCGGCTGAGCGGCCTGCATCCGCGTCCGCCCCATCAAGGGGGCCGGGCCGAACCTGCCTTCCAACTCCTCAAGCGCGGCGGCCGCCTGGCGCAGGCGGGTCGCCAATATCGCATTGGCCGCGCCGAGAAGCTCGACCAAGGCCGTGTCCGACAGGTCCTGGCTGGTCGCCCCCAGATGGACGCCGGAGGCCAGATCCCCGCCCACCGCCGCCTTCAACTGTTTCACGAACGAGGGCGCGGGCACGCCGTCATTGGCAAAGCCCGATGCGATGGCCGCCATATCGGGCCGGAACCCTTCCAGCCGCTCCATCACGCCATCCGCGACTGGCTTTCCGATCACCCCGTGATCGCCCAGGGCTCTGGTCAGCGCCAGTTCGAAACGCAGGAAGCTCTCCGCCATGCGCTCGACGGCGAACAGGGACGCGACCTCCTCATCGCCGAACAAGGCGGATAGCCAGGGATGTTCGAAAGCTGAGACAGTCACGCTGGTATCCCCTTGATCCCCGGCCCTGTGAGGTCGGTCAGGACCTTCCCGGGCCTTGCGCCTACGTTCCTTCGACCTCTGAAACCTATACCCTAGACGTCGAAGAACACGGTTTCCCGGTCGCCCTGCATATGGATGTCGAACCGGTAGACCACGCCCGCCGAAGAGTCCTCGCGGGTGGCGATCAAGGTATCCCGGCGGTCGGCCGGCACGGTCTGCAGGACCGGATCCGCGGCATTCGCCGCTTCTTCGTCAGAGAAATAGACCCTTGTATAGGCGTGCGACAACAATCCGCGCATGAATATGACCAGATTGATATGCGGCGCTTCCCCCTCGGCCGGCGCGCCCGGCTTCACTGTGGAGAAGGTGAAGCGGTTCTTCGGGTCGGTTCGTGTCCCGCACCGGCCGAAACCCGTGAAGGGCGTATTCTTCTGCCGTCCGTCCGTCGGATGGGCGAAGCGGCCTTGGCTGTCCGCCTGCCAGACTTCCACCAGGGCGTCGGAAACCGGCACGCCCTTCCCGTCATAGATGATACCGACCAGCTTGATGTGCTCGCCCGGCTCGTCATCGTCTGCGATTTCGCGCCCGGCGATGCTGGACAATTGCGAGAAGCCGTACTGCTCGGACGCGAGCCCGTAGGAGAAGAAGGGCCCCACCGTCTGCGATGGCGTTTGCTCCAATTTCTTTTGATCGGACGGCATCGATTAGTCCTCCATCGGGGTCTGCTTCGGACCGCGCAGAACGATGTTGAAAACATAGCCCAGCGCGTATTCCGGTTCCGTTACATCCAGCGAGAAATCCGCGATCAGCCGGTCGACACAGGGAGTGGCCTGCGCGATCGGATCGATCGGGATCAGCGGGTCGCCCGGGAAATACATCTGGGTCACCAGCCGGCTCGCCAGCCCGGCGCCGAAAAGCGAGAAGTGGATATGGGCGGGACGCCAGGCGTTGTGGTGGTTGCCCCAGGGATAGGCGCCGGGACGGATGGTCTTGAAACGGTAGTTTCCGTCCTTGTCGGTCACGCAGCGCCCGCCGCCGTAGAAGTTCGGGTCCAGCGGCGCGTCGTGCTTGTCCATCAGGTCGACATACCGGCCCGCGGCATTGGCCTGCCACACCTCGACCAGCGTATTCGGCACCGGGCGGCCGAATTCGTCCAGTACCTTGCCGGTGACGATGGTCCGCTCACCCAGCGGCTCGCCGTTCCGGCGGCCGTTCATCGTCAGATCGCTGTCCAGATCGGTGACCGACTCATGGCCGAAAACCGGGCCCGTCACCTCCGACAGGGATTGCTTCAGCGGGATCAGGGGCTTGGTCGGGCCGCGGAGCGCTGTCGATTTATACCCTTCATCGATATATTTCGGGTGGCTCGGCCAATCCCGTTCGCTGAATTCGGAGAAGTCGTTCATCTGTATCCTCCCATTCGTCCCCCGGAACACGACCGCCGCGCCGGTTGACGCTTTCTGAACCCTGGCAAGGGCGTTATTTGCCCATTTCGGCCAAAGTGGCCTTGGCTATCTTGATCGCGGAATTCGCGGCGGGAACCCCGGCATAGACCGCCACATGAAGCAGCGCCTCGCGGATGTCCTCGGCCGTTGCGCCCGTATTCGCCGTCGCCCGGATATGCATGGCCAGTTCCTCGTCATGCCCCAGCGCCGCCAGCAAGGCGATCGTCACGATGCTGCGTTCGCGCAGGGTGAACTCGTCCCGGGACCAAACCGATCCCCAAGCGCCCTGCGTGATGAATTTCTGGAAAGGTTCGTCGAACGGCGTGGCATTGCCCGATGCCCGGTCGACATGCGCGTCCCCCAACACTCGTCGGCGGGTTTTCTCACCCATTGCCGCGCGTTCGTCGTCCGTATCGGCCATCATTCCCCCACACCCGGCTGTGTCATGGCTATCCGGCCCGTCGATCCGCGCCGCCGCCGCTTTTCCGCCGCGCCATGATATCTTTCGCGCGGGGAGATTCCAGTCCTGTATATTGTTTCTAATACCAACAATTTCGAAAATGTCAGTTTCCACGAGCAAACTGCGGCGTCACGCCGCACGCGAGACAAGAATTCGAATATAAGGATAGAACGGTATTGTCATACCGATTAAAGGATGGCGGTAACGATATACCGCTCCCTTACAATTCAACGGTTGCCGAGCGTGGGAGTCTATTTCTCCGCCACGCTGCGGGCGATTTTGTCCAACAGGGCTTCGACCTTTTTCATGGGCCCCTCGGGCATCAACCGGTAGCCGATCTGCACGCCGCCGCCGCCCGCGCCTTGGGTCACGAAGACACCGTAGGGACAATGGGCGACATTTGTCGGATCGGCTTCCATCATCTCCCGGGACAGAACAGCCGAGCAGAACAGAAAGACATCGGCGGCCTCGAATATCTCTTTCGACCCGCCTACATCATCCTTCGTCCGTTTCAGCATCTCCCCGACATGGCTGACATAGTCCACGACCAAGCCCCGGTCGACGATCGCGGATTCGACTTCGAACACCGCATCCTCGAACTTGCCGTCATAGGCGTAGAGCTTCGCGCTCTGCGCCTGCGCCTGTCCGGTCGCAAAGACCATGCAGAGCGAAAAAAGGACCGGCGCCAATATGGCGAACCGGCCCCTTTTCGGGAGGAAGGAAACTCGTTCGGCAATAGGACGTCGACTTTCAGACATGACACAACTCCTCTACCCGCCTGTGTGCTGTGCCTTCGGCCGACCGACCTTTTGACGAACCGGATCAGTTGGTCGGCGTCAGGCTCTTCAAATACTCTATCACGGCAGCCCGTTCGCCGTCTTTTTTCAAACCCGCGAAGGACATCTTGGTTCCCTTGACCAGATCCTTGGGCTTGGTCAGGAACTGTTCCAAATTGGCTGTATCCCAAGTCAGGCCGGAGGCTTTCATATTCTTCGAATACTTCGTGAAGCCTTCGACACCCGCCGCAGGCTGGCCGTAGATCGCGTGCAGGCTGGGGCCGACCTTGTTCTTGCCTTCCTCGGCGCTATGGCAGGAGCCGCATTTCTTTTTGAACAGTCCGGCCCCCTCTTCCACCAGGGCTGCGTCGAAAGCCGGCGCCGCGGTGGCAACCTGATCTTCCTGAGCGGCCGGTTCCGCAGCCGCGGAGTCCTCGCCGGCGGCAGCGGGTTCCTCGCCGCCCTCCGCGCCATCGACCACATCGGGCGTCACGTCGATGATCCGGGCCCGCGCGGTGATTTCGACGCTCTCCTTGCAATTCGTCATGCAAGGCTCGGCTTCCGTCACGGACGGTGTGTCCGGCCGGTCGTCGGCTATGAAGTTCGCTTCGTTCGGCAAGTGGACTTCCGTGAAGTTGTCCTTGCTGAGGACGAATTCATCATCGACCAAATCGTTCATATACAGGAGATAGGCGACAATGCCGTAGATCTCGTCACTGGAGAGGCTGCGGGCATTCCCGAAAGGCATGGCCCGTTCAATATAATCATAGACGGTCGACAGATAGGGCCAATAGGATCCTATCGTTTTCACCGGGTTTTGGGATTTGAGCGTTCCATGACCGCCCGCGAGAACGGGCCAGCGGTCGACCCCTTCGGCGAAATCGCCATGACAGACCGCACATTGTTCGGCGAAAACCGTCTCTCCATCGGCAACGCTGCCCGATCCCTCGGGCAGACCCTGTCCGTCGGGACGAACATCGGTATTCCAGGCCTCGACCTCTTCGGGAAGCGCTTCGCGCCCCAGACCGAAAGGCCCGGCATAGGCGGACGTGCCGCAAAGAGTGCCCGCGACGGCAAGACCGAGCAGAAGATTACGATACTTCGACATTCTCAACCTCACCATTCTCACGCACATGCCAAGTCTGAATACCATTGTTGTGGTAAATCGAGTTCGTCCCGCGCGCCTGCCGCAGTTCGTTCTTCGTCGGCTGGACATAGCCGGTGTCGTCGATCGCGCGCGACTGGATCAGCAGGGGTTTCCCGTCCCACTCGAAATTGACGTAGAAACGGGTCAGGCACTTGGGCAGAACCGGGCCCTGAATATCGGCGGTTACCCAGTTCTTGCCGCCGTCCAGGGTGACGTCGACGCGCTTGATGGCGCCGCGCCCCGACCATGCCAGACCGGAAAGAACGTTCGGTCCCTTGTACTTCAGGGGTGCCTGCGGGCTGGGATTCGTGACGACCGATTTCGCGTCCATCACCCAGGTGAAACGGCGCGCGGTGCCGTTCGCGAGCAGGTCGGTGTATTTCGAGGTCTCTTCGCGCGTATGCCAGGGCTCGTCGCCGACTTCGATGCGGCGCAGCCACTTGACCCACATATTGCCTTCCCAGCCGGGAACGACCAGGCGCAGCGGATAGCCCTGCTCTGGACGCAGCGCCTCGCCGTTCATGGAGAACGCGACCATGCAATCGTCCAGGGCCTTTTCGACCGGCACCGAACGGTTCATCCCGCTGGCGTCGGCCCCCTCCGGCATCAGCCATTTGGCGTTCGTCTTCAGACCGGCCTCTTCCAGGATGGTCTTCAGCAGGACGCCGCTGTACTGAACGCAATGGACCATGCCATGCGTGAACTGGCAGCCGTTCAACTGGGCCCCGCGCCATTCCATGCCGGAATTGGCGGCGCATTCCAGGAAGAAGATGCGGTTGACCCGCGGGAAGCGCTTGAGGTCGTCCATCGTGAACACCAGCTCGCGATCGACCAGCCCGTTGATCATCAGGCGATGCTTTTCCGGCGGAATTTCGGCGATCCCGCCATGGTGCCGTTCGAAACACAGGCCGTTCGGGGTGATGATCCCGTCCAGGTCATGCAGCGGCGTGAAGTTGACCGATGATTCCCGCGACGCGGTCAGCCATTCGACGTCTCGGCGCACGACGTTCTTCTCGAACTGTGACGGCATCCCGTAGGGACGCGCCGCAACGCCATCGCCAAGGGCCTGATTCCATTCCTGGACTTCCATGATATCGGGATCGGGCGTCGCCGCGCGGGCCGCGACCGACGTCGCCGCGACGCCGCCGAGGGCCGCCAAGCTCCCCTTCAGGAAACGGCGGCGTCCGTTATCGGACTCCCGTCCGTCGGATCGAATATCCGTAGGCTCTTTCTTCATAGTCCACTCCAGTAAACTGTCGGATCACGCTTGGGGGATCAGATCCCGACGATCTTCACGCTTTCATTCGGTGTTACCGAGACCGTGCCGTTCTTTTCGATGTAATCGCTGACCACATCGTAGATCGGAGGGCCTTCGGTGCCTTCGTTGACGCTGGCCCAGCCGGCGACCACATATGCCTGCGCCGGATCGATCGGCGTTCCGCTGGCAAGCAACGTCATGTCCGAGATCCGCGACCCGATCGGCTTGCTCGGATCGATCCGGTAGCCGAGGCCGCCGACGCGAACCATGTCCCCGCCTTGCTGATAGTAGGGATCGGCGTTGAAAAGGTTGTCGGCGACGTCTTCCAGGATGTCCTTGATCGTGCTGCCGGTCATTTCGCTGCGATAGGCGTTTGGATAGGTGATCGCCGTCATGTTGTAGACGTCGTCCACCGTGATGTCCTGGCCCGGCAGCAAGGTCGCGCCCCAGCGGAAACCGGGGGAAAGCGCGATTTGCGCATCCCGCTCGCTCAACAGCGCGTCGCAGATGAGGTCATCGAACGTGCCGTTGAAATTGCCGCGCCGGTAGAGAAGGCTTTCGGTCTTGCCGAGGACTTTGGTCACGTCGGCCTCGTAGGGCGCGCGGACTTCTTTGATGACGGCAGACATTTCCGGATCGGGGGTAATGACGTCGGAAAGAACAGGGATCAACCGATACCGGAAATCCTTCACCTCGCCGCCTTGGACATCGAGGTCGAGGCGGGAAAGGAACTTGCCGTGGCTGCCCGACGCGATCAGCAGCGTCTTGCCGACCTTGATCGCTTCGGGCACGGCGTCGTGCGTATGGCCCGTCAGGATGACGTCGAGGCCGGTCACATTGGAAGCCAGCTTGCGGTCGACGTCGAACCCGTTATGGGACAGCAGGACGACCAGCTCCGCGCCTTCCGCGCGGGTCTCATCGATGCGCTCCTGCAATTCCTTTTCGCGAATGCCGAAGCTCCACGACGGGATCATGTAGCGCGGATTGGCGATCGGCGTGTACGGGAAAGCCTGGCCGATAACCGCCACCTTGACGCCGCCACGCTCGAAATAGGAGGTCGACTCGAAGACCGGCTCTTCCCAATCGGTATCCCGGACGTTGGCGGCCAGGAAGGGGAAGTCCATCTTTTCGATCAGTTCCTGGACCCGGTCGGTGCCGTAAGTGAATTCCCAGTGCGCCGTCATGGCGTCGGTCTTCAACGCGTTCATGACCTGGACCATGTCCTCGCCCTGCGTCTGCAACGACGTGTAGCTGCCCTGCCAGGTATCGCCCCCGTCCAGGAACAGGGTCTGGGTCGGCCGGTCCGCGCGGATGGCGTTGACCAGCGTCGCCATGCGGTCCATGCCGCCGATACGGCCATATTCCTTGGCCAGCGCGACGAAGTCGGTGCTGGCCATGGCATAGGCTTCATACGAACCGGGCTTCAGGTTGAACGTGGAAAGGAAAGATTCGCCGGTGATATGCGGCGGCAGGCCCGACACTTCGCCGATGCCCAGATTGACCGAGGGTTCCCGGAAATAGACCGGCACCAACTGCGCGTGAATATCCGTCACATGCAGCAGGGTCACGTTGCCGACCGGATTGAAGGCCAGCAAGTCATCCTGCGTGATCGACTGCTGCGCGGCAGCGGGACGAAGCAGGCTGGTTCCGCCCAGCAACGCGCCTGCGGCGGCGCTCACTTGCAGGAATTCACGACGTGAAAACATTCCTATCCCCTTCGTTGGCCAGATCGGCCACCGTCTCAACTTCGGTAAGAAACGGATGGTTCCGCTTCCGCCCAGCGTCGAAGGCTAGGCGGAAGCGGCAATCCAAAAGCTAATTGCGAACCGCCGGGGCTTCGACCGGCAGGCCGACGCCGCGGTAGGACAGATAGACCTCCAAGGCGAGGAATTCGTCCGAGCCGCGCTTGTACGGTTCCGCGCGGACCTGGTCCATGCAGCCCTTGAAGCGGCGATGCAAAGTACCAATGCCCTGCCATTTCAAACGATAGGTCGGGAACCCGTTCGTTTGTCCCTGGCTCAACAGATCGGAACGGATGTAATTGCCGTAATTGTCTTCATGGCAATTCGAACAGGACAGGTTGAGTTGGCCGAAGCGGGTATAATAGAGGTCCTTACCCTTCTCCTTCCAATTCTCCATGTCGCCTTCGCTGAAATCGACATTGACCGGCTCGCCGCGGGACTGGGTGCGAACATAGGACGTCATGCCCAGCATCTCGGAGGATTCGTACTTCCAGGCTTCGGCGCCCATCCGTTCGGTCCGGCACTCGTTGACCTGAAGCTCGATATTGATCGGCTTCTTGTTCTTCTCGCTCCATTTCGGGAAGGTCGCACCGACCATCTTCATGGTTTCGGCGGCGTTCCCGTGGCAGTCGGCGCAAGACTTGCCGGCGGTGCCTTCAGCCGTGCTCCACAACTCTTCGCCCTGCTGAACCCAGAGGAAAGCCGGGTTTTCAAAGTCGTCGAGCTGCAGGGCCTGCGTTTCCGGATTGCGGAATTCGAACCCGGAAATAATTTCGCTCAAGGGGTGGCCTTCCGGCGCCGGATAGGATTTCCGATCCTGCGCCAAAGCCGGCTGGGCAACCAGACCGCCCAGAAGGACGGCGGCGGCCGTCCACCGGCCCAGCTTTTCAAGTCCCATACCTTTAATCATCGTTTCCTCCCAGTCGCGCTTCTTGTCTTTATGTGCGCGATTTGATGGCTGCGCGGCGAACCCGCCTTACGCGACCGTGATCTTCTTCTTGTCGCTGAATACGGAGCCTTCGTCGTCCTTCCAGACGAATTCGAACTCACCCGATTCAGGAACTCGCGCGTTGAACTGCAAATAGGGATTGGCGGAAATCGCCGGCTCCAGATCGCAGGAAAAAACGCGCTGGCCATTGAACGTGCATTCGAAGGAATTGATGATCATCCGGGGGATGGGCTTACCCTGCTTGTCCTTCCGCTGGCCAGATTCCATCTTGTGGGTAATCAGGGTCTTGATCGTGATGATCTCACCGGCAGCGGCGGAACTCGGAATTTTTACGCGAGGCTTGGACATTCTCTATCTCCTTGATCGGGCGCGCGATTAACCGCCGCAGCCGCCGATGGTAACTTTGACCAGGTTGTCGGTCCGCATGAACGATCCGTCGTTCATCTTCGCCACCGCAATGACGTTCTGGGTCTTGGCCAGACGCATGCGGGTCGACGCTTCCTGCGTGCCGCTGAGCGCGGAGAAGTGGAACGTGGCGACACCCGGTTCGGGGTTGCCGTCGGCCAGGATCAGGACGCTTTCCGCATAGCGGTCGGCCGTCGCTTCGCCATCGACGCGAACGGTCAACGGAACCGTGTTACCGTTTTCCGCGATTTCCGGCATTTCCAGGCTCAACCCGCCTTCCGACGGCGTGGCGCCGCCAAGGAATTCGGCAATGCGCTTATCGGCCTTCTCGGCACCCAATGCGATGGTGGGCATCCCGGCGAGAGCAACAGCCGCCGCCCCCGTCGCTACGATCAGGAATTCCCGTTTGTTAAGGACAGTCATTCTTTCCTCCAATTACTCTTCATTGAGCGTCATCAGGAATGCGACGACGTCCTCAACATCCTGGGCGGACAAAATAGTGGTATCCGCAAAACTCTTGGCCACTCGGTTAAGGCCTTCCGTGGTGTGGAAGCCGGGCATGATCGTGCCTTCGAAAACCTTTTTCGAATCGACCAGGATCAAGCGAAGCTGGGCTTCATTGTACCGCGTCGCCACCCCATCGAGCGGCGGACCAATTTCACCGTGATAGGGTTGATCGGAAAGCTTCGTGACGGCGTGACAGGCCAAGCAATTGCCAAGCTTGCGGTTGATCGCGACCTCACGGCCACGGTCCGCGCTGCCCGCCTCGGCCGTCAAAGCTTTGGGAATGCCGCCATCGACGACTTCTACGCTGGCCGGTCCGGCGGCGACCGCCACCCCCGCGGCCAGAACAACGCCTGCCAAGGCGCCGGTCCAGATACCCGGTTTAATCATGTTATCTTCCTCCACTGAGCCCCCGCCATCTCGGAGAAGGCACTTTTTCCGGGGGTCTTTGCCACACAACCGTCCCAGCCGGCGCGCCCCCTTCGCCACAAAGATTACCGTAAGACGTTAGTCTTATCAATGGACATATATGAATTTTTCTATCTGTTGTAAAATACCTATTGATAACAAAGTGGTAGACGGCTCCCGACCCGCGCTGTCAGCCGACCCGGCCCAGAAACGGAAACAGTTCGAGCATCCAATATCCCAGATCGTCTATCCCGCCGCTGACGAACAGCAGGCCGGTCGCGATCAGGAAGGCGCCCGATACGCGCTCGATGATCTTCATGTTCTTTCGCAACCCGGAGGCCACCGAGAGGAAACGCGACGCGAAGGATGCCGCCAGGATAAACGGGATCCCGATCCCCAACGCATAGGCGCCGAGAAGAACGATACCGCGGGAAACCGATTCTTCGCCGCCGGCCATGAACAGGATCGCGGCCAGAATCGGGCCGACGCAGGGTGTCCACCCGAAGGCGAAGGCAAGGCCCAGCAGAAACGCGCCGAGCAGACCGCCCCGGTTCTCCATGTTGAACCTGGCTTCGCGATACAGGAATGGAATTCTCAGCCAGCCCATGAAATGAAGCCCGAACAGTATGATCAGAACGCCGGCGACCTTGGTCAGGAGGCCGGAGCTTTCGGTGATCAACTGGCCGAAAGACGTCGCGATCGCGCCGAGGGATACGAATACCACCCCGAATCCAAGTACGAAGGCGACGGAGGAAATGACGACGCGCCGCTGCACCGCGGGTTCGGCGGCACTCAATTCGTCATGGGTAATTCCGGCGACATAGCAAAGATAGGGCGGCACCAGGGGCAGCACGCAGGGGGACACGAATGAAAGCAAACCGCCGACAAAGGCGCCGAAAACCGTGACGTCCATTCCTCTTCCCCCTCGCTGAATGCGGTTTTAACGTCTTTTCGCGTCGCCGACTGCACTGGAATTTACGCATGTACATATAGCATTGTCTGAATATAATACAGCGCGATGATGAAACTTGCGAAACCATTTATGCGCCACGCACGGCATGCCGCCTTCGGTGCGGCAGCTCTTGCCATGTGCTGGCCGGTATTCGCTTCGGCGGCGGACGTCGAATTGGTGATGTTCGAACGGCCTTTCTGCGAATGGTGCGAGGCGTGGAACCAGGAAGTTGGGGACGCTTACGAAAATACCGAGGAAGGAAAGTTCGCCCCGTTACGGCGAGTTCAATTGAACGAGGCGCATCCGGCCGACCTTGAGCACATCCGATGGCCGCGTTTCACGCCGACATTCGTGATGATGGTAGACGGCCAGGAAGTGGGGCGCATCCGCGGCTATCCCGGTGAAGATTTCTTCTGGGGCCTGCTGGCGGAACTCATCGAGAAAGCGAAACTGAACAAGAAGCCCGGCTAGCTGGGCAAAACAAAGACAGGCGGGATCCGAGAATGAAGAAGACAATCCTGATGCTGGCCCTGCTGGCCGCGGCGGCCCCTTTCGGCGCGAAAGCGCAGGATGACGAGGGCGGGCTCGTATCGTTTCAGATGATGAAGCCGGCGATCGCCCTCGCCCTTGCGCAGGCGACGTTGGACGATTGCCGGGAACGCGGCTTCCAG
>Ga0209692_10004115_pt1 | contig 13414 bp, 12 predicted proteins | sample tdDd472_FD_187129 | JGI IMG/M metagenome (GOLD analysis project Ga0209692, IMG submission 187129) | Marine sediment microbial communities from the Atlantic coast under amendment with organic carbon and nitrate - tdDd47.2 (SPAdes)... | ecosystem: Environmental > Aquatic > Marine > Coastal >...
TCTCGCTGTTGTTTTAGCGTAATAGGCGGGCGGCCATAAAACTCCAGACAAGGGATCGTCGCCTTCCACGCAATCGCCGTATCAGCGAGCAACGTCCCGTTCCAGTCAAATACCGCGAGTTTCTTATCTTTCATGATTCCTGATATCCTATAAAAACATTACCTCTTATATCGCACAAGTAAGGGTAGTTCAAAACTTAATCTGGGAAGCATTATACGCCAAGCCTCTTCCGACACTTCCAAATTTATCATCTTTTGAGATTTGTGCATTCGGGAATTTTTCGCGCACCATATTATTGATCACGGGAAGCTCACTTGAGCCACCAGTTAAAATGACGAGATCTATGTCTGAGTGGCGGCACCCGGATTGCGTAACGCACTCATCGAGACAGTTGTCGATTTTATTGATAAGTGTTTGAATGGACTTTAGAAAAGTATCTCTGTAAGTGTTAACTGTAAGATTAAGGTAAAGCGAGCTTAGATTTGCCGCATGCTCTTCGGCGCTTGTTAGCTCGATCTTTGATTTCTCGACAATTTGTAAGAGGGCGTGGCCCAGTTTATTCTCTTGAAGCTCAAGAAGTTTTTGTATTTTATCCGGTTCGATCGAAGTTCTTAGAAGCGCTTTTGTTTCTCTAATAGAGCTGGCAGATTGTGCTTGATGGATTAAGGGCCAGTCAGATAAATTGTGATATATTTTAAGCGGCATTGCTAAAACTTTGCTTTTATCAAAGTCAGTGTGATATTGCGATCCAAGCCCTAAGTAAGGCATGAAAGAAGAGAGCGACAAGCACTTATCAAAATTGGTTCCTCCTACGCGAATTCCAGCAGTGGCAAGGATATCGTCTTTTCGGTTCTGTTTCATTGAGCGTTCTGGAGATAAGCGGATCACGGTGAAGTCAGATGTTCCACCACCTAGGTCTACAACTAACGCAACGCTCTCGCGTGTCACTTTTTTCTCATGCGCGTAAGCTGCGGCAATAGGCTCATATTGGAAATGGACTTGCTTGAATCCAACTTTTTTGGCAATTTTCCGAAGTACGGCTTCTGATTTATTATCCGCGTCAGGGTTTTTATCATGGAAATGGACGGGCCGCCCCATAACAATATTTTGTAAGTCATTCCTCAGAAAACGCTCAGCTTTATTTTTTAGGTTCGCAATGTAAATGCTTAAGATATTTTCAAATGTTCTGGATCTTTTGCTTACCACGGTGCGTTCTGCCATAAGAGACGTTCCTAAAATAGATTTTAAGCCCCTCAAAAGCCGACCTTCTTCGCCGTCTATATATGCAGATGTCGCCTCTCTACCAAAAAAGGTTTGCCCATCCTGAGCAAAAAATAACGCTGATGGTAATACGGGATTTTCGTTATCTAATGGAACTAACTCTACTGAAGACCCATTAAATATGGCGCATGTTGAGTTTGATGTTCCGAAATCTATTCCGCATGATATTTTAGTATTCATTTTTTTACGTCTTGGCAAAAGGAAAACCAGCCTTCTAAAAAAGGCTGGTCTAAAAACTTGAGTACCCTAAAGCCTGCTATTAAGCAGCTTTCTTTGCTTTCGCTAGAGCAGCAGCAGAAGCTTTCGCAATCGCAGCAAATTGCTCAGGCTCGCGAATAGCGATATCTGAAAGCACTTTGCGGTCTAGCTCAATAGAAGCCAGTTTCATGCCATGCATAAATGTAGAATATGTCATATCATGCATACGAGCTGCCGCGTTAATACGCTGAATCCACAATTTGCGGAAATCGCGTTTTTTCGTGCGGCGGTCGCGGTAAGCATATTGACCTGCTTTTTCAACGGCTTGAACCGCAGTACGGAAACAGCTTTTACGACGGCCATAATAACCTTTGGCGTTTTTGATAACTTTTGTGTGTCTTGCGTGAGCGCGTGGCCCACCTTTTACGCGTGCCATGGTCTATGCCTCCGTCTTACGTGTATCTGGTTTACTTCTACGCTTACGGCCATAAGGCAGGAAGTTACGAAGAACAATACGTTCATCGACTTCGCTTAATACAGTCAAGCCACGGGCTTTGCGTTTCATGGATTTAGGCTTGTTCATCATCATGTGGCTGGTGAAAGCTTGTTTAGACTTCACTTTGCCCTTTTTTGTGATTTTAAAGCGTTTTTTCGCACTAGAGTGCGTTTTCATCTTCGGCATTTCCTTCTCCTTATTGTTAAGGGTTCTTCTATTTCATGATCGAGGCAGCCGAGTTTTCGCCAGATCATGATTTGTGCGCTTTAGTTATTTTTGTAAAGCGAGAGGGTTTATACACTTAAGCCGGGATAAAAGTCAAGCAAACTCTTTTTGTTAGATACGAAAGAGTTCGGTCCTATCAGAATCATCTTGTGCATATTTTTTTACGAAATTAGAGATGTGCTGTAAGCAGGCTTTTTTGTGCTTGGGGAAGGCTAGTCCATGCTGCCCGTCTTCAAATGTTGTAATATCTAGCCGCGGCGCCATTAAATGCGCGCGGGCTTCTTCCAGATGAATGGGCGGGATTATGTTATCTTTCTGCCCTTGCAAAATCAAAGTGGGCGTATGAACATTTTTCAGGGCCGTGCGCAGATTATGCTTTTTCATTTCTTCAAAAAACTTTTTACTCAGGCATAATTCATCGGGTATATCGGTATTAGCCTGAGAGGCGACAGTCTGATTTTTTGCAAACTCTTCCATATTTAATACAGGCCATAACAGTATTGTGAAGACGGCGTTTTTTGGTAAATTTATAAATAATAAAGGCGCGCCTAGCCCCTCTGTTATAAAAGCTACTTCATTGAAATTATTTTCACGCGCCCAGATAAATAAAGTGTTCAAGTCACCAGTCACTTTTTTGCAACACAATTTTTGCTCTGTTGGAGTTTCTTGCTGTTGTTCATGATAATCGTAAAGCAAGCTGGTCAGTCCGAGATCTTCAAGTTTTTCAGAGATATTTGAGAAAAAAGCGGGGGTATGTTCGTGTGTTTTTTGTAAGCCATAGGGCATAATGACCAATGGTGCATTATTAAGACGCTGTCCTCTGGGCGGCGCTCTATATGACGCTACAACTGCGCGGGCGTTTTCAGATTCTATAAGAATATTTCTTTGCATAGTAAAAAGAAATCCTCGTAGGAAACCTGTGTCGTATATACTTAAAAGAATAAGAGCTATATACAACACAATAGTAAGTTGAAAATTAAGTATGCTATTTTTCTTTAAATATAAAAAGCATAATAATTGAATCTATTCTTGTTATTTGTTGATGAATAAATAAGGGTACTATTCCTTTTATCAAGGAATAATGGGGTAGTTCCAGCTTTTTATAGTCTCTATACTATCGCGGATGTATAGGTCTTATTGGTAATTGTTAGGAGAATGTTTAAGTGAGCAAAAAAGTTGCATCTGTTATTGGAAAATTTATCGATATTGCTACGCTGCCGTTGAATAGGCGTCAAAAAATGAAAACAATGGCCAGAGTTTCTGAAACGTTGCAACGAGAGGGTTATCGAGAAGTTGAAACAAAAAGGGGCGTATTAAAATTCTATGCTCTAAGAGGATCAGGTACTGCTAGTTCGGTTGAAAATATGGGCAAGGATGAGCCTGAAACTATGGAGTGGGTCGAAACTTATATCAAATCCGGTGAGACGATATGGGATATCGGCGCAAATATTGGTATGTACGCGATGTACGCAGCCCTCGACCCTAAGGTCAAAGTTATGGCTTTTGAGCCAAGCGCACTGAACTATGGTTTGTTGGTGGAGCATATTGCTCTCAATAAGCTGGATAAAAACATCTCTCCCTTATGTATCGCTTTGAATGATAAAACTACGATAGCATCGCTTAAGATGAAACATTTTGAAACCGGTCACGCGTCTAACTCAATTGGTGCTAGCGAGAACCAGTTTGGTGAGTTCGAGACGGCGTTTTCTCAATCAGTTCCTGCAATAAGGGGCGATGATTTTTGCAAGTTCTTTAATCAACCCGCGCCTGATCATATCAAGCTGGATGTTGATGGGATTGAGCCGGTTATTCTTGACGGATTAGCGCCTCTCCTGCCAATGGTAAAAACGATTATTATTGAAGTCGAAGGCGAAAACCTGAAGAATGCATCAGAGCAAATAGAAAAACCGATATTTGCTGCAGGATTTGAAGAGGATACTTCCTATCGTGAAAGAGGACATAAACGCAATAGATTATATATTCGTAAGTAAGCGAATCCAAAAAACGAGCTTGGTGATAATGCTGGCAATATTGAGTATTGTTGTGCTTGTCTCCCCGTTGTATGGTGTTTGCGCTTCTGAGGACGTGCCTCCAGCTGTACCTGTTGATGGGGTGGAAGCTGAGGCTCTGCCTTTGCCGGAGCCTATCTATGTAAAGCAAAAGCAACCAGTTCAGGAATACAGAGAAGAAAAAGAAACACAGACACCGAAAAATATTAATAAACCCAATATGTTGGAGCGTTTTTTACAAAAGACGTCTGATTCATCAATAGCCGTGCAGACAAAAACACAGAACGAACAGAATTGGGTAAAGGAAGAACAAGTACGTGAAAAGCATGAGGTGATAGTTGCTTCTAATACCTCGCTCACTGATGAAAAAGAAACTGAAAACTATTCAACAAAGGTTTTGATGCCGGTTAAGCCTGAAGGTAGCGGTTTCTACGTGCTTGAATTATTCACTACGCAGGCCTGTCCGTTTTGTCCTAAAGCCGATGCTATGATGGAGACTTATTCTTCACTATCACATGTCATTGCGCTTTCTTGCCACGTTGATTATTTCGATGTGCCGGAGGGGTCTTTATCTTTGCCGATATGTTCTGCGCGGCAAAAACGTTATGAGGCTTTTCTTAAGGGCTCGCCAAAATATACACCGCAAATGGTAGTGAATGGCCGTTATGATGCGGCAGGTTACCTGTCGGATAAAATCGCAAAAGCTTTTAAACAGGCCCATAATTTTCCGGTTGGCTTACTGACAGTGGAGCCTGCAGAATCCAAACCACCAACTTATCATGTGGATCGTGTGGAATTACTCAAGCGAGATGAAGGGCGTTATCATCTCTGGTTGATAGCATACGACCAGCCTCACCCCTTAACGGTAAGGGGCGGCGCTAATGCGGGAAAAGACATGGTGTATTATAACGTCGTGTCTAAGGCGGAATTTTTGGGAAGCTGGGACGGCCAACCAAAAGATTTAACTATCGAAACCGAGTTCCCGGAAAATACCAAGGGCTTTGCTTTTTTGGTACAAGACGTCGATACGGGCGCTATCCTTATGGCTGGTAAGAATGAGTAGTCTTGAGAAATGGCCTAAAAAAGTGGAACTACCTTACGGTTATGTGTATAAAATTGTTTTTTATGTATAAAACAATTTTTTGGCAGTGAGAAATGGTATCAGAAAAAGAAATGCTTTGGAGTAGAGGTGACGGGCCGGGATTATATGCTGTGTTTACGCTTCACGATGTAACGGACTATATGACTGCACTTGATAGAAGTGATAAAGAATACGTTAAACTAGATCCATCTCAAGATATTATAGATCAGGTACGTTTACATGGATTGTCCATGGATGGTCGTAGCGCTGAGAATGGTTTCTGTGCTGCTAGCTACGCGCGCGTAGCTACTGTTTCAGCGAAGAGAGGGGCCGTTTTCCCTAGTGAAGAAGAGATTTCTGTTCAATATCAGCTCGGAACAATTCAATTTGGTGATGTTGTTCCCAGAGAAGAGGAATATATCGACGATACTAGAGGTACTCCTAAAGCGAACGCTTCGCTGGATGGGGAATGGGTTTGCAGGACGCGTTGTGGTGTTGTGCAAAATGTTATGAAAACGGATATTGTTGTGGCAACGGCAGACGTAGGCAGCATCAAAGGGCGGGTTATATACAGCAAAGGACAAGTGACGCCTGAATGGTTGGATATTATCCCAAAGCTGGATGATTTATCTCCGTCTGATGATTCTTTGCGCGATGACGATATGTACATGTCACCATCATCTCCTTAATAATAATTTCCATGATTGACGTTAGCTCCGGGGTTAAGTCTTGGGGTTGGGTTTCATTTACATAATATAGGACGCACAGCGAGACCATCCTTTAAAAAAGGACGGCCTCAACTTTCCGTGTGTGGGGAACTGTATGTAAGAGCTTTATTCTATTGCAGATCGGCTCTTCATTTTAATCACGGCGTATGCTCTTTGTGTGTGGGGGAAGAAACATGATGCCCCGTGATTGTCTTAGTTATACATAATACTAGAAAAGCTGTCAATAAAAAATACGAAAAAAATGCACAAAAGTACCAAAAATATACTTTCAGGTAGGAAGGACTAATGAGCGATAGCCCAGTTTTTGCCCATTCCGCCTTCAGCAATTAATGGTACGGACACGTTTACATTATTGATTTTAAATGATTTTTCGAAAACTTCACAGGCGACCCGCATGGTTTCTTCAATTTCTTGCTTCGGGACTTCAAAAATTAGCTCATCATGTACCTGAAGGAGCATTTTTGCTGATAGCCCGGCTTTGTCCAGAGCATCTGGCATGCGACCCATGGTTATTTTCATGATATCTGCAGCAGTTCCTTGTACTGGAGCGTTAATAGCCTGTCGTTCCGCAGCCCGCACGCGTGCCTGATTTTTATCCTGAATACCGGGGATATAGCACTTGCGTCCGTATAACGTCTCCACATAGCCCTGTTCCTTGGCCAATTCTTTGGTCGTTTCCATGTAATCCTGAATTTCATGAAACTGCGCGAGGTATCGGTTAATAAAGTTTGTAGCTTCACCTACCGGGCAACCCAGCTGCTTGGCAAGCCCAAAGCCCGATATGCCGTAAATAATTCCAAAATTAACGGCTTTCGCCTGACGTCTAATATCCGGCGTAACCTTATCTAGGGGAACATCGAATACTCGTGAAGCGGTCAGGGCGTGAATATCTACCCCGTCTTTAAAGGCTTGTTTGAGAGCTGCCACATCGGCCATCTCCGCCGCAAGCCTGAGTTCCACTTGGCTATAATCAATCGCGATCAATATATGCCCGTCTTTTGCCACAAAGGCCTCGCGAATTCTGCGACCTTCTTCGCTGCGAATAGGGATGTTCTGTAAATTTGGATCGGAAGAGGATAAGCGCCCCGTACTGGTTCCTGTAACATTATAAGAAGTATGCACTCTGGCCGTGGCTGGATTAATCTGTTCTTGCAGCGCGTCGGTATAGGTGGATTTAAGCTTGGCCAGCCCGCGATGTTCCAAGATCTTTTCTACAATTGCATGTCCTTCAAGAGAAAGTTTTTCCAGTACATCGACGCTGGTTGAATAGCTTCCCGTCTTGGTTTTCTTACCGCCTTGCAAGCCAATCTCGTCAAACAGGATTTCTCCAACCTGTTTAGGTGAGGCGATATTAAATGGATGCCCGGCAAGCGCGTGAATTTCTTCTTCCAGTAAGCTAAGCTTTTTGCCAAACTCTTCACTCATTTCATGCAGTGCTTTGGGATCGACCTTAACGCCCTCAAGCTCCATTTGCGCAATAATAGGGATAAGCGGGCGCTCGATCGTTTCATAAACCCTAACCATCTTCTCGCGGGCCAAGCGTGGTTTAAGAGCGTGGTAGAGCCGCAAAGTTATATCCGCATCCTCTGCGGCATAATCCAAAGCATCCTTAATTGCGACCTTGTCAAAAGTAACTTGCGCCTTGCCTTTACCGACAACTTCTTTGTATTCAATAGGCTTATGATCGAGGTGCATTTCCGAGAGGCTGTCCATTTTATGACGATGGCTCGCCCCATCCAATACATAGGACATAAGCATCGTATCATCACAAGGAGAAGTCTTGATCCCTTCCTTGGCAAAAAACTGCCAGTCATATTTCATGTTATGACCGATCTTTATGACGCTCTTATCTTCTAGTAGGGGTTTTAGAAGCTTTATGCATAGTGCTTTATCCATCTGCGCGATGTCGTCTTCATTCATCGCGGCGCCGAATAGATCGGTTTCTTGCGCGTGCCCTAATGGAATATAAGCAGCCTCACCCGGCTCGCATGAAAGTGATATCCCGACAAGGGTCGCTTTAGCAGGCGTTAGCCCGGTGGTTTCAGTATCAATTGCTATGTGGCCAATTTTATGCGCCTTAGCAATCCATTCTTTCAAAGTTCTCTCATCATTAATCAGCGTATACGTATTCTCGGTTATAGGAGGGAATTTCTCTTCTTCTATATTCTCTTCGATCGGGGAAGTGGTGGGGGTTGTGGTTACAGGCTTGCCGCCCAACCGTTTGATAATCGAATTAAAAGCTTGGCTTTCCAAGAAAGCCATAAGCTCTGGCTTATCCGGGTTATGCGCGTTTAACTCGCTTAAAGGAACAGGAACAGGCGCGTGGTCATCCAGTGTTACCAGCTTTTTGGAAACCCGAGCATCATCGGCATGGTTAATCAGTTTCTCTCGGCGCTTGGGTTGTTTGATTTCTCCCGCGCGCTCTAACAGTTCTTCTAGTGAGCCATATTCATTAATCAACTGCGCAGCAGTCTTAACACCAATCCCCGGCACGCCTGGAACGTTATCAACGCTATCCCCGGCCAAAGACTGCACATCCACGACCTTATCGGGGGTGACACCGAATTTCTCAAACACGCCGTCTTCATCAATCCATTTGCCCTTCATCGGATCGAGCATACGTACACCCGGGCGAACAAGCTGCATCAAGTCTTTATCAGAAGACACCACCACAACCTTTTTGCCAATTTCCAGCGCAAGGCGTGCATAAGCGGCGATTAGATCATCGGCTTCATAGCCTTCCACTTCCAGTGCAGGCAAATCAAATGCACGCGTGGCTTCACGGATAAGAGGGAACTGCGGAACCAAATCTTCGGGCGTCGCATCGCGGTTGGCTTTATACTCGGGGTAAATATCATTGCGAAAGTTTTTGCGCGCGGCATCAAAGATAACTGCAATATTGGGCGCGTTATAATCGCGCAGCATCTTCAGGATCATATTGGTGAAGCCATAAACGGCACTAACCTCTACGCCGTCAGGGTTGGTCATGCCGCTCTGGCGCGAATAAGCCATAGCGTAATAGGCGCGGAATATAAACCCTGACCCGTCTATCAGAAATAGCTCTTTTGATTCATCATCTTTTGTCATGGGAGACTAAAGTAAACGAAGCGTGGGCAATGTCCAGAGAGTAATTGTTATTCTATGTTTGGCGCGGAAGAGATTTGTGCATCTTCCCGAAAATGCGGAGATTTGAGGTTATTAATCAGGCCAATAGGCAGTGACGCGCAAATCCGAATGTCTGTATCCAGAGAGCTGGCGTCAACATATTCGTGGTCAAGTTCTAGTATTTGCCGAGCAGTTAAGTTGTTTTTTCCTGCAATTTGTGCAGGACCTGCTAGACCGGGTTTGACCCAGTGTCTTTTTTCGTCACTACAAAGAGGTGAGTGTGTCGGAGCAGGTCGTGGACCTACAATGCTCATGTCGCCTTTAAGAACGTTGTAAAATTGAGGGAACTCATCAATGCGGGATTTCCTGATTATTTTGCCTAATGTGGATGTTCTTTGTTCGTCGGGAAGTGGTTTTCCATCGCTATCTATAGCATCGCTCATAGATTTTATTTTTACTATAGTGAAAGGCTTTTTATTCAAGCCTAGTCTGGTTTGTTTGAATATCGGAAACGATCGGGTGGCCGCAGCCATGGCAAAACATGTAGTAAGGGTTATAGGGGCAGTTACAATGGCTCCTACAGAGGCGAAGGCTAGATCAAATGCTCGTTTTAAATTCATGAGGGTCGCTTACATAAAAGACATCTTTATGACGATGTGTATATTTATAAAAGCTAATGTAAGGTGATTTTTATTTCGAGGCTAGCACTTCTTCTGGAGGCATACCAATGTCATCTTTTATTATGAATGGTAAGGTAAACGAAGTAGACGTAAAGGCTGGCAGCGCATATAAAGAAAACGATAAATACAAAGAGTTAATAATAATGGCAAAACAAAGCACAAAAGCACCTAAATCCATGCGGCTTGTTCGTCTGCTATCCAATTTAGGATATGGCGGGCGTAAAGAGATGACGATGGCGATCAAAAACGAATGGTGCGAGATTGACGGCGAGCGCGTGAAGAACCCTTCTTTGAATGTGGAGCTTTCTATGATTGGCGAAGGGCGCATCACATTTGATGGCCAGCCCCTTGATCCGTATGCTCCTTTTACCATTATGCTTCACAAGCCAGTGGGGTATACATGTTCGCACAAAGACCCAAACAAGGTTGTTTACGACCTCCTGCCAGAGCGCTTTGCTGCGCGCAAGCCAAAGCTCTCGATGGTTGGAAGGTTGGATAAAGCTAGCTCTGGTCAGCTATTGCTCACTGACGATGGGGATTTGCTTCACCGGATCACCCATCCCAAAAGTCATGCGCCCAAACATTATCGCGTGAGCTTACGCGATGATTTAAACGGAAACGAGACCGCTTTGTTTGCTGCCGGGGATTTTAAGCTAGGAGATGATGATAAGCCTCTTAAGCCTGCTCAGTGGATGCCTGAAGGTGCGCGTGAAGGCGTGATGATTTTGCATGAAGGGCGTTATCATCAAATACGGCGTATGTTCGAGGCGCTGGGCAATGATGTTATAGCTCTTCACCGTTTCCAAACCGGCGGCCTGCCGCTCGGTGATTTAGAGGAAGGGCAGTGGCGCACGCTTAGCTCCGAAGAGATTGTGTTGGTTCTTAGCGGTGGGTGTTAAATATTTTTATGCGCCTAAAGAAAAGAATTTTTGCGAAACGGAAGGCTCGGTTTCGCAGATATCATTAGCAAATGAAATCAACAAATTCGCCGTGTCCAGTGTTGATAATCCCTCGTGAGGAGGTTCATCGCCTATGGCGACATCAAACACACCCTCACCGCGTTTTGTTACGATTGCATCTTGTCCGAAGTCTCTACTATGAAGTGTCAGGGTATCGTTTTCGTGCAAGCCAGGTGTTTTCCAGCTTATGGACTTTCCTAGCTTTTCTTGGGTTTTTTCTGGAACTTGTTCCCAAAAAATGTTCATAAATGGAAATACTGAAGATTCGCTAGGAGAGCAATTGGATTTATTATCTTGATCGGGGTTAGATGGACGTTCAAAAGCCTTTTTAAGGCGCGTTAAGCACTTTGGGAGCGGTCTCATTGAAATTTCCTTGATCCTTAGTTTTCCGGAGTGTTTTTATCAAATACGCCATTAAGCTTGAAAGGGCAAGGTGATTTTTACCATAACTTCAAATCCTGCCCAAAAAAGAAGCCCTAGAAACAAGTTCTGAGGGCCTTTGAGTTTGGGGTGATAAGCTGATGAAACTACCAGATAACTTCATCAGCAGCGGGTTGAACCGGTGTGTACTTCGAGCTTATTTTTGTTTTTATGTGCTCGAGACTAAATTCTTAAACGTACCGCTTAACGCAATATATCCACTAGCAAAGCTGTAAAACTTACAAACGATAAAGCTAAATGGAATAATTTGGTTAACCTGCTTTATAAACCCCTTGTTCTTTATTATGTTCGTTTCTTTATTAACTCTAATACTAACAGCACTTATGAGCTTTTGTCAAAAAAATTAACTATTTTTTTACGAATTTATATATGTAACGCGTTGATTTAACAATTTCTCGCATCTTGTGCACTTATCATAACGCGTTTTATGATGTTAAAGCGTAAAAGGCTACAGCGGCGGCATTGGATACATTTAGGCTGGCGATAGCGCCACCAGTTGGCAGACGCGTTAAAACATCACACTTTTTCTTAATCAGTGGGCGAATGCCTGTTCCCTCAGATCCTAGAACAACAACAATTTTATTTCCCAGATTAAGCTCACCAATTTCTTTGTCTCCGCGCTCATCCATCGCAAGAGTGGTAAAGCCAGCCTCTTGTAAATCTTCAAGCGCGCGACTTAGGTTGGTTGCATAAGCAACGGGAATATGATCGACCGCGCCGCATGCTGTTTTGGCTAGTACGCCTTCCAGAGCGGGGGCGTGTTTGGTCTGCATGATCAACCCATCAAGTCCAAATGCACTGGCGCTGCGCATTATTGCGCCGACATTATGAGGGTCTGTCACCTGATCGAGTAGGGCAATCACACTGCTTTTTTTGTCATGAGTGCGGATGATAAAATCTTGCACGTCCATTTCTTCCAGTGGCGCGCAGACTACTGCTACACCCTGATGTACAGCATCTTTAGGTAGGATCTTATCAAGTTTTGCTTTGTCGAGAATTATCGGTTCAGGTCTACGCAGCCCCATTGTTTTGGCTTTAATCACGACCTCGTCAAATTGCCGCTCGCCCATATTGGTCATGTAAAGCGCGTGAATAATTCTGTTTTCGTTCAGCCACGCTTCACGCACTGCATGCAATCCATATAAATTAGGCTTTTTAAGATTGTCTTTTTGCTGGTGATTGGAGGATGGTTTGCGAGGGAATTTTTTAGTTTTTTGCTCTTTTTTATTATTTTTCATCTTTTTTTGCTCTTTTTTGGACGATTACACCATTGCATACTTGACAAAAAAAGGAAAATACCTTTTCTTCTCTAAGCGTCTTTTAACGGCGTTACCACGAGAAACGAAGATCAAGCCTTTTTAGTGGAGGGGTGGTCGAGTGGTTAAAGGCAGCGGATTGTAACTCCGCCCGCGTAAGCGTACGCAGGTTCGAATCCTGCCCCCTCCACCATTTATCCTTTCATTCCTATTCATTATCGGTTATAGTTATTCACGTAAACCAAGGTATACCAACGGTTACGGCTTCATTACTGTTCATTTGTATTCGTTTCTAATCGTCTACAGTCACATTAATTGGGGGTACGATTCGGGGGTATACCCCAACACGTGGGGGTACGATGAAGCTCAAAGACATACAATGCAAGCAAGCAAAGCCTAGAGAAAAGCAGTATAAGTTAGCTGACGGGGGCGGTTTGTATCTTCTTGTGAAGCCAAATGGCAACAAACATTGGCGCCTTAAATACCGAATTCATAAAAAAGAGAAGCTTTTGGCTATTGGACCGTACCCCCTAATAACTCTATTAGATGCACGCCAAGCCAGAGATGATGCTAAAAGGCTGCTATTCAATGGTGAGGATCCGGTTCTTCATAAGAAGAAAGCAAAGCAGATGATTGTTAGAGATGCTAAGAACACATTTCAGGCAGTAGCTCTTGAATGGTACGATATAAATAAACCCAAATGGTCAGAGCGTTATGCTGATGGTGTGCTCACACGTCTTGAGACTTATATCTTTCCAGAGATCGGTAGTTTTCCAATCACTGAAATTGAGCCACCACTTCTTTTGCAGACCATAAGGAAGATTGAAAACCGCCCAGCAATTGAAATTGCGAAAAGGCAGCTGCAGAAATGTGGTGAGATATTTCGTTATGCCATTGCTTGCGGTAAGTGTGTTCGTGATCCTTCTGCCGATATTAAAGGAGCTCTGAGACCACA
>Ga0209692_10004116_pt1 | contig 13411 bp, 12 predicted proteins | sample tdDd472_FD_187129 | JGI IMG/M metagenome (GOLD analysis project Ga0209692, IMG submission 187129) | Marine sediment microbial communities from the Atlantic coast under amendment with organic carbon and nitrate - tdDd47.2 (SPAdes)... | ecosystem: Environmental > Aquatic > Marine > Coastal >...
CTTCACTCGCGCGCGGCATGATGATCGCGTACGCGTGGTAGATGTACGGCGAAATCAGCGCCGTCCGGCCGATCGTGAGGTACGGCTTGAACTTCGGGATCTCGACGTTCTTCTCGCCGCGACGCTTGCGGGTATCCGCTTCGCGAATCTCGGCCTTGTTCTTCATCGTGATGCTGGAGACTTTCCACGTCGCACCCGCATCCGAATCGCCGAGGCCGCTGCTCTCGTCGATGGCCGGCGTGAGGTGCGGGGAGCTGTTCTGTCCGTACACGAACTCGAGGCCTTTGCCCGACTTGATGTGGTTCAGGACGATGTCGCCGGGCGTCATCTCGGTGAACACTTCCGCGCGCCCCGCTTCGAAGCGCAGGATACGGAAAAAGGCCACCGCGTTGCCGTTGGTGTCGCGACGAACGAGAACCGTGCGCAGTGCCGCTTTCGGTTCGGTCGGCGGGGGATTCTCAATCTCCCAGCCGGCGGGCATGACGAGCTTGTTGTTGCCCTCCTTGTCCTCGATCGGCCGCGCTTCCGTCGCTCCGGTCTCTGCGCCTTCCTGCAGCGGAATGTCTTCGGTCGCTTCCCCGAACGTGATGCCCTCCCAGATGCCGTCGATGACTTCGGCGCCGGCCGCGGTGTGGGCGTCGGCGAAACTCGCTTCGGTGAACTGGAAGAAGCGCCCGCCCCGCACGACGTGGTAGACGCGGACCCGAACGGCTTTCTCGCCCTTGGATCCGGCGAGCGTGAAGCCGATGCCGTCCGAGCCGCCGACTTTGCGCTCATCGACCGAGAACGTGTTGTCGAGCTTGTCGAACAGCTTGCCGAGATTCTTCTTCTGTTGTTCGACCCACGCGTCGGCATCGTAGTTGTCGGAGGTGCTCACCTCGGCGACGAACTGCACGGCGCGTCCCTGCTCGACGGAGTAGACCGCCACGAGCGGGCGGTTGACGCTCTCCATATCGTTCCGGCGCTTCCAGCCGTCAGGGAGGGTGACCTCCAGACCGCTGTACTTGTCGACCAGCTTGTCGCTTTCGCCGTCGCCAGCGAACGCGAGGATGGGAGTCAATAGGACGAAAAGGACGCGTCTGAGCATGGTTTCTCCTGGGAGCCGCTCTTCTTTATGCCGCACGAAGGGCCGGTGTTTCAGCCGACACCTATTCTAACGTGCCACAAACGATCTTTTGGGGGAGATCGTGCGGGGAAACCGCCCGAAAAACGGTCGGTTCCCCCTCGCATCCGGATGGATCGGGGCGATTACGCCTCGGATTTGTCGTCCGGATCGTCTCCACCGGGCTCATCCGAGCCAGGCCCATCGCCGTCGGGCGCGTTGGCGCTGTCCCCTTCGACCGGCTCCCCGGACTCGATCGGTTCGCCCGCGCCTTCCGGTGACGCGTCTTCGTCGTCGTCCCCGACGTCGCCGCTCACGATCGCGGCCGCCAGGAGGCGGTCGTCCTTCTTCAGGTTGATGATCCGCACGCCTTGGGTGTTGCGACCGATCATGCTGATCTCGCCGACTCGTGTCCGGATGATCATGCCGCCGGCGGTGATCAGCATCACGTTCTCGTCGTCGAGCACCGCGGCGACTTCCACCACGGGTCCGTTCCGTTCGCTCGCCTGGATGTTGATGATGCCCTTGCCGCCGCGGCCCTGCACGCGATACTCATCGAAGACCGTGCGTTTGCCGTAGCCGTTTTGGCACGCGGTGAGAAGGGTGCGCCCCTCCTCGACGACGACGGAGCCGATGACCTCGTCTTCCTTGCGCAGCTTGATGCCGCGGACGCCGCGCGCGGTCCGTCCCATGCGGCGCACGTCCGTTTCGTGGAACCGGATCGAGAAGCCCTGGCGGGTTGCCAGCAACACGTCCTCGCCGCCTTCCAGCAGCGTGGCGCCGATGAGGCTGTCGCCGTCCTCGAGGCCGCACGCGATGATGCCGCTTTGGCGAGCCGCGTTGCGCAGCAGCGACAGCGTCACCTTCTTCACGATGCCCTGCTGCGTGCAGAACAGAATGTCGCGGTCGTCGAACTCCTTGATCGCGAAAGCCGCCGTCACGCGCTCGCCTTCCGCCAAATTGAGCAGGTTCTGGATGCTGCGCCCGAGGCTTGTGCGGGACCCTTCCGGAACCTCGAACACCCGCTTGGCGAACGCGCGCCCCTTGTGGGTGAGGAACAGCAGCGTGTCGTGCGTGTGCGCGCCCCACAGGTGCGTGATGAAGTCCTGCTCGCGGGTGTCGGCTCCGCGTATACCGCGGCCGCCGCGTCCCTGCGCGCTGTAGGTATCGAGCTTGGTGCGCTTGAGGTAGCCGCCGTGCGTCTTGGTGACCACGACGTCTTCCGGGGTGATCAGCTCCTCGCGTTCGAATTCCACGGCCGCCGCGGAAATCTCGGTACGCCGCGGGACCGCATGGCGCTTCTTGAGCAACTCGAGCTCCTCGATGATCACGTCGAGTACGCGCTGCTTGCTGCCCAGGATCTCCATGTACTCGGCGATCTTGATGCGCAGCTCCTCGAGCTCGTCGACGAGCTTCTGGCGCTCCAGGTTGGTCAGGCGACCCAGCGTCATGCGCAGGATGGCCTGCGCCTGCAGGTTGCTGAAGTCGTACAGCTCGACCAGCCGGTTCTCCGCGACCTCGGGATTCGGACTGCTGCGGATGGTCTTGATGACCTCATCGATGATGTCGAGGGCCTTGAGCAGGCCTTCGACGATGTGGGCGCGCGCCTCCGCCTTGGCCAGCAGGAAGCGCGTCCGGCGACGGATCACGGAGATCCGGTAGTCGCGATAGCACTCGAGCTGACGCTTGAGCGTAAGAACCTCGGGCCTCCCGTCGACCAAGGCGATGGAGTTGATGCCGAAGGTTTCCTGGAGCGACGTGTGCTTGTAGAGCAGGTTTTCGACGACGCGCGGATCCTCGCCCTTCTTGAGCTGGATGTAGATGCGGTACGGGTTCGTGCGGTCGGCGTAGTCCTCGAGGTTGCGGATGCCCTCGATAATCCCGTCGCGCTTCAGCTGCGCGATCTTCTGGATGATGATGTCGCGCCGCGGCGGGTACGGGATTTCCTCGACGTGCAGCGCCCAGTTGCCGCCCTTCTCCTCCTCGTGGCGGATCTTGGCGCGCAGGATGACGCGGCCGCGGCCGGTCTCGTAGCCGTCAAAGATGCCGGTGCGACCACAAATGATGCCGCCGGTGGGGAAGTCGGGGCCCGGCAGGACCTCCATGATGTCGGACAGCGTGCAATCCGGGTTGTTGATGTAGAGCTTGAGCGCATCCACGACTTCGCCGAGGTTGTGCGGCGGCAGATTGCACGCCATGCCGACGGCGATGCCGATCGAGCCATTGACGAGCAGGTTGGGGAACTTGCCCGGCAGCACGGTCGGCTCGGTCGTCGACTCGTCGTAGTTGGGCGCGTAGTCGACGGTGTCGAGTTCGAGATCCGCCAACATGTCGACGGCTGCGGTGGTCAGGCGCGCTTCGGTGTATCGCATGGCCGCCGGCGGGTCGCCGTCGACCGAGCCGAAGTTGCCTTGGCCGTCCACCAGCGTGCGGCTCATGTTGAACGGCTGCGCCATGCGCACGAGCGTCGGGTAGATGACCGATTCGCCGTGCGGGTGATAGTTACCGGACGTATCGCCGGCGATCTTCGCGCACTTGCGGAACTTCGACGCGGGGCCGAGGTTCAGGTCGTTCATCGCCACGAGAATGCGGCGCTGCGAAGGTTTGAGACCGTCGCGCACATCGGGCAACGCGCGCGATACGATGACGCTCATCGCGTAGCGCAGGTAGCTCGTCTTCATTTCCTCCTCGATCAGGAGGTCGTGAATCTTGTGCGGCGGATCGCGACCGAAATCGTCGCTGCTGGGGGGCGGTTGAGAGCTCATAATAAGGAGGCCCCGGTCGGGGCCGAGGAGCAACGCGTAGTGTAGCAGTGGCGGCTCAGCGCGTCAAGCGACCGGGCCGCCATAAGCTATTGATATATAAGGACTTACATGAGATCGCTGGGAGCAATTTTGCTGGTCGCGGCGGCGGCCGGTTTTGCCGCTTGGCGGATCGCTCGGCCGCCGTCTGCGCCGCCGACGAAAAGTGTGCGCCCGGCGTGGACCGGAGCGCGTGTGGATACGGCCGACGGAGTGACTTTGGTGCGTCTGGCGGGGTCGCCTCGCGAGAAGGGACTGGGCCACGGAACCCGCCTGCGAGAGCGCATTCGAGCTCTGTTCGAGGCCGTCCAGCCGAAAGACGAGGGCCTTGCCGCGCTCGCGATCGAGACGGGCGGCAAGCGGTTCGCCGAGCGTCTGCCGACCGCCTACGCGGAGGAAATCGAAGGGATCGCCGAAGGCTGCGGGCTCACGTTCGAGCAAGTCCTCTACCTCAATAGTCGCTTCGACCTGCGCGCTTTTGAGCTCGCTGGCGGCGACGCCGATTCGATCGGATTCGGGGAGGCTGCCGCGGTGGGTGCGGGGCCGGAAGTGGTGCGTCGCTTCCATCCGACGGACCTCGACGGGCGCGCGGCCGAGTTGGTCGTGTTCGTCTCCCTCGACGATGAGCCGCTCGTTCTGGTCGGATTTCCCGGCATGGTGGGTGGATTCTTGGGGGTGCGGGGGACCGCGGACCGCGTGGGCGGCACCCTCCGGCCCGTCCAAGGGGCGGTCACGCCGGCTCTCACCGGCTTGCCTTGGCCGCTCTTTCTGCGCCGCCTGCTGGAGCAGCCTGCGGCGCCGGGGGATCCGCTCCCGGCATTGGCGACCATCGATGCCTCGATTCCGTTCGTTCGCGGCGGCGGGGAGATGGGCACTTTGGATGTGTCCCCTCGCGGCGCCACCTGGCACCCCGCTCCGGGGGACTTCGCGGTCGCGCACCCCGAGCCGATGGCGGGGGAAAGCACCATCGTGCGGGAGCAGGAGCTCGATCCGTCCCGGCGTACCCTCCGAAGCGAACGGGCGCGACGGGTCATGGCGGGGCGTCCCGCCGGCCATCTCGTCTCGGTAAGACTTCGCGCCGGGTCGGAGGGCGTGCGGATCGCGATTCGGCGCGATGGGCTTCGATTCGCCCGGTCGATCCGCTATCGGGATTGAGCTACCATCGGCCCTCTCAAGAAAGGCGCACGCATGCGACGAGTGACAGTTCTTCTGCTTTGCCTCCTGATGCCGGTCGTGGCACAGGACGATTCCACGCCCAAAAAGGGCGCTCCCGCCGCGGCCGGCAAGTACAACAACCCCGATCTGGGTGTGGCCTTCGCCGGGGTTTACGGCTGGGACATGCAAAGAGCCGAGGGTTCGGGCGCGTGGACGCAGCTCGTGCGCTACTACGACGAGGACTTCGACGCCGAGGTCATCCTCTTTGTGCGCAGTAATCCCTACAAGACGACGGCCGAACTGAAAACCGCCCTCCAGGACGAGTTCAAGGAGGGGGGCGAGGTCGCTGCCGGCAAGAGCGTCTACAAGGGCGTCGCCGTCCGCGAGGCCGACATGCGCGGCGGCAATGAGCTGCCCGGGCTTGAGGTCGAGGGCACCGTATCCACGCTGAACGAGGAAGGGAAAGTGCGCGAGCGCGCCTTCGTCGTGCGCACCTATTTCGGCGTCAACCGCCTTTTCCGCGTCGCGTGCAACGTCCGCAAGCGCCGGCTCAAGAATGTCCGTGATCTCTTTACGCGGGCGGCGTCCGGCCTGACCGTGACCGGCAGCGACGAAAAGGTCGTCCGCGGCCTACCGCTCCGGAGCAGCCGCGGCGGGTACACCTGTGCCGTCCCGGAGGGCTTTGTGCCCGATGTCCCCGCCACCAAGCGCAACTACGACATGCAGTTTGTCGGCGGAAAGCGCGGCTCCATTCGCATCTATGTCTACGCCTTCCCGTATGACGGAGAGATCGAAGACCAGCAGGAGGACTTGCTCGACTTCTACGGCGACGCGATGAAAGTGACGCAGGAAGCGGCGGATGGCAAGAAGTTGCTGGGCGGCCCGGGTTTGGCTGCGACGATCACAAAGGGCGGACGCGTCACGATGGTGGCGGCTGCCGTCGTGGGCCGCCGCTGCTACCGGATCCACACCGCCGGTCCGCAGAAGCAACAGGCCGCAACAGCTGCGGTCCACGCCAAGTTCATGGACGGATTCCGTACCGGCCGCTGACCGTAATCAGCATCGAGGCTGCAAGAGGAAGATATGCCGACGCCCGAAGAAATCTCCGAGTCCGTGAAGGAAATCTTCCAGAAGACGCTGAAGGTCGATCCGGAAAAGATCGCGCCGGAGACGAATCTGAAGGATGACCTCAACCTCGACTCGCTCGACATGATCGAGGTCGTCTACGAGGTCGAAGATCACTTCGATGTGCAGATCCCGGAAGAGTCCATCAAGGACATCCAAACCTTCCAGCAGGTGGTCGACGGCCTGAGCGCCGCGATCGCCAAGAAGGGGTAGGTAGGCGGTCCCGCGATCGGTTTACAGTTTGCGGTCTACAGTTCACGGTCGGAACGGGGCGGGAGCCGTGGGGCGATCCAACGCCTTCCCATCGCTGGATGCGACTGCAAACCGTAAACCCTGAACCGTAAACGCGCGCCGCTCCATGTCTCACTCTTGTGTCGACGGCTCCCCCGCGCGCTTCAGAACGAGCACGCTGTTCTGGCCGCCGAAGCCGAACGAGTTCGTCATCGCGTACTGGAGTTGCGCGCTCCGCGGCCCCTCCGGAACGTAGTCGAGATCGCAGCGCTCATCCCCTGGCGTGAAGTTCAGCGTCGGCGGAATGCGTTGGTGCTCGAGCGCCAGCGTGGTGGCCGCCACCTCGATCGCGCCCGCCGCGCCCATGGCGTGTCCGATGTGCCCCTTGATGCTGGAGACGGGAACCTTCTTCGCATAGTCGCCGAAGCAGGCGTGGATGACCTTCGTCTCGTTCGCGTCGTTGGCATCCGTGCTGGTGCCGTGTGCATTGATGTAGTCGATGTTGGTCGGCCCGATCCCGGCGTCCTCGAGCGCCATCTGGATCGCCTCGCTCTCGCCCTCGACCGCCGGCCCCACGATGTTCACCGCGTCGTTGGTGTTGCCGACTCCGGCGACCTCCGCACGAATTCGGGCGCCGCGTGCTTTCGCGTGCTCCATCTCCTCGAGGATGAACACGGCGCAACCGTCGCCGAACACGAGACCATCGCGATCGCTGCTGAACGGGCGCGCGGCCGTATCGTCATTGCGGCGCGACAGCACGCGGAGTGCGTTCCACACACCCAATGTCGATTCGTTGCCGATCACATCGACCCCGCCGGTGATGCAGGCGTCGAGCGCACCGCTGCGAATCTGCTGCGCAGCCAATCCGCACGCGATCGCGCCGCTCGAACAGGCGGTTGAGATCGTGGAGTTGAGACCGCGCGCTCCGAAGTGAATGCCGAGATGGCTGGCGGGCGCGTTCGGCATCAGCTTCGGCACGGTGATCGGCTTGAGGCGCTTCCACCCGCGCTTGAAGAAGACGTCGAACATCTCCTGGAACTCGTAGACGCAGCCGTAGCCCGTCCCGAGCAGGACGCCGGTCCGGGGACCCGCCAATTGCCCGGCGTCGAGTCCGGCATCCTTGGCCGCGATCACGCCGCCCGTCACCGCGGTCTTGGTGGCGCGCGACCAGAGAGCCGACTGCTGCGCATCGAGATACTCGTCGAAGTCGATCTCCGGCAGGATCCCGTAGTGGGTCGTCGGCATGTCCGCCAGATCCAGGTTCTCCGGTCGGCGAATCGCCGACTCGCCCTCCATCAGGCCGCTCCAGAAAATCCGCTCGCCCACGCCGTACGCGGTCAGGAGTCCGATGCCGGTAATGGCGACGCGTCGCTGTTTCATGGAGGCTATTCAATCAGACGAAGCACCCGGGTTCACGAGATGGCCGGTACACTCAGCGCGCAATGCGGGTGCTGATGCTCGATGGGGGCGACCGGACGCCCTACCTCAGCCGCCTGATGATGCGGCTCGCGGCCCGCGGACTGACGGTCCATTACGCCGGGGATCCGCGCTACAAGGACTTCCCGGCCATGGAAGGCGCCGGTGTCCGTTGCCACGACGTCGGGATCCGGCACAAACTCGATCGCGCCGCCCGGCAACGGATTCGGGCTCTCCTCGAAGACAACGGAATCGAGATTCTCCACACGATTACGAGTCGCGACGCCTACGTGGGCATCAAGGCCCGAGGAAAATCGCCCGTCCGCATCGTCGTTCGGAGGGGGGCCTACGCACCGATCAGCCGCTTCGATCCCGCCGACCGGGTGATCTACGGCAAGCGCGGCGCGGATGTCGTGATCACGGTGAGCCACGATCTCGAGCGGCACATGATCGGGCAGGGCATCGAGGCGAGCCGCATTCGCCAGGTCTATACCGGGATCTGGAGCGATGAGTTGGAAGCGCGGAGCCAGGATCTGCGGCAGACCTACGGAGTCGCACCCGAAGCGCTGCTGCTCGGCTACGTCGGGAACGATCGCCCGGTGAAGGGCTTCGACGTCCTCGTGGATGCGATGGAGAAGCTCGAGTCGCGCAACGTCCCGGTGCACCTGCTCGTCGCAGGAGAGGGCTACGACACCGAGCGTGCCTATCCGCGCAACACCACGCTGATCGGTTTTGTGGATGGAATTGCCGCGTTCACACCGAACCTGGATGCGTTCGTGATCCCGTCGCGCATCGACGCCCTACCGCGCGCGGTGATCGAGGCGACGGTGCTCGGCACACCGGTGATCGGGACGGCGGTGGGGGGCATCCCCGAGATTCTCGATGACGGGCGCGCGGGCGTGCTCGTGCCGCCGGAGGACGCGGACGCGCTCGCCGATGCGATCGAAAAGGGGGCCGGGGACCGCGATGGCCTGCGCGCCCTCGCCGACTACGCGCTCACGCGCAACCGCGAACTCTTCGATCTCGATCGCTGCGCGGCGATCCACGAAGAGATCTATCGCGGACTGGTCCGCGACTAGGCGCCTACTCGCCGAGCTTCTTGAGTTCTGCGGCCGCCTGGTCCGCCCACTTCGTGTTCTTGCCGCGGCGCACGCAGTCCATGAACTTCTTCTTCGCGCGGTCCGGCTTGCCGTTCTTGAGCAGCTTCATGCCGGTCTCGTAGAGATCGCGCGCCTTCAGCACGCGCTTGACGTCCTTGTCCTTGAGCAGTTCCTTCTTGCGCGTCGCGGCGCTCAACGCGCAGGGGAGCCCGGCGTACTTCTTTTCGACAGCCTCAAGCCGGTCGAGGGCGTCCTCCCACAGGAAACGCTTGGCCAGCGCGTTCGCCTCGACGATCTCCGCCTTTCCGGCGGCATCGATCTCGTCCAGCCGGCCCTGCGCACGCTTTACGTCGACGAGCTTTTTCGGCATCGCCGTCACGCGCAGGAGCAGCTTGACTTCGAGTTCGAGGTTCTTGCGGGCGCGCGCCGTCTTCGCGTCGAGCAGGTTTTTCTGCATCTGCTCGTACTGCTTCTCGCTGATGCCCTTGCCGTGCTTGGCGAGCACCGCCTTCATGCGCGCGATCACGGTCTTGGCCGGAACGTGATTGAATCCACCACTCCAGTCCCCGTTGTAGATCGCCTCGACGAGATCCTCGTTGGCATCCACGATGAAATGGATGGGCGTCTTGTAGTGCCCTTCGGACTCCGGCGGATAAAACGCGGCGACGTACGAGTACATGAAGTGCCGCACCTGCTCCGGCGTCAACTCGGGCACATCGGCGTCGCGTTTCACGCGCTTGCCGTCCTTCAGCTTGACCATCACCGTGCCGTGCTCGGAGTCCTTGTTGGCGTAGATCAGCACGAAGTCGCGCGCGACCTTTTGCCACGCCTTGTCATGCAGGACGTTTTGTACGGCCGCTCGATTCTCGGAATCCCCATCGATGCAGACGGTGATGAACATCAGCTTGCCGCGCGTCTTCGCGATCTCGACCGCCTCCTTGGGCGTTCGTGCGTAGGGCAACGGGTCCTTCGGGCCCGCGACGGCGAGCAGCGTCAGGCAGAGCAGGGATACGGCGGTACGCATCCGCCCAGTTTAAAGGTTCTCGTCGGACGAGTCCGCGAGACGGGCGCGCGCTTCCCAGCGCCGGACGATACGCCCGATGACGGTGCCGAACACGAGCCACGCCAGCGTCCACCATCCGGGCCCGAGGAAGGCGATGCCGACCGTCAGCAGCGCGGTAATCGGCTCGCCCAGCAGGGACGCGGTGATCTGGCGCTTGTCGGCCGCGCTGGCTGCCTCCACGACAAGCTTGTTCCGGACCGCGTAGAGCCAGCCCGCAATCGCCAGTCCGCCCATGAGCGCCGCGGCCAGGCTCTCTGCCAGCATCGCGCCGAGCTGGCCGTCGAAGTCCACGCCAAGGCGCACCGCGTACAGGAACAGGAGCATCGCGCACACCTGGAGGAGCGACAGCACCGTGTGCTTGGTGTCGGTGCGCTCGAGCGCGCCGAACACGCGGTTGTTCTGGATCCAGAAGATGATCGTCCACGCGAGGCCGATGGCGACCATGGCCAACGGTCCGGAAGCGTCCTTGAAGAGTTCCGTGACCGTCGCAACGGATCCGAGTCCGTCTTCCGGGCGCGGAAGCAGGAAGATCAGGCGCACGATGGCGAGGCCGAAGACGACGTCCGTCAGGAACTCCAGCCGGCGCAGTTGGCGGCGTCCGTATTCGATGGAGGCGAGCTCTTGTTTCATGGTGGTGAGCGCTACTTCGCGACGAGCTGCGAACGATACGCGAAGGGGGCTTTGGGCGCCTCCGACTCAAAACGGTCGTAGTTCACGACTTGCTCCGCATCGAGGACGGCCCGGATGGCCTCGGCGGTTTCATCGAAAATCGGCTTGTCGCTGTCGCGGCGTAGCGGCTTGAAGAACACGTTGGGAATCGGGATGTTGACCTTGTCCTCGACGCGCTGATAGCGGTCCCGCACGATGGCGAGGATCTTCTTCTCCTGCTCGGAGTCGAGCCGGAGGGTGGACTTGAGCGTGGCCATCTCGTTGTGCACGATCTGATCGCGGAGCATGCTGCGGATGCCGGTCTGCAGATTGCCGAAGTTCGCTCGCTGCTCATTGTCGAGCATTTCGCCGACCTTCGATCGCAGGTCGGCGCTCAGCCCTTCAAGCTGTTCGTACGCCTCCTCGCCGTCGATGTCGCCATTGGTGAAGTCGGCGTTGACCTGCAGGAACTTTCCGGACTCTTTCAAGATCAGCGAGCGGACGCGACGCTCCTGCTGCGGGCTCAGCTTCGCGTCGCGAATGAACCGGCTGAGCATCGTGTCGAGGAATCCCGTGGCCAGGCGATTGAACCCGTCGTTCCAGCGTGCACCGCCGGCGATTGTGCCGTCGGCAAGCCGAGTGCCGGGCTCCGCCTCGGGTTCCTCTCCGGTGGGCGGGCTGTCGGTCGTGAGCTGTTCGCGCAGCTGTTCGTTCTCCTTGCGGAGTTCACGGAGCCGTTCGCTGAGCGTTAGTTGCGTGCTCTCCAGCTTGCGTTCGAGCTGCGTGGCGTACTTCGCCGAATCGTCGGTGCGCGCGCGGTCCACTCGCTGGTTGAGGTCCGCGTTGGTCGCGCCGCCCGCCCAGTAACCGACGGCGAACGCGCACATCACGAGTCCCGCAACGACGCTCCCTCTCACGACTTCTCGGAAACCTCCGCGAGTTTCACGGCGGTACCGTACACCATCAACTCCGCCGCGCTGGCCATGACTTCGGTGGACGTGAACCGCAAGCCGATGACGGCGTCTGCGCCCATGCGCTGCGCGTCGATGGTCAGGCGGTCGAGCGCCTGCTCGCGACACTCGGCGATGACCTTCGTCATCTCCGTGATCTCGCCGCCGACGTGGCCGCGCAGGAACGCGAGGATGTTGCGGCCGGCGTGGCGTGCGCGCACGGAGGTGCCTTTGGCGATGCCGAGGACCTCCACGACGGCGCGGCCCGGGACTTCATTGGTGGTGGCGAGAATCAACGGTGGATCTCCCGGGAGTAGCGGTCATGCGGAAGGATGTGGAGGCGTTCGCGCAGCACGCTCCAGAGCAGGATCAGGGCGCCGAGGCCCATGGATCCCACGAGCACCTTGACCGACCAGTGCGTGGAGTCGGACTCCATGAAAACGAAGAAGCCGAGGCACGTGATGCCGAGCACGCCGGCGAGCAGCAGCGCCCAACCGGTGTTGCGCTCCAGCCGGTTGTAGATCGAGCCCCAGAAGGTCTTGAGCTCGGCATCGGTCTTCTTGTCGATGCCGAGATTCGCGGTGAGGCTCTGGAGCCGTCGCATGTCTTCCAGCTCGGCCTGCAGGGTGGGGTCGGACGCGAGAGCCTCCTCGACGCGACGGCGGTCCGCCTCGTCGAGCTCGCCGTCGACGTATCCCATGAGGAGGATTTCCAGCTCGTGTTCACTCATGGTGCTTCATCAGCGGTCCGAGGACCTTCTTCAGTGCCTTGCGCGCGGCCCACAGACGCGACATGACGGTGCCATTGGGAATCGAGAGGCACTGCGCGATCTCGGCGTAGGAGAGTTGCTCGAAGTGCGCGAGGTGCAGGATTTCGCGATGCGGTTCGGAGAGCGTGTCCATCGCGCCCTGAATCGTCGCGCGCAACTCCTTGCGGGCCGCGCTGTCGGACGGATCGTTCGGTTCCGCCGCAACCGGCGGCGCGTCTTCCGAGTCGAGCGAGAAGTCCGCGATCTTGCGCTTCTTCAGGCGCGTCAGGCAGACGTTTTTCAGGATGCGATAAAACCACGGGTAAAAGGCCAGCTTCAGGTCGAAGCGGTGAATCGCGCGGTAGGCACGGACGAACGCCTCCTGCGAGGCATCCTCGGCGCCAACGGAGTCGCGCAGAATGCTGCGCGCCACCCCTGCCGCCCGCGCCGCGTAGTTGCGCACGATCGTTTCGAAAGCGTCACGGTCACCTCTTTGACATGCGGCCAGAGCCGCGGTTTCGGCTTTGGCCGTCTCGTCGATGGGGTCACTACTCTCGGCATTCATGCGGAATTCGTGGGAAATCAGAGCAGAACCAGGACAAGGGCGCAAACCAGGACGCCGAGCAGCACGACGGGCGCACAACCCCGCTTGCCGGGCCGCTTTTTCGGCGAGGCAAGGCCCTCGCGCTCCAAAAACGCCTGGTATTCCTCTTCCTCACTGTCGTAGCCCAGTTCGCCGTAGCCCGGATCGTCCGTCCAGCCTTGGTCGGCGTCGAGGCCGCAGTGGGGGCAGTTCAGCCGGCCATCGGGGAAAACCTCCCCGCAATGGGCGCATACAGGCATCCGGTCACGCTACCAGCTGTAGCCGAACGCGAGGAGGAAGCGCTGCTGCTCGAACTATTCGGCGCGGATTTCGTCTATGGGGCCATGCGCTACTCGATCGCCCTCGCCCTCGCCCTCCTCGCCGCCGTGGTGCTTGGCCGCGCCGGCCCCGACACGGCCGGGAATGCCATGCTCGTCGCGCCCGGCTGCAAAGTCGCGGTCCGCGTGAACAAGCGCGCGTGCCCGCCGC
>Ga0209692_10004118_pt1 | contig 13408 bp, 7 predicted proteins | sample tdDd472_FD_187129 | JGI IMG/M metagenome (GOLD analysis project Ga0209692, IMG submission 187129) | Marine sediment microbial communities from the Atlantic coast under amendment with organic carbon and nitrate - tdDd47.2 (SPAdes)... | ecosystem: Environmental > Aquatic > Marine > Coastal >...
TTACTATATTGTTCTCATCATCCAAAGCTACATCATAATAAAATGTTGATCCCCAATGATCAAATCTATCATAATCGCATAGAATAATATTGTCACCCAAACCATGAAAATCCGGGGACAAAAATTGCCCATATACCTCGTAATCTATATTTCTGACATCTTCCCAGGCAACGAAATGTGTTTCATTTGATGTTTTTAAAACTTTTGGTAAAAACTGTCGCGCTCCATTTGGGCCAGCATTCTCACTTACTTGGAAATCCCTGGCAACATGCCAAAGTGAATTGATCTCATTTCCAAAAAGTATCGTACATGCTAAAACTAATAGTATTAATCTAATCTTCATTCTATTTCCGGTTATATTTTTTTCTCACAAAGACTCAGAGGCACAAAGTTATAATTTTCTCTGTGTCCTCTGTGTCTCCGTGGCTAATCTTTACTTCATCAAATTTATCTTCACTGTATTCACAATCCTGTCACCAATCTGCAATGTGGCGATATAAACACCACTAGGCAATTGGTTTCCATAGGCATCATGAGCATTGAACTGCACAGTGTGCCATCCGGTCTGTAAGTGAGAAATATCAATCACAGCAACGAGTCTACCGCGAATATCATAGATTTTCAAAAGTTTCACACCATGAAGTTGTGAATTGATATACACTCTAAAATTGGTAGTTGGATTAAATGGATTTGGATAATTACCAGCAATAAAGGATTTCGCAACCTGGACTTCATTATCGTCATCAATTGCAGTAAAAACATTTTCATAATCTGCAACATAAGCAGTGTAGATACAACGTATATTGTAAGTCAAACTGAGATCGATTAATTGCTGTTTCAATTCCGGCGTTTCACCATAAATCTCGATTTCCCATTCGATGCGGTCGATCATGGATTTTGCCCAGAATTTTTCAATGAATTTACATGTATCATTTTTTGATGTGAAATCAAGTAATGAATCATAACTTTTATAGCCATTAACAGATTTCCCACCAATTGCCAGAGGAACTGTTCCGCCAATATCATAACGCCCGGAAGCAAAGAAGTAAGACCCTGAATAATAGGATGGAATCTTTGTTGGATTCATATTTGTTAATGTTGTAGATCCACCATATTCCATCATAATATCTTTGAGAACCGGACGATTAATTCTTCCCCAGAGTTGGTCTACTTTATTATAAAGATTATCATTATCATCGATATAGGTTACAAAACCATAGTTTTCTGCTGCAGTCATTTCCAATTGCGCATAACTAAGATTCTCGCCTAGACCAATTGGAAAAATACCAGTTTTATGACTGTTTTTTTCAAAAATAGCAAGTGGATCAACCAGGCTTCTACCACCAATAAACATAACAATTGCATTATTCAATTCATCATCAGTAATCTGTTCAAGTGCTTTTTCCAGACCATATTCCATATTTGAACCACTACCAGCACTTTTTCCATTTAACCAATTTTTAGCAGTATTGATATTAGATTCACTTGCAGAAACAACATTGTCCTGCCAACGACTGAAACTATTATTAAACGTAATAATATTAAATTCATCTTCCGGTTGCAACTCATCAAGCATCAATTTAATTGCAGTTTTACTCTCTTCTAGTTTTACACCAGACATATCCCAGGAATTGGAAAGTAAGAAAATAATTCTTTTGTGGAACAGACTATCCAATTCCACATCAAGTGCAGGTTTTACAAATAATCCAAAGTGACCGTCTGTAGAGTCGTTTTTAATTGAGAAAAAATCTATAGATAAATCCTGTTGACTGATAGAATATTCAAAAGTAATATTTTGATTTGGATGAAATTTTGGCTCATTCAGTTGAAGTTTAAGTTCATTCATAGTAGATGAAATAACATCAAATCCGGGAAAATTAGGAATATCATATTCAGTTATGGGTGATTTGGAATCCACAGTAATATTCATTTCTAAAAGATCATAAGGTTGTGTCACAAATTCATCAGTATTCACAGGAATTTCATGAGTACATCTTCCATTATTAAAATCTAAAGTGCTGATATAATGCAATTCAGTTCTTTGAATATCATTTGCCTTAATTCCTTTAAGCATAATCTTGATACCATTATTACCAATATATTTTGTTACAAGTGCTGCCAGGTCACTTTCACCATGTCCCGGGTTTTGGGCTTGCTCTTTAACTTTTAATACTGCTTCATAAACTTCATCTTCATACCAATATAGAAACTTTACTGCCTTGGCTTCATCAGGCAATGGATAATTAAAAACCGCATCAGTTGAATCGTAGGACTCATTTACAAATTCCTGGTAAATTGCAGTTTCAGCAATCAATCCATGAATATTGAGATTAATTCTAGTCATTCTATTCTGGAGGAAATCTTTTGGATAATTTTCATCAACAGGCAGCAAGAGGCCGTCTGCAAAAATTGAAGTAATAAATAATAGTGTAATAATCAATAATTTATATCTCATTTTAACCTCCGATTATTTCAAATAAAGAATTTTATTGGTTCTCATAAACTTCTCGCCATTTTCACTGATACCAGCCAATTGTATAATATACATTCCAGTACTGACATCACGACCGGACAAATCTTTACCATTCCATGCAATTTTGTGATAACCTTGAGTTACAGGTAATGTGTATTCCATGATCTTTTTACCTAGAATGTTGTAAATGTACATTTTGGTTTTTGACAGATTCTGTAGGTTCAAAACAAAATTGATTCGTTCGTTAAATGGATTTGGATAAAATGTCATCACTTCTTTACTCAATCCATCAGATTGTGGAACGTCATAAGTAAAAATTGATTGTGTCCCCAGACCATTATATCGGAGTTTCAAGTAGATATCGTTTGATGAATTATCAGGATATAATGTATTGTATGTAATTTGATATTTGTATTCACCACCCATATTTGCAATATCGAGTAAAATTGTTCGAAAATCGTTTCTAATATTATAAAAATTTCCACCTGTAGGATTTACTATTGGATTATAATATTCTGTTTGCTCCCCGGTATTTCCGATACAATGGACTGTAATGCTCTTAGCAAGACACAAGTCGACAACATCTTCTTTTGTGTAATCTGTATTATAGAAAGATGCATCAGTAATCCAGACAATTGTTGCTTTGGATTGTGGACGAAATTCAAACTCAGTAGCTGCTACCAGTGCATCAATAGAATTTTCAGGATAATTTCCTCCACCATGTGCATATTGTTTACTGACATTATCTTTAAATTCATTAACATTATTTGTAAAACCATAAATATTTTCCACATCATCTAAAAATGTTACCATTCCCAGTTGATAATTAATTCCTTTTTGCTCTAACTCATCAGCAAACTCAACAATATTATTTTTTACACCTGCAATCTCATCACTCATACTTCCAGTTACATCCAGAACAAATACAATATCAGCAGTATTCAAAGCATTTGCTTCATAAAATCCTAATTCAAAATCATTAATTCTTGTTTCATTTTCATAAAGGAAAATATTTTCTTTCGTAAGGTCTGTAATTTTTCGCCCCAAAATATTATTTTCAACATTAAAAACCAAACCCACTTCAGGAAAACTTGATGTAATCAGTGAATCATCATAGACAGTTAAACCGGAATCACTAACAGGCGTTTCAGGAAGGAAGACATATCGAGAAAGTTCATCAATAGTTTCTCCTCCGGAAATCAATTTAGATGTTACTTCTACAACCATATCTTCATAAACAATATCAGAGTTTACCTGGACTTTTTGAAATTCTGTATTCTTACTTCCAAGATTGATTGTATAGACGCCCCCATAAGTTTCTATCTGATCCGGCATTTCAAATTCTATTGTTGCAGAATTTGGCGAACTATTTTCAGTTTTTGATATTTCCAAATAAGTTGATTGTGTTCGGGGAAACAGTGCACCATTTAGCAAATCAAAGAAATTTGGTAAGTCCCATCGAGTGAATAATTCTGTGGAAAAATCAGGTTCAGGAAAGGATATTGTCATTGTATTGACAATAGAATCTCCTGAAGCCACTTCTTTTTCATCCCAATAAAATCTCATTAGTAAATCATATAGTTTTGTAAACTCTGTATCACTCAATTCCGGTGAATTTTGATCATGAGAAAAATGCCAGTTGTCAGCTAAAACCTTATCAAAATTTTCATCAGAAGATATGGTTATACCAATGCCCTTTGCTCCGCTATATTTTTCCCACAAATCAATTTCTGCTATATTCTCAAGTTTTATTTTCTCCAGACCAAACTCACCATTGATCATCATGCTACCATCACCACCTTTTCCCATACCGGGATCAAATACAATAACAGAAGCCAGGTTATGCGATTGATTATCAGTATTTATAATTTTTGAAGTAATTAGAATTTCATTATCATCATTAATTGATATATCAAGTTTATATTCCAACTCATTTTCCTTAATACCATTCATAATTAAATGACCACTATTTTTTTCCACGAAGGTGTTAGAAAAATAATCATTTATATTTTCCCAATTACCATCTATAGAAACTAAAGGAAATGAAGTTTTCGCATAAGGATGTCCAAATGTAATTGTGCAATTATCATCAACTTGCGTTAAACCATTACCATTTTTTGTACCGATAGTAAAAAATCCACTATAGGCTAATGATACTTCATAGTTTTCATTATCCAATAATTGATAATCATAAACACCAGCACTTTTACTCAATGCAAGTACACCCAAATCAAATTGATCTTTATTCAGAATATTCCGTCCAAAAATCAATCCAGAAAATAATACAATTAAAAACAAAAGCCGTTTCATTTTAAATCCTCCTGTTTGCCTTAAAACTTGTCAAAACTCAATCACATCAACAGTATAAACATAATTAGAACATTATTATGTGACTTAAGTCACATAGGTCAATTCTTCTATAATATAAATAAAAGAACAAATATTACCTATATTCTATTTACTAATCGTTTAATTATACTTATTTTAACCTTACATACTAATTTAATAGGAGATAAAAAATGAAAAAAATTCTAATCTTTTCGATTATTTTAATTTTGGTGATCCCAAATTTATTAATGGCTCATTGCCAAATTCCTTGTGGAATTTACGATGATAATCTACGAATCAGTCTCATGAAAGAACATGCAAAGACAATCGAAAAATCAATCAAAGAGATTGAAGCATTAACAACAGGAACTGCAAAAAATAATAATCAATTGGTTCGCTGGATTATCAACAAAGATGAACATGCAGATAAAATCGCTGAAATTGTTACCTATTACTTTCTTGCTCAGAGAATCAAGGAACCTAAAAGCACTGATAAGCATGAAAACGAACATTATGTAATACGATTAAAATTACTACATAAAATTCTTGTTGCCTCAATGAAAGTTAAGCAAAATGATGATATTGAATATGTTAATGATTTGAAAAAGGCAATTCGAAAATTTGATGAGGAATATACAAAAAAACCTTAACAAACTATTAACCTTGTAGGATTCCGCATCCTGCAAGGTTTTATTTTATTCCTTTAATCCTATTCTTTCAATTCTTTTTGATATAGGCGGATGGGAAGCGAAATAGTTAAAAATTTTCAATTGTTTTTTGGATAATCCTTCAAGTCGAGAAAGCAAATTCACCGATTTTTTTGAGTTATAATCACAAGATTTCATCAAGGTAACACTTCCTGCATCAGCTTCAAATTCATTATCTCTGGAGTATTGACTAGTCATAAATTGTCCCAGCACTTGTTTTGTAATTGCTCCCATTTTGGTATATTTATTGAGAACGACATTTAGCAATTTCGTTCCATAACCATTGAACACCCGTTGAATCGGATGACCCAGCACCACATGCATCATTTCATGTCCAAGCACAAACGCTAATTCGTCTGGATAATTTTTAATCTGATTTAACAGGCCATAAGTAATAAAAATAAATCCACCGGGTAAAGCATAAGCATTAACATCTTTTGTGTAATGGATGTAGAAATGAAATTTACGTTTTTTGTTTCTAAGTGGATATTCCATTTCTTTTCCTACACTTTGAAGTAATTCATTGAGTTCAGGATTAAGATCAATGGAAATTCCTGAAATCAGGTCTTTGGCAAGATTTTTTCCAAGAATATATTCCGCTTTTATGACTTCATTTTCATCACCAGTAGAAGATTTCCAATACCATCTACTTCTATTGAATAATTCACCACCTTTTCGCCCCAGTTGTTTAAAAATTTCATCCATAGGCAAATATAAAACCCAATAATCAATTCACAAATAACAAATAAATTACAAAATTCTTAAAGCAAAAATTCCAAATCTCATATTCGAAAAACAGTTTTGTGAATTCGAATTTAAGTTTGGAATCTATAACTCGTATTTTATGATTTTCTAATATCCTATACTCGCCAACTCCAGTCGTCTCAATAGCGCCTCCACAAAATAATAATCAGCATAGTTCAACGGTGCATCAACTTCAAAAGGACTTGGTTTACTTCCAGTACTATGCATCAGGATAAAGTTTCCATTACTACCAACTTCAGATAAATATTTGTCTGAAGTAAGACTCTTCATAATTTCATCAGCAAAAACGATATATTTGTCTTTATTTTCACTTATATAACCACTCATTCTATAGAGGCTTGAAGCCATCAATGCCGCTGCTGATGCATCTCTTGGTTCATCCTTTACAGTAACATCATAATCCCAGTATGGTACTTTGTCAGATGGTAGATTAGAGTGGTTCATCAGAAATTCTGCGATTTTGATAGCATGGTCAAGGTATTCTGGTTTTTGTGTTTCATAATACATCATTACAAAACCATAAAGTCCCCATGATTGTCCTCTGGACCAGGTAGATTCATCAGACAATCCCTGATGAGTTTGTTTCATCCTAGGTTCACCGGTCAGAGTATCATAATCCACCACATGCCAAGAACTCATATCATCTCTATAATGGTTTTTCATTGTAGTATTTGCATGAGATACAGCAACATTCCAAAAGGTGGAATCACGAGTTTCATCAAAAGCCCACATTAACAGTTCCAAATTCATCATATTATCAATGATTACTGGAAATTGCCAAGTTTTTGCATTCCAATCCCAAGAACGGATACATCCAATTTTTGGATTGTATCGTGTACTCAGGGATTTTGCAGATTGTATTAAAATTTTCTTATAATCTTCATTTTTTGTAAGTCTTAGCCCATTTCCATAACTACTATACATCATAAACCCAACATCATGTGTACCAGTGTTAAACTGAATATTTTCTAACAATTCTGTATATTGAATTGCCGCTTCTTTCCACTTTTCATCTTTGGAATATTCATACATATACCACATGGTTCCAGGAAAAAAACCACTGGTCCAGTCACGTGGCTTTACTAATCTTATTTTTCCATTTTCAGCACTACGTGGTAACAGGTCTTCCCCATCGATTTCCTCTAACATATTGCTGTATTGTTGCTGCACTATAGTCATTGTTTCATCAACATCTATTTTTGAATTTTGAGATTCACAACTAATCAACATAACTATTGCCAAAAACAATATTAACTTCTTCATTATTTCCTCACATTTATTAAAATCTCTTTAATTAATAATTCATCCACACTATAGGTTCACGAATTGGAAAGTTTCGCAATCCTTCTTCTGTTTTTGGTAGTGGATCCAATGATTCCCACAATTCCAAATATTCTCTATTTTCCAAAGCTAATCCAGCAAATAACAATGCAGGGTGTCTTACAGGCCATTGATCCCAATACATCACATCAGGTTCGTAAGGCCATTTTGATTTATCCTGAATATAAGGAGTTATGAACTCAATAGCAGTCTTTAAACTGGCGCCATTTTCAATTTTGTAATTCCATAAATCATTTTCATCATCAGATAAAATATGAGAAACTGTCGATAGAATATCCACATTAAAAAGAGAATATCCATAGGGTTTTGTACGATTAAGTTCCAATGGAAAACTACCATCTGCTGCCAGTTGATTGGGAAGCAATACAGTTTTGAACCGATTTCTGCAATATTCCTGAAGTACATTGTCATCAGTTAATCGAGAAAACTCAGCTACCTGCATCACCCAACAGGAACCATGATTATTTTTTCGTTCCCGTTCATCAATTCCATAATCATGAGTTGTCATCCAAACCAAAAACTCTTCAAACCATTGTTTCATTACAACTAATTCTTCAGCATTAATCTCTTTTTCAAGAATACTGATACATCTGGCAGGTTCAACGAAGTGAATTCCATCAATTAATCCAACGCCTCGCCCTGGACATTTTCCTTTTATAGCTTGTGCAAAATTCATGTTGGGATTCATTTTAGTTTCAGGGTTAACAAACCAAGCCTTAAGATGTTCAATGGCTTTGGATGCATATTTATTGTCCTGAGTAATTTTAAATGCAGCAGTCAAAGTTGCGACATGAATACTCATTCTTCTCATTGATTGACGATGATCTTTGAAATTTTCCGGATTTGTCATACCATCTTTCCGGATATAGGGACCATCAGGATTTTCAGGATCTGGCCACCAGTAATCACCTTCAGAGTAGAAATCATGTTCTCTGCCGAGGCTACGATCACAGGTTGATGATGTGACAGTGATTGGATCTTCCTGTAAATATTGTTCTGCCGATGTGAGAATGCGATCTTTATCAATTTTTTCGATGTTGATTTTAGATCGGTTTCCACAACTTTGAAAAATTAGGAGTGCTACTATTAGTAGAAAGTATTTTTTCATATTTATTTTCCTTTTACCTAAAACTCTCTCAAAAGATACAACCTGACACTCTGAACTTGTCGAAGAGCGACCTTCAAATCTTAGAACTACCTACAAATGGTCTTTTGACCTTTGAAATGGTAGTGTTGGTTATGGACTAAACCCAACCATTCTGAAGGTTTCAATAAATCCATTTTAATCCGTGTTAATCCGTGTTAATCCGCGGCTAAAATTTTAGTCTTCAATCTCTAAATAACTACCTTTAAAATCCTGTGTCCGGGCTTCAATCATTCCACTCCTCCCCTCTTCAGGGACATACTCAATAAAAGCCCTACCACTACTAAATTCAATAGTACTTGAGCCAATTGGTGTTCCGTAATTTTCCATCAAATACCCACCACCATTACAATCAAAATAAACCCTCTTATTGAAATCCAAACAAGTGTTTTCATCTTTATCTATTACTCTTGCCAATACAAGATGATTCCCATTTTCTAATTTTTCTGAAGTTAATTCTATTCTCACAGGTTTGTCAATTTTTTTGGTGATATAATCAACATTTAGTTCATCAGTACAAATTTCTGTATCTCCATCAAATCCAACAGCTTTGATTTCATTCTTTCCTTCTTTGAATACGACATTCCAGTGGAATCCACAGGCAGGAAAATCATTGATATCACGATTCTTCTGTTCCAGTTTTTCACCGTTTACATAAAGTATTACTTTTTCACAATCACTGTAAACACAGACCTCTTTTTCTTCACCTAAACGACCGTTTCTTTCCAGCCAGGTGTGAGATTCGATGTAGCAAAATGATGGTTTTGGTGACCAATAACTTTTGAAAACATAATATGCATCTTTTGGCTTGCCATCACGATCAACAAGTCCTTTTTGGTTCATGTAAGGAACAGCGTTTTCAGGTCGAAGTGGTGTCCCAAAATCTTTAAAAGCCCATTGTGCATTTCCGACAAACCAGTCAGATTGTTCAGTAGTTTTCAGATGCCAATCAAAAAGATCTACAATATAGTTTTCACTCCAGTCACCTACTTTTGAAATGGCAGTAACATTCACCATATTTGATTTTTCGGCCCATTCATCTTCCTTTATCTGGCCATCACCTGTAATTGGATTTTCCGTATGACGTCCAACATGAGATGAGCCTCCATACTCAGCATGTATGAAGTGTTTATATTTTTTCCTTGAAGACGCCAATGCTTTCTCGTATGTTTTATAAACGCCCGAGTACCATCCTGCCCATATTGAGGGTGAAAATACATCGGTAATATCTGATCCATCATAAAATTTACGCATGGTGGTTTTTCGTCCTGGATCAAGTTGATGCGCAATATTATTGAGTTCTTTTGCAAAACTTACTAAAACCTCTTTATCATCACCACCTTCAAAATCCGGCAACCAGTACATTTCATTGCCAATTGACCAAAGAATGATTGATGGATGATTGAAATTCTGATTAATCTGCTCGCGAAAAAGTCGACGGGAATTTTCTTTCCAGGCTTCATTGCCAACACCACCACGACACCAGGGCAATTCATCCCAAACCAACAAGCCTAATTCATCGCAGGCTTTGTAAACTTCCGGGTCTTGGGGATAATGTGCCAGTCGCACAAAATTCGCTCCCATTTCCTTAATCATTTCCATATCTTTACGATGGAGTTCATTGGGTAATGCATTTCCTAATCCAGCCCATTCTTCATGACGATGAGTTCCTCGCAACAGTAATCTTTCACCATTAAGATAAAAGGGGCCGTTTTCTTTAAATTCAAACCAACGATAGCCGAATTTTTCAACAACTTTATCACCATTGGGTAACTGAACTTCCATGGTGTATAGTGTCGGTTCTTCAATTGACCATAGTTTAGGATTTTTCACTACCGGCATTTCTATAGTACATTGCTCTAAACCGGGATTGACATCAATACTCTTCAATGTTTCAGCCATCAGGATATTTTCGTTATTCCAGATTTTAGTAATGATGGAGACTAATTTCTTTTTTGTTGATTTATTGTTGAGTTCAACAGTTAGAACTGTTTCAGCGGATTTTTCGGAAACTTTCGGTGTTTTGATCTTTACTTGACTAATATGAATCGGCTCTACAACTTTCAGATAAACATCTCGTGTAATTCCGCCAAAAATGAAAAAATCAGATTTCTGTGAAGGAATGATTTCACGATTAATAGAGTTATCGACTTTCACTAAAATTGTATTGGTTTTTCCCATTTTCACATAATCACTGATATCAATATCAAATCCCAAGTATCCACCAATGTGTAAACCTGCAAGTTTGCCATTTACATATACTTCGCAACTAAGATTGACACCTTCAAAAGAGAGGTAGAGCACTTTGTTTTTGATTTTTGGAATATCAATCTGTTTCTTGTACCAACCAATATCCCGTCTATATCCCGGTTGCATATCAGTTGCATCAAAGGCATTCCAGGTGTGTGGGAGATTGATAGTTTGCCATTGTCCTTTGGATTTTTTTGCATCACCAATTGTAGGACAATTATCTTCAAGGTATTGCCAATTATCATTCAATAGGTACAATTGTCTGGGTTTTCCGGAGAACTCTCCTGTGTAATATGTAATACTTTCAGCATGAATTATTGAAAACATCACTAGCACTAATATCAATAAAACTCTTTTCATATTTTTCCTTTTTCTACTTATTCCTTATAGTCTACATCCGACGTTTGTTAACATCCAATGTCTTTTCCGAAAACGAAACATCGGACTTCTTCGAAGTCGAATGTTTGAGAATTACTTTTATTTATTCTACCCTTTGATCAGGATCGCGGAATTGTATTCCGCAATTTGTTTCTTCACCTAAGATTACGGATTGCAAATCCGCGATCCTGAAGGTTGACACCCTTCCGAAGAGCACTCACTTCAACAGTAACATCTTACTAGTTCTCACTTCTCCGGCAGATTTCAACTGGTAGAAATATACGCCTGATGGTAGATCAGAAGCATTAAACTTGAATTCATATATACCAACATTCATTTCATGATTCACCAAAGTTTCCACTTCGAATCCACGAATATCGAAAACTTTAAGACTTACTATTCCCTTTTCATATAAACTGAATTTGATTGTGGTTTCAGGATTAAAAGGATTAGGATAGTTCTTCAGTAGACCAAATTCTTCAACCTTTGTCACGTTATAACTTTCAATATCAGTTGCTACAGGAATCTCTACATCCACAGCAAAAGGGCCAACATTTTCCGATTGTAATGGCATTCTGGTGATAGGAGTCGAAGAATATTCATCAGCACCGATATCATTTCCACCGGCTCTGATTTGTCCCTGAAAATCTTCAGTAATATTCAAATCGTTGGCTGTGCCAGCATTGATAGCAGGACTTCCTTCTGTGATTTGCCATAAGTCATGATTATAGGTCATTTTTGGATCAGTATTCAAAATTTCACTATCAGTTTTTGTGACACCAATTTCAACACCATTTTGTGGATACATGATATTGCTTTCCCAGGTGAAGTTTGTCGGTTCAGTGATTACTTTCACCAAATCAGCCTGATCACCAACAATAATATTATTTGCCATTATCACATTCTTAGGTACTTTCTTCCAGGAATTGTCTGATTTTCCATATCCAATTTCAATATTGGAATAATTATTCACCATAGTGTTGTTACTGACAATCAAATTATTGATCTGCCAGTGAGAACTTACAGAACCGGTTTCAGTATCGCCATTTGTCAAGGTTACTGCTGCATCCCAGGTGTATCCCGTTAGACCTTCGAAGTAATTGTTATAGATTTTATGGTCTCGAGCATATATTCTAACACCACCAGTACCAGTTTTTCCTTCACCTAAAAAATAATTATTATGAACCACTGAGCCATCTCCATGTCTTAGAGATACTGTTCCTTGTGATCTCCTAATTGTATTATATCGAACTGTGTCCTTACAACTTTTGATTGAGATAATTTCAGGATCGCCGTCACATTCTTCAAAGAGATTGTGTTCAATCACTGTGAATCCATCTGTCAATGACAATGCACTCCATCCGACACGAATTGCTTCCATCTCATTATCATGACGAGGCCCAATATTGTAAAAATAATTGTGATCAATACGATCATGTTGAGAAACATTATCTCCACCATCGATTGTTATGAAATTACCAAGTTGATGTTTATCGCGAAAAATATTATGGTCTATCCGGTTATGATGGCTGAGAATTGACCCATCATTCCAATAACCACCAATATAAAGCCACTTTCCGCTTTGCCCATCACTTTCAGTCAACTGAAAAATATTTTTGGTAATGCGAATATTATTACATCCTTCCAGTTTCACAACTGTATATTTTGCTGATGTAAAATGAAATCCTTCCAAAATAATGTGAGCTGCTTTGCGGATAGTGAAATAAGTTTCACCGGAAAGTACAGCCTCGCCTGTGTTTTTCGCCCGGATAATAATTGGTTTGTATACTGTTCCTGATGATTCTATAGTAATGCCACCATCGGAATCATAGGTTCCATTTTCCACTTCTACAATATCACCGGGTTTGAGATTGAATCCCTTACAAATATCTTTCAGGTCATCACCATTTGACACGGTATAAATAGTTGGTGGTGTTGTGTCTTCAATCACTGTGGCACCAATTTCCATATTGCCATGGATTTCAAAACTCTGTTCCATTTCATTTCCAGACAAATCTCCTA
>Ga0209692_10004124_pt1 | contig 13388 bp, 9 predicted proteins | sample tdDd472_FD_187129 | JGI IMG/M metagenome (GOLD analysis project Ga0209692, IMG submission 187129) | Marine sediment microbial communities from the Atlantic coast under amendment with organic carbon and nitrate - tdDd47.2 (SPAdes)... | ecosystem: Environmental > Aquatic > Marine > Coastal >...
AGCGCGGGCTGGGGCCGGATTACGAGCGCAAATCGTTGTTCGGCAACGATTTAGGGCCGAATCCCCGGTTCCGATCAAACGCACAGATTCGCTGGAGAGGCTGTAGCGGCCAGCCGATCTATTGGCCAAAGCGGGTTCCCCGGTTCGGAGAGGGAGCCCCAAGGAGGTCAATGCGGCTATGCCCCGCTACTGCACAACTGCCCTGATGGCGCTCGCCGCCTGGGGACTCATCTGGATCGCCCCTGTTCGGGCGGACGACACCGCGGATATGCACGCAGAGATTTCGAAGCTCAAAAGTGAGCTCGAATCGCTCTCGAGGCAAGACGCGGCAGAACTCGAGTCAGCCATTGAATCGTATCTCGCCGAGACGGACTCCTGGAAGGGAGCCCAGGGTGAGGACAAATGGTCGGCTATCACCATGGGAGCCGCGGTTACCGCGGTGAACCAGAACACGCTCGCCCTCGACCCCGGCAACAAGTCGGTCGTCAATGGACGTGTGGACTTCTGGTTCAACTTCAATGTCGCGGAAGGACTCGAAATCCATATCGAGCTGCTTGGCGCGACCGGGGGGACGTTCCCCGCGGAGTTTCCGCTCGACCAGGGTGGCTTCGGCCCCCCGGCCACGCTTGCCGGCGCGTTTGACGGCATCGGCGTGAACTCGACGGTCAGCACTCGCCCGCTCGGCGGCGTGCAGGTGCGCGAGGCGTTCATTCGCTACGCCTATGCGGCCGGAAACACGACGCTTAACTGGGAACTCGGCATGGTGGACCCGCGCGACCGGTTCCTCCAGAACGCGTTCATGAGCAACCAGTACACCGGGTTCATGCACAACCAGTTCAAGGATGCGTCGGCGATCAGCTGGGCCACGAACGGCTTCAGCTCGGTACCCGGCGCGGGCGCAAGCCCGACGATTCTGTCGCTCTACGGTTGGGTGAGCTTCGGCCAGGATGACGCGTTCACCGTCAGCTACGGCTGGTTCAACACGCCTGGCACGTTCTTCGACAGCGGGCAGCTCTACGTCCAGCTCGGCTGGAAGGGGCAGGTCCGTGGTCGCGAGATGAACGTCCAGCTGATGTGGGTCTATGACAACGCCTACAACAAGTTGATCGGCAACGGCGAAGACGCGGACAACCAGTGGGGCGCGAGCTGGGACTGGATGGCCAGCGACAACATCGGTCTCTTCTTCCGCATCGCCGGCAACACGGAGAGCACCAACTTCGTCGAGTCGAGCGCTGCGTTCGGTCTCGTGTACACCGACATCGGTGCGCGCAAGGACGAGGCGGGTCTCGCGATCGGCTACGTCAAGGGCAACCCGGAATCTCTCATCGGCGCCCTCCCCGAGGACACCGAGTGGTCGCTCGAGCTCTACTACAAGTTCATGCTTGCCGACGGCAAGTTCCAGATCACCCCGAACCTGATCTACGTCGCCGACCCCGGTGGCGGTGGACTGGCTTGGGAGGACGACTCCCTCTTCATCCTGGGCGTGCGTTTCTACGTCCCCTTCTAGTCGTCCTGGATCGAATCCATGAGTTTCACGAACAATACTTTTTCTACGCGCGTCGGGATTCGGACTCGGCGCCAAGGAGGTCACGCGGCCATGAACCGCAAAAACACTGCACGATGGTTGGGGCTGTTTGCCGCCGGCCTGATCTGGGCCCTGCCGGCCCAGGCGAACGACGACGAGGCGAGCCTGCGCAAAGAGCTCGACGAGCTCAAGACGCAGATCGACTCGCTCAAGGAAAACCGTACCCAGAGGCTCGACCAGGAGATCGAGGGCTACCTCGAGTCGAACGGCGAGTGGACCAAGTCCGCCCAGGGTGAGGACGCCAACTCGCGCATCACCATCACGGCCGGCATCTTCGCCCTGAGCCAGAACATCGTCGGCCAGGAAAGTGGTCTCAACGCTTCCGTAGTCAACGGCCAGGCGGAGATCGGATTCAACTTCAACGTCGCCGAGGGTCTCGACATCGTCACGACCCTGTTCGCGAACACGCAGGGCCACTTCCCGAGCGAGAACCCGCAGGGCGCGACGCTCGCCGGTTCATTCGACGGCATCGGCGTCGATTCGTCGGTCAACGTGCGTCCGCAGGGCGGCGTCCAGATCCTCGAGGCGTTCATTCGCTACGCGATCCCCGCCGGCAACGCGACCATCAACATGGAAATGGGCCTGATCGATCCGCGCACGCGGTTCCTGACCAGCGCGTTCTCCGACGACTATCGCACTTCGTTCCTGCACAACGAGTTCGTCGACCCGTCCGCCATCAGCTGGACCTCCAGCGCCGCGGGCAACAACGTGCTCGGCCTGCTCTTCACGTACGCCTTCGGCCAGAACAAGAACTTCATCCTCAGCGCCGGTGGATTCAACGGCCCGGGCGAGTGGTTCAACGAAATGCAGCTCTACGTCCAGTTCCACTGGAAGGGCGAGATCAGTGGTCGTGCGATGAACCTCAAGCTCCTCGGCGTCATCGACAACTTCTACACTCCCAACGGGAGCGATGATGACGATGTCAACTGGGGTTTCGAGTGGGACTGGATGGCCAGCGACAAGATCGGGGTCTGGGTCATCATCTCGGGCAACACCGAGAACACCAACACCGTCGAGTTCAGCTGGTCGGTCGGCATGATCTACACCGGCATCGGTAGCCGCGCGGACGATCAGTTCGGTGTCGGCGTCGGCTCCATGAAGGCCAACACCGACGTCATCAGCGTCCCCGAGGACACCGAGTACGTCGTCGAGGCGTTCTACAAGTACATGGCCGCCGGCGGCAAGTTCCAGATCTCGCCGAGCGTCCAGTTCATCAGCGATCCGGGCGGCGGGACCTTCGACAAGTCCAGCATCTGGCTCCTCAGCATCCGCTTCTACGTGCCCTTCTAGTCGGCACCTGAAAACGGAAATCGTGAATGACGGGGCGCTTCCTTCGGGAAGCGCCCCTTTCTCGTTGCTATCCTGCGGATGTGGACACACTCGTACTCGTTCGCCACGGCGCCACCGTCTGGAATGCCAGCGGCTACTGCCAGGGCCACAAGAATGTTGCGCTGAGCGACGTGGGGCAGCGCCAGGTCGAGCTGCTGCGCGACCGGCTGGCCGAATACAGCTTCGACAAGGCGTTTGCCAGCCCGCTCCTGCGCGCCCAACAGACCGCGCAGGGCATCGGGTACGAGCCGGAAGTCCTGCCCGACCTGATCGAGATCGACCGCGGCCACTGGGAAGGCCACGACGGCGCGGAGATCAAGCGCCGCTGGGGCAAGCTCCACAAGCAGTGGTACGACGATCCGGCCGGGCTCGGGATGCCGGGTGGCGAGTCGTTCGACGACCTGTGGGTGCGCGCGGAGCAGGTTGTACGCCGTCTGCAGGAAGAGCCGGGCGGGACGATTCTCGCTGCGGCTCACAAGGCGCTCAACCGCGTGTTGATCGCGGTCATGACGGGCCTGCCCTCCAAGGGCGTGTGGCAGATTCCGCAGCCGCAGGCGAGTTGCAACGTGTTGGTGCGGACCGACACGGGCTGGAAGGCCACGCTCGTCGGTGATGTGGCCCATTTGCCGCCCGAGCTGCGTTCCAGTTCCTGAGGGATGACGTTCTTCGCGGCGCTTCTGCTCTTTTTCGGCGAGACCGCCGACGGGGAGTATCTGGATGCGCGGCTGCAGGAGCTGGTGCGCGTGTTCGAGGGCCAAGCGCGGCGTCAGTCAACCGACGCCGTTGCGCTGCGGCTCGATGTCGTGCGCGAGGTCGGGCATCTGCCGTGGGTCGGGACTTCCCGCGCGCATGCGGCCCGCTTTCTCGCCAGCGTCGTCGGCAAAGACCGCTCGTACCGAGTGCGCGCCGATACGTGCCGGGCGATCGGTCGAATCGGCACGCCGAAGGCGCTCGATGCCATGTACCGCGGAGTTTTCGGAAAGTCCGGACGCTCGCCGCGATACGCCCTGCTTTACTCGGTGCTGCCGGAGTCGTTGGCCCGGTTGCGGGCGGCGGAGGATTGGGACTGGATCCGCAAGTCGGTGCTGATCGCGGCGCGGTCGGGGAAGCCCACGGGGCTCTTGCACCTTGCTGGACATCATGCGCGGCCGATGGTGATCATGACCATCCGAGGCGTGGGGCTGGCCCGGCGGAGCGAACTCGAGGACGCGATTCGGCCCTTCGCGCGACACACGGATCCGGAGATTCGCGCCGCGGCGGTTCGCGCGCTGGGTCGCATGGGCGTCGCCGCGGGATTGACGCAGTCGGCGCTCAAAGACCCGGATGAGCGCGTCCGAATGGCGGCCGCGCGATGTGAGTCGTTACCCACGATTCAGGTCGAGCGGGCGCTCACGGACACGTCGGTACCGGTGCGTCGCATGGCCCTGCGCAATATCGCGGAGCGCAGTTGGGAAGTCGGCGTGCCCGATCTGATCGACCACCTCGGCGGCGACCGCGCGGGAGTCGTGCGCCTCGACGCCGCGCTTCTGCTGGAGGCGAAAACGGGCGAGCAATTCGGGCAGGACGCCGTGCTTTGGCGCAACTGGTGGCGCGCCCAGGATCGGGATCGCACCGCGGAGCGGCGGCGCGTGGCCGGGACGCGCACGGCGTCGCGCCGCGCGCTTCAGGCCAATCGGATTCTCTTCCTGGTGGACCTGTCGGCTTCCATGAACGGAGTCGGCGTCGATGGTCGCTCGCGGCAGCAGCATGCGCTCGACGCGATGAAGGGATTCATCGGGGCCGCGCCGCGGCAAGCGAGGTACGCGGTCATCGCGTTCGCCTCGGAGTTGCGTCGGCTGCCCGCGCGTGGTGGATCGTCGTCGCACGCGGGCAATGTCCTTCCTTGGGTCGAGTCGCTGCAGCCGGCGGGCGGGTCCAACAGCTACGCAGCCCTCATGAGAGGTCTCCAGGATCCGTTGCGGCCCGACACGATCGTGTTTCTGAGCGACGGCGTGCCGCGCCACTGCAGTTGGCGCGGGCGCACCTACAGCGAGCCCGAGCAGATCCTCTACGAGGTCCAACGGGCCAATCGGATGGCGATGGTGCGCATCCACACCGTGGCACTACTCGGAGGCATCCCTCGCGGCGACGAGAAGCTCGATCAGGAGTCCGCCGTCGGATTCCTCCGTCGGCTCGCCGCGCAGAACGAGGGAACCTACCGCGAGATCCGATAGGCGGCGCGCGGCGGTAGGCGGTCGAACGAACGCGACCGCCCAGCCCCCATGCGCCGGCGAGTCAGCCGACGCCTTCCCGACGCTGGCTGCGACCGCCTACTGCCTACGCGCGCGCTCTAGTCGATCCCGCCGACGCTGCCCGTGTCCATCCGGACCTTGAGCGTGCCGAGCAGGCGCTGGATCTTGTCTTCAACCTGGTTCAGGCCGATGACGTTCTCCAGCACGATCGGACGCTCCTCACCCTGCGGATCGAGCACCAGCGTTCCGGCACGGAGCAGGATGTACTCCAGCACGTCGGTGATCTCCTTCTTCATGCGCAGGCCGCGTGTCGGATAGCGATGCACGTCACCGAGGAATCCGTGGTGGTGCAGGATCTCGTTCGGCTGGATCTCCCAGTACGAGAAGCGCGTGTTGATGAAGACGAGCAGGAAGATGATCGAGAAGACGATGCCGACGCAGCCGTAGAACGCCTTGTTCATCACCAGATTGAGGCCCTGCAGGAAGGTCGTGATGTTGTCGATCCAACCGAATCGGGATGCGCCGAGCACGACGGCGATGACCAGGAACGAGAGTGCCACCGACCGGATGCGTGAGAACTCGAACGAGATCACCAGCACGTTGAAGGTGAACAGGGCCATCCAAACCTGCCCGATCAGCTCGCTCCGGCCGACCGTGGCGTCGGTGACGCTTTCCGGCTGGAGCAGCATGCAGACGAACGACGCGATCCACGTCAGGTAGAAGTAAACCACCTTCGGATACGAGCGGACGATTACGTGATGGGCCTCGTCGGGGGTCGGTTTGGGGCTCGGGGTCTCGTTCATCTCGGGCAACCTGGCAAATGGGGGTTTTGAAACAAGTCTGGCTGGCTCACACTCTACCGCCGAGAGGCTACCGGCATTCGGTACACTTCAGAAATGGCGGACTCCGCCGATCAACCCGGTTGCCTTCACCACGTCCACGCGACAGTCTCGCGCGGCGATCCCGACCCGACGCTCGTCTGCTCGTGCGCCGCGGGCCTGATCCATATGCATGATTGCCCCGCGCTGATGGGGCAGGAATGCGTCCATTTCCGGGCCTCGGACGAGCCGGAGCTGGTGCTGGACAACCGCGAGTACGACAAGCTTCACACGGAGCTGATGGCGGACTTCCTGCTGCGTTCCTACGTCCACCGCGTGCGCTCGCTGCTGACGGGCTCGGACTCCTGGGAGCTGCGGCGCGAGGATCTCTTGCGCCGGTACGCCGAGGAGTGGGAGGACGAAGGCTCCGACGATGTGACCCCGGAGGCCGAGGCGCGCTACGTCGAGGAGCGCGACAGGCTGATCGAGCGCCGCCGCAAACGGGATCAGGAACGGGCGGAGCGCGAGCAGAAGACGCGGGAAGAACGGGCCACAGAGCGAGCCAAGATGGGCATCAAGACGGTCGTGGAGAAAGCCCGCGAAAGCGTGGCTGCCCGCGGCAACGTCTCGGAATCCATCGTGGACGACATGAAGCTCCCGGAGGGCGAACGCGGCCGGAGCGGCGGCGAGCCGAAGCGCCGGCGCCGCAAGCGCCGTGGTCGAGGCGGCTCCGGTGGTGGCGGTGGCGGCTCCGGAGGCGGCGGCGAGGCCAAGCGCAAGGGCCCGGGCGCGAAGCCCGCAGGCTCGGCTCCGAGCGAGGGCGCCCCGGGCACCAAGGCCGGACCGGGTGGACCGGCCAAGAAGAAACGCCGCCGTCGTCGCCGTCGCAAGCCTTCCGGAGGAAATTCCCCCGGTGGCGGTGCGTCGGGCGGCGATTCCTCGGGCCCGCCGGCTTGACCTTCTCCGGCGGCCGTGCAAACTGCGGCCGCTGCTATGCCGAAACGGACCGACCTTAGCTCCATCATGCTCATCGGGTCCGGCCCGATCGTTATTGGGCAGGCCTGCGAGTTCGACTACTCCGGCGCCCAGGCCATCAAGGCGCTGCGCGAGGAGGGCTACCGCGTCATCCTGGTCAACTCCAACCCGGCCACGATCATGACCGATCCGGAGTTGGCCGACGCGACCTACATCGAGCCGATTACCCCCGAGGTCTGCGAGCGCATCATCGCGAAGGAGCGGCCGGACGCCCTGCTGCCCACGATGGGCGGCCAGACGGCCCTCAACGTCGCGATGCAACTCCATCAGAGCGGAGTGCTCGAGAAGTACGGCGTGGAAATGATCGGCGCGAAGCCGGAGGCGATCCACCGTGCGGAGGAGCGGGACGCGTTCCGCGAGACGATGCGCCAGATCGGTCTCGCCACGCCGCGCTCCGAGCTCGCGCACAACATGGAGGAGGCGCGCGCCGCGCTGGAGATCATTGGCTTCCCCGCCATCATCCGTCCGGCCTACACGCTGGGTGGATCGGGCGGCGGCATCGCCTACAACGTCAAGGAGTACGAGGAGATCTGCCGGTCCGGACTCTCGCTGTCGATGGTCACCGAGATCCTGGTCGAGGAGTCGGTGCTCGGCTGGAAGGAGTTCGAGCTCGAGGTGATGCGCGACACGCAGGACAACGTCGTGATCATCTGCTCGATCGAGAACATCGATCCGATGGGGGTGCACACCGGCGACTCGATCACGGTCGCGCCGGCGCAAACCCTTACCGACCGCGAGTACCAGCGGCTACGCGACGCCTCGATCGCCATCATGCGCGCGATCGGCGTCGAGACGGGCGGCAGCAACGTCCAGTTCGGGATCTGTCCCGAGGACGGCCGCGTCGTGGTGATCGAGATGAACCCGCGCGTGAGTCGCTCGAGCGCGCTGGCCAGCAAGGCGACCGGCTTCCCGATCGCGAAGTTCGCCGCCAAGCTCGCCGTCGGCTACACGCTGGACGAGATCGAGAACGACATCACGCGCGAGACGCCGGCTTCGTTCGAGCCGTCGATCGACTACGTCGTCACCAAGATCCCGCGCTTCACGTTCGAGAAGTTCAAGGACGCGGACGCGACGCTGACCACGATGATGAAGTCGGTCGGCGAGACGATGGCGATTGGCCGCACCTTCCGCGAGTCCTTCCAAAAGGCGCTGCGCGGACTCGAGATCGGCCGCGCGGGCTTCGGCGCCGACGGCAAGGATCGCCTCGACCTTGACGAAGAGACGCTGCGTCGCGGACTTGCGGTACCCAACGCGGAGCGCATCTTCAATGTCGGCGACGCCCTGCGCTCCGGGATGACCGTCGAGGACGTCTCGGGCCTGACGCGCATCGATCCGTGGTTCGTCGATCAGATGGATCAGCTGATCGAGCGCGAACGTGCGGTGGCGGCCCGCGGGACGCTCGAGGCGCTGCCCGACGACGAGTTGTTTGCCGCCAAACAGGACGGGTTCAGCGACACCCAGCTCGCGCACCTGCTCGGCACGACCGAGAAGGAAGTGCGCGCACGGCGTTACGCGAGCGGCATCCGGCCCGTCTACAAGGTGGTCGACACCTGCGCGGCCGAGTTCCAGGCGTTCACGCCGTACTTCTACTCGACCTACGAGCAGGAGGACGAGGTCGAGTTGACCGATCGCAAACGGATCGTGATTCTCGGCGGCGGTCCGAACCGTATCGGACAGGGCATCGAGTTCGACTACTGCTGCTGCCATGCGGCGTTCTCGCTCTCGAAAATCGGGTTCGAGACCGTGATGGTGAACTCGAATCCGGAGACGGTGTCGACCGACTACGACACGAGCGACATGCTCTTCTTCGAACCGCTGACCGTCGAGGATGTCCTGCACATCATCGAGCGGGTCAAGCCGGTCGGCGTGATCGTGCAGTTCGGCGGCCAGACGCCGCTGAATCTTGCAGACGGCCTCGAGGAAGCCGGCGTGCCGATCCTGGGGACCACGGTCGATTCGATCGACCGCGCCTCGGACCGCGAACGCTTCCAGGCGCTGCTCCAGGAACTCGACATTCCGCAGCCTCTCAACGCGATCGCGACGAGCGTGGAGGAGGCCGTTACCAAGGCGAACGAGATTGGCTATCCGTGCGTCGTCCGGCCTTCCTACGTGCTCGGCGGGCGTGGCATGGAGACCGTGTTCGACGAGGAGACGTTGCGCCGGTACATGACCGACGCGGTCGCCGCGGCGCCCGGCAAGCCGATTCTGCTCGATCGCTTCATGGAAGAGGCGATCGAACTCGATGTCGATGCGGTTGGGGACGGCACGGACGTCGTCATCGGCGGCATCCTCGAGCACGTCGAGGAAGCGGGCATCCACTCCGGCGACTCGGGCTGCAGCCTCCCCTGCTACACGCTGCCGCCGGATGTGCTGGAGCAGATTCGCGCGCACACGCAAAGCATTGGCAAGGCACTCGACGTCCGCGGTCTGATGAACATTCAGTTCATGGTGCAGAACGGACAGATCTACGTGCTTGAGGTGAACCCGCGGGCGAGCCGTACGGTTCCGTTCGTGGCCAAGGCGATTGGCCTGCCGCTGGCCGCCATCGCGGCGCAGGTCATGGCGGGCAAGACGCTTGCGGAACTCGGCGTGGTCGAGGAAATCGTGCCGACGCACTTCAGCGTGAAGCAGCCGGTCTTCCCCTTCGCGCGCTTCCTCGGGTCCGACATCATCCTCGGACCGGAGATGCGTTCGACCGGCGAGGTGATGGGCATCGCCGACGACTTCGGCGTCGCGTTCGCGAAGGCGATGGATGCCGCGAGCCAGCCGCTTCCCAGCGAAGGGCGCGTCTTCCTTTCGGTCAAGGACCGCGACAAGCGCGGCTGCACGTTCATCGGACGCAAGCTGGCCGACCTCGGCTTCGAGCTCATCGCGACGCGTGGGACCTATGACGTCCTGCACCGCAGCGGGATTCCCGCGCAGCGTATCGAGAAGATCGGCGAAGGGCGCCCCAACGTGCTCGACGCGCTGAAGAACGGCGAGATCGACCTGATCGTGAACACACCCTCCGGCAAGGGTGCGCACACCGACGAGGGGCGCATCCGCCGCGAGGCTTTGAGTCACGCGGTCCCGGTCCTGACGACCATCAGCGCGGCCGCAGCAGCGGTCAACGGCATTGCCGCGCGCCGCACGCATGGCCTGCAGGTGAAGTCGCTGCAGGAACACCATGCCGGATAGCGCCGGCACCTCGCCGGATCACGTCGACTCATTCGCGGACTTCATTGCGTCGGTTCCGACGCACGCCTATGACACGCCGTTCGGGCGCTCGTCCTACTGGGAAATGGGCAGCGGCGAGCCGCTCGTCCTGCTTCACGGAATCTCCGGAGGGCGACGCCTGTTCTTTCGCGTCGTTCCGCTCCTGGCGCAGCGCTACCGCGTGATTGTGCCGTTGCTGCGCGGCGAGGAACTGCCTGCGCGCGGCTTCAGTGTCGACGACTTGCTGGACGACGTCGGCGCGCTACTGGACGCGCTCGCACTTGAGAACGTCACGCTGTACGGCGCAAGTTTCGGCGGCTACGTCGCGCTCGCGTACGGCGGTCGCCTCGATGCGCGCGTCCGCGCGGTGGTGGTGCAGGGGGCGTTTCCGCAGTTCCAGCTCGGCGCACTCGATCGGGTCGCGTTGTACGGCTCATATCTGCTGCCCCCGCGGCTCGGCTCGGATTACTACGCCTGGCGTGTACTCCAGGGCAGGGAGTCGCGTTACCTGCGCGAGTTCACTCCGGGACTTGCCGAGCTCAACTTCGGATGGCAGCGCGCGACTCCGTTCGTAAGTTTGCGACAGCGCACGCACCTGATCGCCAGGGTCGATCTGGCGAACGCGGTCAAGCGCATCGAGGCGAGCCTACGGATCGGCCACGCAGTGCGCGATCCGGTCGTGCCGATGTCAGCGTTCACACGGCTGCGCAAGCTCAGGCCCGACGCCCACTTCGAGGAGTGGGAACTAGGCGGGCACATGCAGATGCTGACCCACCCCGATCAGTTCGCGGGGCTGGCCTAGGCCGGCTACTTCGCGAGTTCGTGTTCGCCGGTGAAGACGATCCACTCGACGTCGAGTGTCGCTCCGGACGACGTCGAGAGGATCGTGCCTTCGTCACCATCGACGACGGCGCCTGCCCCACCGTTCGGAAGGCGCAGCGCGAGGCCAACGCCCCGTGGCGCCTTCCGGCAATACAGCACGGAGCCGGGCACGAGACGAAAGGTCGCCTGACGCGCCTCGGCGGGTTGCTGGAAGCGTCCTTCCCGTGCGTACGACGGGCAAACCCACTCATCGAACGCGGTCGGCCCGAACTGGCAGCCGACGGCGATTCCGCCGGGCACGTTCACGGTGGCGCGCTGGCCGATGCGCGCCGACGAGCCGTCGAGCGTCAGAACGCACGACCAGCGCGGGCCCCCGCGATGCACGCGGCCGGACAGCTCCACCAGCAGGCTTCCCTCCGCTCCCGCGCGCACCCTCACCACCCCCTCCACGCGGTCGGTCTTGCTGCCCAGCGCGACCACGGCAAACATGCGTCCCCCCGGTCCTGCCAGATTCGGACTCCAGTCTCGGGCGAGCTTGCGCCGCAGTTCCGTCACGAGGCCTGTCCGTCGTTCGATGCCGAGTCGCAGGCGGGGCGTTTGGATCGTGACGGCTTCGAACGTTTCGCGCACGTCCGCGCCGGCGATCTTCTTCGAGGCCCCGGCGGGGAGGATCTCCTCAAAGGCGTTCCGGAATTCGGAGGAGCGCAGGCGTCGATACATCGTCCCATGCGGCTCGCCCAGATCATGAACCAACGCGCGGAATCCGAACCACGCGTCATTGAGCGCCGCGCGACGCTTCTCGATGGCGAGGGACGACGTCCGCGCGCGTGCGATGCCGCGTTCGACCTCTCCCATGCGGGCGCCGAGCTCCGTGCGCGCGGCACCCTCCGTTGTGGGCCAAAGGAGCGCTGCATCGCGCGGGTCGCCCCATGACTTGATGGTGCGCGCGCGCGTCAGGAGCGCGGCGAGTTCCTCGTCGATCGCGACCCGTGAGTCGGGACGGTGCCAGAGTTCGGCCAGTGCGCGGCGAGGATGGACGAGAACGGCGCCGTGGAATCGTCGAGCGTTGCCGCGGACCGCGTCGTGGCACGGCCACGGCAGACCGCACCAGGTGGGTGGGGCACCGTCGATTTCCAACAGGAGTTTTGCGCCGCGCACTTCCCATGCGCGGGCGAGGTTGTTGGACGGCTGGGCTGCGATCGGTTGCAGCAGGCTCAGGCTTGCGCCGCGGGTTGGGCGGAATCGGACTTCGACGTTGGGAGGAACGCGGCCCTTCGGGGGGCGCTCGGTTTCGCCGGTCGCAAGAATCTCGAAGCGGCGATTCGGAAAGGTCGCCGCCGCCTCGCGCCAAAGCAGGGCGTAGGCTTCGTGGGCGCCCAGTCGCAGCGATTCCTCGCACCAGACCGAGGTTACCTCCGGCCAGATTCCGAGGACGTCGACGTGCGGGTGAGCCTTCAGCCACGCGCCCATGCGGTCGAGGTAGGCCTTGCGGGCCGCTGTGTTGGTGAGAGCGAAATTGCCGCGCGCGACGCGTTCGGTCTTGCGCAGCGCGAAGTAGTCCCTGTGTTGCTCGAAGAGTGCGGGCGGCAGGAAGTCGTCGAACGTCGTGCTGATCACGCGCAGTTCGTGCGGGGGCGGGGCCTCGGTCGGCTGATAGCGATCGAGACCGCGGATCGCCAGCGCCGTGGCCGGAAACGACGCATCGAGTTGCTCCGCTTCGATAACGAGTGGGCGATCGTTGCTCCATGTCGTCGCTTCGATCGCGAGCGTCGTGGCCTGTGGCACGAACGGCTCATCGCTGTCGAAGCGGCAGCCCCAGTCGCGCAGCACGTCGTAGGCCGCAAGCAGCGGGTCGCGGCCGTCGATGACGAGATTTCCCTCGACGATGCGCCGGCGATAGCCGTCGAACCGAGACTGCTCGAACCGCAGTGCGGCCGCGGCACCCTGGTCCGGCAGCGCGGTTTTCGCCATGCGAACCACGTGGCGTTGGATGAGTTCCGCGGCGGCCGTCGCCCGCGGGCTGCCGTCGTGCTCGAGACGGACGGCCGGCTTGCCGTCGGTCACGACCGCGACGGCGGCCACGAGAATCAGGCCGACCAGGCTCAATCGCCTTCCGCTCGCGCCGCCGCGGGCACGACTTTCACCGATTCAATCCGATCCGCCGCCGTCATCGCATCCACGTGCTCCATGCCCTTCAGGATGTATCCAATGGCGTAGGACCGCATGGTGATGTGGACGGCGCCCGTCGCCAGCAGCAGCGTGCCGTCACCCGGAATCGCCACGCTGCCGCGCCATGCGGACGGGGGATTTTCCGTTTGGGGGGCGCGCCATTTCGTAGGCAGGCCTGACCATGCAGTGCCGAGCGCGCCGGTC
>Ga0209692_10004125_pt1 | contig 13387 bp, 14 predicted proteins | sample tdDd472_FD_187129 | JGI IMG/M metagenome (GOLD analysis project Ga0209692, IMG submission 187129) | Marine sediment microbial communities from the Atlantic coast under amendment with organic carbon and nitrate - tdDd47.2 (SPAdes)... | ecosystem: Environmental > Aquatic > Marine > Coastal >...
CAGGTGGTCGCCAGCGCGCGCGAGGTGGTCATCGATGGTTGGAATTGGCACTTTTTCGCTGCCGACGCTGAAGGCAACACCGCTGCCATCGAGTTCATCGACGGCAATCCTGTCCTGACATACGGTGAGGCCATGCCGATCACCGTTCTCTGCAACGAGACGTACGCGACCGAAATGAGTTTGCTGAAAACCTACCAGGGTTTTGGCGGAGCCACGCCGGTTGTTTTGAAGGATGCTGGGGTTACGCCCGACCCCGAAGCGCCATACGTTGACGACCGCTTTGTCAACGCCGCCACGTTAATCAAGATGAGCGGAGACTCATCCCTGTCACCGACTGATTACGGGATGAAGATTCTCGACGAGATGGCATGGGAGGGGACCCAGTGGTCCTACGTCTGTGATCTCACCAATAGAACGGTGAGGTATCGGACCAAAGACTCTCCGGAGCCCAAGGAGCTGAAGCTCACGGACTTCAATCTGGACGCGGCCAGTCCGACGCTGATGTTGGACATCCATGCAAACGGAGCCATCGGACCTCGGTCATTGTCCGAATACAGCCCGGAGCTCAATCTTGCGAGCCTGGAGAAGAAGATCTCGGGCTGGGAAAGCGTGTTCACTTCAAACGGCGCGACGCTGGAAGGGGCATTGGATCGGATATCCGGATACTCGGAAACCACCAAGGTGGCTCAGCCTGGGCTGCGCCTGGAGAATCGGGAGTGACGCGGAACCGGCGAACGGGAGGGTGATTCATGCCGCGATTGCGGCGGGCGATGACCTGACAATCAAGGAGGACGGACGCATGAGAGTGCTCACGTGCAGACCACCTATCAGGATCTACCTGGTTCTCTCGATCTCGATACTGATCGGCGTAGCCGCAGAACCACAGGGGTTCCCAGTCCTGAAGGGACCCTATCTCGGCCAAGAGCCTCCCGGCATGACACCCGTGGTCTTCGCACCCGGCATCATATCGACGGACGCAACCGAAGGGGCTTCCTCGTTCGCCCCCGATCACAGCTTCTACTTGTTTGCCCGTGCCCGGTCCGATCAAGACGGGATTCTGATCACTCAACAGCGAGACGGCTCGTGGAGCGAACCCCGACTGGCCGCGTTCTCGGCGGGTGCGCACGACTGGGACTTTATGCTAGCCCCAGATGGCGAGACCGTGTTCATCGCCTCCGGCCGTCCGGCATCTTCTCAGGAGGCTTCCCTGCAGTTTCACCGGATCTGGGTATCCAGCAGGATCAAGAACGGCTGGTCTACCCCTCGGCTCCTCCCTCCACCGGTGAACACTGGCCAACACGACAGCTACCCTTCGGTCACGGCCGACGGCACACTGTACTTCTTCAGCAGGCGAGATGGTGGGCTGGGGCTGGGCGACATATATAGGTCCAGGGCATCGGGCGGCGATTATCTCGAAGTAGAGAACCTGGGCGATGCAATCAACACCGAGCATCATGAAGTCGATCCGTACATCGCACCTGACGAGAGCTACTTGATCTTCTGCTCCGACCGACCCGGAGGCTACGGAAAGGACGACTTCTACATCACCTTCCGAAACGCCGATGGCTCGTGGACAGAACCTCTGAACATGGGTGCGAAGGTCAACACCGCCCATCACGAGTACATCCCGTATGTGACTCCGGATGGAAAGTACTTCTTCTTCACCAGCAACGTGGATGGAGATCGAGACATCTACTGGGTGGATGCCCGTATCATTGAGGAATTCAGAGCGAGTGTGACGGTGCCGGGTTCGCACATTCGGTGAATCTGTTGGTGAGCGATTTGAAAATGACCGTGTCTATGAATCTGGCACCCATCTTTCTGTGGTGCACTCATGGTGCAATTGACGCCAACCAGGCTCAATCTGCGACAGCAATGAGCAGCCACCAGCGGCAAGACCACGATTTTCGCAAGTCGTTCGAGGGCCCCAACCTGCGTGTTGTGAGGTGTGGTGTTCTGTTGTGACTATTTGGATTTAATTATTGAATATAAAACTATTTATATGACTTAAAATCCCCCGACCGTATGGTCATGCGGGTTCGATCCCCGCCTCCGGCACCACCCACCTATCCCACGTTTTCGGAGATTTTGAACGCAGCCGGTGGCCGCGTCCTCCCACCGCCAGCTGCGGACGGTCGATGCCGTACATCGTGCTCTCCAGAAGGCGAGGGTGGCTTGTCGGTCGGCAACGACCGTTTGCTGCAGCCGACGGCGCGGTCGATCCCCGCCTCCGGCACCAACGCACCCTCATGAAGAGTAGCTCTGTTTGCAGAGACATCATGTCTCTCGATTCTCGATCCCCCAGAAGGTTGGAATGATCGGCGTCAGCGTGTGTGTTAGAAATGTGAGTCGTTAAGCGATCCAACACCGCTGACGGTTCAGGGGAGCAACGGTGCTGCGAATCACAACACTCTCGGTGCTCATTCTTGCCGCTGGCTCGGTCGTTTCGACCGCGGCCACCACTGAGCTGAAAACCGTCGACTCTGTCGATCTCGACCGCTATCTCGGCACCTGGTACGAGATCGCGTCTTACCCCGCGTGGTTCCAGAGGAACTGTACCGCTGTCAAAGCCGTGTACGCTCGGCGCGACGACGGGCTGATTTCGGTCGTCAACTCCTGCCGAAAACACACTCTCGACGGCAAGCTCAAAAAAGCCGATGGCAAGGCAAGGATTGTCGATCCCGAGAACAATGCCAGGCTCAAGGTCTCTTTTTTCGGTCCCTTCTGGGGTCCGTACTGGATCATCGACCTCGATGCCGATTACGGGTGGGCCGTCGTTGGCGTGCCCAATCGCAAATACCTGTGGATCCTCAGCCGAACTCCAGAGTTGGACGGGAAGACCTACGCCGGCATCCTCGAACGGCTCGCCGATCAGGGCTATGACCCAAATCGCCTGGAGAAGACTCTCCAGCCGATGGCCACCGACACGAGACCATAAAAGCGACACAGACGCGGATCAACCCAACCAGGAGAACACCATGAAACGAATCGCAACCGTCCTGCTCATCCTTGCATCAACTGCAATCGCATCGCATGCCACCGCTGCCGACACCCCACATTTCAGCCTCGAGCTCGAAGCCGGGCCCGTGTGGCAGACCTCCAACGATGTCCAAATTCCCAACAGCGAACTCGGAACGCGGTTCTCGCTCAAGGATCTCGTCGGCACCGGGCCGTGGCCCGCCGGTAGGATCTACTTCACCTGGAACATCAACCACAAGCATGGGCTCCGGGTACTGCTCGCGCCGCTGTCCTACACCGAGACCGGGATCTTCGAAGATGAGGTTCTCTTCGCCGGCGAGGCGTATGAGGCGGGTCTTCCCACCGAAGCGACCTACCAGTTCAATTCGTGGCGCCTGTCCTATCGCTATAAGTTCAAAGACGGCGACCGGTGGCAGCTCTGGGTCGGCTTCACCGCCAAGATCCGCGATGCCAAGATCGAGCTCCGCCAGGGCGAGGTGACAAGTAAGGACACCGATCTCGGCATTGTTCCGCTGGTCCACTTCGCCGCCGACTGGCGCTTCGCCGAGAAGTGGCACTTCATCGCCGATCTCGACGGCCTTGCCGGCGGCCCAGGCCGGGCCATCGATCTGGCGCTGAAGATCGGTTACGACATCAATGACCGCTGGTCGGTCACCGCGGGTTACCGCGGCGTCGAGGGTGGCGCCGATGTCGATGAGGTCTACAACTTCGCCTGGTTCAACTACGCAGTCGTCTCGGGGGTTGTCAGGTTCTGACCCTCCCTCCGATGCGACCGAACAACCAACCGGAAACCGGTCGGAAGTATGCTCAGACTCGATTGCGAAGCATGAGCTCTTTTGGATGCGGCTCGAGGTAGATCTGGCCGACCAGGTAGGCGATATGGTGGCGGTGAACGTGGTGCCGGAGCATGGTCACGGGCACGATCAACGGCACGAGCCCGAGCCGGTAGTCCTCGATGAGTCCGAGCAGTTCGCGTCGGTCGGCAGAATCGACCACCTTCTTCAGGTACCCGACGGCGTGTTGCAGAACATTGGTGTGGCGTTTGAGGGTTGCTCGCCGCTTGAGAACGGCAAAGAACTCGGTCTCATACTCCGCGAAAACCTCGGCATCGGGGCGTTGCCCAAATGAGGCGACCATCACTCCCAACCGCCGGTACCCGGCCTCGTTGTGGGCCCTGAGCAGCAGTTTGTGCGCCGTGTGAAACGCGATCAATCGTGCTCGGGTGAGCCCGATCCGCTGCAACGACCGCCAACGATGGCGGCAGAAAATTCGTTCGACGAAATTCTCGCGCAGCACCGGATCGTTGAGTCGACCCTCCTCCTCCACCGGTAGGTTCGGCCAACGCTCGAGGAGAGCTTCGGCAAAGATGCCAACACCCGTTTTGTCGGACATCCCGCTTCTGCTCCAGACTCTGACCCGCTCCATCCCGCACGACGGGGATGCTCGTTTGAGCACGTATCCGTCGAGATCATCTGATCTGAGTTCATCGACGCGACGAACGGAGTACTCCCGCATCCGGTCGGTGAGATCCTCGCCGCTTTTCGGTTCCACAAGGCGCGCGTCCTCGGCGGTGCCTTCGAGACGGATGGTGGGCCGCGGTGTGCCGAGTCCGATTTCGACCTCAGGGCAGACCGAGACCCATTCGGCCCATTCGCCGATCACATCGGTGAGGTATCGGTCACGCTTGTGACCACCGTCGTAGCGGACCTTTCGACCCAGAAGACACGAGGACACACCGATGCGGATTGCCTCGGACTCGTCGTGCCAGCTTCGCCAGGCTGGTTGGTCTTGGGGCATTGCGGACCTCCGTACGTCAGCATAGCCGGAGATCGGGACCTCGCAGATGAGCTCGGCGCGAAACGCAGGATGCTCGCCGCCGGCTTTTATCCTGTTAAAACATAGACAAAGTCAACTAATGTTTCAAGAATATATTATGTAAATCGTTAACGTTAATGATGTTCGGATGGAATTTCCAAGGGGTGGGAGATTCTCTTAGAATATTAGAAAGAACCTTTTCGGTTAGCCGATCAAATCGAACACGGGGCTCACACACGAGTCGCCGAAAAGGAGAAAAAGATGTACAAGCGTGTTGCAATGATTTTCGCCGGCCTCGTTTTCCTGGGTCTGACGACCGTGAATGCGGCCACTCCCCTCAATGCAGTGATTCTGGACGACGACCCCGAGGGCAACATGGGCGGAGCCCGAGTGCGCGTCCTGCACGCCTCGCCGGACGCCCCGGCGGTTGACGTTTGGGTGAACGGTTCTGTCGTGTTTTCGAATCTCGCCTTTGAAGAGAGTTCCGATTTCGCTGAGGTCCCCGCGGGCACCTATACGGTCGCCGTCACTCCCACCGGATTGAGCGAGCCGATCGTGATCGGTCCGGTCGACCTCGACCTCGCCGCTGAGACCGACTACCTCGTCGTCGCGACGGATGTGCTCTCCATGATCACCCCGGTGATCATGACTGCCGACGGTTCGACCCCCGCCTCGGGCAATGCCTGGGTGCGATTCCTCCACGCTTCGCCCGACGCTCCCGCAGTCGACATCGCCGTCGCCGACGGTGGTCCGGTCCTCTTCCCGAACGTTTCTTTCCAGAGTTTCTCCGAATACGCCCCGGTTCCCGCCGGAACCTATGACCTCGAGGCGCGCATCGCCGGCACAATGGACGTCGCGCTTTCGCTGCCCGGTGTGATGGTTGCCGACGGTGGGGTCTATACCGCCGTGGCCACCGGTCTGGTCGCCGACATCGGCGCGCTGGACAACTTCTACTTCGTACCTGCCGCCGCACGTGCCGGTGGTGTGGGCGGTTCGTTCTTTGTCACCGATATCGATGTCAACAACTCGGGTGACATGATGGCCACGTACAAGGTGCTTTGGCTGCCTCGCGATACCGACAATTCGGCTCCGGTCATGAGCGGCGAGGTCACCATCGGCCCCGGCGAGACCACCCGCTGGAAGGATGTGCTCGGCACCGTCTTCGGCGTGCAGGACGGCACCGATGCTTTGGGTGCGGTGGCCTTCATTTCCGACAGCGATGATCTCCTCTTCTTTTCTCGGACCTTCAACATGAGCGACGCCGGCACTTTCGGCCAGGCCATCCCGGGGATCGCCGCCGCCGATCTGATCCCCTCCGGCGAGATGAAGCGGATCCTCTTCTTCACCGAGAATGCCGACTTCCGCTCGAACATCGGCATCCTCAACGGCACGGGTTCGGGAATGACGATCAAGTGGCGTCGCTACACCTCGGACGGCATGATGGTCGATGAGTCGATGGCCGATCTCCCGGCATGGGGCAACGTCCAGCTCAATCGTGTCTTCAGCGCCGAAGCACCGGTCGAGGGTGGCTACATCGATGTCTGGACCGAGACCGACGGCGCGGCCTTCGCGGCCTACGGCTCCGTCCTCGACAACGAGACCTCCGACCCGACGACCGTGCTGCCCCAGTAAGCACGCTCGATCAACCACACGACCAGGGAGGGGGCTTCGGCCCCCTCCTTTTTTGTTTCATAGTCTGATTTGGTTTCGGAATCTCACCCGTCACAAGGCCGGTTGGTGCGACCGGTGAAAGGCGGTTCGGCGTATTGATGAGGGCGCTCTCTGAAGATATTCTAGGTTTTTCCAGGTAATCCTTGACATTTTTCTAGATAGTACTTAGATTATTCATCGGGAGGACAACATGAACGACACCACAGCAACTGCCTGGAATTTCGAAAGCGGCCAACTCCCGTATCGCGATCAGCTCTTCAAAACCGCGCTCCGCCTGACGCGATCGGTGGAAGAGAGCGAAGACCTCTTGCAGGAGACCTTCCTCAAGGCGTTCCGTCACTACCACCAGTTCACCGAGGGCACCAACCTCAAGGCCTGGCTCTTCCGGATCATGAAGAACACCTTCATCAACGGCTACAGACGCACTCGAAACCGCCCTCAGATGCTTGATTTCGACGAGCTCCGAGACTCGAGCGATGGGTTCTGTGAGAGCACACCCGCCACCCACGACCCGGAGGGCGATTATCTTGGTCAAGAGCTCGACCACGAGATTCGCGATGCGCTGATGGCGCTGCCCCACCACTACCGAATGGCCGTGCTGATGGTCGATCTCCAGGGTCTCAGCTACCAGGAGGTCGCCGACACGCTCGAGGTTCCCATCGGCACAATCATGTCCCGGCTCTATCGCGGCAGAAAGAAGATCGAAAGGGCGCTGCTCAGCTATGGGCGTCGGACCAATTACGTACCCGGTTCACCACGGCGCCGCCGGGACGCATCGCTGCAGTCGCCGCGCGGCTAGTTCGGGCGGGAAAGACCAACCGGAATGAAGTCAGATACTACCGAGCCCGGTCTCGATATCATCCAGCGTCACAACGATCTCAACACCGTCGGGAAGGTCATCGAGGTGCGCGGCGCCCGATCCCCCGAGCCACATGCGAGTGGTCGGCCGCAAGCCGCCGCGCAACTCACGGACTGCCTCGACGGTTTTCTTGTGGGTGCCGAAGAGGCTAATCGAGAGACCCGCAACAGCGGCATCGGTGGCATCGGCGGCCTGAACGATCTCGTTCACCGGAAGATGCGGGCCAAGCACCCGAACCCGCCGCCCGGCGGCTGCGACCGCCAAGGCGACGATGTGGAGCCCCAGATTGTGGAGCTCGCCGGGCAGCGTCGCCAAGACCACCGGCCGACCTTTTCCAGCCGACTCCAATCCGCTCCTGAGGCCGCGAAGGGTGTCTTCGAGAACTTCGGAGAAGAAGTGCTCGTGCCTCACCTCGATCCGGCCCTGGACCCACGCGTTGCCGATTTCTTCGAGCAGCGGTACGACTCTTTCGCGGAGAAACCGATGAACCCCGAGCAATGACGCATCGGTGTTGAAAGCGCTGGCGAGCGCGTCGCGATCGAAGAGGGTGCAAGCACGGATCGTGTCGTCAATGATGCCTGCCGTGATGCCCGTCGGCACACCTTCGTCCTGGACGCCGCAGTCGCGCAAGAGTTCCTCGAGCTCGTTCCGCCCCAGTGGGACAATATCGCCCGCTCGGTAGCCGCACTTCAGCGCGGTATTGATGAGCATCAGATGCTGCACCTGTTCTGCCGGATAACGGCGGTGACCCGATTTGAGACGGTCAGGAGCGGGAAAACCGAAGCGCCGTTCCCAGGCACGCAGAGTGTGCTCACCGATCCCGGTGCGACGGGTCACCGCACCCATGGGCCACCGACTGGCTTCAGAATCCTCCGCTGCCTTGTCATCTTTGCTCATCACTTCCTCAGCTCCTTTGACCTATGTTCGGAGAGACAATTGCGATCACTGCTTTCAATGATCCGCCTCGAACGTAACGCTTCGTCCGCCAAACGTCTAGGTATTTTCGAAATATTCCTTTGAAACATCCGGTTGCGCCCGTCATGAAAACCGAAATACCCGGACCCCGGATATTCGCCGAGAACACAGGCGAGGTCCGCGCCGGAGCATCCCACGTCATTTACTGGATGACGTCGGCACGCCGCCGCCGCTTCAACTACGGTCTCCAGCGCGCCGCCGAGTGGTCCAGGCACCTCGGCCAACCCCTGATCGTTCTCGAGGCGCTGCGGGTTGGCTACCCATGGGCCAGCGATCGTTTCCACCGCTTCATCTTCGACGGGATGGCAGCAAACGATGCCGCGTTCGCTGAATCCGGAGCCGAGTATTTTCCATATGTCGAGCCCGAACCCGGGGCCGGTCGCGGGCTCTTGGAAATGCTCGCAGAAAACGCAGCCGTCGTGGTCACCGATCGATATCCAACCTTCTTTCTGCCGCGGATGGTGGCTGCGGTTGCGAAACGTCTCCCGATCCTTTTGGAATCGGTCGACTCCAACGGCCTGATACCGCTCGGCGCGACCACGTCCGAGTTCGCCACGGCATACGCGTTCCGCCGGTGGATTCAGAAAAACCTGCACAACCACCTCGGTGGTTTCCCCTTGGACGACCCTTTTGCCGAGCCGTTGCCTCCCTCTCTCGGAGTTCCAGAGATCGTGACCGACCGCTGGCCCCGGGCGAGCCGTTCTCTCCTCGAGGGTGGCGAATCGGCGATGTCGTCGCTGCCCATCGACCACTCGATCAGTGTGACCGGGCTCCGCGGCGGCGAGCCGGAGGCGCGGCGTCGCCTACATTCATTCCTCGAAGAGTCCCTTGGTGACTACGGCGGCAAGCGAAACAGGCCCGATGACGGCAACGGCAGCGGTCTTTCTCCCTATCTCCATTTCGGTCACGTGTCCGCGCACGAGATCTTCCTCGAGGTCACGCGCCGCGAGCGTTGGTCGGCGGAGGACGTCGTGCCGCCGAACAACGGCCGCCGGGCCGGATGGTGGGGCGTGGGGGAATCGGCGGAGGCCTTTCTCGACCAGCTTCTGACCTGGCGCGAACTGGGCTTCCAGTTCTGCCACCACCGGGATGACCACGACCGGTGGAGATCGCTGCCCGACTGGGCCCGCACGACGCTCGATCTCCACGCTCGAGATCCCCGCGAGCACCTCTATTCAATCGAGGAGTTCGCGACCGCCGCAACCCACGACGATTTGTGGAATGCAGCTCAGACCCAACTCGTCCGAGAGGGGACCATCCACAACTATCTACGGATGCTCTGGGGCAAGAAGATCCTCGAGTGGACCATTCACCCGCGGCAGGCGCTCGAGATCATGACGGAGCTCAACAACCGCTATGCCCTCGACGGCCGAGATCCGAACTCGGAGAGTGGGATCTTCTGGGTGCTGGGCAGACACGACCGGCCCTGGGGACCCGAGAGGCCCATCTTCGGCAAAGTTCGATACATGTCGAGCGCCAACACGGCCCGCAAGCTCCCGGTCAGAGCCTATCTCAAGCGGCACGCACGGCACGGACAACCAACATGAAGATTCTTGTTACCGGCGCCACCGGCTACATCGGCGGAAGGCTTGTACCGCGTCTACTCGATCGCGGTTACGATGTCCGGGTCATGGTCCGCGACCCGGCGCGGATCGCCGGCAAGGCCTGGGTGGAGCAGGTCGAGGTGGTTCGTGGAGATATCGAAGATCCCGCAAGCCTCGATCCGGTCGTTGAGGATACCGATGTCGCCTACTACCTGATCCATTTGATGGACAGCGGCAAGGGCTTCGCTCACCGGGACCGCCGGGCCGCAGAGAGCTTCGTGCGCGCGGCTTCAAAGCTCAAGCGGGTGATCTATCTCGGCGGACTGCTGCCCGAGGCTGACGATGTCTCGGATCATCTTTCGAGCCGCGCCGAGGTCGGACAAATCCTCCGCGACGGTCTCCCCACCGTCGAATTCCGCGCCGGCCCAGTGATTGGCTCCGGATCGGCGTCATTCGAGATGGTCCGCTACCTCACCGAGCGGCTGCCTGCCATGGTCGCGCCCAAATGGATCCTCAACGATGTCCAACCGATCGCGGTCCGGGACATCCTCGAATACCTTCTCTTGGCCCTCGATCGGGGCTCTCCCGGGATCTACAACGTCGGCGCCAAAGCCATGAGCTTCAAAGCGATGATGGAGGTTTTTGCAGATGTCCGCGGCCTCCGCCGGGTGATTGTCCCGGTCCCAGTTCTCGCCCCAAGGCTGGCGGCGCTGTGGGTCGGACTGGTGACCCCGATCCCCAACCGTCTTGCGGTCCCGCTCATCGAGGGAGTGGTCCACCCGGTCGTGGCCGACAGTTCGAGGGCGAGGGAGGATTTTCCGGAGATCGCTCCTCTCCCCTACCGCCGTGCGGTGGAGCGAGCGCTGGAAAAGACCGAGGCGAACGCGGTTTCGACTCGGTGGAGTTCGGCCCTCGGCGACGCCTCGGCCTTCGAACTCAGTCAGAGCCAGGGACTGATCCGGGAGACCCGTACCAGGTTGATCAACGCGAATCCCGAAGCAACCTTCGCGGCCTTCTCCTCCCTTGGTGGCAACCGCGGTTGGCTGTATTGGAACTGGGCATGGGCGTTCCGGGGGGCGCTCGACCGGCTGGTGGGTGGACCAGGTCTCCGGCGCGGCCGCCGCCACCCCACAGACCTCGAGGCGGGTGATGCCCTCGATTTCTGGCGGGTGGAACAGGTGGACCCGCCAAGATTGTTGCGTCTGCGGGCAGAGATGAAGGTGCCGGGCAGAGCCTGGCTCCAGTTCGAGGCGTTGCCCGAGGGTGACCGCACCCGCCTGGTGCAGACCGCCATCTTCGAACCCGTCGGGCTCGGCGGCCAGCTCTACTGGAATCTCCTGTATCCCATCCACCGAGTCATGTTCTCCGGGATGGTCCGGCGTCTCGCCGGCCTCGCCGCAAAGGGCACCGACTCATGAAGACCTTCATCTATCGCTCCGAGCAGTGGATGCCTCGGACCCTCGACGAGGTGTTTCCATTCTTTGCCGACGCGCGCAATCTCGAAGAGCTGACACCCCCATGGCTCAGATTCGACGTCGTCACTCCTGAACCCGTCCCAATGGCGGTGGGCGCGACGATCGACTACCGGCTGGCCTGGCGCGGGATTCCGCTCCGGTGGACCTCCGAGATCGCGGCATGGGATCCGCCCCACCGATTCATCGACAGGCAGCTTCGCGGGCCCTATCGTCTGTGGCACCACGAACACCGGTTCGAGGAGTGCGGGAATGGAACCAGCGTCAGCGACGAGGTCGAGTACTCCGTGTGGGGTGGCGCCATTGCTAACCACCTCGGAGTGGCGCGTGACATCGAAAAGATTTTCTCCTATCGCAGTGCTCGGCTGCGGGAGATTTTCGGTCAGTCGTGAACCGGCACACCGGACGGACGCACCCAGCTCGTTAATAAGGTCCGTTAGCTCGAAGTTCTAGAAAAAACTTGGAATTTCTAGCCTGAAGGGCATCTTTACCCTGACGAGGCCGACACACGGCTACTTCAAACAAGACTTGGGAGTTCATCATGAAGCGCACCGCAGTCCTCGGAGTCCTTCTCGCCCTTGCCACCGCACCCGCCTTTGCCGGAAGCTGTGGAAGCCACTCGACAACCGCCTCGAACAACATCGTCGAGACCGCCGTTTCGGCCGGCTCGTTCAACACCCTCGTGGCCGCCGTCCAAGCCGCTGATCTCACCGACACCCTCGCCGGCGACGGCCCCTACACCGTTTTCGCCCCCACCGATGATGCCTTCGCCAAGCTCCCCGAGGGCACTGTCGAGGCGCTTCTCGCCAACCCTGATCAGCTGCGTGAGATCCTTCTCTATCACGTAGTGCCGGGAAGGGTGACCGCTTCGCAGGTCGTCACCCTCTCGAGTGCCACCACCGCGCAGGGCACCGACGTGGCCATCATGATCGCAGGCGGCTCGGTGATGATCAACAACGCCACCGTCACCGCTACCGATATCGAGACATCCAACGGTGTCATTCACGTCATCGACACCGTCATTCTCCCGGCCGGCTGAAAATCTGTCCCCCTGCATTCGGATAATCCGGATGCTCTCCTCGGGCCCTCCACCTTGGAGGGCCTTTTTTCTATTGCATTGCGCGCGTTATTTAATCTTGGATTTTTATATATATTTCTGGAATAAACCTCATTAGAATTCCCTTATCCCTTTCGAACACGGCAAACGGCAACGGCCAACGCCAAATACAGACCGGCACCGTTCCCAACCCGGACGCGAGCCATGAACCAGCAGGAGGACAACATGAACGAGGAAATCCGCGCACGGAAGATCAACCTTGGGATCAACTGGGTCAAATCCGAATCCGGTTCGACATACCTCTGCCCGACCGACCGGGACTTCAGCGACGCAAGCGAGGAAGAGCTTCGTGCCCACTGCATAGACGAGTCCGCCAATCCCCACAACGACTGAACACACAGATACCCCTCCTCTTCCCCTCTAAGCGGGCGGCGTCAGCCGCCCGCTTTCCTTTTCTTCCTCGGTATCGACCGCCGTGCTCGGCCACGCGGTCTGAGATGCCGGTGTTTTCCGTCCAGGTCATGGCCCCGGCAGCCGCAGCGCGACAGAGCTCAGATCGTCCTCGAGCCGGTCGAGTTCGTGGAAGTCGCTGACCGCACGAGTGAGACTCGAGTGGATCCCGCAAGGACTGCCGTCCGATGCCACCAGGCTCGCAGCGGTGTGGTCAATTCCAAAGGCTTGGCCATGGTCGTTTTCGAGTTCGAGGAGCCCGTCGGTACAGACCATCAGAGAGTCCCCAGGGCCGAGCTCGAGGGAGGCGGAGGCGGTCGGCATTTCGGGAAAGAGTGCGAGGGGAACCGCGGTCGAATCGAACCGCTCCACGGGCCCGGCTTTCCGTTTGACCAGGATTGGCGGATGGCCGGCCGAGAGGTATTCGACGGCGCCACTCCGCTTGATCCTGAGAAAGACCCCCGTTGCTTAGATGCAACCGGTGTCATCAGGGTTTCGGGCGTCGATGAACCTGGACTCCACCTCTTTTGCCAACAGTGTTAGCGGTATCTCGGGATCGATGTCA
>Ga0209692_10004126_pt1 | contig 13386 bp, 6 predicted proteins | sample tdDd472_FD_187129 | JGI IMG/M metagenome (GOLD analysis project Ga0209692, IMG submission 187129) | Marine sediment microbial communities from the Atlantic coast under amendment with organic carbon and nitrate - tdDd47.2 (SPAdes)... | ecosystem: Environmental > Aquatic > Marine > Coastal >...
TCGAATTTCCGGAATATCGTCAAAGAGTTTCAGCGCCAAGCCATCTTCTACGGCGAGCAAAAGCCCATATCGCAGACGCATATTCTGGGAGAACAAGAACTTTCGATTCACTTTCTCAAACTCGGACTGGGAAAGAAAGAGAACGGAAGCGCGAATGGCTTCGACACGAACCTCAAAGCTCTCCAGACGGCGATTGAGAAGCGCAAGAATACGTTCTTTTAAGGCAGAATCGTCTTTCAGTTCATGGAAGAATCGGCGGTAAGTGGCGATGGCCTCGCGTCTTGTCTCGAAGTAGGAATCGGCCAATCCCAGCCTTACTAAATCGCAGAACTCCTTTTGAAACTTAGGCGCATTGCGAATCGCCGTAAGGCTATTGCGTTTGAGAAATCCTTTAAACCCCTTGAAGTTTTTGAAAAGGAATTCAAAAAGCTCGGGCTCTGGGAAAACGGTCATAAGCTTGATTCCCTTGTTGACCGTGAGAAAGTGCGAACCTTGCAAAAACTCATCGGCTTTGCCGCGGTAGTACTGCCTTAGTATGTGGTCTTCTGGAAGACCTTGAAGGTATTCGATGAGCGAGTCGAAAAGGCGTTGGTGTTTCACCACTGCCGGCTCTTCGATGGTGGTGATGTAGTCGACCGGTTTATCGGTGCGATAATCCTGGACTGCATCGGAGATGGCTTGTTCAGTGTTTGCAAAGAACATATTCTTGGCGCCTGCGGCAAGGTTCATGCGATGTTCGGGGTTGTCCCTCAGTCCCCGGATACGCTCGACGAGCAAAGCAGGGTCGACCCAATCAGTTTGCTCCTTATCACTCCACGATTCGAATAATAGGTCACATGCATCTTTGTCTTTGAGTTCGATCGCGTTGAGCTCCTGGTGGTTTCCGGGTAGACCCCGTTTGGGGATCACCAATGCTGGGCGGCCGAGGGCCAGGATTTCGGTTAGTGCGCCGGCCCCAGCGCGACAAATGATGAGGTCGGCCACTTTTTGGTATTCTCCAAGATCGTGCAGGTAGTCAAAGGCGCGATAAAAGGTTTTTCCTGATCGATTGGCGGCACTCATGTTGGCTGCGTCAAATGTGTCGCCAAGATGCTGAGCCAGGTGTTTCTGGGTATCGTTCTTCGCATGATAAATGGGACTTTGGTTGAGCCCGATGCCGTGGACGATGCTCAAATTCTCTTCCTTAGCCAATTCGGGTAAAGCTTCGGCGAGGCTGCGATTAATGCTGCGCGCTCCGATGGAGCCACCAAATACGAGCACGAAAAAGTCGTCTTTTGGAATACCCAGGCGTTCGCGGAGTTCCATTTTTTGCGACTCGCCAAGATCCTGGTCGACAAGGAATTCTCTGCGAACGGGATAGCCAGCATGTACACAGCGTGTGTTCCACATCAAGAACGCACTTTCCCTGAAATTGACAAAGGTGAGATCTGCCAATAGAGAGGCGACTTTATTCATAAATCCTGGCACCAGGTTCTGTTCGTGGAGGACGATCTGCAGCTTTAAAAAGGGCCTTAAGATGGCGGCGGCGACCACGACGGGTGCGGAAACATAACCGCCTGAAGCTACTACTGTGTTGGGGTTGAAACGCAGGATGTGAAGGAGTGCTCGCAGGGTTCCTACAGCCAGAATAGGCAACGCTTTCACCAGTCGCCCTGGGGATAGGCCAGCAACGGGCGCTGAAACGATGGGATAGAAGGTCAATCCCTTTTTCGCCACAATTGTGGACTCGGGTTTGGATTTCATGCCCAGATAGCAAACATCTTCCACTTCAAGGTTCTTGTTTAGGATGTCGTAGATGGCAAGGCTGGGGTAGACATGGCCACCTGTGCCGCCACCGGTGAGTAGGAGGCGAAGTTGCTTGTCCTCGCGGCGAACCAGGAAAGGAAGGGTGATCACGAGGAAGAGTGCGAAGCTGACGAAGGCGGTTAGCAGGATGAACCCGGAGAGCTCCAGAAACGATAGGTTTTCTGGTAAAGCGACTTTCACGAGCGTGAGCAGTAAACTGTATCCAATAAGTCCAAGCCCGGTTCGTAACATGAAGGAACTCAGCCCATGGCCCGAAAGCGTGATACCTCCTTTTATCAAAAAATAGAGCATGAATGCACTCTGTGCGATATAGGAAATACTGGTTGCCAAGGCAATGCCTCCGTGTTTCAGCGGGGTTTGATAGAGGATGAGGTCGAGGGTGATGTTGAATATCGCGCCGATCAGGGAAACCCATACTAGGGGACGAGCGTTTTCGATAGCCGGGAAGATTTCGGCAAAAAAGCGTCGAAGCCCCATGGGTACCATACCAATGGCAAAAAAACTGAAGGCAAAGGCGGTCATTTGAACAGCGTGATCGTCAAATGCGCCGCGTTTAAAGAATAAGGTCATGATTTCGGTCGAAAAGAAGAGGCAAAATAGGCTGACGGGCGCGATGAGCAGCACCTGCGTTTTGATACCCGTTGCGATGGTTCCGGGTATGGACTGGGTGTCTTTCAATCCCTTTAAATCGGAAACCGCCTTGGAAAAGGGAAGCGCTGAAAAAGCCATTCCAAATAGCGTGATGGGCAGGTCGATGATTCGTCTGCTATAGGCGAGTGCGGAAATTGCACCGAAGCCGGTTAAACTGGCCACAGCCGCATCTACCAGGTCAATACTCTTGTTCAAGAGGGCTGAGGTGAAAATGTTTCCGCCCTGACCCATTGATTTCCGAACAGAGGCGCTGTCCTCTGGCCCTTGCGTGCTCTGGTCTGGTTTGTCTGGCTGGCCAAGTTCCCTCCAAATGGCCCAGGCGCTTGGCGCCTGAACAAGGAAGAAGCCAAGGGAGCCCAATAAATACCCCCATACCATGGAGAAAATGCCAAGGCTCTTATAAAATCCGACCATGACGAGCATGAGAAGGATATTCTGGATGGAGGGGCTGAAGCCATAGAGAAATTCGCGTTTGTGGGTGTATCGAAGAAGTGCTCCGCAGAAGGTGGCCAAGCTGATTAGCAGCATGTAGGGCAAAAATAACTTTGAAAGTCGTAAGGGTAGCTCCATCGATTCCTTGTCGAAACCAGCTGCCAACAGATCAAGAATCCATGGTAGGCAAAGGTAGACGAGACCCATGCAGGCAACTACCAGAACTTGGCTTATCAGGAAAAGTTTCAGCAGTAGCATTCTGGCTTCGCGGTATCGGCCTGCATTTCGCAACCGATTGAACGGAGGCATAAAGGCGCGCTCATACATGGATTCGCCAAACACTTGGCGGAAGAGATTGGGAATTTTGTAGGCGAGATTGAAGGCATCGGTCAGAAAATTGCCGCCAAAGAAGAATGCCATGACGATGTCGCGCAGGAAACCGAATAACCTCGAAAAGAATATTCCGAAGAAAAATTTCACACCTTTTTTGAATCGATCGAGGGAAAAGGAATTCATGCCATACTACCCAGCTTTAATTGGCTCATCTTAACGGTTTTTCAATGATTTTCAAGTCCTTGAAGCTGTTCGCGGGGGATGTCTGAAAGGTTTAGACGTGTCTGGAGATTTCAACGTTGATATTTTTTAAAAATTAGCTTTTTTTTATTGTGTTCTTTGCTAAAAAGCATTAAATAGGTTCCTGCTTTTTGGGTCCCCAAAATGGAGACCAAGACAATACGACAACCAACGATTCATACCGGGATTTTCCCACAACGCCAGATTATTTTCCCCAGAGGTTAAAGAGTCATGAATCAGCCCGATTTCCATGGATCCACCATGCCCTATGATCTTATTGACGGTGCCGTTCCCAAAGGCATTCTCCAGAACGCAAGTCTCGCAGAGCAGTGTAAGGAAATCCAGGACACCACCAATTCCTTGAATGTTCGACTCGAACTATTTGAAGATCTCATTGAATCGGAAATAGGCGACACAAGCCTGGTGCGAGCGCGCAATTTGGAACGCGAGTTCCAGATTCGCCAGCTTTACTTGAAATTCGAAGGTGGTAACCCGACAGGTACACAGAAAGACCGCATCGCATTCGCCCAGGCACTGGACGCATTACGTCGTGGTTTTGATACGTTAACCTTAGCCACCTGTGGTAATTATGGTGTTGCCTGTGCGATGGCCAGCTCCATTGCAGGTATTCGATGCAGGGTCTATATTCCTGCCGCTTACCAGACAAAGCGAATTACCGAAATGACAGATTGGGGCGCAGATATTCACCGCGTGGACGGGGATTACGAAAATGCGGTCGCGGTTTCCCAAGAGGCAGCCGAAAAAGAGGAACTCTACGATGCCAATCCGGGTGGCAATAACCTGATCATGCAGTTAAAAGCCTACGGTGAAATCGCTTATGAAATCTACGATGAACTGCGCGATTCGCCGGCTTTGGTGGCAGTCCCCGTTTCCAACGGCACCACTCTGGCCGGAGTTTATCGAGGTTTTTCGAGCCTCTACCGGCGTGGAAAAACCTCCAAAACACCCAAGCTCATAGCCGGATCCTCCTTTAGAAAGAACCCGATCGTGGATGCCTATCGTCACGGCCGCGAATCCTGTGAAGACCTTGTTCCGACCAAAATTCGCGAATCACCGATCAACGAACCCCTGATCAACTGGCACTCCATCGATGGGGATCAAGCCTTGGAAGCCATAAGGGAGTCAGGTGGATGGGCCAGTGACGCTACGGATCGGGATATGCGTCAGCTCGCAAAATTGATCCGTGAACGCGAGGGAATATCCGTCCTACCGGCTTCAACGGCTGGCCTGGTAGCCCTTTTAAATCGACATAAAAAAGAAGCATTGCCAAACGATCGCTACGTCATCGTTTTGACGGGGAGAAAATCATGAATCAGAAAAAAGTAATCGACGGTTCAGCCGTCGTCTATTGTGAGAATGCATTTAACACAACCAACGGAAAAACCGCACATGGCTTGGTCCGATTCACGGAGCGCTATGAGGTCCGCGCGGTAATCGATTCGCGCTATGCCGGACGGGATGCTGGAAGGGTGTTGGACGGCCGGGAGAATGGTATCCCTATTGTCGCAAGCCTGGCCGAAGCGGAAGGCTTTTTTTCAGAAAAGGAAACCCGCTATTTCGTGGTTGGACTCGCACCTGACGGAGGGCGATTGAATCCAGAAGGCTTCAGCGCGGTTAGGGGGGCCCTGGGGCAGGGGTTCCATGTCGATTGCGGTTTACACGACTTTTTAAGTGAGCGTGAAGACCTCCGTTCACTCGCCGCTCAGCACGGCGTGACTCTGCGTGATATTCGAAAGCCACCTCATCGTTCCGAGCTTCATTTTTTCAGTGGAGACATTGAAAAGGTAGATGCGACCAAGATCGCCATTTTGGGAACCGACTCAGCCATCGGGAAACGGACCACCGCATGGATCCTGGTGCACGCCTTACGCCAACTCGGTTGGAATGTGGAATTGGTTGGAACCGGTCAGACCGCCTGGCTTCAGGGCGCGCGATACAGCATGATTATGGATTCACTCGTGAACGATTTTGTAAGTGGTGAAATTGAGCATGCGGTGGTTTCCGCCTGGCTTGAGGCCAAACCCGATTTCATCGTCATTGAAGGCCAGGGAAGTCTCATGAATCCGGCCTATCCTGGAGGCTTTGAAATTCTTGCGGCGGGCAGACCCGACTTTATCGTAATGCAACACGCCCCTGCTCGATTCGAGTATGACGGGTTCCCCGGCTACAAACTCCATCCCCTGGCGCAGCAGATCCACGTAGCCGAGGTTCTGTCCGGGAAACCGGTCGCGGCGGTGACGATCAATCATGAAGATCTCGATGTGGACCGTATTGATGGCGTCGCTCATTCCATCACCATGCTGACAGGTCTTCCTGCTTGGGATCCGCTCGTTCACGGCGGTAAGGGCTTGGCGGAACTCTCTGTTCTGTTCCGGGAAAAAGGAGACCTGTGACATGACCCAATTCGACCAGAATCAGCTCTACGCATCCATGGTGGTTTTTGATGAACTCCAGGTGGGCCCGATCAAGTTGGAGCCCAGTCGTCTCTCGGTTCCCTATGTCCTGACTCAGGGTGATGCACAGGTTCAAAACGAACTGATCTACAAATACGACGAAGCGGTTTTTGAACCAGAAAACGAGGCCGACCAGAATTTGGCGAGCATGATGGCCTGCCAGGTGGCTTTAAATTATGGCTTATTCTGCCGCAAAATTGTGTTACACGGCTTATATGATCACACCGACCAACGCGTTCTGCGCGATTGGCTGGAAAATACTGCCCGAGAAATCTTTGTGATCAAACTCCTGGGTGACAATCCATTTATTACTGGAGATCTACGACATATAAAGCCACAGAAACGTAAGCGCTATGCTCAAGCGGACCTGGAGTTCAGGGCACTCAACCATGACGGATCCCCCGTGGGGAGTGTGCCTACGAAGTGGCAACTTTGGGATACCGAGCACGATCGCTTTTGCGTTCTCTCTAGCGGGGGAAAAGACAGCCTTCTATCCCTCGGTTTACTGGATGAGATGGGCTTTACAACCGATCCCATTTTTGTGAATGAATCTGGACGTCACTGGTACACGGCTTTAAACGCATTTCGCCACCTTAAGGAGCAGCGAGAAGGCACAGCCAAGGTTTGGACCAATTGTGATCGCATGTTTGCCTGGTTTCTGCGCCAAATGCCTTTTATTCGGCAGGATTTCGCCAATGTGAGGGCCGACATTTACCCCATTCGGCTTTGGACCGTGCCCGTATTCCTGTTTGGCGTGCTTCCCCTAATGCGCAAACGGCAGATTGGGAATCTCATCATAGGAGATGAATACGATACAACCATGAGATCATCGCACCATGGCATTGCACATTACTCAGGTCTCTATGACCAGAGCCGTTTCTTTGATGAGGCCATGTCACGCTATTTCATGAAAAAGGGGTGGAATCTTGCTCAGTTCAGCCTGTTGCGCTCACTCTCCGAACTCCTCATTGAAACGATTCTCTGCCAGCGCTATCCTGAACTGCAAAAGCATCAAATCTCTTGTCATGCGACACATATTGAAGATGGTCTGGCAAAACCATGCGGGAAATGCGAGAAGTGTCGCCGGATCGTGGGAATGTTGTTGGCCGTTGATGGTGATCCACGAAGGTGTGGTTATTCGGAATCTCAAATCGACACCTGCCTTCAGGCCCTGAAAAGTGGGCACCTCCACCAGGAAGAAGCTGGATCCAGACATTTGAATTATCTGCTGGAGCAAAAGGGCATTCTTTCGGGGGAGCAGGTGGCTGGAAAGGATAAGGATTCCTGGGCGAAGGTTCATCCAGAGGTTGTTTCCCTGCGTTTTGATTCGGAACGCTCGCCCGTGAATGCGATTCCTTTGGCCCTGCGCGAACCGCTATACCGTATTTTTCTCGAACATGCAGAAGGTGCTGTGAAGCGAGATCGTCGCAAATGGGTTCCTTTTGACCTGCTTTCCAGCCAGGAAATGGGGACCGCCTATCCATTTGACCGGGACCAGCATTCAAGGATGGAAGATTCAGATGGGGTGAGCTCAAAAAGTGCCTATCTATGGGCAGAACTGACCTGGATGGAAGCGGAGGCTCACCTTGAGAAGATGGATGTGGCGATTCTGCCCGTGGGAGCTATTGAACAACACGGCCCGCATTTACCCCTGGATGTCGATTCCTTTGATGCAGATTACTTGGCCAGAAAAGTGGCCGAAGCATGTGCTGATCCCAAGCCTTTGGTTTTGCCTTTAATTCCCTATGGGGTGAGTTATCATCATGATGACTTTAAGGGTACGATCAGCATCACGAACCAGGCAATGGCATCCTTTGTTTACGATGTGGGTATGGGTGCGGCGCGAAATGGAATTAAAAAATTGATTATGATCAACGGTCATGGAGATAACAGCCCCACCCTGAACTTTGCGGCCCAAATGATTAATCGCGATGCAGGCATTTTGGTTGTGGTAGATACAGGCGAATCCAGCGACGTCGATCTAGATGACCTTTGTGAAACCGAGAACGATGTGCACGCAGGCGAAATTGAGACTAGCACCACGATGGCGCTACGCCCCAACCTGGTCAATACCCAGCTGATTAAAAAAGGTGTGCTTGCGTTCAGGAGCCGTTACCTCAATTTCTCCTCACTTAGAAATGTGCCCTGGTACGCCAGAACCAAGCTTTTGAGTGAAAACGGTGTTATGGGAGATCCATCCAAAGCGACTCCCGAAAAGGGGGTCAAAGCGTGGAACATCATGGTGGCCCATCTCGTCACCCTGGTTGAAGATCTGCGCAACCTGGACCCGGAATCCATCCATCAAAAACGCTATTGAGGCGGACAAATGAAGATCCTACGTTCTGAAACACATGCGACTGAACTTATTCTCGAGGAACCTTATGAGATTGCCTATGAGACCATCGACCGTGCAGTGAATGTGTTCCTTCAGATTCACACGGAATGTGGCCTTGTAGGTTATGGCTGTGCGGCTCCCGATTGGGAAGTTACAGGCGAGACTGGCGACAGTGTGTTGCAAGCCTATCGCGACATCATCGAGCCTGGAATCCGTGGAAGAGATCCACTACTTGTGTCGGGTTTGCTCGAAGAGTTAAGAACGCCACTTCAGGATCATCCTTCCGCCATGGCTATGTTGGACATGGCGCTTTTTGATCTTTTGGGAAAGGCGTGTAACAGGCCGCTCTATCAGGTCCTTGGTGGATGTCGCAACCGAATTCTTACCAGTATCACGATTGGAATCCTACCTGTTCAAGAAACGGTGGCAAAAGCCACTGCTTTTGTGAACAAGGGATTTAAAGTCCTGAAAGTTAAGGGGGGCTCAGATGTTCACCTTGATATTGAACGGATGATCAAGGTTCGCGAGGCCGTTGGGGAACAAATCTACTTGAGGTTCGATGCGAACCAGGGCTACTCCTTGGATCAGGCGCTGATCTTTTCGAAGCAGACGTCTGCTTGCAAAATTGAATTCCTTGAACAACCCACTCATCGCAGTGATCTCAACCTGTTAGGCAAGGTAACGCGGCAGGTTCGCATTCCTGTCATGGCCGATGAGAGCGTGATGAACCTTGAAGACGTCCTGCGGCTCGCGAGCGAGGAACTTGTCGATACCGTGAACATCAAAATTCAGAAGGTGGGTGGGATACTGGAGGGGCTCCACATGAATTCGGTAGCGAAGGCGGCCGGATTGGAGGTGATGGTTGGATGCATGGATGAATCTGCTATGGCCATCGCTGCAGGCCTTCACTTCGCCCTGTCACGACCCAATATCTGTTTCGCCGATCTCGATGGCCATTTCGATTGGCAGAGCGATCCCGCTGAGGGGTCTCTGCAGCTTCGAGATGGATTCCTCGTGCCCAATGATGCACCTGGTCTAGGGTCTCGTATCCAATTAATTCGTTAATAGGTCTCTGTGAAAGGCCCCAATTCGTGATTAAGGTCAAGGATGCATGTTAAGATGCGCCCATGAAAGGGACCAACTGGAAAACGACTATTATCAGCCTCATCGTCGCGAGTTTCTTCTTGTTTCTCGCGTTCAGAGATACCTCATTTCATGAGTTGTGGCAAGCGATCGGCTCGGTGACGTGGTATGGAGCTCTTGCGCTTGGATGTGGAACTATCTTTGGTACGATCATCAGGGGCTGGCGGTGGTGGTACACATTGCCCACGCCGCGTCTTGCGAGCGAATTCTGGTCCTTCCAGCGCGCGATTGGTGTGTGTTATGCGGCCAATAATTTTGTACCGCGATCGGGTGAAATTGTCCGAATTCTCCTGACGCGCCGTGAGACGAATCGATCTCTGCCGCTTCTTTCAAGCACCTTAGTTCTCGATCGTTTTCTGCTCGACCTAATCGGCTTTATTGGCGTGTTCGCCTTGGCGTTTTTAATCAATGCCAGGCTTATTTCAGGTCTCTTTGAAGAGGCCATTCAGGTGTTAATGGTACTGCTTTTCATGTGTGTGGCGGCTCTTGCTGGCTTGCTGTTTCTGGCATTTTTTCCTGAGCGATTCTTGGTGCTTTTGAGACTTGTTCAGCTGCATCGATTGCCGCGGATCTTTGAAAAGTTCGCGGACATGACTCGTGAGCTCAGCCTTGGTATGTCCTCACTAAAGACATTTCGTTCAGCGAGCCATGTCCTTTTTCAAACGATCTTCATGTGGTGCATTTACCTTCTGGTTTTTCGGCTTGGATTGGCTGTGTTTGACATCCCAACTACGCTACCTCAGGCAACCCTCGCCTTTGCGATCAGCATGCTCGGAATTGTTTTCCCTAGTCCAGGAGGGCTCGGGACCTACCATTTCTTTGCCCAAACGGCTCTTGTTTCAGTTTATGGACAGACCGAAATTCAGGGACTCGCCTTTGCAACCAGCATGCACGCGATCATGTATGTGACCAATACGCTTTATGGCCTTTTGTGCTTTGGGTTTTCCTTTAAGAATTCAGGCTCAACTAGCCTGACCAGTTAGATGCCGCCTATGTCAAAAAAAATGCCCCGATCGCTCGGGGCAAGTAAATTGATTTAGAATCAATTTGGGGTTCATGAGTGACGCTCAACAGCGTCTCAGGGTATGAAAGTTAAAGCAAGCCATGGGCCAAAACCTTCTATTTGGCTTAAGTTCATGAATTGATGTGGTGTTGTGGTGGTTTTATGTTTTTGGGTTTGAATGGAATATGGCGGAAATCCAAGTTTTCGAATCCAAAAAAATGAACCGGGCAAGTTCTCCTGCGTTAAGAACAGGAGTTTCAGTCTCCAATTTTCTCTGACATCAAATTGAAGAAACGGGAGGGATTCGATATAGTGACTTTATGACCAACCGTTTTATATTTCTGATGGCTGTGCTGGGATTCTTTTGCCTGTTGGATGCACAAGAAATCCTTCCATTTCCCTTAAATAGGGATCTCGCACAGCTGAGTATTCGGGCACTGGCAACCGACAGTGACGGCTTTTTCTGGATTGGAACGCACGATGGCCAATCCATCAAGTGGAGCTGAAATCATCTCAAAATGTAGGTTAACTTATTTATGCTGGTGCTCCTACCATAGTACTTTCGGTAAGAAATATTGTTTTCTCTGAACCAAAACTCAAGTACGAACTAGTGGCAGTCCCCATTTTTGCTCATGGACAATTGCGCCTTGAAGAAAGACTATGTTTTTGGATCAAGTCAATTAATCAGACTCTCTGCTAGGCAAATCTCAGTTGATTTTAAGCAAACATTAATTTAGTGTAGAGGTGATAGTTAGACGCAGGTGCGGCCCTTCAAGACCGGCATTTTGTATCCAGAGAATAGGCAGGAGAATCCGACATGCTGAGTAATAAAAGTCGAATGCTGATCCAATCCATAAAGCTTCATGCGGCCAGGAGTTCCGATCAGAAACTTCACAAACTCCTGGACAAAGCACACATTGCCGATTTGGGTCTCATCCTGGGCCATCTGAAGAAATCAGATGTTTTGCGCGTTTTTACCGTTTTGAAAAAGGATCTCGAGCGCGCTGCTGAAGTGCTCACTGAGACCGAAACGGAGCTCGCGGTCGATATCCTGGAACATTTCGATCCGAAAGACATTTCTGATTTATTACAGGAAATGTACTCTGACGATGCGGCCCAGATTCTGGAACGCTTCAATGAAGAGTTACGTGAACAAGTGCTCAAGGCGATGGACAATTTGGATCAGCAAGAGGTCGAGGATCGGCTGGTATATGACGAGGAAACCGCTGGCCGCATTATGGTTCCCGATTTCTTTTCTCTGCCTCCTGAAACCACAGTTCGCGACACCATTAAAGCCCTCCAAAAAGGGGAAGACCTGGAAGTCATTTACTATATCTATGTAACCAATGACGAAGGGCAACTTGCGGGGGTCGCCTCGTTACGTCAGCTCCTCCTTGTTCCACCCGATAAAACGCTTCGTGAAATCATGGAGCCCGATGTCATCGTGGTCGATGCCCATGCCGACCAGGAAGATGTCGCCCGCATGGTTGCCCGTTACAACCTCTTGGCGATTCCGGTCGTTGATGAAGTGGGCAAGATGCTTGGTATCGTCACGGTTGACGACGTTCTTGACATCATCAAAGATGAGGCCACCGAGGACATGTTGAAAATGGCAGGTGCGGTTGGAGCTGAGGAGAAAATTGTTTCCGGCTCGGTTCTTGGAAATGTCCGCATCCGCTGGCCCTGGCTTCTGGCCTCATGGTTCGGGGGCCTGTTTGCCTTTTACGTGACTGGGCAATTCCACAATGCTCTCAGTCAGTTAGTGATTTTGGCTCAATTCATTCCTATCGTCATGGGAATGGGTGGCAACATCGGTACCCAGAGCTCGATTATCGTGGTGCGTGGCTTGGCTACCAGGCTAATTGATAGCGCAGATATCTGGAAGGTGATTTTGCGGGAATTAAGGATTTCACTGGCACTTGGAACGCTTTACGGGCTCTTGCTCGGGGCTGTCGTGTTTGGCTTGATGGAAACAGGGCTGATCGTTCAACCATCGGTGTCAGCGCTTAAGCTGGCCGTGGTGATTGGTCTTGGTGTTTTCTCCTCGATGATGGCGGCTTCCATTATAGGCACCTTGACACCGATCGTATTGGACCGGGTTCATATCGACCCAGCTATTGCAACCGGGCCCATGGTGACCACATCGATTGATGTTTTTGGGATACTGGTCTATTTCAGCATCGCTACTTGGATGCTTCTTTAGATACGGTTTCAGGTAGGAGCCCTTTGTGTTGAAGGGTGTCCGTTTTCCTCAGTAAAACCCTCTCAGATGCTTTCTTTCAACGTCTCGAATAAGGCTAGTGGATCGGCATCTGGAGGAAGAAAACCCTCCACGTGGTGAGGCCGGCCTCCGCCTCGAGCGCCATGAGGCGCAAGTTTTTCTTTGAAAAGGCGTTGAAGGTTAACCTCTGATTTTTCGTTAGCTGTGAGAACAACCATCCACTTGCCCTCGCCTTGTTCACGGGATGCAAGTGCGACGGTTCGAGGCTGATCGTCGAGAACTAATTTGGCCAGGAGTCGTCTGGAAGCGGCGTCAAGGTGGTCGCGAACAACGGGGATTAAGACCCTTCCTTCGGAATGATCTAAATAGGATTTGGCTATCTGCTCGAGGTGGGCTTTGCGCAAGACTCCGAGCTCGTTACGAGCTTGGTATAAATCGTCCTTCAGACCGAGTAAAAGATTTGGGAGTTCTGCGACTTGACATTCCGTGTCCTGCACAAGCTGGCGCAAGGTCCTGGCCGTGTTTTGAGCGGCTTGAACGGCCCTTTCACCGGCAAGGAACGTTACCCGTACCATGCCCTTGTAGCGTTCGTTTCCGATTATTTTGACATAACCAACTTCCCCTGTTACCCGGCAATGGGTGCCACCACAAGGGGTTTGATCGAAATTTTCGATGTCGACAACTCGAATGTCTTCAGTTACTTTCGGACTTCGTCGCAGGGACATTTCAGATAATTCGTCCTTTGAAG
>Ga0209692_10004132_pt1 | contig 13375 bp, 9 predicted proteins | sample tdDd472_FD_187129 | JGI IMG/M metagenome (GOLD analysis project Ga0209692, IMG submission 187129) | Marine sediment microbial communities from the Atlantic coast under amendment with organic carbon and nitrate - tdDd47.2 (SPAdes)... | ecosystem: Environmental > Aquatic > Marine > Coastal >...
ACGCCGTTGCCGGTAACCGGATCGTCGCCCTTCACATAGTCGGCCAGCTCGGCGGGCGACTTGCCCATGACCGGCTGGGGGACAAAAACGAGCGGCAGCTGCGGCAGGCCGGCCATGCGAGTGACCGACCGCACGACCCGTACGAATTTCTCGGTATGAACGGCAACAGTCGGCACGCCGTACTTCGTCTCCAGCGTCACCGCATGAGTCGAGACGGCCGGCGCGCACGTGCTGCAATGCCCGACCCCGATGATGGCGGCATGCCCCTGGTCGCGAATCTCTTCCCAAAGATCAGGATCGTCCTTGGCGTATGTGCTGGCCATCTGCACCAGCTTCGTCCGCACGCTGGGCATCTGTTCAGCAAACCAGACCTGAATCTGCTTCAGTAACTCGATGGAATCGTCGAACCGGCTGTCGATCAGATAGACAGTCTTGTCGTTCAGGCTGTCGAGCCGTGAGGCGGGATCTTTGCCCGTTACCTTTGGCGGCGTCCCGCGTGGATCGAGCACAGCAATTCCGCCATCGCTCGTTGTGGCGCTACTGTCGAGCATGTGGATCCTCCCAATTTCCATGCCGGCCCCTCAGGGAAAGCCCGGACCCGAACTGACGATAGGCGCAAATTTTTCCTTATGCAACACAATTACTGAAAGATTGCATACAACCCGATAATATCGGCATGCACGACCCATATAGCAAAAGGAATTTTCCTTCGTTCAGATTTATATGGAAAAACAGGACCAAAATCCGCATCCCAACGCCTTCCACTCGTCCGTATAATGACATATCGTTCGGAAAGCATTGTATACAACATTCAGATTTTGGAATGCATACGGGGTCCATTTGCACGTGGAAAATTGATCCCCACCCCGCACTGAAAATCGAGAGCCGCGATGAGCTTCCTTGCCGAGATCATGTCCACGCTATTTGACAGACGGCTCGGGCTGCGGATCGAAATCGGCGGAGACAACCGGTCGATCGAGGACATCTGCCAAGCGCTCGCGGACTCAGTCGCGGAGACCTCCACCACCGTTTTGGGCGGCAGGATACTTCAAAAGTACGAGGAGCTCGACGATACGGAAAAGCTCGCCTTCTTCCGCTTCATCGCTCGTGAAATGACCATTGACGCAGATCGCGTGCGCGAAGCCCTCGGCCGTCTGGAGAAGGGCGCCACGCGCGAAACCTATGGCGCGTTCATGGAAGCTGTTGAGCCGCCGCGCCAGGAGCTCATTCGCCGGATCAACCGGGTGCCGAACGCGACCGGGAAACTGGTCCGCATGCGGCAAGACCTGCTGCGCCTAGGATCCGGCGAACCGGATTTACAGGCGTTGGACCTGGATTTCCGCCACCTCTTCGCATCCTGGTTCAATCGCGGTTTCCTGGTGCTGCGACGGATCAGCTGGGAGAGCCCGGCGCATATTCTCGAAAAGATCATTGCCTACGAGGCGGTTCACGCCATCGACAGCTGGGAAGAACTGCGGCGCCGCCTTGAGCCGCCGGACCGGCGCTGCTTCGCATTTTTCCATCCGGCCATGCCGGACGAACCGCTGATCTTTGTCGAGGTTGCTCTGACGAGCGGCGTCCCCGGCGCCATCCGGACGCTGCTCGCGGACGACCGCGAGCGACTGAGGCCCGAGGACGCCGACACCGCCGCCTTCTATTCTATATCCAACTGCCAGGCCGGTCTCTCCGGCATCTCCTTCGGCAATTCACTGATCAAGCAGGTCGCAGCCGATCTTTCCATGGAACTGCCGGCCATCAAGACCTTCGTCACGCTCTCGCCGATCCCCGGGCTCTGCAAATGGTTGAAGCGGCAGGATGCGATACTGGAGCCGGACGACACCGACCGCATCCTGCGGGCAGCTGCCCGTTATATTCTGATGGCCAAACGCACCGACGGTCTGCCGCTTGATCCGGTGGCGCGGTTTCATCTCGGCAACGGGGCCGAGGTGCATGCGGTTCACGCGGGCGCAGACCCCTCACCTAAGGGGCAGGAACAGTCCGCAGGCGCGATGGTGAACTATCTTTATAACCTGCCGAAGGCCTCGCAGAACCAGGAGCAGTTCGCCGCCGCCGGGAAGATCGCCGCGTCCGCACAGGTGAAGTCACTGGCCGCCGCGGCATTCGAATTACAGACCTGAGGAGAGCTAATGCCCAACCCACTTTTCGACCGGCTGTTCGGACGCCACGCGGGCAAGACGGCTCCGTTCCTGCATCTCAGCGACGGCACGGAGATCAGCTACGCGGACTTCCTCTCCAACGCCGCCCGGATGGCGAACCTGCTGGTCCAGCTCGGCCTCGAACCGGGCGATCGGATCGCGGCGCAGATCGAAAAGTCGCCCGACGCGCTTGCTCTCTACGCGGCCTGCGTACAGTCGGGCGTCGTGTTCCTTCCGCTCAACACGGCTTACACGACCGACGAACTGGCGTATTTCGTCGAGGACAGCGGATCAAAACTGGTGGTTTGCGACAGCGGCAAGGAAGCCCCGCTCAGTGATATGGCCGAAGCCCTTGGCGCACGCATCGTGACGCTTGGCGCGGACGGCACCGGCACGCTCGCCGAAGCGGCTGAACCAATGCCGTCGACATTCCGGACGGAGGCACGCGAGACGCACGACATCGCCGCCCTCCTCTATACGTCCGGGACCACGGGCCGCTCCAAGGGCGCCATGCTGACCCACGGCAACTTGCTGTCCAATGCCGAAACACTGGTGGAGTGCTGGCGCTTCGATCAAGACGATGTGCTCCTGCATGCGCTGCCGATTTTTCACACACACGGGCTTTTCGTCGCGACGAACGTCATGCTCGCGGCCGGCGGATCGATGATCTTCCTTCCGAAGTTCGACGTCGACGCAATTATCGCCCAGCTTCCGAAAGCGACGTCGATGATGGGCGTACCGACGTTCTACACGCGGCTTCTCGACGACCCAAGACTGACCGCCGATCTGGTAAGCCACATGCGTCTCTTCACGTCCGGCAGCGCCCCGCTTCTCTCGGAAACCCATGCCCGTTTCGAGAAAGCCACCGGCCACCGAATACTCGAACGGTACGGCATGACCGAGACCAACATGAACACATCCAACCCCTATGACGGGGAAAGGCGCCCCGGCACGGTCGGATTTCCCGTCCCCGGTGTCGAGTTGAAGATTACCGATGCCGAGACCGGGGAGGAACTCGCGCAAGGCCAAGTGGGCCAGATCGAGGTGCGCGGGCCCAATGTTTTTGCCGGCTACTGGCAAATGCCGGACAAGACGGCCGCGGAGCTGCGCGACGACGGGTTCTTCATCACCGGAGACCTCGGTCGGATCGACGAGGACGGCTATGTCCACATCGTCGGGCGAAACAAGGACCTCATCATTTCCGGCGGGTACAATATCTATCCGAAGGAAATCGAGTTGCTTCTCGATGAACAGCCGGGCGTCGTCGAGAGCGCCGTGATCGGCGTACCGCACGCGGATTTTGGCGAAACGGTTGTCGGGTTGATCGTAGCCAGGCCCGGCCAAACGCCGGACCTCGAAGCGATCAAGTCAGCAGTCGGAAATCGTCTCGCCCGTTTCAAGCAACCCCGGAAATTGCTGCTCGTAAACGACCTGCCGCGCAACACGATGGGCAAGGTCCAGAAGAACGTTTTACGTGAGACCTATCGAACGCTTTTCATGAATTCCTGAGGATAAAGAACGAAGGACAAGCGCCAGGCCCTGAACCCCTACACGCGAACAAAGTCCAGCCGTTCAGCCCGCCTCCTGTCGTAGGCTCGACCCTCTCCCAGGGCAGGCGCGCATGGCGGATACCATTCTCCGCTGAGAAAAAATCACGGATGACGGTCGAGTTTCCGACCCATTGTCTAACGGAAAGTCCTTTGGGCAACGACAGCTTCGCACGCCCATGTCTGTCGTTTGACAGCCCTCGCAAGCGCTCCCGAGCGTAATCATCTTGATATGAATGTGAACCCTGCCCCACGTAACGCATGCCCCCTGATCCGATTCAATTCATCGCATATGTGATAGCGATGCGCGTCCGATAGTCCCGCGATACGTTCTTGCATAGAGTGGCCAAAACCTTGCGGAGGAGCGTCATTTCAAAATGCAGCCGCCTGACGGACAGGAAATCACCGGGATCGGCGAGGTGTTTCTGCATCGCTATGCCTTGCCCTATCACCGGCCTGTGCGCTGGGCCGGAGGCGGCGAGGACAGCGCGGAATTTCTGTTGCTCCGCCTGCGCACGCGGGACGGCCGGGAGGGAGCGGCGGAAGTCGTCGCCAAACCGACCTGGAACGGCTTCGATGGTGCGACAATGGCTTTCGCCTTCGAGCGTCTTGTCTTGCCGCTGCTGGGTCTGAGCCCGGAGGCGCGGGCCCAGGGCCTGTCTCGTCTCGTTGAAATGCACGCGCCAAAAGCCTTCCTGGAAAACGCGCTCGCGGATTTGGCGCACCCCGCCTCAGACTCGAAGCGTCGCATTCCCGTCTCGATCACGCTAACGCGTGCGGCACCCGAGGCGATGGCCGGAGAAGCCCGGGAACAGATCGCCATGCACGGCTTCGGGACATTCAAGGTCAAGGGCGGTCAAGGCCTCGCAACCGATATCGCCGCCGTGCAGGCAGTCCGCGAGGCCGCGGGCGGTGACGCGGCCATCTATGTGGATGTCAATGCCGGCCTGACCTGCGAGGAAACCGCATCCTATATGAGCGAGATGGCGAAAGTGGGCGTCATCGCCGTCGAGGACCCCTACAATCTGAAGCCGGATCCGCGTCTCACCGAAATAGCCAGGTCATCCGCGATCCCGCTCATTACCGATTTCTCGCTCGACGGCGTTTCCTCCGCCACGGCGTTCCTGTCTCTGGGTGCCACCGGATTGAGCATCAAGGTGTCGCGCTTCGGGCTGCGCAAGGCGCTTTTGATGGCCGACCTCGCGGCAAAGGCAAGCGCCGTGATCGTAGCGGGCCTGTTCGGCGAAAGCCAGGCTGGCGCGCTTCACGTCCTCGATCTGCATGCCGGATTGCCGACCGACGCCCGCGTCCTGCCTGCCGAAGCGACGTCGTTCCTGCTGATGCGCGACCATGTCCTCAAGGCTCCGCTGTCGATTTCCGGCGGTCATATCGAGCGTCCCGAAGGCAACCTCGCGGCCCTCCTCGACCACGAACGGATCGAGCGGTTCGCTGTTGCTCCGACCCGCAAATGGACCATTCCCGCATGACGACGATCGCAGAAATCCACGCGCGTGGCGCGCGCTGCTTTCCAAACCACCCGGCGCTGATTCACGAAGAAGGATCGCTGACCTTCCAGGACTTGTACGAAAGCGCCTGCGGCCTCGCCTGCGAACTCCTCGCCGGCGGGCTCCAGCCGGGCGATCGGGTCGCGGTCCTTGCCAAGAACGGGCCGGTGCAAATCCTAGGTTTCGCCGCCTGCGAGGTTTCCGGGCTTGTCGGCGTGGCTGTCAACTGGCGGCTCGCGCCGCCTGAAATCGCCTATATCCTTGAGGACAGCGGCGCATCCTGCCTGATATTCGAACCCGAATTCACCGCAACCGTCGACGCCACTCGCGAGCGCCTGCCCGCCGGTATCCGGCTGATCTGCCCGGATGGCGGCCCCGACTGGGCTGAACCGCTGGAGGATCTCACCCGGCCCGGCGCCCCGCCCGCTCCCCCGAAACCGGACGACCTCGCCTATCTGATCTATACGTCCGGCACGACCGGGCGCCCGAAGGGCGTCATGCTCGATCACGCGAGCCAGGTAGCGCTTGCCGAAGAAGTCGTAACCGCGGGCGGCGTGCGGCAGGACGACAGCGCCTTGCTGGTCATGCCGCTCTTTCACATCGGGGCGAAATCGAAACAGCTCGGCTATGCGATTGCCGGTGCGACCTGTTTCACGCTGCGCCAGTTCGATGCCCGGTCGAGCCTCGACATGATTTCCGAATGTCGAGTAACCGGGGTCCACCTGGCTCCAATCATGGTGCAGATGTTCCTCGACGAACAGGCCGCCAATCCGGTCGACTTGTCGTCCCTTCGAGCCGTCTACTACGCCTCGGCACCGATGCCGGTGCCGGTGCTGCGCCGCGCGATCGACACGTTCGGCCCCGTCCTCATCCAGTTTTACGGGATGACCGAAACGGGGGTATCGACGGTCCTGCAGGCCCATCAGCACATTATCGAAGGTTCGCCCGAACAGGTCGCCCGGCTTGGTTCCGCTGGCCAGGCGACATTCCGGTCGCGTGTCCGCATCGTCCGCCCGGACGGTTGCGTGGCCAGCCCCGGCGAGACCGGCGAAGTCTGGTTGGGCGGCCCGACCATAATGCGCGGCTACTGGCGCCAGCCGGAGGCCACGGCGTCGGCGCTGGTGGAAGGCTGGGTCCGCTCGGGCGATGTCGGAAGGCTCGACGACGAACAGTTCCTCACCATCGTCGACCGGATGAAGGACGTGATCATCACGGGCGGCGAGAATGTCTATCCCCGCGAGGTCGAGGAAGCCCTCCTGCAGCACCCGTCTGTCGATCAGGCGGCGGTGATCGGCGTTCCGGACGCCCGCTGGGGCGAAGCCGTCTGTGCCTTCGTCGTCGCCCGCGCCGGCGAACAGTCGGACGCTGACGAACTCATCGCTTTCTGCCGCACCCGGATCGCCAGCTACAAGAAGCCGCGGCACATCCATTACGTCGCCGAGCTTCCCCGCCTCGCGAACGGAAAGGTGGACAAGAAGGCGCTCCGGGCCTCGATCGAAACTTTCGCACAATAAGGAAAAACAATGTCCAAGACCTATGAAACCATCCTGGTGGATGTCGCCGACAAGGTGGCGACGATCACCTTCAACCGGCCCGAAAAGCGCAACGCCATGAGCCCGCAGCTTCATGCCGATGTCATGGCGGTCCTGGAAGCCCTTCGCTGGGATCCGGACGTGAATGTGGTCGTGTTCACCGGCGCCGGAAGCGCCTTTTGCGCAGGCATGGACCTGAAGCAGTATTTCATCGAGAACAAGGACAACGCCACGAATTTCGAACGGATTTACCGCGACGCTGTCGAATGGCGCGGGCGCACGCTGCGCTACTATCCGAAGGTGACCATCGCCATGGTCAATGGCGACTGTTTCGGTGGCGCATTCTCCATCGTCGAGGGATGCGATCTCGCCTTCGCCGGCGACGACACGCGGTTCGGTCTCTCGGAGATCAACTTCAAGCTGTTTCCCGGCGGATCGGTCTCCAAGACGCTGGCCAATCTGCTCAACCCGCGCGACGCACTTTTCTACGCCTTGACGGGACGGCCTTTCGACGGCCGCGAGGCCGCGCGGATCGGTTTCATCAACGCATCGGTCCCGGCCGAGACATTGAAGTCGCATGTCATGGAAATCGCTTCCGAAATAGCGGCCAAGGATCCCGAGGCAGCGCGCGCGACCAAGGACGGCTTCCGCCTCGCGCTCGAGATGAGCTGGGAAGCTTCAATGGATTACTGCCTCGCGAAGCAGGATCAGCTGACTTACCGCCAGAAGGGCGGATGGCAGGATCAGGGCATCGGGGATTTCCTGAACAAGCAATACAAGCCGGGGCTTGGCGGACACGAGTCGATCGACGGAAATGGCTGAGACGGGCCTGCTGACCTTCGCGGGACTGGAGCCCGGTCAGCGTTTCGAAAGCACGCGACGGACGATCAGCGAGAGCGACCTCGCCATGTCCTGCATGCTCTCGGGCGACTGGTCTCCGGTTCACGCGGACGCCGTGTTCGGCGCCACCCAACCGGCCGGGCGGACGGTTCTCCACGGCTCCTTCGGTATCATGCTCGCGCTCGGTTTCGCGGCACAGATATTCCGCCTCAGGGAACCTGTCCTGGCCCTGCTCGGCCTCGATGAATGGCGCTTTGCCGGCCCGCTCGTACCGGGCGACACTGCTTATCTTGCGGCGGAAATCGTGTCGACCCGCGTCACATCGTCGGGCGACAAGGGTATCATTACCTCCCGGCTGTCGCTGTTGTGCCATGACGGGCGCACCGTCCAGGAAGGGCTGCACAAACTCATGGTTGCCGTCGCCTAGAGCATGTCCCGCTCAAATGAAATCATTTGAGCGTAAGGTTACATGCTCCACTTTAGAAAGCTGGCGCGCATATCTTTGCTTCAAACGTTTCCGTTTGAAGCGAACGCGCGCTAGCCGGCGACGGGCATCTTCGCGATCTTTTCCCTGACGGACAGAAGCGCTTCCTCCGCCTCTTCCCGGATAAGGCGCACCTGTTCGATCGGGCCTACCAGCGCCAGCGCGAGGTTCTCCTCGACGCGAGGCTGCCGGAGCAAAACAGCGAGAACGCTGACACCCTGTACCGCGTGGCTTTCGGAATAGGCGAGCTGCCGCTTGCGCCATTCGCCGATTTGCCGGATCGCGTCGTCTAGGACCACCTTTCCGGCTAGGTCGGGCTCAAGGCTGTTGGTGCGGCGGAGCAGCCGGCCGATATAGCCGTCATCATGTGCGCTGAGCAGGAGCTGGCCAATCGTGGTGCGCGCCAGCGGTCGCAGCTCGCGCGGCTTCATTTCGTAGCGCAGGCTCGTGCGAGCCGGGATCACCGACAGGATCTCGTAGTAAAGGTCCTTGCGCACGCACAGGGCGACGGTCTGCCCGTAACGCTCCGAGAGTTCCTGCATCTGCTGATAGATGCCGGCATCGGGAAAACGCGCGTCAGCGATCCATCCGCTGATCATCGAGAGCCGCACGGACGGGAAGTATTTTCGCGTTTCCGCGTGATAGATCAGATAACCCTGATCGGCCAGCGCCTTGAGGAGCAGCGACGTTGATGACTGGGGCATATCGAGCGCGCGGCCGATATCGGTCACCTTCAGCGGGCACCTTCGTTCGAAGAACACCTCGAAGACGCGCATCGCCCGTTCGGCGGACTTGATCCCGGCGCGGGTTTCATAAGGGCGTATGGCGGGCATCCGTCGATTTCACTCCGCGATCGTTGCAAGCCCCGGAGTATAGCGTTGCAGGATCATCCTGCGAACAAGCAGTGCGACGACAATACCGGCGAGCGACAGGACCGCCCCCGCCAACTGCTCCGGTCCGAGCCACAGCGTCGACGTTCCGATCGCGATCCCGGCGACGATGAGCGGTCCTCCGATACCCACATGACCGAAAGTCGACGTACCCAGCTTGGACAGCGCCAGCGCGAGCAGGATCGTTCCCGAAGTGACGGAGAAGACGGCGAGCCCGATGGCGAGCGGTGACCCGTGACCGATCAGCGCCGGATTGAAGGCCCACATGAACGGAACGAAGAACCCCACGGCAGACAGGCGCAATGCGATGACGCTTGTCGACCACATCGACGCCTGGGCCATCGACGCCGCCACGTAACTCGCGACAGCTACCGGCGGCGTCACCATGGAGAGCATGCCGAAATAGAACAGGAAAAGATGCGCCGCCAGGGGTTCGACTCCGGCCTTGACGATGGAGGGAGCCAGGATGATCGACAGCACGATATAGACGGCCGAGGTCGGCATGCCCATTCCGAGGATGATGCAGACGATGGCGGTAACAACCAGCGCGATGAACAGGCCGGCATGCTCCGACAGCGTCGCGAGCGCAGCGGCAAGCTGGAAGCCCAGACCCGACAGCGACAGCACGCCGATCGCGATACCCGCGCCGCCGCCGATGATGATCAGGGTCAGCAGGCTTTCGCCGCTGCCCGAGAGGGCGGCGACAATCCGCCCGATACCCGGCAGCCTGCGAAACTTGACGAGCGTCAGGATGAGCAGCGCGACCGACGCATAGATGCCCGAGGTCGTCGGCTGATAGCCCTGACCGATCATCAGATAAACGAGAAGCGCGATGGGAAAGAGGTAGATCCAGCCCGCGCGCATGACCTTGCCGAGCACTGGCAGTTCGGAGCGCGGCAAGCCATGCAGCCCCCGGCGCAGCGCAATGGCGTCAACCTGCAGATAGATTCCGATGAAATAGAGCGCAGCAGGAATGGCTGCGGCGATCACGACGGTCGCGTAGTCGATCTGCAGGAAATCGGCGATGAGAAATGCCGTTGTTCCCATGATCGGCGGCGCCAGTTGCCCGCCATTGGACGCGACCGCTTCGATCGCGCCGGCCTGTTCCGGCTTGAAGCCGTTTCGCTTCATCAGCGGTATGGTGACCACGCCCGTGGATATGATGTTGCCGACGGTGGTCCCATTGATCGAGCCGAAGGCCGCCGACGCGAGGATCGCAACCTTGGCCGGGCCGCCGCGGCGCCCGCCGAGCAAAGACATGGCGAGGTCGGTCAGTGCCTTGGAAGCGCCCGAACTCTCGAGGAGCTGCCCGAAGATGACGAAAACGAGGACAACGGTGCAGATGACCCGAAGAACCGCGCCCGGTATGCCGTTCGAATCCGCGTAGAGATAGATGATCAGCTTCTGCGGCGGCTGCCAGAAGGCTTGCAGCGGTCCCGGGATCAGATGCCCCAGCATTCCGTACAGGATGAAGCCTGCGAACAGGATGGCGATTGCCGCGCCGCAGCTCCGCCAGGTAACCCAAAGGAGCAGAACGATAGCTCCGGCGCCTGCGCCCCATTTGGAAAACGGGCGATTGGCCGCATCGACGATCCAGAATTCATAATTGGCCGCCATCCACAGCCAGAGCGCGAGCGACAGAAGCCCGAGGCCGATATCGATCCAGCCGGGTTTCGTCCGTACCGGGTAACGGAGGAACGCGGCGCACGTGGCGAGGCCGAGCATCGTCGCGAGATACTCCTCCATGACCACGGGCCAACCGATGCGGCCGGGAACCGAGAAAACAAACGCCAACCCCACCAGCGGCAACAGGCTGGTGGCTAGGCGATAGAGGATTGTGGCTGGTGACATGTTCACATATCCGGCAGGCCGCGCGAAGCGGCCTGCAATGCGTGTCGCATCTACTGCCCGATTCCGGCTTCAGCGTAGAACTTCGCTGCTCCGTCAGCGTAGGGCACCGGCGTGGACTTGAGCGCGATGTCATCGCGTTTGAAGCGTTTCAGCGCCGGGATTTCCTCCTGCAGCGTTTCCCAATTGTCGTAGATCGTCTTGGCGAAGGTGTAGGCCGTCTCGTCATCGACCGTGGGTCCCGCGACGAGATAGAGATCGAGCGCCATCGCCTTCATCGGCGCATCGACGCCCACATTCGTCGGCGACGGGACCGTTTCGCCGATCCGCGCGCCGGACGCGTATTTCTCGGCGATCTCGTCGATCGCCTCGTCACCCAGCGCAAGCACCTTCACGCCGCCCGGCAAGGATGCGTGTGCCTCGCGAAGAGCGGGAATGCCAAGCGCGATTGCCGAGGCGTCCGCGCGGCCCTCGACCACGTCGGTAAGCCCCTGACCGAGGCCACCGGCATTGATCGCCTGGACATCGTCACGGGAGAGTCCGGCCGTCGCCAGCGCCGCTTCATTGACCTTCTCGAGCACTATATTCGACTTGATGCCGACCACGACGCGCTTGCCCTTGAGGTCAGCGACCGATGTCAGCCCGGAGTCGGCGCGCGCCACATAGCCGTAGTCGAGCCGCATCATGCGTGCGATCGGACGGATGTTCTCGGCAGCCGTCGAATAGGGCTCCTCGCCTCTTGCGGCCAGTCCGAGGTCAACGCCGATGAAGACGCCGAGCGTCAGTTCGCCATTGTCGAGCAGCGGCAGATAGGACGATGTCCCGCCATGCGCCTCGGCTGTCGCCCGAATGCCCGTCTCGTTCTGAAGAAGCTTGGCGACTCCCGCCCCGACCACGTTGGCGATGGTGCCGGCTGGGTTCGTGCCAACGGTGATTTGACGAAGCTGCGCCGCGGCGGGCGCAGATGCGATGACAGCGGCGGCAAGCGCGGCCGCATAGAATGTTCTCTTCATGGAGTCCTCCCATCTGTTTCGCCTGCTCTCGCTCCAGGGCAAGACATGCCGGACAGCAGCAGGGTCGCCCAGATGCTAGGGCCGGCCTCGGTGCATGATCAATGGCGCGAAATATTCATCACATATGCGATGCTTGTGCGCCAGCCCGCAGGGCGGATCCCCGTGCTCGCGCGGTCTCTGCGACACTCGGGATGACGGGCGCCGTCCGGCTTATCCCCGCGATCCGCACCGCTGTCGGCGCGGTCACTGATCCGGTCGCGACACCCACAGACGAGTGTACCGGCAAACCAGCTTTCGAGCGCGACGGCTACTGGCCGACAGACGCATTATACCGCTGATAAAAAACGCTTTTCTTATCGCGTCAGTCACATCTCACCGCGACAGAACGCGCATCCGCGCGAGCACGCAGCGTTATCGCAAAGAGTGGGGAAATCTGTACGAGATGGAACCGCCGGAGGGCTGTCGGTGAAACTTTACGAAAGTCGGTAGTAAGCGCGGTCTTGGCAAGCGTTTGTCGCTCCCCGCACCACCGTTCAGGAGGCTTTCGCTGCCGGCGGCGCCGATTGACAACCCGCCGCGGTCATCTTCATGCTGCCCGAACTGGCCGCGCCATTTCCGGATTTGCGGCCGCGAATTTCTCATGGAATTCGCCGGCGGTCACGGGTGACCCCGGCGGACGGAAGAAGCCGGCATCCAGCGGGAGGCCGGGTGTTTGCGCACGTCTGTGCGACGGGAGGATGAAGACATGGACAGTGTCACAAGTGCGGAACGCATGCTGATCGGCGGCGAACTGGTCGAGAGTATCAGCGGAGAATGGGACGTGTCCATCAATCCCGCCAACGAGGAACCCATCGGCCGGACACCCGCCGCGAATGCCGAGGATGTCGACCGCGCCGTCGCCGCGGCGGAAGCCGCGTGGCCCGAATGGTCGGCGATGACGCCAATGGAGCGCGCCGCCGCCATGAACCGCTTCGCCGATGCGATTTCCGCGCGCGCCGACGAGATCCTCCGCGTGGAAGTGACCGACACCGGCAACACGATCCGGCCGATGCGCATCATCGATGTGCCGACGGCGACGGAATCCCTGCGCTACTATGCCGGCCTCGCGCCCGACCTGCGCGGCGATACCATTCCCGCGACGCGCGACCATTTCCATTTCACCATCCACGAGCCATACGGCACGGTCGCCCGTATCGCGCCCTTCAATCACCCGGTGATGTTCGCGGTGGCGCGCACGGCGGCGGCGCTCGCCGCGGGCAACGCCGTCATCGTCAAGCCGCCTGAAACCTCTCCGCTGTCCTCGATGATCCTCGCGGAGATCGCGCGCGACACGCTCCCGCCGGGCGTCTTCAACATCGTGACCGGCCGGGGCGCGACCGCCGGAAACGCGATCGTGCGCCATCCGGCCATAAAGCGGATCGCGTTCATCGGCTCGCCCGAGACGGGGCGCGCAATCCAGCGGGCCGCGGCCGAGGTCACGGTCAAACACATCTCGCTGGAACTTGGCGGCAAGAACCCGATGATCGTTTTCCCCGACTGCGATCCCGACCAGGTCGCTGC
>Ga0209692_10004135_pt1 | contig 13369 bp, 14 predicted proteins | sample tdDd472_FD_187129 | JGI IMG/M metagenome (GOLD analysis project Ga0209692, IMG submission 187129) | Marine sediment microbial communities from the Atlantic coast under amendment with organic carbon and nitrate - tdDd47.2 (SPAdes)... | ecosystem: Environmental > Aquatic > Marine > Coastal >...
ATGTATTTTATGGCACTACAAAAATATTTAAAATTATATCTTATTGATATATAATGTTAAATTATTTTTCGATCGCGATTTTTTTACCAAATTGACTACTTTTTGACCAAAAAGTCACGAAGATGGGCTAAGCATTGAAAAAGTCGACTTACCCTTTCAATGGAGCATAAAGCCCATTCCCTTCACAATTAGTATAGGGATGACTGAGTTTATTTTAGATGATGATGACAATATTGATAAATTACTAATGCGTGCAGATAAAGCACTTTATAGGGCGAAACAAGCTGGTAAAAATAGAATTGAGTACATACTTTCTTAATTCTATAGTTATAATTCGCTAATAAATCTTTGCAGCCAATCCGCTTTATTCGTCATAATATAATCACATCCCAGTTTTTTTGCCTTGCGGTATTGCTCTTCGGTATCGCAACAATAACAAAAAAGATCAAGTTTATTCACATTTGCAATTTCCCGATGAGAATAATCCAGATCATTAATATCGATATTGATTCCGTTAAATTGAACCAGTGACAAATTTGTATAATCTTTTTCTGATGATAAATTTAACAAGGTATATATTTTCGAATGAAGTGATTTGACATATTCCAATACAATGGGTTCAAAACATAAAATACAGAATTTATTCAAGTTAGAATATTGCATACTTAAATGTACTATTTTCTCAATCAACAATTTCATTCGAGAATTTAATACTAATGAATTGTCCAGTTCATAGGATTTAATTTCGATAAAAAGAAATAAGTCATTTGCAAATAAGTCTAAGAATTGTTCGTAATCCAGGATTCGTTGATCAGAAAATTCAGGAGAAAACCAACTTCCAATATCAAGTTTTTTTAAATCACTATAAAAGGATTGATCAATTGTTGCTGAACTTTTGGCAATTCGCTGTAAGTTTCTATCATGAAAAATTACTGGAATATTATCTTTACTTAGTTGTATATCAAATTCAACCTTTTTAACTTTATTGTTAACACAGGCTAAAAATGCGGAAAAAGTATTTTCCGGATATAGAAAAGACAAACCACGATGAGCAATAATATTTGTCATAATTATGGGTATAAAATAAATTTAGGTTTAATGACCACGAGTTTCCCCAATGAAGAAGGTTCACGAATAATTAGTCTACTTCTTATTTCTGGGGAGGAAAGTGGCTCAAAATATCATTAACAATTTGATGAATTTTCTGATCACTTTTTTGGGGAGTGGCTGTCCTATCAAGAATATGGCTAGAACTACCGCGCCAAATTAATTGCTTTTTGGTATCTAGAACATCTATAGTCACTATGGCCTTATCATAGCTGTATACGTCATTTTCTGGAAAGGTGTAGATCATACCGAAACTACCGCGCGAATAGCGACCAAAACCATGGCCAAAACCAAAACTTAAACCCGAGTTAGTTGATGAAATTTCCTGCTTTGATTGTAAGATATAAGTGAGATAGAAATCAGGATTTGAATCTTGGAGTTTAAAATTTCTTTTAACTAAATGAGATATGATTGCCTTGTTAATGCGCTTTGTCACCAAGGTGCTATTCAAACGAGGATCATCCGTTTTAATCTCGCTTGGAGATATTACTTGAAAAGTTTTAAGGTTCGTAAATGCGAGTTGCTGATCATAATCTACAGCTACATTTGAAGCACAGCCAGACAAAAAGCTAATAATTAAAACCAGCAAGGCATAAGTATTTATTCTATTATTTTTCATTAGTTTTAGTTAATATCTATTTAGTTAATAATTATCTTAGTAATATGAAATCTATAAAACCACTCGAAATTTTTTTTTCTGATCGTCGTTATCGTATTTTTTTTAAAATTTTTTTAGTCATATGTGTAGCTGCTATTTGTATTTTAGCCTTTTCCCCACTGGAAGAATCGGTTGGTAGCTATAGCTATGATAAAGCAAATCATCTTCTTGCTTTTGGAGTGCTCGCTTTTTTAATGGATTATTCTTTTCCAGAGTCGAAACATTTTAAAGTCAAAATGCTTGCATTACTTGTTTTTGCTAGTTTCATAGAAGTGGTTCAATATTTTTTGCCTTATAGAACCTTTTCGATTATTGATATTGCGGCAGATATCTTGGGTGTTATGTTTTATCTTATTTTAAAACATAAAATTATTGCGGTTCGTTCCCTACCTTAAATTATAGTAATACAGAGCCAAGCTCTGTATTACTATTAGGTTACTTAATCAGTTGTTTCTTTCTCTTCAACTGGCGCATGACGTGATTTCAATGAAAAATCCAACTTGCCTTTCTTTTCACTAATTCGCACATTTCCACCATTGACAAGATCTCCAAAAAGTAGAGCTTCGGCCAATTCCTTTTTGATCTTTTCTTTAATCAAACGAGCCATTGGCCGTGCACCCATTGCTTTATCATAGCCATGTTCTGCCAACCAAGCCCTTGCCTTATCATCCACCTGTAAGTCAACTTTTTTGGCAGCTAACTGAGTTTCTAATTCGACAATAAACTTATTCACAACATGAACCATAGTATCTTGATCTAATGAATCAAATTGCACAATTGCATCAAGTCGGTTTCGAAATTCTGGAGTAAATCCTTTTTTAATTTCTTCCATGCCATCAGTGGTGTGATCTTGTTCCGTGAAACCAATGGATTTACGAGCCATAGATTCAGCCCCCATATTGGTTGTCATAACCAAAATCACATTTCTAAAGTCCGCTTTACGACCATTATTATCAGTTAAGGTGCCATGGTCCATCAGCTGTAGTAATAAATTAAATACATCTGGATGAGCTTTTTCAATTTCATCCAAAAGAAGTACCGCATGTGGTGCTTTGTTTACTGCTTCAGTTAATAAACCACCTTGATCATACCCGACATAACCAGGAGGAGCTCCAATCAAACGGGAGACAGTATGACGTTCCATATACTCGGACATATCAAACCTTATTAGTTCTATTCCCATTAAAAAGGCCAATTGACGACAAACTTCGGTCTTACCTACTCCGGTTGGCCCCGAAAATAAAAAAGAACCAATCGGTTTTTCATCACGTCCAATCCCGGCACGAGCCATTTTTATAGCATCGTCTAGGGTATCAATGGCCTTATCCTGACCAAAAATAACCAATTTAAGATTTTTACCCAGTTTACGTAAGGCTTCACGATCATTGCTTGAAACAGATTTAGCCGGAATCCTCGCTATACTAGAAACGACCTTTTCAATTTCTTTGATACCGATAGTTTTCTTACGTTTTGAAACGGGTTTGATCTGTTGATTGGCCCCAGCTTCATCAATTACATCAATTGCTTTATCGGGTAAATGGCGCTCATTTATATAACGTTGCGAAAGTTCTGCAGCAGTTTTTAAAGCATTTTTGGTATATTTAATTCCATGATGCTCTTCAAATCGAGATTGCAGCCCTTGAAGAATTTTGAACGTTTCTTCGGCACTCGGTTCGGGTACATCAATTTTTTGAAAACGCCTTGTTAAGGCATGATCTTTTTCAAATATGCCGCGATATTCTTGATAGGTAGTAGAACCAATACAACGTAATTCGCCATTAGATAAGGCCGGTTTGATTAAGTTAGAGGCATCCATGACACTGCCTGATGTTGAGCCAGCGCCAATAATGGTATGGATTTCATCAATAAATAAAATAGAATGATGTTCTTTAGCTAACTGCCCTAAAACGGCTTTGAAACGTTTTTCAAAATCCCCTCGATACTTGGTTCCTGCTAATAAGGCTCCTAAGTCTAAGGCATATATTACACTATTGTGTAATACATCAGGCGTATCACCTTCGACAATTTTCTTGGCTAAGCCTTCGGCCAAAGCTGTTTTACCCACACCGGCTTCACCAACAAATAATGGATTATTTTTTCTGCGCCTACACAAAATTTGAATGGTCCTGGAAATTTCATCTCCTCTACCAATCAAAGGATCAATTTTCCCTGCTTTAGCCCTTTCATTTAGATTGGTAGCATAAAGACTCAGTGGATTCTGATTTTTATCTTCAACCGCATCTGTGGTTTGATGCGTATTGCTACTGCTTGGTTGCGCAGCACCATCATCATCAGCCCCATGCGACACGTAGGAAATAATATCGAGACGAGCAATATTTTGCTGATCCAATAAGTAAACGGCATGAGATTCTTGTTCATTAAATATAGCTATCAATACATTCGAGCCACTAACTTCGGCCTGTTCAGATGATTGAGCTTGAAAAATTGCACGTTGCAAAACGCGCTGAAATCCCAAAGTTGGTTGGGTATCTTTTTTATCCTGATCTGAGATAACAGGAGTGGTTTGATCGATAAAAGTAGTTAATTCTTGCCGCAGCTTTTCAAGATCGGCTGAGCAGGCTACTAATGCACCTTGTGCATTTGGATTATCCAGTAAAGCCAGTAACAAATGTTCAACCGTCATGTATTCATGACGTTTTTCTCTGGCATCTCGAAAAGCAATATTGAGACTAAATTCCAACTCTTTGCTTAACATTAAACTATCCTCTTTATTTCACTGACTTTTAAACTTATCAACACATGATTTCGATCAGTTAAAGCTGATCTCAATCCAAACAACATGTCTATTACAATATACGTGTTAGTATGCATTAAAAAGTTCAGTTAACTTCGATGGTACATAATAATGGGTGTTCATTTTGCCGCGAAAAATCATTGACCTGATTCATTTTGGTTTCGGCAATATCCTTAGTATAAACACCACAAACGCCCTTTCCTTGAGTATGAACTTGCATCATTATTTTGGTTGCTTTTGCCCTATCCAAATGAAAAAAATGCTCCAAAATATGAACCACAAATTCCATCGGTGTATAATCATCATTGTTCAGTAAAACCTTATACATCCTAGGCTTTTTGGTTTTTGGTTTGGCTGTTTTTAACTCTTCGCCATGATCAATTTCTTGATCCGACATTTTGCTTGCTCTAATCATACACTGTTAATTTTATTCTAGCAGAAACTCTAAATTTGTCTTCTTTAAGTTTCAAGATTGGTTATGATAAAGATACACTCTAAAATATCTCTCAAGACTTATATTGGGGTACAATATGTAATTTCGAGTGTATCACTAAAGATTTTTTTGAGATTGTGAATTGTCCATTATAATACTTTTTAATAAACCTTTTAATGTTCTTAGTCAGTTTACGGATAATAATTCGCCTAATGAACGTCAAACTCTGTCGGATTATATCCCCATCTCACAAGTATATCCTGCCGGGCGGTTGGATCGAGATAGTGAAGGATTATTAATTTTGACAGACAATGGCAAATTACAACAACAAATTGCCAATCCCAAATACCATAAAGAAAAATCCTATTGGGTACAAGTCGACGGCAAAATTAGCGACGACGCCATCAAACAACTCTGTCAAGGGATTAAACTTAAAGACGGGCTCACCAAACCGGCCAAAGCGAAACTCATTAAAGAACCAGCCTTATGGAAACGTGATCCTCCGATTCGAGTTAGAAAAAATATTCCTACTTCCTGGATCGAATTAATCATCAACGAAGGTAAGAATCGACAGGTCCGACGAATGACCGCGGCAGTCGGTTTCCCAACCTTAAGATTAGTCCGAAATCGAATCGCCAATTGGCATCTAAATGCCTTGCAACCCGGTGAGTATGCCAAACTAAATATTAAGTAAAATGTGTTAAAAAGTTTAAAGTTAAATGACCAGTCAATTAGAAAAAAGCAAGATGAACATAGTGGTAGGACTATCCGGTGGTGTTGATTCCTCAGTGACTGCTCTATTATTGAAGCAGCAGGGTCATGATGTCTCTGGTATATTTATGAAAAACTGGAACGAAGATGACAAAGACAACTATTGTCCGGCAGAAGAAGATTTTGCCGACGCCCAATCAGTTGCAGCCCAATTGAGGATTCCCTTTAAACCGGTAAACTTTGCCGCAGAATATTGGGACAATGTATTTGCCTATTTTTTAGATGAATACAAAAATGGAAGAACGCCTAACCCGGATATTCTCTGTAATAAAGAAATTAAATTTAAAGTATTCTTAGAATTTGCACTTCAACAAGGTGCTGAAAAAATCGCCACTGGCCACTATGCTCGAGTGGAAGAGAATGATGGGCTGTTTTATTTACTTAAGGGTAAAGATAATAACAAAGATCAAAGCTATTTTCTTTATACCTTGGGACAAAAGCAATTGTCAAAAGCTCTTTTCCCATTAGGTAATTTAGACAAAACAGAGGTTCGAAAACTGGCTGAAACTTATGATCTTGCGGTACATGACAAGAAAGATTCCACCGGTATATGTTTTATTGGAGAACGCGACTTTAATTTATTTTTGAGTCGCTATTTACCCGCGCAAGCCGGTGATATGGTCACACCAGAAGGTGAAATAGTCGGACAACACAAAGGTTTAATGTACCATACTTTGGGGCAACGCAAAGGTTTAGGCATTGGTGGTCGAAATAGTAAAAGTAGCAAAGCAGGCCAGCCTTGGTTTGCTGCCCAAAAAGATCTCGAAAATAATCGCTTAATTGTGGTGCAAGGAAAAGATCATCCCATGCTTTACCAAAACTTTGTATCGGCATCCCAATTACATTGGGTTAGTGGTCAAGCACCTCAATTTCCATTGACTTGCCGTGCAAAAACCCGTTATCGTCAACCCGATCAAGCCTGTCACATACAACAAATTTCTGATCAGGGTAATATATGTCAAGTCCTTTTTGACCAACCTCAATTTGCCATAACTCCTGGACAATCCATAGTTTTTTATAATGATGATATTTGTCTAGGAGGCGGGGTTATTGATCAAGCCTATATGAACAATAAGATAGGCTCTTAATTTAATCCACACATAGCATGTCTACTTCTTTATCCAAACAAGAGTTAGAAAATTTAGTCGCGCAGATTAAAATCTGGGCCAACGAACAGGGTTTTCAACAAGCGGGAATTAGCAACATTGACTTAAACCTGGCCGAAAAACGTTATCAACATTGGTTAGATAATAATATGCATGGAGAAATGCATTATATGGCCAGTCACGGAATTAAACGTACCCGACCTGCCGAACTGGAATCCGGGACCTTAAGCGTTATTTCATTGCGAATGGATTACTTTCCAGGATTTGCAGCTCATGCCATGAGCCAGCTACAAAACTCATCAAAAGCCTATATCTCTCGATATGCATTGGGTAGGGATTATCACAAATTAATTCGCAAACGTCTGCAAAAGTTAGCCAATAAAATAGCACAGAACATCGGCGAATTAAATTACCGGGTTTTTACCGATAGTGCGCCCGTATTAGAAAAAGCTCTTGCTGAAAAAGCCGGATTGGGTTGGCAAGGAAAACACTCAAATATTATCAATGCCAAAGCAGGCTCTTGGTTTTTTCTGGGTGAAATATATACTGACCTTCCACTCCCAAGCGATACTCAAGCAATAAAAAATCATTGTGGCCGTTGCGACGCTTGTATTCAAGTTTGCCCCACCAATGCAATTGTTGCCCCCTATGTAGTCGATGCCAGACGTTGTATTTCTTATTTAACCATTGAATTACAGGGAACCATACCGGTCGAATTTAGAAAAGCCATTGGTAATCGAATCTATGGCTGTGACGATTGCCAATTAATCTGTCCCTGGAATAAATTTTCGGTTCCAACAAAAGAAAAAGATTATGAAGCGAGGCATAGTCTGGACAAAAGTAATCTCTTAGAACTTTTCAGCTGGACCGAGGCTGAATTTTTATCACGCTTAGAAGGCAACCCTATTCGCCGTATCGGATATATTTCCTGGTTAAGAAATATAAGTATAGCCTTAGGTAATGAGCTGAGAAAAAACCCAAACAATCAAGCGATTATGAAGGCCTTACGAAATCATAAACATCATGAAAATCCTATTTTACAAGAACACATCCAATGGGCCATGGCTCAAGCTTCTAGTACCTATACCCAAACCACCTGAATCATGCATTTCCAGGTAGTTTGGGTATAAATAGAAACCACTAAGTAACAGAAATCACAGAACATAACATTGGAGAGGTTTAAACTGCGAATTACATTTCGTGACCAAGAGCCCAAATCAAATGAAACCGATCACGCTTCTTCTACTTTTGCTTTTTCTAAGTGCTTGCAATGATCCAGAAGCTAACAAAGAACAGCTTATGCAAGCTTCAATTTCCGGAGATTCTAAATCGGTGAGTCATTTGCTCGAAAATCAAGTGAACCCAAATTGCCGAGATAAATGTGATTGGACGCCTCTTATGCAGGCTACCCTATATAATCACCCTGAAATTGTCAAAAAACTATTGACCAATCAAGCTCAGACTGAGTTATTTGACCAAGCAGGATATACTCCATTGTTAATTGCAGCCACACATAATCGCTTGGAAATTATACAGTTATTATTAGAGCATGGTATAAATATCAACCATCAAGAAAAAGATGGTGGCCAATCGGCCTTAATCATAGCAGCTAAAGCTGGTCATGAACAAAGCTGTAAATTATTATTAAAGTTTAAAGCTGATCCATTGCTTGTTGATAAACAAGGACTATCTGCATTACAATGGGCGCAACGCAATAACCACGATGCTATTATCAAGCTATTGAAATGAGTGAACCATCAACTACCTTGTATTTAACCCGACATGGTCAAACGCAATGGAATTTAGAACAGCGCTTGCAGGGCCAATTAAACTCTCCACTGACTCAATTAGGAAAGAACCAAGCTTTTCATACTCAACAAAAACTTCTTAATAAAAACATCCATATTGCTTATTCCAGTCCATTATTGCGAGCAATAGAAACCACCGCATTGATCATTGGTGATTGGCCAGTCAAAATGTTAACACGAGATAACTTATCAGAGATTCATCTCGGTCCTTGGGAAGGAAAAACTTATACTGAAATTCAACAAAGCCATCCCATTGAATTTCAAAATTTTTGGCACCAACCGGATAAATACCAATTACCCGGAGCAGAAAACTTTCTTCAATTACAGCAACGAGTCATCCAAGAAATTAAAAGCATTATTGATTCGAATATAGGTAAAAACATCTTGGTGGTCTCCCATGGTATTGCCATCAAGGTTATATTAGCCTACGTCTTAAAAAAATGTCTATCTGATCTAGGCCAAATCGATGTGATGGATAATGGAGATTATATCTGTCTTGAACATAATAATGACCAAATTCGCTTAGGTGAAAAAAAACTAGACCAAAATCAACATGCCTTCCTCCAAGGCGAGGTTTGCTTTGGCTAAAATTTTGGCCATTGGTATTGCTACCCTTGATATTATTAATACCGTTCAAGCATACCCTGATGAGGACGATGAAATTCGAGCCACTTCTCAAAGACGCACACGGGGTGGCAATGCAACCAACACTCTTGCAGTTTTGAGTCAGCTTAAACACCAGTGTTATTGGGCCGGCACATTAGCGAATGAAATTGATACAAAAATAATCTTGGATGATCTTGATAAATATCAAATTGATTATTCTTACGTGGACTTTTTGGCTCAAGGCAAAATCCCCACCTCATACATTACTTTGAGTAAACAAAACGGCTCTCGCACCATTATTCATTATCGAGACTTGCCAGAATACAGTCTCAATACCTTTCAAAACATACCACTAAGCCAATTTGATTGGATACATTTTGAAGGTAGAAATATTAGTGAAACTCGCAAAATGCTGCAATATTGTAAGCAACAATACCCTCATATCCCCATTTCATTAGAAATCGAGAAAAATCGGCCGCAGATCGATAGCCTTTTTGGTTTTTGCGAAGTCCTCATGTTTTCTAAAAACTATGCTAAAAGCCAAGGTTTTGATAACGCCAACGATTTTTTAATTCAACTTTCTTCAGGCTTCAATTCAAAAATTCTTTCTTGTACTTGGGGAGTTAACGGTGCTGAACTTTTTGCAAATGGGCAGTATTATCAAAGTCCTTCTTTTTCAAACGAAAAAGCAATTAATACGATAGCCGCAGGTGATACATTTAACGCGGGCCTGATTGACAATTTAAATAGTCATCAAAATTTTCAGAAATGCCTAAATTATGCCTGTGAATTGGCAGGTAAAAAATGCGCCTCAGAACGGCTTGATTTTCTCCTCCAGAAGACTTAAGTTAGTAACAATAATTCTTTCTTATTTTCTTTATAAATAGAGACTATTAAATATCTATACTGACTAATTGACATCAGTATCTTTCTCCACTACCCTTGTTGGTTTTTTGCACATAGCCCATATCTTTAATAACATGAACCAAGTATCTACTTCCTGGGAACAAAATATTCCTGTCACCGCGGATATCGTCGGTCGTTTTTCTAATTTGGATGAAAAAACTAAGGCTGACTATTTGCGACGAATCAAAAATAATTTAAAACAACAAAATGCAGTATTGGTCGCACATTATTATACCGATCCTGATCTCCAACGATTAGCCGAAGAAAGTGGTGGCTGTGTATCCGATTCACTAGAAATGGCGCGTTTTGGTAAAAATCATAATGCCGATAAAATTATAGTCGCCGGCGTTCGCTTTATGGGTGAAACAGCAAAAATTCTATCCCCGGAAAAACGGGTTTTTATGCCCGACTTAAATGCCACCTGCTCACTCGATCTCGGCTGTCCAGCAGACGAATTTATTGATTTTTGTGACCAACACCCGGATAGAACGGTTGTCGTTTATGCAAATACCAGTGCCGAAGTCAAAGCCCGAGCCGATTGGGTAGTTACCTCAGGCATCGCAACAAAAGTGATTGAACACTTGCAGCATAAAGGTGAGAAAATATTATGGGCTCCAGATCGTCACCTTGGTAAGTATATTCAGCAGGTAACAGGAGCCGATATGCTATTATGGCAAGGCTCATGTATTGTACATGATGAATTTAAAGCTGATTCAATGGTAGCACTAAAAGAAATACATCCAGAAGCCAAAATACTGGTCCATCCTGAATCAGCCTATACCCTCGTTGAAATGGCTGATGTCGTCGGCTCTACCACACAGTTAATTGAAGCCGTTAAAAACCTTGATAGCCCAACTTTTATTGTTGCTACGGATAATCGAATCTTTTATAAAATGCAACAACTAGCTGGTGACAAAAAGCTAATCGAAGCCCCTACTGGCGGAGCTGGTGCTACTTGTACCATGTGTGCACATTGCTCTTGGATGGCAATGAACAGTCTATCTGGTATATTAGACGTACTAGAAAATGAAAAAAATGAAATTTTTGTTCCTGAAAAAATACGCCAACAAGCCTTCCAAGCGACTCAAAAATTATTGGATTTTGCAGCATCATTGAAAAAATAGCGGTATAACGTCACGTCAGGAATAAAAAAACTTATGTTCTATTCCTGATTTTCACTGTCAAAAACTCACTGTTCCAAATAACTTTTTCCAGTTTCAAGAATCGTAATTTTACCACCAACACTTATCTTATTATCGCTAAGATTAGACAATTGATGTAAAACATTTTGACCAAAATAGACCTTGTTGCCTTTGCGGCGATATCGACTCAAAGTTTTTAAGGGCTCTTTTCCGGCGACTTTACCCTGTAAAGGGTCGACAGTTGTTATAGCACATCGAGAACAAGCCTTGACGCCATAAAAATCAATTTCATTGCATTTAAAATGTCTCCAAGTATCTTCTGCATAAGGTTCACTACCACTTACAACAATATTGGGTCGAAAGCGTTGCATTGATAATGTATTTTCCGACCGTCTATTTAAATCAATTAAAGATTCTTCACTAATCAATAAACTGGGAAATCCATCGGTAAAACTGGTTAAATCCTTGTTTTCGGCAAACTTTGAATCAACCAAACGATTTGTTTTTTCTGGCATATACACTAATAAGCAATCAATGCCCAAAACCTCGCTAAACCAGTTATCAATAGCACTATTAATATGTAAAGCTTGGCAAGTATCACTCCAAATTTTGACCTCAATTTCGTCAAATGTTTCGATTTCTTGATTAACCCATGGAATGATTAAAGTGGGCATATCTTCGGTTTTAACCTTGATTCCAAACTCTTCCAAGGCAATCTCAATGTTTGCCATTTGAGGAAATTCTCGCTGCGTAATAAATTGATTATTATGATCCACTAACATCCAGCGCCTATCATGTTCTAAACCCATTTTTTGCACTTGTGCTGATGGTAAAGAAATTCCTGCTAGAGACTTTATGGGATAAATCCAAATTTGGGAAACAATAATATCGTTCATAGGTATTTTGCCAATTAATTAAAATATTTTTTGCTAATGTAGCACAGGGCCCCTTCTATTATAAAGCCAAAACGATGATAAATAGCCATATAAAGGGTATTTAAATTTTCACTTAAAGCCCCCATATGAAACCGGAAATATTGATCAATTAGGAATAAATATGAGCGACACCCCTTTTGTAATAAATATCGATGGAATGGAAAGTTTTCAGGCAAATGTTCTTGAACTTTCGGCACAATTACCTGTTGTAGTAGATTTTTGGGCAGAATGGTGTGAGCCCTGTAAAATACTCGTTCCTATTTTGACCAAATTAGCCAATGACTATCAGGGTGAATTTATTCTTGCTAAAGTCAATTGCGATGAACAACAAGATTTAGCCGCCCAAGCAGGTGTTCGCAACCTACCTACCGTTATGATATTTAAAGACGGTAAAGTCGTAGATAACTTTACTGGGGCTAAACCTGAAAATGAAATTAAAGAAATCATTGACAAATATGTCAATGCCGATCCCGTTACAGACGCCATCAATTCAGCATTTGAATTGTTCAAGCGCGGAGAAGAAGAGCAGGCTTTAGAAGCTTTAAAAAGCCTCAATGCAGCTTATCCTGAAAACTTTAAGGTTCATTTTGCAATAGCAGAGCTATATCTGGAGTCTGAAAAATATGACTTATGTCAGGATTTAATTAATGCCTTGCCCGCTAATATTCAAGTCGAAAATGAAGTTAAATCGATTAAATCACGGTTAGAGGTTGCTATTGCTGCCGATGGCGCTCCCGAAATAGCCGAGCTAGAGCAGCAACTCAGTGAACAACCGGATAATTTAGAGTTACGTTTTCAATTAGCAAATGTACAAATAGCCAAACAAGATTTTGAAAATGCACTGGAAAATTTATTAAAAATACTTCAAAAAGATCAAAACTTTAATGATAATGCCGCGAGAGCAAGTATGCTGAAGGTTTTTGAAATTTTAGGTGGTCAAGGAGACTTGGTCAGACGCTATCGCAGTAAATTATTTAGTTTATTAAACTAAAACACGAAAATAGAAATTTAAAAAAGGGGTTGTAAAATAAAGTGTGTATCTGCCCGTTCTAAACATAAGGAGTTAATTGCTCCTCAAATTCGATTATAAAGCGATTTAGTGCTGGTTTCCAATTATGAATTGGCATAGTCCATTTTTTTGA
>Ga0209692_10004139_pt1 | contig 13367 bp, 10 predicted proteins | sample tdDd472_FD_187129 | JGI IMG/M metagenome (GOLD analysis project Ga0209692, IMG submission 187129) | Marine sediment microbial communities from the Atlantic coast under amendment with organic carbon and nitrate - tdDd47.2 (SPAdes)... | ecosystem: Environmental > Aquatic > Marine > Coastal >...
AGCGATGAGTAATGTGCCAGATATAACCGGGTAAAAAATAGCGATTTGCGCGGGGCATGGCTTTCTTCCTTAAAGTGTGATTTTTCCCGGTTAAATGGCCCGTCTAAGCATCAAATTATAGACATATAGGAATTGTAATTCAACAAAATCAATCGGTTAAATAGGTCCGACCCCGAGAGCCATCTCTAGAACTTTTTAACTATTTTTAAGTGCAGTATTTTTTTAAGGGGTGAGTAGTTACGAAAAAATTACGCAAATGACTCATCAAATTGCTGCTCAAGCGAAAGAACAAAGTCATGGTACGAATGAAATTAATAATAATATTTGCAGTTTGAATAGTTATAGTGAGAAAAGTGCCGAAGGTGCTGTACACGTAATGACTGGCAGTGGTGAGTTGTCTCAACTGGCACAACGACTCAATGTAATGGTCGGAAAATTTAAGGTATAAAGGCTTAAAGCCATTATATTAAGGGGAGAACTCGGAATTCAATCTGTTCGTACAGTGTTAGAAATGGTAAAACATTTTCCGAAATTAAACTAATAAATTACCCATGTAAGAATTATTAATTATCGGGATTAGGCCATTGCGGCAGCACCAATTGCATAGCCCGCGTGATGATTATTTGAAAGTACTGATATAGCACTCCAATAGATACTTGCCTACTAATTTAAGAAAGTTGTTGTGGCTTTTTTGAAGAGAAAAATACTATTCATGTTGCAATTGACCTAAAGCGGTACTTGATGTCGCTAAACTTCCCTAAAACTACATCCCAAAAGCAGTAATCTAGAATCATGTCTCTGACCTTGTTGATTAAGCAGCATCAAGAGGACGGACAGAAAGAATATCAGAACCAGAAACGGGCCTAACATCATCAAGTTTTAGCGTGACCAAAGCTTGAGTTTCACCTGAACCAGTAACAAATTCAACTTCAACTCCATCGGGTTCATATACTTCAACTATTGCGCCAACATCTCCGCGGCATAGATTTTTTTCTGGAAAATCTCTTTGTAAAACAACTATTTCCAACAAGCTTAACTTCATTTTTTGTCCCCTGGATATGCTGTGATAAATCTCGGATTATCATTATCTTTCAGTATAATCCATATTGTAACTAGATGTGCAGCTTTTTGAAACGGACCTCTTATTGTTCCAGTAATTTTGTATTTTTGGCCATACTCCGACTTTTCAGTTTTTTCGGCGTCGTTTTGAAGGAGTAGTGTGCGAATATCATTAGCAAATATTTCCCAATTACTGGATGAGTAACCAAGTGAACTGAAAAATACTGCTTTAAACCTACCTACAGGATGGGAGCTAGACAGTAAATAATCCTTAACTTTTTCAGCAGGAATAATAGCATTTTCAGCATTCGGTATTTTCATTATAATCTAATAATAATAATTGTTTTTTCTCTAACGCAATGTTGTTTTTACTCGGGAAGATACAAAAGGTTCTGTTCATTGATTCGTCATAATACAAATAAACTTTCCTAAAACTAAATCGAAAAAGCAGGCCGAATTCAAGTTCCGAGTACTCCAGGCCGCGAAAGAGTAGGACATTAAAGAACAAAGTCATGGTACTAATGAAATCAATAATAATATTTGCAGTTTGAATAGTTATAGTGAGAAAAGTGCCGAAGGTGCTGTACACGTAATGACTGGCAGCGGTGAGCTGTCTCAGCTGGCACAACGACTCAATGTAATGGTCGGAAAATTTAAAGTATAAGGGCTTAAAGCCATTATATTAAGTATAGAAGTCAGAATGTTGCTTCTTGCCGTCTGTGTGTACTACTTGCCTTGTTAGATGGTTTCTCATGATTTTAGCAAATTCTTCGGCTCCATACTGAATGAGTGGCTTTCATACTCATCGTCAGTTTCCAGAATTGGTTTTTCTACCCACATATACCCATAATCATCAATTTCATAGATTGTCATTAAACTCCATTCACAACTTTTGATAATTTTAGTCGCTTCTTCATCCAGATTATTTAATAGCCATTCTGGTATATGAAGAATTTTTACGATGTCTCCCGTTTTTAACTCGTTACCTTCCGCATCGTAAGGCTTTAGTGGAAAGCCTTCTGGGTAGTCTTTTTTATCCATTTAACAGTTAAATTAGTCGTAAAGTAAGGAGCCGTAATCTCCCTTGGAAAGACATGATCTGCAGTAGAAGAAAGCTCCTCTCTACAATAAACACACTGTTTACTCTTAAATTTTTTGCTTTCGGCCATATTTACCTCAAAGCAATCTAACAGTTATATAAGCGAGCCTCATTGCCCCGTTATGCATTCATAGTTTTATCAATATTAAACACGATATAGATTTACTAATCAACCACCTACTAAGGCAGTTTTACGTTATACATTTTAAACAACTCGTGACAGTACTAAAATAGATATTTAAAAGAGGACAAATCTTAGGCAATTAATTTATGTGAATTGCTGCTTTCCTATAAGCTATATAGTAAAAAAAGCATTGAATTACCATTCAGGGACTACAAGTGACAATTTAAAAACTACATGATGATAATTATCTGCTCCAGTCAATTAAGACAAGGGCAAATAATTATACAACTAAATTTCTATCTGTTCTGAAACTTTTTAAGCATCGTCAACTTCGGCTCCAAGATATCGGATGGTACTTTCGTGTTTGTATACCCTAAGAGCAATTGAACCAATCTGATATTTTCAGTTTTTTTATAAATTAAAGATACTTTGGTTCGTTGCATAGTATGTGTGCTATACCTTCATGGGATCAAGCCCAATAAATGCGACCCATTTTTTTACAATTAGAGGGTATTGCCTGGAGGAAAAATGTTCTGAGTTTTTTGTTGATTCACAATTGCTCTAGAGAGAATTTTACCATTATGTATGACATCACTAACCTGAAGTTTTACCAGATCACAGCCACGTAATTTACTATCGATCGCCATATTGAACAAAGCGAGTTCACGCATATTTTTGTCCATTTGTAATCGAATGCGTATTTCTCAGATTTCCTTAAGTTTCGAGGCTGGTTTCTGACCAATAATTCGTCCCTTATTTTAAGGCATTTTTTGTAACATTGTTGTTGAATTAGTCATAATATCCACCTCACATTTGAGATTAGATAATTTAATTATCGCAGACATGTGTTGATATTTATTACTATGTATTGATATATGTTGTAATTTAACTGTGAATTCAATATGAGGATTTAATCTATGCCACCCACAACTGGCATCACTTTGGGTAAACATCAACAGCAATTTATTTAAGCACTTGTCAAAAGTGGCCTCTATACTTCAACGAGTGAAATTGTTAGAGACGCTTTGCGTAAGCTGGAAGAATCCCAAGGATCTGAATGGCTCTTGAGTCCGTTAATTGAAGGTGGAAAAGGTGAGGCTAAAGCCTGGGATGATGAAGCACTAATAAATCACATTAAAAAGAAATTCAAAAAACGTGGCAATCTATAAATTATACCTGCTACTGAATAAGACTTAATCGACATTTATATTCGTGGCCTGAATAAATGGGGAGAAAAACAGGCCGAAGAATCAAAATTTTAAAATGGTAAAAACTGAACTTATGCGGTGATTCCTGAAACAGTTTTTGTCCTAGCTGTAGTCCTCCATTGCACTAATTTACAAAGGGAGGGGGGCATTTTTGTTAATGCGACACATAAATTAATTTAGTGCTTAGATGCATCCTAACCTTAATAGCCTTATTTTTTGTATCATTGTTTTTATTTCATTCATCCGCACTAACTAGATTAATTATTTGATCTGTTTATCAAGGAGACTATTAATGCTTCAAGCACACAATGATGCACCGAACTTTAGTACTATAAATGAACTTAATGAAACCATTAGCCTGAATGACTTTTATGGTAAAAAGAATGTTGTTCTATATTTTTACCCAAAAGATGATACCAGTGGTTGTACTATTGAAGCGAATCAGTTTACAGCTTTAATCGATAAATTTTCTCAGTTGGACACAGTAATTATTGGTGTCAGCAAAGATGATTGTGATTCCCACCAGGAATTTATAAAAAAATTTGGTCTAAAAGTCACATTATTAGCAGATACATCCGGTGAGCTTTGCAATGCTTATGACGTATGGCAGGAGAAAGAAAAAAACGGTATCAAAAAAATGGGAATTGTCCGTTCCACCTTTATTATTGATAAACAAGGACATTTAGCGGATGTTGAATATGGTGTAACACCAGATGGTCATGCACAAAAAGTTCTGGAGAAAATTAAAAAAATTTGAGTACGTAATACACAACAATATGAAATTGCAAGTAATAATCTGGAAAAAGAGGTCAGGTATAATGTTGGATTGTATTACATGAATTTCGGCGGTAATCTTTTAAAAAGTATAGAAATGGAAGTAATTTAATCAGAGTCTTTGAAGTTAATATTTGAATAAGGTTTTATTTAACCTGCCTCCTTTACTAGTCAGTTTCCCTAAAGCTGCACAAAACGCAGAAGAAAGCCGCTTTCTCGGTTTCGAGTTTAAGTCATAATTAGTTATTCCATATTATCAAAAACACTTTTGACCTAAAGCTACGATTATGACTGCGTTAGACTCAATCTAATATTTCCACATAGCTGCGATTACCGGTTATTCGAAATTGGTATGATCTATCAAGATCATCCTAGACACAAAATAGAAATATTTAAGGTTTCTTTTATAGGAATAATCCTATAAAAATTGTATTTTATATCCCTTGTGTATTAATTACTTTTTAGATATCTTTCCCACTTGAACAGTTGATTATATAGTTTGCTTTTTTAATAAGTAAGAAAGAATATTATTAGCTATAATGACAACTTAGTAATTTTTATTAAATCCAGTAGATCATTACATATAATCTGGAAAAAAAAGGATAAAAAAATAATTATTTCTCATATTATATGGTTATGTTCACTGAACATATTTTTAATATCTCATAGTACACACCTACATGTATAGAAAATGCCAATAGAAAGCTATATTCCGTTAGTTCGACAATTTTCAGAAGTTTCCATAAACCAAGAAGATGCAGAAAATGATGAAATCCTATTAGCCTGGGACCATATTGAACCCAAATCTTGGGATGATATTGACCAGGAATTTCGGTGCGTAATTCTTGCTGAGGCTGGCGCGGGCAAAACGGAGGAATTCCGGCAACACGCAAGTGAGCTGGCAGGTCAAGGCAAGCCAGCATTTTTTATCCGAATTGAGGATATAGAAGTCGATTTTTATAATGCATTTGAGATCGGTGAACAAGACCAATTTCAATCATGGTTGCAATCGACTGAGGAAGCATGGTTCTTCCTAGATTCTGTGGATGAAGCACGGCTCGAAAATCCAAGAAACTTTGAAAAAGCGATTCGCCGCTTTGCCAAAGGCATTTCTAGAGGTGTACATAGAGCACACATTTACCTTTCTAGTCGCCCTTACGCATGGCGTCCGAAGGAAGATAGAAGATTATTGGATACTGTTTTATTTTTCATGGCCCCCGCGCAAGAAGGAGAGGAAGAAGTTCAGCACACTGAACCTCAAAGTGCACTCATGATTTACACTATGCGTCACCTAGATAAAGAGAGAATTAGATGCTTTTGCGAGGCCCGATCGGCAAAAGATGTTGATCATCTGCTACAAGAAACAGAGCGTGCGAACCTTTGGAGTCTGGCAGAACGCCCGTTTGATCTCGAAGGTATGTTAGCAAAGTGGGATGAAGACAACGCCTTAGGTGGGCGCTTAGAGCTGCTTCAACATAATATTGACAAGAGGCTACGTGATGACCATAACACTGATCGTGCACAACGACAGCCTCTGAATCTTGAACAGGCAAGAGATGGTGCACGTCGATTGGCGGCTGCCGTTGTTTTAACTGATCAGACAAGTCTCAATGTTCCAGAAAGTGATCCAGTCAAACCGGGTATCAATGCAGAATCCATCCTCGCTGATTGGGATCCAAAGGATGTTTATACACTTCTAGAACGAGGAATTTTTAACGACATCATTTATGGCGCTGTGCGGTTTAGGCACCGAGAAATCCGCGAACTTCTTGCTGCAGAGTGGTTTGACGGACTGCTGAAATCAGGCAACAGCCGCTATGCGATTGAATCACTATTCTTTCGTGAGCAATACGAGGAGAAAATTGTTACTCCACGTCTTCGACCGATTTTGCCATGGCTGATCTTGCTCGATGATGAAATACGTTGTAGGGCATTAAAAATTCATCCTGAAATTGCTGTCGAAGGAGGTGAACCTTCCCAACTGCCTTTGTTTGAAAGAAAGATAATTTTGGTTGATATCGTCCGTCGGATTGTTTTGGACGAAGATGATCGCTCCGCAAGGGATAACAGCGCTATTGCGAAAATAGCAAATCTAGATCTCTCTGAAGATACGCGTCTACTTATCAATGAATACACTGACAATGACGACGCAATTTTCTTTCTTGGCAGACTAGTCTGGCAGGGGGAAATGGTAAGCTGTGTGGATCCTTTTATTGCCATTGCGGTAGATAGTTCGCGTGGGATATATGCTCGAAGAGCATCGGCTCGTGCCGTGATGACTTGTGGCTCTGCCGAGCAGAAACAAAGCTTGTGGAAAAATCTTAATGAAAGTGATGCTCAGATTCCAATCGAATTGCTTGAAGAGTTGGTTGAGGAAGTAGACCCAGAAAAAGACAATATAGAGCATTTGGTGAATTTGTTGGGAAAATTACCGCCTTATGAACAATTCAAGGTTAGCATTTTAGATGAGTCGTTACATCAGTTTGTAGAGCGTTTACCTGTTGTCGATAACCAGCAGGCTATTTCCCAACTTATTGATGGCTTCCATAATTATCTTAAAAGGTCACCCTATATCGAGCGAAGTGAATGCCGTGTTTCGGAGGAATATGCATGGCTTTTAGGTCCAGCTATCAATGCAGTGGGGCGATTGATCGAAGCTTGTAGCTCGGTGGCAGTTGGGAATACAGCCCTATCTATTTTATTAATGGTTCCAGCCGTACGATATTGGAGCGAAATCGAGCTTAGGGAAAGTAGAGGCAAGTTACAGGTCCTTGTCCCCAGTTGGCCGGAACTCAATGATGCTCTCTACTGGGCCAGTATTGAACAGGCACGAGCTGCCAAAATGAAGCAATCTAGAGAATCATTAACTGATGATAGGTCAATTTCCTGGCTTGGCCATTTTTGGAGTTTCGATACAGATAGTCTTCCAAGATTACTCGACTATATGCGTTCTCAAAAGCTTCAGGATGACAGATTGATTGCACTTAGCACGGCGATACGAGTCAATATACGAGCTGACAGGCCAATACATATTCTGAACATGCTGCAAGATGCTGTGTCGAATGAATTGGTTTTACAAGAACAGTTGGACAAACAGCTCAATCCACCAGTGTCCAAGACAATGCAACAACACGACAAAGAACATGCTGAATTTTTACGTAAGAAAGATGAAAAAATAGAGCAAAATAAACAAGCTAGAGAAGCGTGGATAGAAGAGTTAAAAGGCAATCCTGAACGAGTACACAATCCGCCGAATTTGATGTCTGATGAGTGGACAGAAGATCAGAGAGCGCTGCTTTTTAAATTGCTGGGAAATGGTTTAACGACGAACCGCTCAGACGGTGCGAATTGGCAGGCACTTATCCCAGAGTTCGGCAAAGCTGTTGCCCAGGCATATCGTGACGCCGCCGCTAAATATTGGCGATGTTACTCACCGTCATTGAGATCAGAGGGAGACCTGTACAATGGAATTCCTCACCAGTTGTACTTTGCTATGGCTGGTCTAGAGATTGAAGCAACTGAGAACCCTGAATTTCCGTCTTGCCTGGATGAAACGCAGGTCTGTCATGCCTTACGTTATATCTCCTGGGAAATTAATGGATTTCCTAGCTGGTTTGAGCATATGTCTCAGACTTTTCCAGCCTTGGTCAAAGAGGCAGTGATTAAGGAATTACACTGGGAGCTTGAGAATACAGGTTCTGATGAGGAGATGAATTACATTCTGCACGATCTAGCCTTCTGTGCACCTTGGCTCCATGCGTCCATAGCTCCTTTTATACTAGAATGGATGGAGGCCAATCCAATACCCAATAATATCAAACGACGTTATTGCCTCCACATATTAGTTAATGGTAGAACCGACCCGGCTAGACTGGCGGCTCTGGCTAGCTATCAGATAGAGCAAACCAATGACTCGGACAGCATTCAATGGTGGTACGCACTTCGCGTCGATTGTGATCCTGCAAGAGGAATTCCTGAAATTGAGCAGTTACTTTTAAGTCTGGATGAAGATGAGGCAAGTAGCGTTGCACAGAGCTTCCTCGTAGCACTTATGGGGGGCCGTCATATGAGAGACCGTAGACCTTCTATTGGCCGCTTCTGCACAGCACAGCACCTGAAATCGCTATATGTCCTGATGCACCGTTATATCCGGGCAAACGAGGACACCGACCATACAGATGGAAAAGTATATTACCAAAAACTACGTGATGACGCACAAGATGCACGTGACAAGCTGTTTAACCTTCTATCGGAAATTCCTGGCAAAGAAAGTTATTTACTAATCAAAGAACTCATACAGGAACACCCCGAGCCTGATTATCGACTCTGGATTGCCAAAAAGGCCTATAAGCGAGCCGAACAGGATGGTGACCTGGAACCATGGACAACAGAGCAAGTCAGTACGTTTAATACGAAACAGATAATGACGCCTGTAACACATCGCCAACTCTTCGACCATACAGTAAACCGTCTACTTGATTTAAAGAACTGGTTAGAATACGGAAATGAAAGTCCTTGGAGAACTTGGCAACGTGCCAAAGGTGAAACGGAGATGCGTAATTTGATAGCTGGTTGGCTCAAGCTGAAGAGTCGCTCCCAGTATACACTCGCACAAGAACCTGAGTTAGCAAACAGCCAGCGCATGGATATTTGGTTACAGAATACAAACGTACATTCACCTGTTCCTATTGAATTGAAACTACTTGACAAGGGGTGGTCTGGCCCTGAGCTATGCAAGCGACTGCGCAACCAATTGGTGGGAGATTATCTTCGAGAGGAAAGTGCAGGGTGTGGCGTGATGCTATTAGTCTCTCAAAAACTAGATCAAAAAAGACGCTGGATGATTAACGGTCATAAGGTTGGATTAAAAGGACTTGCTAGTGCTATTAAACTTTATTGGCAAGAAATCTCTAGCAAGTTTCCAGGTGTTTATGTAATAGATGTGATTGTTATAGATTTGGCAACTAGAGCACAAGTCAGCATTTCATGAACGAAAAACATATTTGGTTTCGGATGAATATCCTTAACAGTAGGTATTTCTAATGCATTTAAATTTGCATGGATAGACCAATCATATACATGTCCGAAAGAATTGCCCGTTTATATTAGGTGTAGGATAAATTTACTTTCCCCTTCTTTATTTTACCGAAGAGGTCCTTCTATACACAGTTGTTGAATTGCTGCTTTCTTATAAGTTTTCTAAAAATATAAAATCCGTCCAGCTGGCGCTTTGGGACGACAACGGAATTACTCCCCAGTCACTTAAACGGTCATACTATATATGAGATTTGAAAGCCAAGTTTGAGTCATTCCGAACAATAAATAAGCCATCAATATAAGGATTTATTAATCTTAAATCCGACTCCAGTTTGTTTGATACTGACCAAGACAGAGTTCCTATTTATTCGGGTTAAAATACCTCACTTAATGCGGTCAAATAAACTCTTACCTCCGTTCCTATGCCTTGAATAGAAATAATTTCTAATTCGCCTTGTTGTTCTTCAATCAGGGATTTGCATAGGGACAAACCCAGTCCTGTTCCAACTCCAACTTTTTTGGTGGTAAAAAAAGGGGTTAGGGCTTTTTGTTGGATGTCATCAGACATACCGATTCCATTGTCAGTGACGGATAGAACAACCAACTCTTGGTCCATTTCTGTTCTTACCATAATCACCGATTCTCGTTCGGAAACAGCCTGACAAGCTGCTGATGCATTTAGCATAAGGTTTAGAAAAACTTGTACCACATGCTCTTGAATACCACATACGGCAGATATATTTTTATTTAAAGCATAGTCGGTGTTGATGTATTTTAATTTTCTTTCATAGCGTAGTAATCCACGGCTTCTTTCAATAATGCTATTGAGATTAAAAAATTCGCTTTCACTGACTTGTGGAGAGGCAAAATTTGCAACTTCTTTGGTAATTCCTTCTAATCTATCGGTATGAGATTTTACAATTTCCAGAAAATAACGGTTTTGATTTCTAAGGGCATCACAATCGGATTGGGTTTGTTCGGGTTTATTCAGCTCTTCGAGTTGTTCCATGGTTCCAGAAATGGCACTAATCGGGTTTCCTATTTCATGTAAAACTCCAGCGACCATTTGCCCTAGGGAGGCTATTTTTTCATGATGAAAGTATTTTTGTTTGGTTTTTTCAATTTCTTTTTCAGCTTGTTTTCGTTTGGTAATATCTCTTACCGAGGCAATAATACGAGAATGTTTATCCAGTTCTAAATAGCTAAGAGATACTTCAACCGGGAATGTTTCATTATTATTGTCTTTGGCCAACCATTCGAACACGACTGGTTTATTTTGTTTGGCATTTTCAAATTGTTGAAAAATAAAATCATCACTATAATCTTGCAAGGGGCTACTTAATTCCTCAATGGTTTTGCTTAAGGCGGAATCATGATCCAATTGATATAGCTCTAACATGCGAGAATTAACATCGATAATTTTGGCATCGCTGGCGTCCTGTATAAACAAGGCATCGCTGGTGGCATTAAAAATACTGCGATAACGTTTTTCTTTATTTTCTAATTGCCGTTCACGCGTGGCAACGGCTTGGGCCATAGAACTCATACTATGTGATAATTGTTCTATTTCAAAAAAAACACTTTCTGGTAGTTTTTGTTGATAATTACCTAAAGCGATCTGATTGGCATATTGAGCCATTGATTCCACTGGTGTCGCTATTTTCCGAGAAAGATAAACAGCCAACCAAAAACTGCCAAAGAGGGCTAAAATAATTGAAACAATAAAATAATTGGTAGTGGTTCTAAGTTGTTTTGTTGCTGATAATTCGTCTTCATAGACCATAACGATCCATTCTGGATTTTTAATCGGAATGGCTGTGCCGAAATAGTTTTTCCCGTCCCATTCAAATTTCATACTTTGAGTCATACTGAATAAACTTTTCTGAAATATTTCCAGGTGGGAAAGATTAATTTGTCGGGCACTATGTTTTTGTACGGGATGGGCAATAATTTGTCCTAAAGGATCTAATATTATGGAAGTTTTGTGTTTGGCTGATTGTAGCTTAGATAAAAATAATGAAAGTTCTGATAGATCAATATCGCCAACCAAAATATAACCATTTTTTAAAGGTATTGCCAGTGCAGCTGATGTTTTTCCACTGGTGGCAGATAAAAATGTGTTAGACCATGTGGCTTGTTGCGAGGATATGGCCTTTTTAATAAAAGGCTTATGACCCATTTGCAGCCCGATAAAGTCTTGACGAAAATCTTGTCTGTCTTCTGGTAGACCAATGGCAATTATTTTTTTAGTTTCATCTAGCAAATAAATGGATTCGAATAGGTTGGTCGAGCGGATTGCATAACCCAAAACCGTTTCTACAAATTGAGCGGCATAAATACTATGGCTATTGAGATCTTCGATAACAACCGACATTAGAATTAGAGGCTGTTGTAAAAATAACTGTGTTTGAGTAACCACCGCCTGGGCTATGGTGATATTTTGATCAGAAATGTCTTTTAATTGTCGATTAAACAGATTAGGCAGGGTCATCATGGCGCTGATGAGCAGAGGTATAATGGCAACCAATAAGAAAGTTCTGATTAAGTAGCGCTTAAACTGTATCCCTGTTTTCATTGATTAACTACTCATTGTTCCGTCATAGTTTCAAATTTACCATTTTTTATAATCGAAAAATATGTGGGCCGTTTTGCATCCCCATATTTATCGAAGCTAAGCTTTCCTTGTACGCCAGGAAACGCTTTAAGTCTCAATAAGGCACTTTTTAGTGGTTCGTCTGGATTACGTTTTGCTATTGCACTTAAAACCACTTGCATTGCGTCATAACCGGCAACAGAAGCAAAACCGGGTTCTCGAGAAAAACGTTTTTGATAGGATTGACTAAATCGAATATATTCAGGTTTTTGACTCGTGCGGTCAAAAAATTGTGCCACAAAAACACCGTTTACGGCATTTCCTCCCATATCCGTCAGACGTTCCGTAGCAGCCCATTCTGATATGGAAATATGAATATCAGGATTTACCCGTCTAATTTGTTGAATTAGCATTGAAGCATCTAGTGCATTACTAATAACTTGAATAGTATCTGGCCTAGTATCGAGTAGTTTTTTTGCTTCAAGCTTAAAATGAACTCCTTTGCCAGAACGAAAAGAGTGATAGATGAGCACCTTGCCACCCAATTGCTCAAAATTGGTTTTAAAACTATTCCCCCAACTGCGTGAATAGGCTTCATTATTGATATCAATAATAATAGCTGCGCGCCGTTTCCCAAGTATCTTATATTGGTACTCGGCATTTTTTTTGGCATAACTATCGGCAGGTCCGATAACGCGGAAAAAAAGATCATCTCTACCACTTAGTTGGCTGGTGGTAGCGGTAGGGCTTAACATTAAAATTTTAGATTTATTGGTCCTTGGAACCAGTTCCATCGCCATACTACTAGTCATTGGTCCAACAATTGCCGCAACCTGTTTTTGCTTGAGTATATCAAAGGCTTGTTGAGCAGATTCGGGGGATTGGCCGTCATCTTCCACCAGTATTTCGATTCGCTTACCTCGGATACCTCCTTTTTGATTCCATTCTTCAACGGCGAGCTGGGCGCCATTGCGGCCCGCTATGCCTAAATCAGCAACTCGACCTGAGATTCCCCCGATAAAGCCAATTTTTATGGTCTGGTTTTGTCCACAAGCAGCTAATAGGATGACCAATAAGAACGATATTAAAATGATTTTTAGTGAGGATGAGCATAAAAATATTGAAGGTAATACGTTGCCAATCATTTTCATTTACCTAGATAAAACAAATAAATAATTATTTTCTAAGTATATCAAGTTATTTATCTTGATAAGACCCCGGAAATTTAAATAAATGATGTTAGGGGAGTATATACTCAAGCCGTCTGGAAATACATGATATAAAGTTCAGACGGCTATTCAAGGCATTTAGATGGAGTGATACTAGAGCATCTATCCAGATGGATCTATACCGAATCAACTTGAAAGTGTTGGGTTGAATACCTGAAAATTATCATTAATTCTGGAGTCTAATGAGTTGCCAATATCCGGTAAAATAATGTCAAAAAACTCATTAATTTTCTGTCGAAACTCT
>Ga0209692_10004140_pt1 | contig 13365 bp, 6 predicted proteins | sample tdDd472_FD_187129 | JGI IMG/M metagenome (GOLD analysis project Ga0209692, IMG submission 187129) | Marine sediment microbial communities from the Atlantic coast under amendment with organic carbon and nitrate - tdDd47.2 (SPAdes)... | ecosystem: Environmental > Aquatic > Marine > Coastal >...
TCTAGAAAGGAAATGCTTACTGAACCTTACAGGTTTGTTTATAGTGGTTACAAACAAGTATTCTTTGGAACAAGTGTCAGCGTTCCTATTATTGATGAAAATAAATTTCTTGGTGCTATAGGATTAGACATTGATCTTAAAAGTTTGCAAAAAGAGCTCAATAAAATCAGACCTTATGAAACGGGATATCTTTCATTAATATCAAATAATGGAACAATAATAACTCATATTGATTCATCCTTGGTTAATAAGAATATTTCTAATTTATTAAAGCCGGATGATGTATTAAGTTATAATTCAATTGTAAATGGCCAAGAATTTACTTTTGAAACGATGTCAGAGTTTATAGGTGAAAAAGTTTTTAGGTTGCTTTACCCAATTCATATTGGCGATGGGAACAAGCCTTGGAGTATGATGATTGAAATTCCTTTGAAAAAAGCAACAGCTCGTTCGAGGGAATTGTTAATTGTGGCAATTATTATGTTATTCTTAGGGTTATCATTACTGACTTATTTAATTATAAATATAGCAGAAAGGAAAAAGTACGAAAAAGATCTTTTAATCGCTAAAAATAGAGCAGAAGAGAGTGATAGGTTGAAGACTGCTTTTTTAAATAATATATCGCATGAAATTAGAACTCCATTGAATGGAATTCTTGGTTTTACTGAATTGCTTGTTGAAAGTGATGATAATGATGATGAAAAGAATTCTTATAAGGATATAATCCAAAGGTCAAGTGATCAGTTACTTTCTTCGATTTCGAATGTGATGGAATTGTCAAAAATTCAAGCACGTCAATTAGAAGTTAAGATCCATGATTTTGAGATTGAACAAGCTTTAAATGATATAGTGAGTACTTACAGCCCTGTTTCTAAAGATGGAAATTTAAAGTTTATTACAAGTTTTCCTAAAAATGGAAAGAAATACACTATTCTGACTGACGAAGATAAATTTACACAAATATTGTCATACCTTTTAAATAATGCTTTTAAATTTACGAATGAAGGTTATGTTGAATTAGGATATCAGGTTCAGCAAAATGATTATTTGCTTTATGTAAAAGATACTGGTATTGGTGTTAATCCAGATAATGCAGAAAGCATTTTTAATTATTTTACTCAGGAGAATATTTCATCTACCCGAAATTATGGTGGGCTTGGAGTAGGCTTGTCTATTTCAAAATCTTTTGTTGACATGCTTGGAGGATCAATCTGGCTTGAGTCAGAAGTTGGTAAGGGCTCTGCTTTTTATTTTAATTTGCCAAAACAGTATGCAAAAGTTTAGATTAAGCAGTAAGGTTTAGTAAAAGTGCTTGGCAACTATTTTTTTGAGACAATAACCTTCCTTATAGAACGACGTTAAAAATAAATTATATAGGGGATTCTATTTTTTCTTGAGGAATTTGTTTGTTATAAAACTTTTTATTGAGATCATTCAAATATTTAATAGTCATTGTTTTTCGCATGGATTCACTCTCAAATTTTTTCAATAATTCAGCATCGTGTATTAAGACTTTTTTCTTAAGGGATTTAACTGTAAGTTCAAAAGACTCGCCAGAAGTTATATCAAAGACACGATCAACCGAACTTGTGTAAGTTTTATAAGTTACACCTCCATTATTAGCATGAAAATTGTTATTACCATAGTTATTAACTACCCTAGAGTAGTTAAGTAAACAGAACCTCCCACGTTTTTCTAATTTATAGTAAATTAAGTAATATCCACTAATGTTTCTACCGTTAATAAAAACATTTTTTCCATCTGAATATCCCCAAATAGGATTCTGAGTTTCAATTAAAGTTCCATCATGATCAAAAAAGTTTATTGTATTTTTAACTACACCATTCATTTTTCTCAATGGAGATTTTTTATCAACATAAACGAAGTCAACTTTTGTTAATGAGGGTGAATTATTCAGAAACTCTTCCATATTTAAATAAGCTCCATAGTTAATGGAGTCTGCAGTTAATATAGGATAAGCATTGACATTGAAATCCGATTCTTTTTGTGAATAAATAGAAATAGAAAAACAAAAAATGAATGCAAGTATAAAATATTGTTTCATAAATTTAGATTATAACTTTCCCAAAAAATCTCCAACAGCTTCCCAGTACCCTTCATTGTCATCTTGAACTTCCCATAACGCACGGCTACCATGAATGCCTTCAACTGTTGGCAAATAACTATTTCTTAATTCTACAGGTATATTATTGTAAATGCCTTTCCACATAGATTCTTCATCTTTAGCAGAAGTTATAAAAACTGGAATCTTAATCTCTGATGCAAATTCTTCAATTTTCTTATTGTCGAAAAGGAAATATTCGCCAGGAGAGAATGCCAATGCAGCATCAATTTTTTCAGGATATTTTGAAGCCAAAATAATAGAAAGAGTAGATGAATATGAACTACCAAGTATTATTAATTTTTTAGGGTTGTATTTTTTGCTTACATAGTTAATTGCTGCTTCTAAATCGGGCATGGCATCTGAATATTCTGTATTTAGAGATTTTCCAACAGCTTCGGCATGTGTTTTATTCACTATATTATTTACAGCTCTTCCAGAACGCTGATCTATGGCAAGGCAGTTGAAACCTAGTTTATTGAATTTTGGTGCTGTTTCAATATATTCTCCTCTGCTGTATCCTGCTTGATGAAAGAGAATAATAAATGGAGCATTATCATCAGAAATTAAATATAAATCACCTGTAATGGTAAGTTCATCTATAGATTTAAAACTTATTTCTTTTTTGTTTGATTGGGCATTAACAGAATTTGATAAAATAAATGTTAAGCATATTAGTGCAATAAAAATCCTTTTCATACTATTTGAATTAGTTCAGGTAAATATAGGAATATTGATAAACTTTATAAATGTAAAAATGAATATTTTCTTTAAGATATGGAAGGAACTTTTGAAAAATGTAGTAAGGTTAAAATAAAAAAGCACAACCTAAAAGGTTGTGCTTTTTTTATTAAGAAATTGAATTTTATTGAATCATTAATTTTTGAGTCTTAATTATACCATTATCTATAATAGTAACAAAATAAGTTCCAGATGAAATTGCATTCAGATTTATTTCGTGTTTGAATGAATTAGATTTTTGATTGTATATAACAGAACCTGTAACATCAAATATTTTTATTTCATAATCCAATGAATTACACTCAACAACAAAACTTCCATTAGATGGATTTGGATATATTGATTGCTTAAGTGCATTAAGATCATTAACTCCAGTGGTCTCATCAACATCGTTAATATTAATTGTAAAGGCTTTTTCAAAGCTTAATCCACCAGTATCCTTTGTTTGAATATAGATTTTATATTCATTTTTGGTTTCATAATCAACCTCAATCGCTGTTTTAAGACTATTGCCTTCAATTGTAAATGAAGCATTGTCAGCATCATTATTTCCATCGCCTGAAACAAAATTATATGTGAACGTATCTCCGTTATCAATATCAGTTGTTGATAATTGACCAATTATTGATCCTACATTTGAATTCTCATCAATAGAATTCTCAGATAGTTCAATATTTGTTGGAGCTTCATTATTGTTACTAACATTTATAACAAAAGCTTTAGCATAAGTTAAACCGTCAGTATCTTTTGTCTTAACATAAATATAATACTCATCTTTTGTTTCATAATCTAAATCAACTGCTGTTTTTAAATTATTATCTTCAATAGTAAAAGAAGAATTGCCTGCATCATTAGTTCCATCACCTGTTATAAATGAGTAAGTAAATGAATCTCCTGCATCTAAATCACTGGTTGATAATTCACCAATAATAGAACCAATTATAGAATTCTCATCAATTGAGTTATTTGTAATATCAATATTAGTAGGAGCGTTGTTAATTCCTATAGTCATAGTATCACTATATAAAATTAAGTCTACGAATTCAGTGCTTTTAACCTGAATAGCATATTCACCTGCATTGCTACTAGTAAAATATGGAATTAAGTAATTAGGATCACTTGACCAACTTCTAATTAATGCTCCATCTTTATAAATTGCATACTGGTTATTTGTTCCGCTTAATTCTTCGGTTGTTAAATTATCACAGCTTAAAGTTACATTCTTGCCTTCAGAAAAATACATGTAATTATTAGCCATTACTAAATTTTCTTGTGGAGTATAATCTGCTACAGATAAAGAGCTAAAATCTAATTTGGTATCATCAAAGTCTTTAAAAGTAAACGAGTTATTGTCTAAGTACAAATAGAATAGATTTGTTAAAGAGCTTAAATCAGTTAAACCTGATAGTTTGTTATCATTTATTTCCATAAATACCAGCTTAGTTAAATTTGAAAAGTTTTCAGAAACATTACCGGTAAGTTCGTTAGATTGTAAATAAAGATTTTCTAAATTAGATAAATATCCTATTTCAGCTGGAATATCACCTTGTAACTTATTGTTATTCAGTGATAATGTTGACAAATTAGTTAGTCCACCAATTTCAACCGGTATTTCTCCAGTCAGGTTATTAAAATTAAGATTTAAATATTCTAAGTTAGATAAATTTCCAATGCTAGCCGGGATCTCTCCACCTAAGCTATTGTTAAATATACTTAAGTAAGTCAGGGTGTTAAGGTTTCCAATTTCTTCAGGAATAGTCCCGGTAAGTCCTTCTCCCGTTTCTAATATTTCTATTTTTTCCAGGGATGATAAAACGTCAATACTTGAAGGAATTGATCCTGTTAAACCATTATATAAAAGCTCTATCTTCGTAACATGTCCGGCTTCAACAGTAACTCCATACCAATTGCAAACATCTTCTGCAGTAAGCCAGTTTGTATTGTTTTTCCAGTAATCTCCATTTGTACTATTATAGAATTCAACTAAAGCATTATATTCTTCTTCGGTAACACCATTTGTACTTGTGTTATTAATAAATGCTGCTGTTGTTGAAAGGGTTAATGACGGATAATTTGAATTTTCAATAATACAATGGAATATACCACTTTCTGCATTAGCTATTGTCAGTGTATTATTCGTTTCTCCAATAATAATTTCATCATCTTTATACCACTGATAGGTATTTCCCGTTCCATCTGTCGTAAATGATAATATTATATCATCTCCTGATGGTGTTTGTGATGGTGGCGGTAATTGAGCTTGTGGAGCATAATTATAACTTGGATTTGAAAAATCAATATTGAAATTTTCAACGTCACCAAATGTAAATTCATTATTACTAACAAATAATGTAGCTAAGCTTGTTAAAGCAGATAAATCTGCCCCACTTGTAAAATTATTGTTACTTAAATAGACTGATTGAAGGTTTACCAAATTACTAAGTTCAGTAGGAATTAGTCCTTCAAGATTGTTGTATCGAATACTTAAAGTTTCTAAGTTGGTAAGGTTCCCTATTTGGGCAGGTAATGTGCCAGATAATAAATTATTTCTTGCAGATAGATTTGTTAGTAAACTTAAATTTCCAATTTCCACTGGAATTGAACCTGAAAGTTGGTTGCTGCTTAAAGTCAAGGTTTTTAAAATACTACAATTACCTATTTCAGCAGGAATTGATCCTGTTAATTGATTACTATATAAGTTTAAATATTCCAAATTCGATAAATTCCCTATTTCAGCAGGAATTGAACCTGTCAATTTATTTTCATGTAAATACAAGTAACTTAAATTAGACATGCTTCCTAGTTCAGTAGGAATTGTTCCTGTTACTGAATTCGAAAACAGACTCAAATAGGTTAGATTATTTAAACTTCCTAGTTCGGCTGGAATTGATCCTGTTAATTGATTACTGGAAAATCCTAACATTTGTAAGTTGCTTAGGTTTCCTAATTCTACTGGAATTTCTCCACTAAGCTGATTGTCATTTAGCCAAATGTGTTCTAAATTGGTTAAATCTCCTAAAGTTGAAGGGAGTGATCCTGCCAATTGATTATAACCTATATCCATGACAGTAAGGTTAGTTAAATTACCTAATTCAGCAGGGATATTTCCGGATAATTTATTTACCCACAGATTTAATTCAGTCAAATTAGATAAATTTCCTATTTCAGAAGGTATTTCACCAGTAATTTCATTATGGTCAATGTTTAAGGATAATAATGAATTAAGAGATCCAATTTCTCCAGGAATATTTCCAGTTAAATTGTTGCCTGCAAGATTAATTACGGTTACATGTCCATCAAGGATTGTTAGTCCGAACCAATTTTGAACATTTTCATCGCTATTCCAGTTTGTATTGTCAGTCCAGTTGTCGCCATCAGTTGAATTGTAGAAAGCAACCAAAGCATTATATTCATCTTCATCAATTCCATGGCTTGCAGTCATATTAAATTCTGCATATTCAGTTTCTAAAATTAATTCTGGGTAATTAGCATTTGATACAGTACAGTAATAAAAGCTTTCAGCAGTATTATCAATAGTAATTGTATTGGTAGTTTCGCCGGTTAGTTCTTCTCCATTTTTATACCATTGGTATATATTGCCAGTACCATCAGTAGTAAATGATAAAGTAGTGGTGTTATTGCCATTGTCTGTTTTTGTTGGCTCTGCTAATTTAGCTTGAGGTGAATAAGTTACTTCTGCAAGTGTAGAAAAATCTAAGCCGGAAGTTTCTAAGTCGGCAAAAGTAAAGTCATTTTCTTGTGTATATAAATACTGAATATTTGTAGATGTTAGAAGAGATAACTCGTTGAATGAATTTCCATTAAAGTAACCAAAGGTCAGATTGCTTAGATTGTTTATTTCTACTGGTATAGCTCCTGTTAGCTGGTTGTTTTGCAAATCTAATCTTTCCAAAAGAGATAAACTACCTAGAGTTGAAGGGACTGAACCACTAAGTTGATTGTTTCCAAGGTAAAGCCTTGTTAAATTGCTAAGAGACCCCAATTCAGAAGGAACTGTTCCTATTAGCTGGTTATTATGAAGATATAAAGTTTCAAGGTTTGATAAATTGCCAAGCTCAGATGGTATTGATCCAGACAGCTCATTTGAATGCAACCATAAGGTAGTTAAATTGTTAAGAGAACCTAATTCTGTAGGAATTGTTCCTGTTAATTGATTAGTGAATAAATATAAACTTACCATGTTCGATAGATTTCCTAATTCAGTAGGAATTTCACCTGTTAATAGATTATCGTATAATAGTAATAAGTCAAGGTTTAATAAATTTCCTAATTCTGTAGGAATTGTTCCCGATAAATAATTCATTGCTAATCCCAATTTTTCAAGGTTTACCAAATTTCCTAATTCAACAGGGATATTCCCACTAAGTTGATTTGCATCAAGCCATAAGTTGGTTAAATTTGTTAGATTTCCTAATTCAGCAGGGATTGTTCCGGAAAGTTGATTTTCATCGAAATCCAGGTATGATAGATGTGTAAGATTACCTAATTCAGGAGGAATAGAACCAGTAAGTTGATTTACCCATAGACTTAATTCAGCAATATTAGTTAAATTACCTAATTCCGACGGTATTTCTCCTGTGATTTGGTTTTGATCAAGATATAATGCTTCAATATAATTAAGCGCTCCTAGTTCTGAAGGAATACTGCCTGTTAAATTATTGCCAGGAAGGTGAATTTCAGTTACATGTGCTTCTGTAATTGTTACGCCAAACCATTCATTTATACTTTCTTCACTTAACCAATTGGTATTGTCAGTCCAACTGTCACCATTTGTTGAGTTATATAATGCTACCAAAGCATTGTACTCTTCTTCATCAATTCCATGGCTTACGGTCATATTAAATAAAGCATATTCAGTTTCTAAAACCAAATCGGGGTAATTAGCATTTGATATAACACAGTAATAATAGCTTTCAGCAGTATTATCAACAGTTAATGTATTTGTAGTTTCTCCGTCAAAAATTGCTCCGTTTTTATACCATTGGTAGGTGTTTCCAGTAGCATCATCAGCCACAGTTAAAGTTGTAGTATTATTACCATTGTCAGTTTTAGTTGGTGCATCTGCTTTTAATTGAGGTGAATAAGTAACATCTGCCAGGGCAGAGAAATTAAGACCGGTACTTTCTAAGTCTCCAAAAGTAAACTTATTTTCATGTGTGTAAAGATATTGAATGCTTGTTGAAGTTAAAAGAGGTAACTCGCTGAATGAATTGCCATTGATATAACAAAAGGACAAGTTACTCAGGTTGTTTATTTCTGTTGGAATTGCACCCGTTAGTTGGTTATTTTGTAAATCTAATCTTTCTAAAAGAGGAAAATTGTTTAGAATTGAAGGAATTGAACCATTAAGTTGATTGTTTCCAAGGTAAAGCCTTGTTAAACTGCTTAGAGAACTCAATTCAGTTGGAATTGTTCCTGTTAATTGGTTATTATTAAGATATAAAGTTTCAAGGTTTGATAAATTGCTAAGTACAACCGGTATTGATCCGGATAGCTCATTTGAATATAGCCACAAATTTATTAAACTGTTAAGAGAACCTAATTCTGTTGGAATTGTTCCCGTTAATTGATTAGAGAATAAATATAATCTTTCCAGATTAGATAAATCCCCTAACTCTGTAGGTATTACACCTGTTAATTGGTTGTTATATAAAGCTAAAAATGTGAGGTTAGATAAATTTCCTAATTCAACAGGAATAGTTCCTGTTAATTGATTTATTCCTAATCCCAATTTTTCAAGGTTTACCAAATTACCTAATTCAATAGGGATATTACCAGTAAGTTGATTTACATCAAGCCATAAGTTGGTTATATTGGCTAGATTTCCTAATTCAACAGGGATAGAACCGGAAAGTTGGTTTTCATCTAAATCAAGGTAAGTTAAATTTGTAAGATTCCCCAATGCCGGAGGTATGGATCCAGAAAGCTGGTTTACCCAAAAACTTAATTCAGTTAAATTGGTTAAATTTCCTAATTCAGACGGTATCTCACCTGTAAGTTGATTCTGGTCAAGATATAAAGATGATAAGGATGTAAGTTGTCCTAATTCGGCAGGGATAGTACCTGTTAAATTATTGCCGTTAAGATTAATAGTTGTAACTACTCCACTATTTACATCAATGCCATACCATGAGTTAACAGGGGCGGTAAGCCAATTCGTTTTGTTTGCCCAACTGGTTCCATTGGTTGAATTGTATAGGCTTACTAATATAAGAGAATCAGCTTCGCTAACAAAAGTACCATCTCCTTTGGTTTCTTTATTTTTAGGGAAGGATTTCTTTTCTATGCTGAAATCAAATTTTGGTTCAATCTCAGTTTTATTTTTGAAATCTTGGTTATCTAACTCATTAACTTTAGGCTTTTGAACTAAAACCTTCTTCGTTGGTTTGTATTTTTTTTGTATAAAAAGATCTTTTTCTTTCAGGAAAACATCTTCTAGAGTGAGTTGACTGTCAAGAGTTACTTTGTTACTTTTTTGACAATACACATTTGTAAATAATAAGCATACGCTTAAAATTAAGAGTAATTGTTTTTTCATAAAAAGTTAGTTAATTAAGGTTAATATACGTTGATGAAATATTTTTCTCACATTATACAGTAATAGTAGATATTAACGAATATACACACAAAGAAGTTACAGATAAAACGTATAAATTTTTTTATAAAAAAAGATTGTATTATATTTTAAGAAAGAATGTTGTTTTACTTCGATGGGCCATTTTCAATCGAGGATTTTATTGCAGCATTTGCAAAATTACTTGTGCGAGTTGCTCCGGAAATAGCATCTATTTCTAATCTTTTACTTTGTCGAATTCTATTTTCAATATCTTCTTTATATTGACTTCCGGGAGAACGAAATAATTTATTTAATGTAAATTTTTCAACCTTCCCATCTTCAATTACAAATTCAACTTTTGACAGAGTAAAAAATTTAAATGCCTTATATTTTCCTTTATATTTTCCATCTTGCAAATCTTGTGTAATAGGACTGAAATCTGCTAGAAATACTTTTGAATCTTTATTTGCTTTCTTAATTAGACTTGTAAATACTAATGGTGTTAATATAAACGAAGCAAAAAAAACGAGTATATAAGGAATTATATTTTTAAATTTCATATGGAATATTATTTATACAGGATCAACATCTATTGAAATATGTATCGACTTAAAATTATCAAGTGTAAGAATATTTATAATTTGCTCATCTAAAAGTTGTTTTGCTTTTTGAAATGATCTCTCACGTTCAACTTTAAGAATGATTTTTTGAATATAGTTATTTTGAACTCTTGAAATAATTGGAGGCTCAGGACCAAGAATTCTTTTTCCAAAAACTTTACGAAGATTAACGCCTAATTGATGAGAAGCTTTGTCTGCAATATCTTTATTTTTATGTCTAACACTAATATTTATCAAACGATAAAACGGAGGATATTTAAAATTCTTTCGTTCAAATAATTGTGATTTATACATATCATCGTATTTATTATCTAAAACGAATTGTAAAATGGGGTGTGCAGGATTACTTGTTTGGATAATAACTTTTCCTTGTTTGTTTTTTCGACCGGCTCTTCCACTAACTTGAGCAATTAACTGATAACTTCTCTCGAAAGCTCTAAAGTCAGGATAATTCAACATATTGTCGGCATTTAGAATGCCTACTAAACTAACATTGTCGAAATCTAATCCTTTCGACACCATTTGAGTTCCAATTAAAATATCTATTTCTCCGGATTCAAAATCACCAATAATTGTTTGATAAGCGTTTTTCTTTCTGGTAGAGTCTAAGTCCATTCTAGCTACTTTAGCTTCTGGAAAAAATAGTTGAATTTCATCTTCAATTTTTTCTGTACCAAATCCCCTTGTTTGGATAGCGGTGTTTCCACAAGCTTTGCAGGTTTTTGGAGAACGAACAGTGTAACCACAATAATGACAAACCAATTCGTTATTATGTCGATGATATGTTAAGCTTACATCACAGTTTGTACACTGTGGTATCCATCCACACATATCACATTCTAAATATGGAGCAAAACCACGACGATTTTGGAACAAAATAATTTGTTCGCCCATCGATAATGAATCTTTAATATTATCAATTAATGCAGGAGTGAAATGTGACTTCATTTCTTTCCTTTTCTTAGCTCGTAAAATATCTGATAAGTGATTTTCAGGTAATTGTATATTCTGAAAGCGAGTTGTTAACCTAACTAATCCATATTTATCAGCTTTAGCATTAAAATAGCTTTCAATAGAAGGTGTAGCAGTCCCTAATAGCACTTTTGCATTATGCATTTGCGCTAATACAACTGAGCAATCGCGGGCATTGTATCTGGGTGCAGGGTCGTATTGTTTATACGTGTTTTCGTGTTCCTCATCAACTATGATTAAGCCTAAATCGGAAAAAGGTAAAAAGAGAGAAGATCGAACACCTAAAATAACATCATATTTTTTTTCTTTATCAGGATTTAAAATATTTTGATAAACTTCGACACGCTCAGAATCGCTAAATTTAGAGTGATAAATTCCTACACGATTTCCAAAAACAGATGTTAATCGATTAATAATTTGAGTTGTTAAGGCAATCTCTGGCAATAAATAAAGAACTTGCTTCCCTTCTTCGATTTGTTCTTTAATTAGATGTATATATATTTCGGTTTTACCGCTTGAAGTTACTCCCTGAAGCAAAACAACATCTTTTTCAACAAACTTATCAATGATTTCATTGTGAGCCTGTAGCTGTGCTTCTGATAATTCTTTAATTTCGTTAAGTTCTGCAACTGATCCATTCAATCTACTAACTGTTTTGTTATACTCGGTTAGAATATTTTTATCGATTAGTGATTTAATAATTGCTGAACTTGATTTCGAATCGTCTGTTAATTCCTTCTTTTTAACATCAAGTATTTCTTTCTTCATAAAACTACCTGAGAGTTTTATGTATGTCATTAAAACATGAAGTTGCTTAGGGGCTCTTTTTAATATATCGAAAGCTTCATTCAATTCCGACTCGGAGGAAATAGATTTATGCAATTGGATATATGACTCAGTTTTTGGCTTAAAATTTTCACGAAGTTTTTCTTCTAGAATTACTGCTTTTTTTTCGAGTAAAGATTTAATAATTGGAAGTGAATCTTTTCTATCTAGGGCATTTGAAATCTCATTAATATTTGCAATGTTTTTACTAGCTAGATAGTCTAGAATAAGTGTTTCTGTTGGTGTAAAATTCTTTTGCTCAATAGATTCTGGGTTGTAAATAACTTTCGTTTCACTCTCTAATTTTAATCCTGATGGCAGTGCAGCTTTAAAAACTTCACCAACTGAGCACATATAATAATCGGCAATCCATTTCCAAAGATCAAGTTGTTTTTCGTTTACAATAGGTTGATTATCTAAAACAGAGACAATATCTTTTGTTTTATATTCTTTTGGAGCTTTTTGGTGAATGGAATATACAATTGCCGTATATATTTTTCGAGAACCAAACTGTACAATTACTCTTTTGCCAATATCAACAGAATTGAATAAGGCATCAGGTATGCTATAAGTAAATAATTGCTTTAGCGGTAGTGGAAGAATTACATCGACAAAATATTGTTGATTGGTCATTTAGATCTATGATTTACTAAAAAAACAAATCTAGTTTAAATTGAAAGGATTTCAATATTTTTAGCAATTTTTTCCATCAACCAACGAGGAGTAGAAGTAGCGCCGCAAACGCCAATAGAATCTATATTTTTAAACCATTCAGATTTAAGTTCGTCTGTATCCGAAACAAAATAAGTATTTGGGTTTTCTTCTTTGCAAACTTTATAAAGCATTCTTCCATTAGAACTTTTTTGTCCACTTACGAAAACAATTACATCATGTTTTTTAACAAATTCGTGAAGTTTTGGTTGGCGATGCGAGACTTGTCGACAGATTGTATCGTTGGCAATAAATTCTATTTTTTCAGTTTTTTGAGTTTCGATCATCCTTTTTTTAATTTCCTTTTGAATGTCGTAAAAGCCTTCAATGCTCTTTGTCGTTTGTGAAAATAAATGTACAGGTTTCGAGAAATCAATTTTATTAAGATTTTCAATTCCACTTATAACAATAGCTCTTCCATTAGTCTGTCCTACCAAACCGTTTACTTCTGCATGCCCTTCCTTGCCGTAAATAACAACTTGTCCACCTTTTTTTAAAATGGCATCAAAACCAAGTTTTATATTGTTCTGAAGTTTTAGTACTACAGGACAAGAAGCATCGATTAACTGAATATTATTTTTAATTGCAATTTCGTAAGTTTCAGGTGGTTCTCCATGAGCTCTTAATAATACTTTGCAATTTTTTAAAGATTTTAATTGTTCATGTTCGATAGTAATTAAACCTTTAGTTTTTAATCGCTCTACTTCTGCACTGTTGTGAACAATATCTCCAAGGCAATATAAGGTTTCATTTCTTTCTAGCTCCATTTCAGCTAGTTGAATGGCATTTACAACGCC
>Ga0209692_10004142_pt1 | contig 13362 bp, 13 predicted proteins | sample tdDd472_FD_187129 | JGI IMG/M metagenome (GOLD analysis project Ga0209692, IMG submission 187129) | Marine sediment microbial communities from the Atlantic coast under amendment with organic carbon and nitrate - tdDd47.2 (SPAdes)... | ecosystem: Environmental > Aquatic > Marine > Coastal >...
TCGATATGCCCGTCGGTGCCGAATTCCGCGGTATTGCCGGGCAGCCAGATCACCTTGCGGATGCCGAGCGTGCGGGCGAATTCCGCCTCAGCATGAGCCCGGGTCAGTCCGGGATTCCGGTTCGGGTTGAAGACGACCGTCTCCGTGGTCAGCAGGGTTCCGGCGCCGTCGACGGCCAGCGCCCCGCCTTCCATGGCGAGCGCCGAGGTCACCGCGGGGATGCCGATACGGTCCAGCAAGGCGCGGCCCAGGGCGGCATCCTGCCGGAATTCGGCATTGGCGCCGCCCCAGCCGTTGAAGCGCCAACACACGCCTGCGATGTTGCCGCCGTCCTGGCGGACGAAACTCGGCCCGGCATCGCGGAACCAGGCATCGTCGAGCGGCAGTTCCACCACGTCGATATCGGAACCAAGCAGGTTTCGCGCCCGCGCCGCGGATCTCGCATTGGCGATCACGCGGACCGGTTCGAATTGGGCGATCGCCTGCGCGACGGCGGCGTATTCGGCCTCAACCTTCGGCAGGATGCCGTCCCACATCGCATTGTCCGGCCAGGCCATCCAGCAGCAGGCGTGCCGATCCCACTCCGCGGGCATCAGACGCATAGGAACCCCTCCTAATAGGTTGCCCGGCCGCCGGAGAGGTCGAATACCGCGCCGGTCGAGAAGGTGCAGGCGTCGGACAGCATCCACAGCACCATCTCGGCCGCCTCGTCGACCGTGCCCAGGCGTTTCAGCGGGCTCTTGTCGATCATGATCTGGACATGCGCGGCGGACATCTGCGCCAGGATCGGCGATTCAATCGCCGCCGGCGCCAGGCTGTTCACCCGGATATCCGTGCCCGCCAGTTCCTTGCCCAGCGACTTGGTCAGCGCGATCACGCCCGCCTTCGCGGCGCTGTAGGCGGACGCATTCGGCGTCCCTTCCTTGCCCGCTAGGGACGCCATGTTGACGATGCGGCCCGATCCCGCGCGCATCATCAGCGGCACCAGATTGCGGCAGACCTCGTAAACCCCGACCAGGTTCACGTCGACGATCCTGCGCCACAGCGCCGGATCGAATTCGACCAGCGATTCCGCCGGCCCGGCGAAACCCGCATTGTTGACCAGCAGGTCCAGCCGGTCCAAGCCGTCGGCCGCCGCCTTCACTTGCGCGGGATCGCTGACATCCACTTTCGCGAAGGAAACGCCGTCGAAAGCGGGCGGCGCCAAATCCCAGACCTGAACCGACGCGCCGGCATCCCGGAGGCGTTCGGCGATCGCTTGGCCGATGCCGCTGGCGCCGCCGGTGACCACGGCGGCCTTGCCCGAATAGTCGTAAACCGGCGCGCTCATAGGGTTTCCACCGCATAGGCGTTGCTGGCTGCGATCGCCTTGCGGATGGCCAAGGCGGGCGCATAGGTGTCGGAGTGATAGAACTCCTTCAGCCGGTCCATGCTTTCGAATTCGACGATGACATGGCGGCTCGGCAGGTAGTCGCCCTCCAACTGTTCGCAGGGATTGCCGCGCACCAGGAACTTGCCGCCGAAGGCCGCGATCGCGCCCGGCGTCATGCTCTTGTAGACCTCGTATTTCTCGGGATCGCGGATTTCCCTGACATCGACAATCAATAGAGCGGCCATCGGACCCTCCCCTCGGTGCTTCGTTTCGGTACCTTCGCCGCAAAGACTAGTGGACAAAGCAGGCTTGCGAAACCGGCCAATCCGCCCCATTCACGAGCCGCCGTGAAAGAGTGCTCTTCCCGGCCGGACAGGACCCTGCGATTGACCGGCGGGGCTCAACCGCTACCATCCCAACCGCTTTCCCGGCCGCTTTCCATGAGGACGCCCGATATGAAGAAGAACGCGCCGCTCGACCCGGCAACCCTGGCCGCCCAGGGCCTAGGCTGGGAGGACGACGAAACCGGCGCGGTGATCCGCCCGGTCCACGTCTCGACCACCTTCGCGCGGGACGAGAATTACCACCTGCCGGCCGGCCGCACCTATATCCGCGACGCCTCGCCCGCGCTGGACCAGGCCGAAGCGATGATCACCGCGCTGGAGGGGGCCGAGGACACGATGGTCTTCTCCTCGGGCCTCGCGGCCTGCATGGCGCCCTTCCACGCGCTCCGCCCCGGCGACAGAGTCGTCGTGCAAAGCGGCATCTATTTCGGGGTCCCCACCTGGCTGGCGGAATTCGGCGACGCCCACGGGCTGAAGGCGGTCTTCGTGCCGTCCGGCGACGAACAGGCCCTGCTGGCCGCCATTGCCGAGGCGCCGACCGCGCTGACCTGGATCGAGAACCCGTCGAACCCGGACCTTCACGTCACCGACATCGCCGCCGTCGCCGAGGCGACGCACAAGGCAGGCGGCGTTCTCTGCGTCGATTCCACGACGGCGACGCCGGTGCATTGCCGGCCGATCGAGTTCGGGGCGGATATCGTCGTCCATTCCGCGACTAAATATCTGAACGGCCATTCCGACGTGTTGGCCGGCGCGCTCTCCACGCGCGGCAAGACCGCGTTCTGGGAGCGCATCCGCAAGCATCGCTACCTGACCGGGCCGCAGCCCGGCGGTTTCGACCTGTTCCTGCTGGTCCGCGGCATGCGCACGCTTTTCGTCCGGGTCGAGCGCCAGTCGGCCAACGCCCTGCGGGTCGCGGAATTCCTGGAAACCCATCCCGGGGTGACGCGGGTGAACTATCCGGGCCTGCCCAGCCATCCGCGCCATGCGCTTGCCCAACGCCAGATGCAGGGCGGCTTCGGAGGCCTGCTGAGCTTCCACGTCGCGGGCGGCTCGGCCGGCGCGTTGGCCGTCGCCAAGAAGGTGAAGGTGATCAAACGCGCCACCTCGCTGGGCGGGGTGGAGACGCTGATCGAACACCGCCGGTCGGTCGAACCGCCGGACAGCCCGGTCGCCGACGACCTGCTGCGCCTGTCGGTCGGCATCGAAAGCGCCGAGGATCTGATCGACGACCTGCGTCAGGCGCTGGACGGAACGGCGGCTTGACCTATCTGGAACAGCAATCACCGCGCAAACGCCAATCGAGGGGAAATACAGCATGTCTATCGACCTTTACACCTGGACCACGCCGAACGGCCGGAAGGTCTCCATCGCGCTTGAGGAAATGGGCCTGGAATACACCTGCCATTCCGTCAATATCGGGCAGGACGAACAGTTCGCGCCCGACTTCCTGAAGATCAGCCCGAACAACAAGATTCCGGCCATCGTCGACAACGACAACGGCCTGGCACTGATGGAATCGGGCGCCATTCTGCTGTATCTGGCGAAGAAGACCGGCAAGTTCATTCCCCAGGATGAGGAAGGATACTTCCGCTGCGTCGAATGGCTGATGTGGCAGATGGGCGGCGCCGGGCCGATGCTGGGCCAGGCGCATCACTTCCTGCATTTCAATCCGGGCAAGGCGGCCTATGCGGAAGAACGCTTCGGCAATGAAGCCAAGCGGATCTATGGCGTGCTGGACAAACGCCTGGCCGAGACCGGCGCCTATATGGCGGGCAAGGAATACACCATCGCCGACATGGCGACTTGGCCCTGGGTGTCGCGCTTCGAATGGCAGCAGATCGACCTGAACGAATTCCCGAACGTGAAACGCTGGTATATCGACATCGCCAACCGCCCCGCCACCAAGCGCGGTTACGATCAGCCGAAATATGTCAGCGACATTCCAATGCCCGCGTAATATCGCCGGGAATCTGCGCCGTCGAAGGCGCGCATGAACGGGGGCGGCCGATCGGCCGCCCCTGCCTGTTTCAGGGCGGACCGCAACCACTGGTCCAAAAACCCGAGTCCCTGTAAGTCCATGCCATGGTCGGCATCAGGCGGTTGGGGGACTATGGCCAGCTATAATCCATTCCGGGCAGCGCGTCTGATGTCCCTGTACCTGGACGAGATCACGGCGGCGGGCATCGATGTCGAGTTCCGCCAGGACATCGAAGCGCTGCAGACGGTACAGCCGGAACTCGTGGACAAGCCGCTCTCCCCCTATTTCCATCCGGATTCCTACGAGCTGGTTCCCGACAACTGTTTCTGGATCCACGGCACGGTCGGCGGGCGCACCGTTCACGTTCAGGCCGCCCGGATCGACGACACCGGCCATTCCCCCTTGGGCGTCCTGATCGCGGCCAGGTTCAAGCGTTTCTTCGCATCCAGCGACCCGGTGACCGACTGCAAGGCGCTGACCACGATGCAGGGGCGATGCGTCTACCATGGCGAGGGCTGGGTTGCGCCCGAATATCGCAAGACGAATCTGGCCAAGACCTTCATTCATCTGGGCACGATCGCCATCCTGATGCGCTGGCAGCCGGACTACGTCTACGCCTTCTTCGACGAACAGGTCGTCGACAGCGGTTTCCCGTCAAAGGCGTGGTTCAAGATGTACGAAGCCATCGGGCGGCACTACCACGGCTGGCTGTTGCCCACCGACCTGATCGGCTGGATGGACAACCGCCACCTGGTCAATTTAGTGGAGTTGGAGTATCGGCGAAGCGTGCAAGGGCAGCCACCGCGCTGACGCCCTTCAGGTTCAGCGGAAAGATGAACCGGTAGAAGTCGCAATAATGCGGAACACCGTCCACCTGCACCGGCATGGCGACACGTTCCAGCGCCGGGCGCCGGTTGCGAACCACGTCGAAATAGGTCTTCGCCAGAATGCGGTCGACCTCCTGGTCCGGGATGCCGGGCTTGCCCACGGCGTTGCGGCAAAACTCCTTGCCGTAGAGATCGCCGGCGGGCGAGAGGGTTCCGCAATAGAGATAGCGCGTCAGACTTTCGGCAACGGTCTGGACCTGAAGATAGGGCAGGATCGCCGACAGTTCTTCAGCCCCGGCCGATGCATCGCCGCCCGTCGCCTGATACCAGGAAAAAGCCCGCCGATAGACATCGTCGCCGATTTCAGACGGCGTCGAAATGGGGGCACGGTCGCAGAACATCAGCCGGACGCCCCTTCCGCCAAGGCCCGAAAGGCCGAGATCAGGTTCAGCACGTCGCGGATCTGCGCGTTGTTCAGGTCCTCGATGCGCTCCGCGTCGAAATGCTCCCGCATATAGGCGCTGATCAGCGGACCGAGCCCCGCCTCGTCGATCAGGTCCTGAAGTTTTCCGGAATTCGTGTCGAGCAGAATTCTGGTTATTTCCGCATCAACCAGATCGGACCTCAGCGACATCGTATTCCTCACCCGCTTGTATTCTTGTTGCGGCCAGTCTTCTACATTAGCGCGCAAAACACAACATGCCCCTGGTCTGCCCCTGCGTCGGATCAATCGACCGCCCCCCGTTTCTTCAACGCCGCGAATATGCCGTCGATCCAACCGACGACGGCATCGATCCGGGCGCTTCGGCGCACATGAGGATGCACGACCAGCCATACTTCCCGGCTGGTGACCGGTTCCGACAGGCGGACCAGTCCGCTCTCCCCCTCGCCGACGAAAACCGGAAGCAGCGTCCGCCCCAGCCCGGCGAGTGTTGCCTGAAGGATCGGTTCGCCATCGTTCACGCGCAGGGGGCTGAGGGGCCGGCCGGCCTCGCGGGCGATCCATTTCGCCTGCGGGATTCCGGCGAAGCTCTCCTCATAGGTGATCCAGGGCAGGTCCTCCCGCCCTGCGGCATCGGCGCGGGCATAGGGCGCATAGAGGATCGCGCCAAGGCGGCGGGCGATCATCCCGTCCTCCGTCGGCCGGGCAAGGCGCAGCGCGATATCGGCCTCCCGCCGGGTGACGCTCAGGGTCGCGGGTTCGGCGATCAAGTCCAGGGCGATATCCGGATAGGTCTTGAACAGGTCGCCCGCCCGGGGGGCCAGCAGCCGGTTGGACAATGTCGGCACGCTGGTCAGGCGGACCAGCCCGCCGGGCTTGGTATCCCGGCCGGCGACATCCCGTTCCAGGGCGGCCAGTTCGACCTCCGCCCGTTCGGCCCTGGCGATCACCTCCTCGCCCGCCGCGGTCGGGATCAACCGCCCGTCGCGCCGGTCGAACAGCCGCGCGTTCAGGCCTTCCTCCAGCGCGGCGAGGCGGCGGGTGACCGTCGTCTGATCGACCGCCAGGATGCGGCCGGCGGCGCTCAACGTTCCTTCCCGCGCGATCGCGAGGACGACGCGCAAATCGTTCCAGTTAATCATGCTGCATTTTTGCGGTAGTCCGGCGAAGATTTCCAGGTGGAATTCGCAAAAATGCAGATGTAAACATCACCGGCAAGCCACACCGACATCCAGGAGACGAACCATGACCGACCGGCCCAAGACCCTGCTGCAAATGGCGGGCGCAGACCTCACCCCCGCCGCGTTGAGCGCCGCCGCCGTGGTCGTCGTCGACGCCCAGCGCGTCTATTCCGACGGACCGGTGCTGCTGACGGGCGTCGCTCCCGCGGCCGATGAAATCGCCGCGCTGCTGAAGCGTGCGCGGGCCGCCGGCGCCCCGATCGTCCATGTCCGCCATGTCGGGCCGGACGGCAGCCCCTTCGGCAAGGACGGCAATGGCTTCAAATACATGCCCCAGGCAGAACCCGTTGCGGGCGAGGCCGAGGTCGAAAAGAAGCTGCCCAATTCATTCGCCGGCACGGATCTGGACGAGGTGTTGAAGGGTCTTGGCCGCAAGAAGCTGATCATCGTCGGTTTCATGAGCCATATGTGCGTCAGCGCCACGGCGCGCTCCGCCCTGGACCACGGCTATGGCGCCACCGTCGTCGCCTCCGCCGTCGCGACGCGCCCGCTGCCCAGCGCCACGGGCGACGGCACGATCGCCGCCGAGACGGTGCACGAGGTTGCGATGACCGAATTGTCGGACCGGTTCGCGATCATCGCCAAGTCGGTCGGCGACATTCCCGACTAGTCTGTTTGGGTAGGGGAATTTCCCCTACAGACCGAGACTGATGGAGAACATGTAGCGGGGGTCCTTGTCCCGCCGGCCGGTCGGGGTGCGCGTCAGCGGCTTGGCGATCTGCATATCGGCGAACAGGCCGTATGCGCCGAGCCGAACGCCGCCGCCGGCCGATGCGAGCGAGACCCAATCGTCGGCGGTCCCTGCATTGTCGCGGAAGACCGTGCCGACATCGTAGAAGCCGTATAACTGAATCTGGCTCATGAAGTCGACATATTGCCCTAGGTCCACCCGGGCTTCGGCCAAGCCGGCAACGCCGCCCTCGCCTTCCAATTCGCCGAAGTCATAGGCCCGGCCGAACGCACTGCCGCCGAGGGAATATTCTTCCGAGGTCAGCAATGGCGCATCCGACCACTGCCCCTTGCCCGCCAGTTCGACGCTGAAGATTTCGCCCAGTCTTTGAACGCGCCGCCCGAACAGTTCCACCTTGGTGAACGAGGTTTCCGCATCGTTTCGCGACAGCAGCGGATCGTTGGTCTTGGAGGCGCCGAGTATGTCCAGCCCCTGGCTGCCGGTCAGCTCGATGAAATGGTCACCGTTCAAGCGGTTGACGCCCAGATACCGGACACCGGCGCGCAACACGCGGGTCTTATCGTCGAAATTCTCGACGCCGCGCTGGTTTTCCTTGATTTCGAGGAAGTCGAAACTGCCCGTCAGCCAGATGCTGTGCGCGGCGCCCCGAAGAACCGGGTGAAAGATATCAAGGGATGCGCCGCGGCTTTTGGATTCAAGATCCAGGTCACGCTTGTTCCCCCCGGAATCCGTTTCCGTGGCCGAGACGGTGCCGATCGCAACAGTCCCGGCATGCCCGATCGGCTGCGTCCAGGCGAACTCGCCATAGAGGACTTCAGCCGGCTCCAGCGGGTTCGTGAAAAAGCCGAGTTGAAGGCGCTCGTTCAGCCCCAACCGGTCATTCGCGCCAACGGTCGTCCAGCTTTCCAAACGCCCGTTTTCCGGCGTCCCGCGATTGTCGAGATAGGTGAAAAAGTCCAATGCGTCATAGCCGAGCGTCACGTTCAGGATGTATTCGCCGGGCGCGCTTCCTTCCGACAGGTTCGATTTCGACACCCAATACCCGGGAAGATCTCCGGTCAGGTAAAGCGCCCGTTCCATCGTGGACAGCCGCGCCGGCCGTTCCGCCAGCAAATCCACGAAATACGCCTTGAAGCGATCCGCATCGACGCCGTCGCCTTCGATGGAAACTTCGGAGATATACCCCTCGACCACATCGATGATCAGCACACCGGTCGCGACTTCCTGCGGCCGCACCTCGGCGCGCGTCAGGACATAACCCTCGCTCTTGTATAAATCTGTGATGGCCTTCGAAATGCCGTCGATTTCGGCGCTGCCGACCTGGGTCGCGATCAAATCCGCATAGAATTCAGTGAAACGCGAGGGTTCGAAAACCGAACTGCCCTGCACGACGACGCCGCCCAGAATGAACGAGACACCGTCATCCCGCACCTCGCCCACCGCTTCTTCCGGTGTTTGCGTTTCAATCTGCCGCTTTCGCGGTTCTTCGGGTTTGCTTTCCTCGATCTGACGTTTGATCTGTCCGGCATCGAAGGAATCCGCGCGCTGCGCCGACACGGGCATGACGGAAGAAGCGGCAAGAACAAAGGCCGCACCCGCGCCGTAGGCTGCCAAACGCACCAAGAATCGCAAAAGAACTCCCCTCCAAATCGACAATCGCGCGCCCGGTGCGCGCGCCTTGAGCAACAATGCAGCAATAGTGATTTACGATATATTAAGACTGATAGGTAATAAACCGTGAATGCTTTCGGGTAATGTGGCGTAACGGCGCCCATCCTTAAGAATAAGAAGGCAAAGGAGGAATTTAGGAAAATGTCTGTGGTATTTTAGACAATTTCCATCAGCGTTTCCTGTTCAAGGGACGCGTGATCTTCTATCAATCGTTCCTTAGGGGCAGGTTTCCAAAGGGAACGGGAAATTTTTCGGTACGTCAGGTTCTTTGGGGAAACTGCATAATGAATACTCAATTCGAAATTTCGCGCCGCGCCACCTATGCGCCAACCATGCATGTCCTGCGTTTTCTATCCATATTGTTGATCGCCTTGTTCGCGACCGCCACGGCGCAGGCCGGGTCCGACTGGGTTGTCAGTTCGATCAAGGGCGACGCCAAGATCGTCAAGGCAGGCGTCCAGCCCATCGCCCTGACCACGGGTGACCAGCTTTCGGAAGGCGACCGGATCGTGACCGGGGAAACCGGCCGCGCGGTATTGACGCGCGATGGGTCGACCATCGTGGTCGCCCCCGGCAGCGAAATGTCGATCCCCGTGGAAAAGACCGGCGGATTGACCACCCGGATCCTGCAGAAGGTCGGCACCCTTTTCCTGAATGTCGAAAAGAAGAAGACCGAACATTTCGAGGTCGTGACACCGTACCTCGCCGCCGTCGTCAAGGGCACCAGCTTCACGGTCAACGTGGATGCGCAAGGCGCCGCCGTTCATGTCCTGGAAGGGCTTGTGCAGGTCGCGGACGCGGTCAGCGGACAAGCCGTCTTCGTCCGGCCCGGCCAGACGGCCACGCGGGGCACGGCAGCCGGACTCGACGTCAAAGGCAATAAAGCGGCAGCCCCCGGCCAGAACAAAAAGGCCGACACGGACACGGCCGATGCGGGCAACGGCAATGCGGGCGGCAACGGCAAAGCCAATGGCGCCGAAAGCGCGCAGAACAAGTCCGATACCGGCAAAGCCAATAACGGCGACAAGGGCAACAACAACGGCAAGAGCATCGGCAAGAAGCTGGGCGTCGTGACCTTGGACGTCGCCATCGTCACCACCACCCTGCCCGGCGGCGGCAACGGCAATGCGGCCGCCAATAGCAATGCCGGCGGCAACGGCAACGGCAACGGCAATGCGGGTTCCAACGGCAATGCAGGTTCCAACAGCAATGCGGGCGGCAACGGAAACGGCGCCGGAGCCACCACAACGGTAGCCGGTGCCCCCGGCAATAGCGGCGGCGCGCCCGGCAACAGCGGCGGTGCCCCCGGCAATAGCGGCGGCGCGCCCGGCAATAGCGGCGGCAACCCGGGCAACAGCGGCGGCAACCCCGGCAACAGCGGCGGCAACCCAGGTAATGGCGGCGGCAATGGCAATGCCGGCGGCAACGGCAAAGGCAAGGGGAATGGCAATAGCTAACCTCCCGCCCGCCTCATAACGGCTCGTGGCGATGGGGGAGATCGAGCAGCCGGATACAACGTCCCGGACCGCGATAATGCGCCGTCTGGGACGTTTGCTTGTGGACTACCCCCATATCCTGCTGGCCGCGCTCGTCGCGGCCCTGTTTCTTACAGGCACGCTGCGGCCGTTCGACCGAATGCTGTTCGACCTGCGCCTTGGGACGATCACGCGGCCGGCGACGGGCAGCCTCGCCGTGGTCGAAATCGATCCGGGCTCCATCCAGGAAATCGGCGTCTGGCCCTGGCCGCGCGATGTCTACGCAAGCGTGCTGCAGAAACTCGCCAAGGCCGGCGCCACGGAAATCGCGATCGACATAGACCTCTCCTCCCGGGCGGGCCGGAGCGGCGACGACATATTGGCTGAGACGCTGCGCCAATTGAAGCGGTTGGTGATCCTGCCGGTCTTCCGGCAGCAGTCGCGGCCCGGATCGTCCTCATCCGCCGTGCACGACACCGCCCCGCATCTGGATTTCAGTCAATTCGTGCAATTGGGCAGCGTGACGATCTTCCCGGAAAGCGACGGTCTGGTCCGGAACCTGATGACGACCCATGAATGGGACGGCAAGACCCTGCCCGCCTTAGTAACGCTGCTCGCCGGGCCGAAGGCCCTGGGCGTTTCCGAATTCGCCATCGACTACGGCATCGATCACAATTCGATCCCGCGCTATTCGGTCGTGGATATCCTGAATGACCGCGTTCCCGGGGCCGCCTTCAAGGGGAAGAAGGTTCTGATCGGCGGCACCGCGACCGAGTTGGGCGACCAGCACGCGGTTCCGGTTTTCCGGTCCTTGCCCGGCCCGGTCATTCAGGCCATCGCCTATGAATCGCTGATCCAGGACCGCGCGCTCCAGGAATTGCGGCCGGAAGCGGTCCTGGCCTTCGTGTTGATCATCGCCATGGCTCTCGGCAAAAGACTGGCGCGCTGGACCTGGCAATGGGCCGGGCTGACGCTCCTCCTCTCCATAAGCGCCACGGAAGCCCTGGCCTACGGTCTGCAGGTCTTCTACCCGCTGCTGCTGCCGACGGTCGCGATCGACCTCGTCCTGTTCCTGTGTTTCCTCTGGGGCCTGCTGATCGCCTTGGAACAAAAGGCGGCCGACCTGTTCCGGCACGCCATGATGCTGATGCACCGGGGCGGCGTCATCGACCGCGTTCTGGAAGACAGTTTCGACGGCATCGTCGTGACCGACTCGATCGGACGGATCGAACGCGCGAACAAAGAGGCCGCGCGTCTGCTCGGCACCAGCCCGTCCGCGATGATCGGACTAAGCATGTCAGGTTTCCTTCCCGACGTGCGGGAAATGGAGGAAGACCTCACCAAACGCGAGAAAGAGGGCCAGGATGCGCAATTCGTCGGCCCGCGTGAGGTTACCTTCAAGACGGTTTCCGGGGTTCCGCTGATCCTCGAAGTCGTGGTCGGCCGTTTCGTGCTGCAGCCGAGCGAGACCCGTTGGGAGCGGCGCACGACTGTCCGCAACCTTTTCAGCTACACTTTCCGCGACGTCACCGAACGCAGCGAATTGGCCGTGAAGGAACGCGAGGCGCTGGAAGCAGCCGTCGCCGCAAGCCGTGCGAAGACCGAATTCCTGGCCAATATGAGCCATGAGCTGCGCACGCCCCTGAACGCGATCATCGGTTTCTCGGAAGTCGTGCACGGCGAGCTGCTTGGGCCGATCGAACCGAAATACAAGGAATACCTCGAAAACATCCGCGACAGCGGCAAGCATCTTCTGTCGGTCATCAACAACATCCTCGACGTGTCGAAGATCGAATCCGGAAGCTTCGACCTGCACGAAGATCTGGTCGACCTGCGCCAGGTGCTGGAAGCCTGTCATTCGCTCAGCAAAGGCTGGCCGGAATCGGCGGAACGGGAGATCAGCCTGACCCTGCCGGAGGTCTGCCCCAACCTGTTCGCGGACGAGCGCCTGCTGAAACAGATGATCGTCAATCTGCTGTCCAACTCGGTGAAGTATTCCGAAAGCGGCGACAGCGTCGTGCTCGGCGTAGAGGAAGCCGAGGACGGGGCCGTCGCCGTGGTGGTCCGGGATACCGGCATCGGGATGCAGAAGGACGTGCTCAGCAAGCTGACCGAGCCCTTCTACCAGGTCGACTCCAGTCTGGCCCGGACGCGGGAAGGCACCGGCTTGGGCCTGTCGCTGGTGGCCGCCTATGCCGAGGCGCATACGGCCCAACTGTCCATCGACAGCGAACACGGTCAATGGACCGAGGTCCGCCTGATCTTCGGCAAGGAGCGCGTCGTCGGGCCGAACTTCATGAAGGATCCGCCGCGCCAGCAAGAGTTCAAGCAGGCCCCGTCCCCCGCCGAGGACGGCGCGGACCAGGAGGAAGACGTGCTGGTCGAGCTGGAATCCAAATCCGGCGGGCACGCCGCAGCGGCCCGCGCGGGGCGCCCCCAAAAGGTTCACTGACGGCGGCAGAGCCTATCGGCGTTCGTATTGGCGCTCGCCGAACAGGATCTTCTTCGCATCGTCGGAAATCGTGTGTTTCCTGCGCTTTTCCTCCAGCACCCTCATCCCCCGCTGCACCGCCGGCCGTTCCTTGATCTCGTCGTACCAGCGCAGGAAATTGGGGAACCCTTCGCGCTCCACGCCCTGATAGTGCGAAAATTTCATCCAGGGCCAGACCGCCATGTCGGCGATCGTGTAGTCGTCCCCCGCGATATAGCGGCTTTCGCCCAGGCGGCGGTCGACGACGCCGTATAGGCGGGCCGCCTCCTTCGTATAGCGGTTGCGGGCATAGTCGTTGCCGTCCGGGGCATATTGGATGAAGTGCTGCGCCTGGCCCAGCATCGGCCCGATGCCGGCCATCTGGAACATCAGCCATTGCAGCACGGCGTAGCGCCCGCGCGCGTCCCCGGGCAGGAACCGTCCGAACTTCTCCGCCAGATAAATCATGATCGCGCCGGATTCGAAGAGGCTGATCGGTTCTCCGTCCGGTCCGTCGCTATCGACCAGCGCGGGCATCTTGTTGTTCGGGCTGATCTTCAGGAAGGCGGGATCGAACTGCTCGCCCGTCACGATATCGACCGGGATGACGGTGTAGGGCGTGCCGAGTTCCTCCAACAGGATATGCACCTTGTGGCCGTTCGGCGTCGGCCAAGTGTAGAGATCGATGCTCATCGGACCCCGTACTCCCCGTTCATTGATACATCGCGGCGACGATTCCGCGCGCCGAAGGTTCGGCGCGTCGTAGGCATAGAAAAACCGACCGCCCGCGTCATTGCACGCCTTTCGCGAAGGGTGTAGTGCGGCTGGAGGATTGGCAACCGCAAAGC
>Ga0209692_10004146_pt1 | contig 13356 bp, 13 predicted proteins | sample tdDd472_FD_187129 | JGI IMG/M metagenome (GOLD analysis project Ga0209692, IMG submission 187129) | Marine sediment microbial communities from the Atlantic coast under amendment with organic carbon and nitrate - tdDd47.2 (SPAdes)... | ecosystem: Environmental > Aquatic > Marine > Coastal >...
TGATTCGTGAGGTGGACAACAATCGGGATCAGGATGCCATGGCCAAGGTGTGTGAGATGATCGCTTACGACCGAAGCCTGCGGGCAAGCCTTACCGAAAGCGGTAAGGTGAATGAGGCGACCCTCGATTTTCTCTTTGGGCGTCCCCTGACCACAACCATCGTGATGTTCAACTACAAGGTTGAAAAAGACGGCGATACCGACAAGCTGGTGTCTGTCAAGTAGATCCATCGGGGCTCCAAGACGCATTCGTTTTGGAGCTCCCTTTCATGCCATCCACACCCCCCTCGTGCACTTACCCGAAGAGAACCCCCAAAAATGTTGCCAGATATAAGATGACCACGCTTTGCCGATGCTACGGGAGACGGATTTTTCTCCTGATAGTTGTTCCGGCTGTTGTTTTGAATTGTGGGATGTCAAAGCGTTAGCGTGCCCATCGAGCCTTTGCTGTTAATCACGGGCGTAGCCCGTCAGCGAATGTGACGTGCCCGAGGAACGAGGGCTCGGAGCATTCGCGAACCTGGGGTCCCCTGGTTAGATATCTGTGCGTGTGTTGGGGAGAAAGTAGCGCATGGGGTGCTCGCGGACGCAGGAGAGTTTTTCTTTGCTGATATCCACAAAAAAGAGGCCCTGGTTGAGGCGTGGTGGCCCTGTCAGGTGACCGGAGGGGTCGAGGGACAAGGCAAGGGGCGGGAAGCTTAAACCCGCTTCGTTTGTGCCGCACTGGTTGACGGCCGCCACCCAGACGCTGTTGTCAAAGGCGCGGGCGGGAAGGTGGCGCATCCAGGAGTCGTATTTTTCTTCGCTGGTGCCCCGGGGAGAGGCGTGGGGAATGATGATCAGGTCGGCACCTTCCTGGGCCATGCGATGAAAGGCCAGGGGAAAGTGGGCGTCGTAGCAGAGCATCATGCCGATGGAAAAGCCCTCAAAGGCAAAGAGGGGCAGGGTTGTGCCGGGTGTGTAGACGCCCTGCTCGGGAGGGGCCAGGTGCACCTTTCGGTAGGTGGTGTGGCTCCCGTCAGGGAGAAGGGCGATATGGGAGGCGTACAGGGCTCCGTTTTCGTCTTTTTCAGCGAAGCCGGCAAGCACCCCGATGTCGGTCTCGCTGGTGGCTTTGGAGAGCAGGGAGAGGGCCTCGCCCTCGCTCAGTGCCCGCTGGGACGTTGAGGCACCGTTGGCGTATCCGGTGAGGGAGAGCTCCGGGAACACCACGAGCTGTGCCTTGCCGGTCTCTGCCTCGCGGATGCACTGGCGCATGACTTCCACATTTGCAGAAGGGCAGGTGAGGGCTGCCGGTATGGTGGCCAGGGCAAGACGAAGGGTCGTCATGGTTACTTCACCGTAAATTCGGCGCGGATCTTGAAAACACGGGTTGCCGGGAAATTGTAAATGCTCGTGATGCCGGTTCGCTTGGTGATTTCGGCCAGGTTTTTTTTGATCTCTTCCACTGAGGCCTCAATGAAGGTGAACCAGACGTTGAATTCATCTTCCCGCACGTAGTTGTGGGTGACCCCTTTGTAGCTGTTGACCACTTCAGCAAAGGCGTCGATTTGAGCCTCAGGAACCCGTGCACCGCACAGGGTGCTGGAAAATCCGAGCTTTTCCGGGCTGAAGTTGCCGCCGATACGTCGGATGATTCCACCTTCCTTAAGTTTTGCGACCCGCGTGATCACCTCTTTTTCATCCATGGACAAGGCCTCGCCGATGGCGGCATAGGGGCGTTTGCAGATGGGGAAATCGGATTGGATGTGGTTGATGATCTGCTTGTCCTTGTCGTCGATGATCATGCTGCTTGCTCCTTTGGTCTTTCGGGGGTGGTCTCTTTTGTCCGCAGGTGATGGGGACGCTGTTCGTTTTAACGCCTGAGGCGATATCTTATGATGCGGGAACATGGGCCGTCAACAGTTGGTGAGGAATAAGAATGGGGCCTGCCGCAACACGCGCTTGGGTGCTGTGGGTGGTACGGGCCGGTTGAGTTGCCTCCGGCGGCCCTGCCGGGGGCCAAACTTTTGAAAAGTTTGACAAACATGTTTTGAACATCGCCCTTGAACGTATTTCTATTTAATGTCGTATGTGATTTGCCCCGAGAAACGAGGGGGAAAGCGCATACGATACCTGTTTGCAAGGTGGCACACCTTGCCGCCGGAGGCAGAGCTGAATCGTTACTCAGAAATAAATTTCAAGAGCACCTGACGCGTGCGGGGGCCGTCAAACTCCGCTAAATAGATTCCCTGCCAGGTGCCGAGGACCGGGCGCCCTTCCTCAATAAAAATGATGTCGCTTGATCCGGTGAGGCTGGTCATGACGTGGGCATCTGAGTTTCCTTCCATGTGCCGGAAGGCAGGGTGGTCAGGGAAGGCCTGGGTCAGGGCGTAACAGATGTCCGTCTGTACGGTGGGATCGGCATTCTCATTGATGGTCACTGCAGCGGTGGTGTGGGGAACAAAGAGGTAGAGTACCCCATTTTTCCACCCGGCACTGTCGATCTCAGCCTGAACAGCTGAAGAGATATCCACCAGCTCTTTATTGTGCTTGGATGTGACTAGTATTTTGTTTGGCATGGGCTTTAAAAGGGGCAAGGGGTTTAAACCAAAAAAGGCCCCGTCGTAAACGACAGGGCCTTTCCTGAAAAACTAAAAACGGCGTCCGGTGATTATACGCAACCGGTGGGCTTAGGAAGACCAGCCATTTTACAAGCACCTTTACCGGGGCCTGAGGGGAACAGCTCGTAGATGTGCTTGAGCTTGAACTTGGTAAGCTTGGAAAGAACACGTACCATGGGAGCAATACCGTTCTTACGGTAGTAGTCCTGGAGAACGTCGATTACAAGCTTGTGCTCTTCGTTCAGTTCGGCAATACCTTCTTCCTTCATAACGATTTCAAGCCACTCTTCAGTGAACTGAGTGAAATCAAGAAGGAAACCATCCTCATCTACATCAAACGACTTTCCGTTGTATTCAATTGTCTCGGCCATTGAATCAAAACCTCCTGTTGAGAATTATCAATATGAAAGGCTTATCCCTTATTTTGTCCTGTCCACTTCGAAGAGAAGAAATACAGTAAAGAAAGGGCAATGTCAACCCGTAACATACAATATGCTACGGGTTTAACCACCTCTTTTCGCTTACTGATCCTCTTCCGGCATTTCATTGAGCTTATCGAGGGTAAAGACAGGGCCGTCTTTACATACAAGCTCTTTGCCGATGTTGCAGCGACCACACATGCCGATACCGCATTTCATACGGTTTTCAAGGCTCATGATGATGTGATCGGCTTTGTAACCAAGCTTTTCAAGAACAGGCTTGGTGAACTTCAGCATCATGGGAGGACCACAGAGGATGGCGTAAGTGTCGTCATCGCCCTGAGGAGCCTGGGTCTCGGTGACAGTGGGGACGAAACCGGTGTGGTATTTCCAGTCGGGATCGTCGGTGCTGTCAACGGTGATGTTGAGGTTGATGTCATCGCGTTTTTCCCACTCGACCAGCTCGTCTTTGTAGAGAATCATGCCGGGGTGACGTGCCCCGTAGATCACATCCAGACGACCGAAGCGCTTGCGGTTTTCGGGCTCGAGGAGGTACTTGATGGTGGAACGCAGGGTGGTGAAAGCGAAACCGGCACCAATGATGACGATGTTCTTTCCTTCCAGGTCCTCGATGGGATACCAGTTGCCCAAGGGGCCACGGAGTCCCATGACATCCCCCACTTTCATGTTGTGAAGGTGGTCGGTCACCTTACCGGTACGGAACACGGTAAACATGACGAAGCCCTTCTCGGAAGGGGAGGAGGCGATGCCGATGGGGATTTCACCCTGACCCGGGATGGAGAGCTCGGCAAACTGACCTACGTTGTATGCGAACTTCTCTTCGTCGCCTTCGTTCAAGAAAACAAACTTAAAGGTTCTGAGCGTTTTATCCGCGGTCGCAACCTCAATGTCGTCAATGCGAACGGGATACGCCTTATAAGGATTCTGCACGGGTCTTCTCCTTTTTTTAGCTGGCGGCTTCGTAACCGTTCATCTTGTTACAGATGGTGCGGATATCGATGTTAGCGGGGCACTGCTGGACGCAGCGGCCGCACCCAACGCACATAAGGCCTTTGTCGTACTTGTCGACGAAGTACTTGAGCTTGTGCATGAAGCGCTGACGGAAACGCTGGTGCTTCTGGTCCCTGGGGTTGTGACCGGATCCGTGCATGGTGAACAGAGAGGTCATGCAGCTGTCCCAGTTTCTCATGCGAACACCGTCGTTGCCCTTGTTCTCGTCCTGGATGTCGAAACACCAGCAGGTGGGGCAGGCGTAGGTGCAGGTACCGCAGTTGATGCAGGAGAAGGAGAGCTCTTTCCAGAAGGGCGCGTCGTAGAGATCAAGGCTGTTCTTGCCGCGAAGATTGGCCGTCTCAACCTTGGTTACGATCTTTGCTTCTGCGTCGGCTTTCTTGGGCTCGAATACGGAAGCATCGCCTTCTGCGTCCCAACCGGCAGAAGCGAGAAGTTTCTCGCCTTTTTCGGTGAGGGCCTTGGCTTCGTATGTGTCACCGCAATCGGACAGGAGAACGTCGAGCCCCTCTTCGTGGTATGGCCCACAACCCGCGGTGGTGCAGAAGCACGTCTCGCAGGGGTTGTCACAAGCCAGGCCCACAAATGTGGTGGCATCGTATGCGTCCATCCAGTAGGGGTCGCGGTAATCCGGAGTGTCGAAGTTCATGCGAACCAGCGCCACAGCCTTGGCGTCGCAGGGACGCATGCCGATGACGGCCCGTGCGGAGTAATCCTTGGGGGCGTCTTTGAGGATGTGGTGTTCCGGGTCGTTCTCGTCCAGGCTGTAAGTAAACATCGGCTCAGACTGGGGGAAAACCACGGACTTGGGAGAGAGACGGGTGTTGCCGAATGCCATGTCGGGGGCTTCGTCACTCGTCAGTTCCTTGAAGTCGTGGGCATCACCCTGCATCACGGGGCCGACAAGGCGGTAACCGCTTCTCAGGCTGTCAATCCCGCTGGCCCATGTATTTTTATCTATTTTGATGACCTTCATGATATTTGCCCTTGTTCATATGATGTTTCATTCGCGTCGTCGTCATAACAGGCAGAGGCGAACGGGATTACATGATGAATTTTTCGGGATCGTCCAGCTTGAAGCTGTCCAGCGGAGGACGCTGGTCGACGGTAAGTCCCGCTTCCCAACCGTAGAGCTCGTTGCAATCTTTTTCGAGCTTCTTGGTGAACTGACGCACCTTGATGTTCTGGGGGCAAGCCGCTTCGCAGGCGCCGCAGTCGGTGCAGCGGCCGGCGCAGTGGTAGGCCCTCAGGAAGTGGTAGGTGCGGATGTCGATGGGATCGGTTCCTTTGCCTACCCACTGGGGTCGGGACTCGTCCACGAAGCAGGTGGGGCAGTAGCACAAGGGGCATGCGTTCTTGCATGCGTAGCAGCGGGTACAACCGGAAAGGAGCTCTTCAAAGAAGGCCCACTTTTCCTGGGTGCCCATGGCTTCCACGGCACGAACGTCTTCGTACTTGTCCACGTCTGTCTGCTCTTCCACGAGGTCGGCGCAGAGTTCGTCATAAATGACGGGGTTTCTGTGCGTGCAGGTGGCGCAGTTGTCCTGAAGGGACTCGGGGTTGTTCTTGTCCGCCATGCCCTTGCAGGGCACACCGATGATCACAAGCTGCTCTCGGGAGATCTTGTTCTCAATGATGTGGTTGACAATGTTGCGCGAGTCACACCCTTTGGCGATGACGGCAATCTTCTCCTTGCGACCGGTAAGGTAGTTGGCAAGGTTCAGACGGCAGTTTGCATCCCAGACGAGGTCTTTGGCGTCCTCGGCTTTGGTGATCATGCAGGGCTCATTGGTAAGGGCCACAGTCCCTTTACGGAATCCAACAACGCACTCGACGGTTCCGTCGCTCAAGAGCCTTTCCGATATCTCTCTGATTTTTCCGATGTATGATTCCATGGCTTAACCCTTCGCCGCGCTCTTTTTCACGTAATTGGTATTGGGACCCAGAGCCTTGACGGATTCCGTGACCTTCGTCACCACATCCACAAACTTGGTGGATTCGGCAGAAGAGATCCAGGAGAACTGCAGGCGGCCAGGTTCGACGCCCATGTGCTCCATGAGGTTTTTCATCAGGGCGAACTTTCGACGAGCATAGTAATTACCTTCCAGGTAATGGCAGTCGCCGGGATGTCAGCCGGAGACCCAAACTGCGTCGGCTCCTTCGCGTAAAGCAGCCAGGAAGAACTTGGGGCTCATGCGGCCGGAACAGGGGATCCGGATCACGCGGACGTTGGCAGGGTACTGGGCTCTGCCCACACCTGCGAGGTCAGCCGCTCCGTAACTGCACCAGTTACAGAGGAAGCTGACGATTTTTGGTTCGAAATCAGCCATTTTATTTCATCTCCTTTGAATTCCGCCCCAAGGGAACAGACCCCGCAGGGCGGAATAAACAGGTTAAGTGCGAAACTCTATCCTTACGCTTCGACCACGTTAAAGATCTGAGAGAAGATCTGATCGTTGTCGAAACCTCTGTGGCGAATGGCGCCGGAGCGACATGAGCCGACACAGAGACCGCAGCCTTTACAGAGAACCGGGTTGATCTGAGCTTTGCCTGCTTCCCGTCCTTCGGTCATAAATGACGGAGCGGAGTAGGGGCAGACACTGACGCAGATACCACAGGAGCTGCAGAGTGAGGGAACCACATGGGCGACCTGACCGCTGGTGTGAATGGTTTCACGGGCCAGCAGAGTGATGGCGCGGGATGCCGCAGCTTTTGCGTGGCCGACGGACTCATCAATGGGCTTGGGATAGTGAGCCATGCCGCAGAGGAAGACACCGTCGGTTGCGAATTCGCTGGGACCAAGCTTGGCATGACGCTCAACAAAGAAACCGTTGTCGTTCATGGGCAGCTTGAAGAACTGAGCGATCTTCTCATCCCGGTAGGGCAGAACTGCCGTGGCCAGGGAGAGGAGGTCCGCCTCAATTTCGATGTCGCGTCTCAGCACGTGGTCGGTGGTCTTGATGGTCACCTTGTCGCCGTTGACAGAGACTTCGGGCTTGTTGTCTCGGTCGAAGCGGATGAAGATAACACCTTTTTCACGGGCTTCACGGTAGAGGAATTCGCGCTCGCCGTAGGTCCGAATGTCACGATAGAGAATGTAGACGTTGGCTTCGGGGTTGCGGCGTTTGATCTCCAGGGCGTTGTCGATGCTGTGGGTACAGCAGACACGTGAGCAGTAGGGACGCTCGGGCTCGCGGGAGCCTACGCACTGGATAAATACGGCTGAATTAACGGTCTCGAGAACCGGATCGTTGGCCTTGAGTTTTTTGTCCATCTCGAGGCTGGTAACAATGCGGTCGCTCTTGCCGTAGGAGTATTCTGATGGGACGTAGGGCTGAGCACCGGTTGCCATGACGGCAACGCCGTGCTTGATGACGGTCTCCTCATCACCGGATACGAGAGAGGATTCGAAGTTGCCAACGAAGCCTTCCACGTTTTCAAGGGTGGTGTTGAGGTGAACGGTGATGTTTTCGTCCTGGTTCACTTCCTCGATGACTTCAGCAAGCTTGCTTGCGATGTCTTCGCCGGAAGCGGTGCGGAACAGGTGATTCGCCTGGCCGCCGAGGATCTCATCACGCTCTACGATGTGGGTTTTGTAACCCTGCTTGGAGAGGCTCTGTGCAGTGGTCATGCCGGAGAGGCCGCCACCAAGAACCATGGCAGTCTGATCAACCTGCAGTTCTGCCTCATCGAGGGGCTGGAAGAGAGCCACTTTGGCGATGGACATGCGAATGAGGTCCTTTGCCTTTTCAGTGGCCTGCTCCGGAACATCCTTGTGTACCCAGGAGTTCTGGTTACGGATGTTGGTCATCTCGAAGAGGTACTTGTTGAGTCCTGCCGCAAGGAGGGTCTCCTGGAAGAGGCCTTCGTGGGTCTTGGGAGTACAGGCTGCAACCACAACACGGTTCAGGCCCTGTTCTTTGATGGTCTCAGCGATTTTGTCCTGAGTGTCCTGGGAGCAGGAGAAGAGGTTGTTGGTGACAAACTCAACGTAGGGCAGGGTCTTGGCATACTCTGCAACCGCCTCTACATCTACGGTGCCTGCGATGTTGGTGCCGCAGGAGCAGACGAAGACGCCGACCCTGGGACGCTCACCACCGACATCAAGCTGGGTGACGCTTTCAGCTTCTTTGGTGACGGTGTTTCGAGCGGAAGCGATGGCTTCACCGGCCGCTGCAGCTGCCGCACTGGCATCCACGATGGACTCGGGGATGTCTTTGGGGCCCTGGAACGCGCCGCAGACAAAAATACCCTCACGGCTGGTGGCCACGGGGTTGAATGCGGAGGTCTGAGCAAAGTTGCTGGGGGTCAGATCAATCTCCAGCTTCTTGGCAAGCTCGATGGTCTCGGGAGCTGCCTCAAGGCCGATGGAGAGAACGATCATGCCGAAGACTTCGGTCTCAATGCGACCGTCTTCGGTGACGTAGCGAACTTCCAGGTCATCGGTCTCGGGAATCGGGTTGATGGTGTGAACCCGGCTCCGTACGAAACGAATGCCTTTCTCTTTGCTCTGCTCGTAGTAAGCTTCGAAGTCTTTACCCGGAGTACGCATGTCCATATAAAAGATGGCGCAATCCAGATCGTCCCCGTTGTGCTCTTTGGCCATGACCGCTTCTTTGACTGCGTACATACAGCAGACGCCGGAGCAGTGACCGTTGTCACAGCGGTTGATGTCCCTTGAACCAATGCACTGGAACCAGGCAATTTTCTTGGGCTCTTCGTGGTCCTTGCTCCTGCGTGTCAGGTGACCCTGTGTGGGGCCTGAAGCGGAGAGGATACGCTCGAACTCAAGGGAGGTTACAACGTTGGGGAACTTGGTGTACTGATAGGTATCAAAGATAGAGGGATCAAAGGGCTTGAAGCCTGTGGCAAGAACCACGGAGCCAACGTTGAGCGTGGACTCTTTGGCTGTCTGCGTGTAGTCGATGGCTCCTGTGGGGCACACCTTGGCGCAGTTTCCGCACTTGTCTTTGATCAGCTTGATACACTGGGTGGGATCAATCGCGTATTTAAGTGGAACCGCCTGGTCATACTCGACGTAGATGGCTTTGCGCTTGATCAGGTTCGCGTTGTAAGGGTCTGTGACTTTCTTGGGACATTTTTCGGCACAGAGACCGCAGGCGATACATTTGTCTTCGTCTACGTATCGGGGTCTCTCATTTAAGGTAACTTCAAAATTACCTGCTTCACCCTGAATGTCAATTACGTCAGAAAGTGTTTTTAACTCAATGTTCAGATGCCGGCCGACCTCGACCAGTTTAGGGGAGATAATTCACATTGCACAGTCGTTGGTGGGAAAAGTCTTGTCCAGCTGGGACATGACACCGCCAATAGAGGGCCCCTTTTCGACCAGGTATACGTAATAACCTGAATCGGCCAGATCCAGGGCAGTCTGCATACCGGCGATACCCCCCCCGACGACCATCACGGATCCGATTACATCCTTAGACATGGCTTCTTTCTCCTGTTAAATGGTGCGCAGGCGCATTCAAATCGCTGAGAACGGCCTAGCAGTGTTACAAAATATTCCAAATAAACCTGAAAAGTTATATTTCCAGAATTAGCAAGCTCTCCTGCTTGCAGCTATCCTACCTTATATTAAAGATAAAATGAGCAAATACACTTACTACCCGCTATATTGGGTGTTGTCAATAGAATTATATTTATATATTAAGGGACTAAATGTCCGTAGAAGGTGCGGCCCTTCAAGGTGAAAAGCCGACTGAACTCGGATTCAATCCGTTCAATTAAATATACATTATTTACTGGTATGAATAGAAAAATTGTTGTCATATGCGGACCCACCGGTGTAGGAAAAACCTCTGCTGCAATAGAGGTTTGCAGGCGTTTTTCCGGGGAGGTTGTCGGGGCAGATTCCATGCAGGTTTATCGGCAGATGGATATCGGTACGGCAAAACCCACGGCCGAAGAGCAGCGACTTGCCACTCATCATATGATTGATGTGGTGGATCCTGATGAACATTATGATGCCGCTCTTTTTGCCGCCCAGGCAGACGAGGTGATCTCTTCCCTTGGTGGAAAAGGGGTACTTCCTGTGGTTGCCGGGGGGACGGGACTCTATGTGAAGGCACTGATCCATGGTCTTTCTGAGGCGATCCCTTCGGATAAGGCCGTCTCCGAGCGCCTCGAGGCAGAGGTGGCAGACCTCGGGCCGGCAGCGCTTCATGCCCGTCTGGCTCAGGTGGATCCCGGCTACGCTGCCAAGATCAGCAGCAATGACCCGGTCCGCATTGTACGGGCCCTTTCGGTCTATGAAGTCACGGGCAAGCCGTTGAGCGCTCATCATACGGAACACGCCTTTGCTGAATCCCGGTACGATGCGTTGAAGATCTGTCTCTTTTCGGACCGAGAGACGCTCTATGACCGCATCAACCGGCGCGTTGACCTGATGGTGGAGGAGGGGCTTCTCGATGAGGTGCGGGCTCTTCTTGCCAAGGGGTACCATCGGGGCTTGAAATCCATGGGCTCCATCGGGTACCGTCATATGGTGGAGCATCTTGAAGATGGCGTCTCCTGGGAGGAGACGGTTCGCCTTTTGAAGCGGGACACACGCCGATTTGCAAAGCGCCAGCTTACATGGTTTCGCTCGGATACCGAGATGACGTGGCTGGCTCCCGGTGATACTGACGGACTCTTTTCTGCGGTTGAAGAATTCATTATATAAAGGAAGGCCTGAGGGTATGCCAACTGAGAACCCGTTTAAAAGAAGAGGAGTGTTGACGCTTTGTTTGGTGGCGCTTCTTCTTTGTGTTGCCGGTTGCGGGCAGAAGGACTACAGGGCGGATAAGGCCCTGCCTGCCGACGAGCAGCTGTTTGCCCGGGCCGAAGAGGCCTTTAACACCCGCCAGTTTGAAGAGGCGCTTGGCTTGTACGGCGATCTTGTGAAACGGTTCCCTGACAGCACAGTGGCCGCTGCCGCCCTGTTGAAGAGGGGGATGATTTATGGGCATCTGGAGGCGTACGACGATGCCCAGGTGACTCTGGCTCAGGTGTTTCAGGATTACCCGGAGAGTCCCTTTGCGCCCGTTGCCCTGGTGGAGTCCCTGTCAATTTTGTACCGCACGGGTGATTTTCCCGGGGTGATTCAAAGGGCGGTCCAGGTACCTGACACCCTCTCTCCGTCCGATTATCTTGTAAGAAAATATGCCATCATGGGGGATTCTTACCTTGCCCTTGGGGATCGGGTCGATGCGGTTGGGGCTTATTATACTGCCTGCGACCTGGTTCATTCCACTGAGCGTGAATGGGTGGTTGCACGTCTTCGGGGGGCTGTGGGTACCCTCACCCTTGCCGAGACCGATGAGATGCTCTTTCGGGTTTACGAGAAGGAGAAGCGGGGGTTTCTTCTGCTGCAGCGCATGAGGGCTTTGGCTGAAGAAGGGGCTGTGGATGAAGCGCTTCAAGGGGTGAATGATTTTTTAAGCCTCTACAGTGAGCACCCTGTCCGTGATGATGCCATGGCGTTTCGAGAATTTTTAAGCCGGTCGCACTTTAGTCCCAGGGTGTTGGGGTGTCTGCTTCCCTTTACGGGTCGTTATGCCGATTATGGAAGGCAGGCCAGGGAGGGTATTGAACTTGCATTTCAGGGTGTCGCCTTAAAGCAGGGGCTTGGGGATTTCCAGCTTGTTTTTCGGGACACCGGCTCAGATGATGAGACGACCCGCCAGGCGGTCAGAGAACTTGTGGAAGCTGGTGCTGCAGCCATTATCGGGCCGGTGGGCAATGTGGAGAGCGCCACCGACGAGGCTCAGCTGCGAGGGGTTCCCATGGTTGCCATGACGGGCAAGGACGGCATTACCGCCTCGGGTGACTTTATTTTCCGGAATTTCATGACGCCCCGCATGCAGGTGCGTTCTGTTGTCTCGTACGCATTTGAGGTGCTGGGGGTTAACGACTTTGCCATCCTTTACCCCGATGAGCCCTATGGCCGCGATTTCATGAATCTCTTCTGGGATGAGGTGGCCCGTTATGGTGGTGAGATTCGGGGTGTCGAGGCGTATGGTGCAGAAACCGCAGATTTCTCATCCTCCATTAAGAAGTTAACCGGTCTTTGGTACAACAGGGCGGCCAAGGGGGAGGATACCCCGGACTGGGGTCGGGTGCTTCCCGATGACGCGAAAGGCCGGGGGCCGGTTGTGGATTTTGAAGCGATTTTTATTCCCGATGGGAGCAAAAACCTTGAGATGATCCTTCCTCAGCTTGCCTTTCATGATCTGGGGGGGATCTACGCATTGGGAACCAACCTTTGGCACAATGCCGAGTTGATGGACGCCGCTTCCAAACACCTCGGACAGAGCATTATTCCGGATGGTTTTTTTGCGCGCAGCCGTGATCCGCGCGTGAAGCGGTTTGTGGCGGAGTTTAAAGGGGCCTTTGGAAGGACACCGGATTACATTGAGGCTGTGGCCTATGATTCGGCATCGTTGGTCCTGGGGGTTCTTGCCGAGAAAGCCCCTGCCACCCGGGGAGATGTTCGGGATGCGCTTCTGGCTGTCAATGCATTTCCCGGTGTCACCGGGTCCACCTCTTTTGATGAGACAGGGGATGCCGATAAGACCCTGACCCTTTTGAAAGGAAAACGGCGCCGCTTTGTGGAGGTGCCGAAGTAGAAGATATCGGCCAGGTTGCATGAACAACAAAACCCGACGGTGCTCGCACCGTCGGGTTTTGTGTTTTTGTGGGATGGCTGGTTAAAACGTGCCTCCGGCGGCAAGGTGTGCCACCTTGAAAGCAGGTTGCGCATGCGCTTTGCCCCTCGTTCCTCGGGCAAATCACTTCCGCCTTTGAAACGGACTTCGTTGGAGGGTAATTTGTATGATCTGTTTGTTAAACCCGCTCTTTCAGATCAGGAAAAGTTTGGTCATCGGCGGCTCGCTTTTTGAAAAAGCTCCGCAAAAACTTTTCGGTTGCAACAGTCTTTTTTTCCGCCCAGCGGGCGAGGGAAAAAGGCTGTTGCCAAGCTGAAAGCATATGATTGGCCAACAGAGGTGGCGTTGATCGAAATCCTCTTTAAGACCTGTTTGTCAAACCCAGCTCATAAAATTGGCAAAAGTTTGGCCCCCGGCAGGGCCGCCGGAGGCATAGCCGAATCGTTACGTTTATTCGTCGTTTACGCTGACCGGATTTTTGAGGGAGCTTTGCCCTGTGGCCTCTAAGACCGTGGCCCAGAGTTTGCCGTCCGGGTCCACTTTTTTACGCTGGGTGATCACCTGGTCCATGGGGACGTGGACGAAGTGGTTGTTCCAGTGGCTTACCACGAGCTTGGTTTTTCCTGACATACCA
>Ga0209692_10004150_pt1 | contig 13335 bp, 12 predicted proteins | sample tdDd472_FD_187129 | JGI IMG/M metagenome (GOLD analysis project Ga0209692, IMG submission 187129) | Marine sediment microbial communities from the Atlantic coast under amendment with organic carbon and nitrate - tdDd47.2 (SPAdes)... | ecosystem: Environmental > Aquatic > Marine > Coastal >...
GCGTGGCGCGACCAGTCGAGCAGCAGGATGACGAGACAGAAGAGGCCGGTCGGCACCAGAATGAAGGCGGAATCGCCGACATCGGTGATCGAGCGGAAGAACCGGGCGACCTCGGGAGATATCGTGCGTTGCAGCGGCATGATTTCCGGATCGAGGAACACCAGCGCAAGGCCGACCACCAGCACCGTCAGCCCGATCAGATTCTCGATCCGATAGAGCGGCGGCAGTCGGTCCCCTCCTTTTGGGCGGCGGCGACGGAGGATCGTCCAGAGCATCGAGAAGCCCGCGGACAGCCTGCGTCGAAGCCGCGAGGGCGCGGGTCCCGTATCGTCCCGGTCAGCGGTCATGGCCGTAGATCCACAATTCGACAGGGCCGCCGCCGTTGATCTTCACGCCATCGGCCCTGCCCACCAGCCGCGGCGTCACGCCGACGGGGGCGAGCTCGGAAAGGGAAGCGGCGCGCCTGGCGCCGGTGACGACGAGATGGCGGCAGCCGGATTTTTCGAATTCCGACGCAATTTCGCCGACGCGGGCAAGATCGAGCGGCCGGTTCAGCGACAGGCGCAGGCTCGGCTCATGATAGCCGACGGCGACGACGCGGCTCGTCGGGCAAGCGTCGTCGGAGGCGACGATGGCGGCGACCCTGCCGCTGATCCAAAGCGGTTTCAGTTCGGGAAGCGTCAGGCCGAACAGGCCGGCATTGGCGAGGAACGCCGAAAGCAGCGTGCCGGCGACGATCGGACCGGGGCGCATCGCGCGGCGGTCGCCGATCCAGGTCCAGAAGCCGACCAGCGTCGCGGCGAGAAGCAGTACCGCGCCGGGGACCAGCGGATGTCCGAGCAGAACTCCGGTGAGCGTCAGTTGGCCGGCGAACAGCAGGGCGGGCACGAAGGCTACGAGAAACAGGAACCTGCGGCCCCATTTGCCCGCCTCCCCGTCTGGCTTGTAGACCGCCAGGGCATGGCCGACCAGCAGCGCCGCGGCGGGCGCGAGCGGCAGGATGTAATGTGGCAGCTTGGTCGGGATGATTTCGAGAACGATCCAGGTGGAAAGCAGCCAGGCGACGCAGAAGAGAATGGCGGGTCTGGCGCGCTCGCGGCGGCTGACGACGGCCGCGATCCCGACGATCGCCGAGAGCGGCCATAGGGTGCCGATCGCCGAGACCAGATAGGTCAATGGCGGCGCGCCGTGGTTCTCCTTCGCCGTCGCGGTCTTGGCGAGCAGATCCTTGCCGAGGGATTCCGAAAGGAAGGCGCCGTCGGTCTTCAGCACGATCGCCAGGAACCAGGGCAGCGTCAGCGCCAGGAAGGCGAGCACCGACCACCATGAGAGCAGCGCCCGCGCCCAGGCGAACGAGCGGCGGACCCAGGACAGGCTGAGGACCGTGGCGCCGACGACGAGGAACACCACCGGTCCCTTGAGCAAGGTCGCCGCGGATACCGCGAGCGCGAAGCCGAGACGGTCGGTGTTGGTTGGCCGGCCCTCGCCGATCCAGGCGCGGGAGAGATGCAGCATCGCCCACAGGATCGTGGCGAGCAGCATGGCGTCGGTCTTGGCGAGTCGGGCCTCGAAATTGATCAGCGGGATGGCGGCGAACATCAGCGCGGCGATCAGGCCGGCGCGCGGACCGAACAGCTCGCCACCGATGCGCCAGACCAGGAGCAGCGCCAGCAGCGCGCCGACGAGCGAAGGCAGCCGATAGACCCAGATCGGCGCGCGCGTTCCGTATCCGCTCGCCTTCACCGCCAGCGTCTGAAGCCAGTAGATGCCGACCGGCTTCTTGTAGCGCGGCTCCTCGCCGAGACGGATATCCACATAGTCACCGGATGCCGCCATCTGCCGCGAGGCCTGCGCGAAACGGGCCTCGTCGCGGTCGACCGGCGGAATCGAGAAAAATCCGGGTAGGAAGAAACACAGTCCGACCAGCACGACCGCAAGGATCGCCAGCGGTTTCGCCTCGGCGATCCGGTCGACCCAGCTCGGTCTCGTGTTGGTTTGGCTCGCGATACTCATTCCGGCGAATTCAGCCCTTGGGGCATCGATCAGGGGTCGGGGCTTTTGTCAGGACAGCGCAGCATTCGGGATTTATGGTTATCGTGCCCACCACCTAATTTCCAAGCCTTTCTTCCCGGCAAGCCTTCAGGATTCGCTCCATGACACTGATCGTCCAGATATCCGACCTCCATCTCAGGCCACGCGGCATGCCCGCCCTCAGGGTCAGCGAGACCAACATGTTCGCGACACGCACCGTCGATTTCCTCAACCGGCTCGACCCGCGCCCCGATGGCGTGATCATCACCGGCGACCTCGCCGATACCGGCGGCATCAGCGAGTACGAGTCGGCGCGGGACATTCTAAGCCGGCTCGAGCTTCCGTTCTGGGCGATCCCGGGCAACCACGACGATTCCGAAACCATGAAGACCGCGTTTTCCGACCATGGCTGGGCAAAGCAGATGCCCGGACGGACGCTGCAGTTCGTCGCCGAAATCGGCGAGTTGCGGGTGATCGGCCTCGACACCAGCGTTCCGGGCAAGCCTTATGGCCTGATGGAGCTCGAGCAGCTCGACTGGCTTTCGGAGCGGCTCGCCGAAGACACGGCGACGCCGACGCTGATCGCGCTGCACCACCCGCCGATCGAGACCGGCATCCGCCACATGGACCGGTCGATGATGCGCGATCCCGGCCCGCTCGAGGCGGTGCTGTCGGGACACGGCAACATCATCGCCACGATCTGCGGCCACCAGCACCGGATGATCGTCGGCAAGTTCGCCGGCGCGCCGATCATGGTGACGCCGGGCGTCGCCCATCAGGTGGCCTTCGACCTCACCGAGGAAGGGCCTTCCGCCTTCGTCTTCGAACCGCCGGCCGCGATGTTCCACCTGTTCAAGGACGGCAAGCTGACGAGCCACATGGCCTATATCGAGAAGTTCCCCGGTCCCTACCCGTTCTGGCCGGATTCCGAACAGCGCTGGCCAGGCTACTGATCGCCCGATTTCTATTCAGCTGATGGGGCCGGTCAGTCGAGTGTTCGCCGGAAACGCAGCAGCGCGAGCGCGGCGAAGCCGAAGGCGAACAGCACCAGTATGCTCATCTCGTGGGCGATGATCGAGTAGTCGGCGCCTTTCAGCATCACGGCGCGTATGACCCGGATGAAATGGGTCAGAGGAAGCACCTCGCCGATCGCCTGGGCCCAGTCCGGCATGCCGCGGAAGGGAAACATGAAGCCCGACAGCAGGATCGAAGGCAGGAAGAAGAAGAAGGTGAGCTGCATCGCCTGCATCTGCGAGCGCGCCACGGTCGAAAACGTGTAGCCGAGCAGCACCAGCGCCAGCACGAAGATCAGGATGCCGGTGAGCAGAAGCCACAGCGAGCCGACGAACGGTATGAAGAACAACGCCTTGGCGGCGACGAGAACAACGACCACCTGCACCGCCCCAACCACCATGTAGGGCAGCACCTTGCCGAGCATGATCTCGACCGGGCTCGCGGGCATGGCGAGCAGGTTCTCCATGGTGCCGCGCTCGATCTCGCGGGTCAGCGCCATCGCCGTCATCATCACCATGGTCAGCTGCAGGATGACCCCGAGCAGGCCGGGCACGATGTTGTACTGGGTGATGCCTTCGGGATTGTAGAGGCGGTGGACGATCACCTCGAGCGCGTTCCTGGCGTTGCGGGCGCTCTGCGCCTCGGCCCCCTGCTCCCTGAGCAGCGCCTGGGAGGCGACGGTGCTGAGCGTCGAGATGGCGCCGGAGGCGACGGCGGGATCGGTGGCGTCGGCCTCGATCAGGATCTGCGGATGGTCGCCGCGCTCGACCCGGCGGGCGAAATCGGACGGGATCGTCACCACGAAGGCGACGGCGCCCGCCTTGATCAGCCGGTCCGCCTCCTCGGCGCTCTTCACCACGTGGCTGAACCGGTAGTAGCCGGTCATTTCCATCGCCGTGACCATGGCGCGGGAATAGTGATCCTGGCTGGTGGTCACCAGTGCCGCCGGCAGGCCCTTGGGATCGTTGTTGATGGCAAAGCCGAACAGGACGAGCTGCAGCAGCGGTACGCCGAGCATCATGGCGAAGGTGATGCGGTCGCGGCGCATCTGGATCGCTTCCTTGCGGATGATCGCGAGAAGCCGGCGAAGGGAGAAGAAATTCATCATGCCATGTTGTCCGCGGATTCGGCCAGGAACTGGATGAAGACGTCCTCGAGGCTGGTCTCGCCGCGGCGGACGTCGACGCCGGTCTCTTCCGCCACTCGCTTGACCGAAACCTCGAGCGCGGCGTGGTCGCGGCCGACCACGTGCAGCGTCATGCCGAACGGCGCGACCTGGTCGACGCCGGGCATGCCGGCAAGCCGGCGCGCGGCCTCGTTGACCCGATCGCCTTCCAGGAACCACGTCGACAGTCCGGCATCCTCGACCACGTCGTGCACCGTACCGCTCGCCACAAGCTTGCCGTAGGAGATGTAGTTGATGCGGTGGCAACGCTCGGCTTCGTCCATGTAATGGGTGGAGACCAGCACCGTCAGCCCGTCGGCGGCGCGCTGGTGTATCTCGTCCCAGAAGTCGCGCCGCGCCTTGGGGTCGACGCCGGCGGTGGGCTCGTCGAGCAGCAGCAGCTTCGGCTTGTGCATGATGCAGGCGGCGAGCGCCAGCCGCTGCTTCCAGCCGCCCGATAGCGTGCCGGCCAGTTGCCTGCGCCTGGTATAGAGACCGAGATCCTCCAGCGTGTCGCGAACGTATTTCCCCACCGGATCGAGCTTGTAGAGCCGGGCGACGAAAGCGAGGTTCTCCTCGATGGTCAGGTCCTCGTAGAAGGAAAAGCGCTGGGTCATGTAGCCGACCTCGCGCTTGATCCTGAGGCTTTCGGTGCGGATGTCGTAGCCGAGCACCTGTCCGTCGCCCTCATCGGGGCGCAGCAGCCCGCACATTACCCGGATGGTGGTCGTCTTGCCCGAGCCGTTGGGACCGAGAAAGCCGGAGATCTCGCCCTCGGCGACCTTGATCGAGACGTGGTCGACAACCGTCTTGTCGCCGAACCGCTTGACCAGATTGTCGACCTCGATGACGTTCATTTCTTCGCGTCCGCGAGATCGACGTCGACGATCTGCCCGGGCTTGAGCTCGCGGGCGCCGTCGTCGGGCCGCGCCTCGATCAGATAGACAAGCTTCTGGCGGTTCTCGAGCGAGTAGATCACCGGCGGGGTGAATTCGGGATCGGGCGAGATATAACTGATCGTCGCCGTCAGGCCGTCGCGGCAGCCGTCGCAGCGCACCTTGAGGCGGCCACCGAGCCTGAGGCTCGAAAGCTTCTTCTCCGGCACGTAGACGCGCAGCTTGGTGGCTCCGTCGGGCAGCACGGAAAGCACCGGTGCCTGCGGGCCCGCCACTTCTCCGGGCTTGCGGATGATGTCGAACACCACGCCGTTCGAAGGAATCGACAGGGTGCGTTTTGTGAGCCGCCACTGGGCGTTCTTCAAGCCGGAGCGCGCCTGCTCGATCGCCGCCTCGGCGGCCTTGATCTCCTCGGGCCGCGCCGGCAGGCGCGCAACCGCCAGATTGGCCATCAGTTCGGCGACCTTCGCCTGAGCCAGTTCGACCTGGGTGGCGGCGGTGTCGTAGCTGGCTTGTGTCGATATCCCCTTCCGGAGCAATTCCGTTTGCCTCGAAAGGACCCGTTCCGCCTCCTTGGCCTGGGCCTTGGCGGAGACGAGCGAGGCTTCGATCACGGCAATCTCCTCGGGCCGCTTGCCCTGCAGCAGATTGGCCTTCTGCCGCTCCGCCTGGGCCAGCGCCGCCTTGGCCTGCAAGACCGCGATCTCGGCGTCCCGATTCTCGAGCCGGACCAGCGGCTGGTCGCGTCCGATGCGGTCGCCGCGCGCCACCTCGACGGAGAGGATCTGGGCGGTCTCGATCGGCGCGACGAGGACGTATTCCCCCTCGACATAGCCGACGGCGAGCGGACGCGGGGGCGCACAGCCGGAAAGCAGCGAGGCGAGCACCGGAACGGCGCAAAAGAATTCCATCATGAGGATGCACTCCTGTTGGCCTCGACGAAGGCGCGGAGATTGCCGACGATGAGGGCAAGGATATCGTCGGCCTCGTCCGGGCCGATCTCGCGCCAGTCCATCTTCTTGAGCACCACCTCGCGGCCGATACGGAAGTAGACGACCTGGCCGGCGAGCGTGAACGCCGCCAGCTTGATCGTCGGGCTTTTCGGATCGCGACCGGTGGCGACACCCAGAAGTTCGCACAGCCTGGTGTGCACCGGATCGACCAGCTCGCCATAGATCAGGTCGAGCGTGGGGCCGGGACGACCGATCTCGCGCAGCATGAAGGCTGCGATATTGCGCGCCTCGGGCCGCGTGATGATGAAATGCGCGAAAGCCTTGAGCCCGGCCTCGAGGATACGCAACGCGGCATCGCCGTCGCCTGGAATTTCGTTCGCCAGGATGGCCTCGCCGACAAGGGTTTTCAGCCGCATCGCGACCGCCCGGGCGCAGGCCTCGCGCAGACCCTGCTTGCCGCCGAAATGGTAGGCGATCGAGGCGATGTTGGCATTGGCGCGCGCCGCGATCTCGCGGGTCGAAGTCGCCTCGAAGCCCTTGTCGCCGAAAAGCTGCAGGGCCGCGTCGACCAGGGCCAGTCGCGTTTCCCCGGTCGCCGCCTCGGCCGGCGATTTCCGTTCCTGCGCCTTTCGCCTTTCCGCCGTCATGGGTATCCCTCGCCTGCTTGTCGTCGTTTCCATGCCATCATTTAATCAATCGATTGATTAATTCAAGATCGATTCATGGAAGGCGCGAAATTTATTTTGCCGGGTACGTCTACGGCGAAGCCGCATTCGCGGCCCGGTTGCGCCCCGGTTCGGTAAGGCGAGAAATTCCCATCGTAAAAACAATAACTTGATCCGGATATCGGCGCTTTACCTCCAAACCGCGACACTTTGGCCACGTTGTTTGGTTCGGGCGCCGGATGAACGCTTTGTTTACTGTAATAGTCGAGTATTTCCGCAAGCTTTCGAGGCACCCAACACTGAGAATGACATGAAATCCCTTTCGATTCGCACCCGCCTGTTCGGGCTCATCGCCCTCGTCGCCGTGGGTATTGGCGCTCTGGTCGCCCTTTCCGCCTGGGAAACACGTCAGGTGATCGTCGAGGAAACCCGCGATAACCTGAAGAACTATGTCGACAACACCTATTCGATCATGGCGGCCTATGCGAAACGTGCCGAAGCCGGGGAGATGACGGAGGAAGAGGCCAAGAAGGCTTCGATGGATGCGATCGGCATGATGCGCTACGCCGACGACGGGTATTTCTGGGTCCACAATCTCGACAACGTGATGATCATGCATCCGATCGCCAAGGCGCTGGTCGGCAAGAAGCTCGACGACCTCAAGGACAAGACCGGGAAACCTTTGTTCGTCGGCATGAACAAGGTGATCAAGGCGAATAACGGCGCCGGGTTCTTCCGCTACTACTGGGGCAAGACCGGCGCCGACAAGGACAAGGCGTTTCCGAAGGAATCGTATATCCGGCTGTTCAAGCCGTGGGGCTACGTCGTCGGTACGGGCGTCTATATCGACGACCTGAACGCGCGCGTCTGGTCGGCGGTCGAGAAGCTCATCCTGTTCGCCGGCCTGCTGCTCGTCGGCATGGTCGTCCTGTCGTTCCTGATCGTCCGGTCGATCAACGGGCCTCTCAAGCTGGTCCGCACGGCGATCGAGAAACTGGCCGGGGGCAATACCGAACTGGATATCGACCATTCACGGATGCCGCTGGAACTCGCGAATATCGCAGAGACGCTGACCACCTTCCGCGACCATGCCGTCGAACGCAAACGGCTCGAGGGCGAGACCGAGGCCGAGCATCGCGCCCGTGCCCGGAGGCAGGCGGAGATCGAACGGCTGATCGGCGATTTCCGCCAGCAATCGCAAGCCGCGCTGTCGGCGGTGACCGGCCAGACCGACCAGTTGCAGGTGACCGCCCAGACGCTGGCGAAAGTCGCCGAAGCCACCTCGGAAAGGGCGACCGGCGCGGCCTCCGCCACCGAGGAAGCCTCGACCAACGTACAGACGGTCGCTTCGGCCGCGGAGGAGCTATCGTCCTCGATTTCCGAGATCGCCCGTCAGGTGAACGACGCCACCGTCGCGGTCTCGAACGCCACGGAGACGAGCCAGACGACAAACCAGAAGATCTCCGGCCTCGCCACGGCGGCCGAGAAGATCGGCGAGGTCATCAATCTCATCCAGGACATCGCCGAGCAGACCAACCTCCTGGCCCTCAACGCCACCATCGAGGCGGCGCGGGCCGGCGAGATGGGCAAGGGCTTCGCCGTGGTCGCCTCCGAGGTCAAGTCTCTCGCCAACCAGACCGCCAAGGCGACCGAGGAGATCGCAGCCCATATCCGCGACATCCAGGGTTCGACCGGCGAAGCGGTGGACGCGGTGCAGACCATTGCCGAGATGATGGAAAAGGTGGACGGCTACACCGCCGCGATCGCCACCGCCATCCAGGAACAGGGTTCCGCCACATCGGAAATCTCCCGCAGCGTCCAGGAAGTCGCCGATGGCACCGGCCAGGTCGCGAGCAACGTGGCCGGCGTCACCCAGTCCGTGTCGGAGACCACCCAGTCGGCGGCGCAAGTCGAGGAATCCTCGGCCGACGTCAACCGCCAGGTCGCCGAACTGCAGGATACCGTCGAGCGCTTCCTGTCGGCCGTCGCTGCGGCCTGACGGACGGTTTTCTCGGGGTCGCCGGATTCTACAGAATCCCGGCGACTCCGGCGACCATCGAAACGAAGCGGACGTCGGCGATCTTGTTGGTCGAGAAAACGGTGTTCTCGCGGGTCACCTTGTAGAGCGCCTGGACGCCGCCGGGCGGGCCGACCGGGATCACCATGATGCCGTCGAGCTTGAGCTGGTCGGTGAGCGCCTCGGGGATCTTCGGGGCGGCGGCGGTGACGACGATCCGGTCGAAGGGCGCCTTGTCGGGCCAACCCAGGAAACCGTCGGACATGCGGCAATAGATGTTCTTCAGGCGCAGGGATTCGAAGCGCTGCCGGGCGAGCTTCATCAGCGTCTGGTATCGTTCGACGGTGTAGACCTCGCCGGCGAGCTGGCTGAGCACCGCGGCCTGGTAGCCGGATCCGGTACCGATCTCCAGCACCTTGTGGCTGCCGCGGATGTCGAGCGCAGAGGTCATCAGCCCGACCAGGTGCGGCGCGGAAACCGTCTGGCCGCAATCGATCGGCAGTGCCTGATCCCGATAGGCCTGTTTCTGATACTTTGACGACAGGAACAGCCGCCGGGGAACCCTCTCCATGGCGCGCAGCACCCTGAGATCGCGAATGCCGAGACGGCGCAGACGCAGCGCCAGCCCGGCCCGGTCCTCGACGGAATCCGGCTCGTTCCAGAAATCGCGTCTGGGGATGTCGTCGGCGCCGCCCATCAGCCGAAATCCGCGTTGAGTGCCTCGGCGAAGTTCCTGTCGGTGAGGTTGAGCAGCAACGGCGTCACCGAGATGTAGCCGTCATAGACGGCGCGCAGGTCGGTGCCTTCGGCCGGGTTCGACAATTCGCGCTTGAAGCCGAGCCAGTAGTAGCGGAAACCGCGCACGTCGCGGCGTTCGTCGACATAGAGCGTGTTCTGGTCGCGCTTGCCCTGGGTGGTGACCCGCACCCCTTTGACGGCTTCCGGTGCGCAGTCGGGAAAATTTATGTTGATCAGCCGATCGGTGGGAAAGTCCCGCTTCACCAGCTTGTCGACGATCGCCGGCGCGTGGGAAATCGCCGTCTCCCACATCGGATGGGAACGGGTCTCGAAGCCATAGGCCTGCGACAGAGCGATCGAGCGCACCCCCATCACCGCGCCTTCCATAGCGCCGGCGATGGTACCCGAATAGGTCACGTCGTCGGCGATGTTCTGGCCGCGATTGACGCCCGAAAGGACCAGGTCGGGCGGGCTGTCGAGAACATGGCGCACTCCCATGATTACGCAATCGGTCGGCGTGCCGCGCACCGCGAAGCGGCGGTCGTCGAGCTTGCGCACCCGCAACGGCTCGCTCAGGGTCAGCGAATGAGACGCGCCGCTCTGGTCGGTTTCCGGCGCCACCACCCAGACGTCGTCGGAAAGTTCTCCGGCGATCGTTTCGAGCGCCTCCAGGCCGGGAGCGTGGATGCCGTCGTCATTGGTGAGCAGGATGCGCATCAGCGAGCCCCGCCAATGGTCTCGACGCCGCCCATGCGCGGACGCAACACTTCGGGCACCGTGATCGACCCGTCGGCATTCTGGCAGGTTTCCAGCACCGCGATCAGGGCGCGGCCGACCGCGACGCCCGAGCCGTTGAGCGTGTGGACCGGGCGCACGCCCTTGCCGTCCTTCGGCCGATAGCGCGCCTGCATGCGGCGGGCCTGGAAGTCGCCGCAGACCGAACAGCTCGAAATCTCGCGATAGGCGCCCTGCCCCGGCAGCCACACCTCGATGTCGTAGGTCTTGCGGGCGCCGAAGCCCATATCGCCCGTGCACAGGGTGACGACGCGGTAGTGCAGTCCCAGCCGCTTGAGTACCTCCTCGGCGCAAGCGAGCATGCGCTCGTGCTCGTCGAGCGAGGTTTCCGGCGTGGTGATCGAGACCAGCTCGCACTTGGTGAACTGGTGCTGGCGCAGCATGCCGCGCACGTCGCGGCCGGCCGATCCGGCCTCCGAGCGGAAGCACGGGGTCAGCGCCGTCACCCGCATCGGCAGTTCGGCCTCCTCGACGACGCTTTCGCGCACCAGGTTGGTCAACGGCACTTCCGCCGTGGGAATCAGCCAGCGATCGTCGGTGGTGCGGAACTGGTCCTCGGCGAATTTCGGCAATTGCGCGGTACCGTAAAGGACCTCGTCGCGAACCAGCAGCGGCGGCGCGACCTCGGTATAGCCGTGCTCGAAAGTGTGCAGGTCCATCATGAACTGGCCGAGCGCCCTCTCGAGCCGGGCGATTTCGCCCCTGAGCACCACGAAACGCGATCCGGCGAGTTTCGCCGCGGCCTCGAAATCCATCTGGCCGAGCCCCTCGCCGAGCTCGAAATGCTGCTTCGGCTCGAAGTCGAAGTCGGGTTTGTCGCCGACGACGCGGACGATGACGTTGTCGGCCTCGTCGGCGCCGACGGGTACGTCCTCGAGCGGCGCGTTGGGCAGCACCGCCAGCGCTTCTTCCAGCGCCCTGGTGAGCCGGCGCTCCTCGTCCTCGGCCGTCTGCAGGAACGACTTGAGCTCGGCGACTTCCGAAATCAGCGCGGCGGCGCGTTCCTCGTCGCCGGAGGCCTTGGCCTTGCCGATCTCCTTCGATGCGGAGTTGCGGCGCTCCTGCGCCTCCTGCAGCCTGACGATATGGGCGCGGCGCGCGTCGTCGAGCGCCAGCACATCCGCCGACGCGGGCGGCGCGCCACGCGAATCGAGGGCGCGGTCCAGCGCCTCCGGATGGTCACGGATCCATTTGATATCGAACATCGGAAAACCTTAGGACGTGGTGAGGACTTAACTTGTGCGCCGGTTTGACGGGATTTGTTCGCAGGCGGTGCATGAGGAGGAAGGACGTGCCGGGCATATTCGACGACGAATGGGCCGTTTGCGGGCAAATCCCGTCAAATCCCTTCGGGACGAAGCCCATTTCGCCCCTGGACGGCGCCGTCAAACGCTTGAAGTGGCCAACACTACGGCTCGTTTGCCGGCACCACCAGAAACGAAATGGGCCACGCCGGCACATAAGTTAAGTCCTCACCACGTCCTAAAATCCCCAGCATGGTAGCCGGTAAACGTCAGGCGGGTTTGCCGGCCTCCGCGTCCGCTTCGGCTTCGGCCCGTTTCCGCTCGACCATTCGCACGGCAAAGATGGAGAACTCGTAGAGGAGCAGCGTCGGGACCGCAAGCCCGATCTGGCTGACCGGGTCGGGCGGGGTCAGCACGGCGGCGGCGATGAAGGTCAGCATCACCGCCCATTTGCGTTTGGTCTTCAGGGTCTCGGAGCTGACCAGTCCGGCGCGGGCCAACAGCGTCAGCACGACCGGAAGCTGGAAGACGAGGCCGAAGGCGAAGATCAGGACCATGGTCAACGACAGGTATTCGCTGACCTTGGGCAGATGCTTGATCGCCACCTGCCCGGCCGTGCCGGCCTGCTCCATGCTCAGGAAGAAGCGCAGGGCCATCGGCATGATCAGGAAATAGACCAGCGCGGCGCCGATTGCGAACAGGATCGGCGTGGCGACCAGATACGGCCTGAAGGCCTTTCGTTCGTTCCTGTAGAGGCCCGGCGCGACGAACATGTAGATTTGGCTTGCCAGAACCGGAAAAGCGAGGAACAGAGCGCCGAACAGCGCCAGCTTCATCTGCGTGAAGAAATACTCCTGCGGCGCGGTGAAGACGAATTCCGGCAGATGTGGCGCCGCCTGCTTGTAGGGCCAGGTCAGGATATTGAAGATGTCGCTGGCGAAATAGAAGCAGATGAGGAACATGATCGCGATCGCGATCAGCGAGCGCACCAGTCGCTGGCGCAATTCGATCAGATGCTCGATCAGCGGTGCCTTCGACGCCTCGATGTCGTCTTCGCTCACGACTTGGCCTCGCTGGGCACCGCGGCTTCGGCGGTCTTGTCAGTTGCGCCGGCCTTGTCCGGGGTTTCCACCGGCGTACCCGCGATAGAATTGTCCGAAGCCCCTGCGGGCGCCTCGATGCTTTCGGTCCAGCCCTCGCCCGTTTTCTCTTCCCTGGTGTCGGAGTCGATATCGGCGCGCATGTCGTTTTCGGTGGCGGCGAGATCCGCCTTGACGTCGGCCAGCGGGTTGTTCTCCTTGACGTCTTTAAGCGACTGCTTGACGTCGTCGATCTCCGCCTGTTTCTCCGCCTCGCGCAGGGCGTCGTTGAACTGGCCCTGGAAATCGCTCGCCATCCGCTTCAGCCGGCCGATGGTCTGTCCGAAGGTGCGCAGCATTCCCGGCAGGTCCTTGGGGCCGACCACGAGAATCGCGACCACCGCGATAACCAGCAGTTCGGTCCAACCGATATCAAACATGAGGCATGCCTGCGAAGCGCATGACGGACGCGTACGGAAACGGGCGCCGGGGCGCCCGGTCGGTCGTTAGCCCGTCTTGGACTGGTTCTTGGAGTTTTCCATCGTGACCGGCTCGCCGGTCGCGTGATCGATGGTCTTGGCCTCCTGGTCCTTCTCGGGCTCTTCCTTGAGGCCCTTCTTGAAGCTGTTGATGCCCTTGGCGACATCGCCCATCAGCTCCGAGATCTTGCCACGGCCGAACAGCAGAACCACCACCACGCCAATGATGACGATCTGCCAGATACCAATCTGACCCATA
>Ga0209692_10004153_pt1 | contig 13329 bp, 11 predicted proteins | sample tdDd472_FD_187129 | JGI IMG/M metagenome (GOLD analysis project Ga0209692, IMG submission 187129) | Marine sediment microbial communities from the Atlantic coast under amendment with organic carbon and nitrate - tdDd47.2 (SPAdes)... | ecosystem: Environmental > Aquatic > Marine > Coastal >...
AAGCGACAGCAAGTTCTGGACCTGGGCCGACAAGATCGACCTGGACGACAGCCGCTTTCCGGAACGGTCCGGCCTTTCGCTCGCCAAGCTGGCGACGGACGGCACCCATCCGGCGATGCGCGTCAATCTGGATGCCTGCATTCACTGCAATCTGTGCGTCCGCGCCTGCCGGGAAGTGCAGGTGAACGACGTCATCGGCATGGCCTATCGCGGTCATGGCGCGAAGATCGTGTTCGATTTCGACGATCCGATGGGAAGCAGCACCTGCGTCGCCTGCGGCGAATGCGTCCAGGCCTGCCCGACCGGCGCCCTGATGCCCGCCACGCAGGTCGACGAGAAGGAAATCTATCTTGGCCAGGCCGAGAAAGTCGTGAACTCCCTCTGCCCCTATTGCGGGGTGGGTTGCCAGACCAAGATCCACGTCAAGGACGACAAGATCCTGAAGGTCGACGGCCGCGCCGGGCCGGCGAACGAAAACCGCCTCTGCGTGAAGGGCCGTTTCGGGATGGACTACGCCCGCCATCCGGGCCGACTGACCAAGCCGCTGATCCGCCGCGCGGACGCGCCGAAATCCTGGGACTGCGAAGTCGACCCGGCGAACCCCTATACCCATTTCCGCGACGCCACCTGGGACGAGGCGCTGGACGTCGCGGCCAAGGGCCTGTTGAAGATCCGCGAAGAGAAGGGCCGGCTGGCGCTGGCCGGTTTCGGCTCGGCCAAGGGATCGAACGAGGAAGCCTATCTGTTCCAGAAACTGGTGCGCACCGGGTTCCGCTCCAACAATGTCGATCACTGCACGCGGCTTTGCCATGCCTCCTCCGTCGCAGCTTTGATGGAGGGCATGAATTCCGGCGCGGTGACCGCTCCCTTCACGGATGCGCTGAAATCCGACCTGATCATCATCATCGGCTGCCGGCCCGGCCAGAACCACCCTGTCGCCGCGACCTACCTGAAACAGGCGGCGAAGCGCGGCGCCAAGCTGGTCGTGATGGACCCGCGGAAACAACAGCTGACCCGCCATGCCTGGAAGCATCTGCAGTTCAAGCCGGGCGCCGACGTCGCCCTGCTGAACGCGATGATCCACACGATCATCGACGAGAACCTGATCGACCAGCAATACATTCAGGCGAATACCGACGGTTTTGAGGCCGTGGCCGAAAACGCCAAGGGCTTCTCCCCCGAAGCGATGGCGGATCTGTGCGGTATCGACGCGGAAACCATCCGCGAGGTCGCGCGCGCCTATGCGACGGCGGAACGGTCGATCATCTTCTGGGGAATGGGCGTCTCCCAGCACGTTCATGGCACGGACAATGTCCGGTCGCTGATCTCGCTGGCCGCGATCACCGGGCAGATCGGCCGCGAGGGAACCGGCCTGCATCCGCTGCGCGGACAGAACAACGTGCAAGGCGCGTCCGATGTCGGCCTTATCCCGATGGTCTATCCCGACTACAAATCCGTCTCCGACGTGGAGACCCGCAACATCTTCCAGGACCTTTGGGGAATGGAGCTCGACCCCGAACGCGGCTTGACGGTGGTCGAGATCATCAACGCGATCATCGCCGATGAGATCAACGGCATGTTCATCATGGGCGAGAACCCGGCCATGTCGGACCCCGATGCGCAGCATGCGCGCGAGGCGCTGGCCAAGCTGGACCATCTGGTCGTCCAGGAAATATTCCTGACGGAAACCGCCTTTCACGCGGACGTCGTCCTGCCGGCAAGCGCCTTCCCCGAAAAGAGCGGCACCTTCACCAATACCAACCGGCAGGTACAGATGGCGCGGCCCGCTTTGGACCTGCCCGGCGAAGCCAAGCAGGACTGGTGGATCATCCAGGAACTGGCGCGGCGCATGGGCCTGGACTGGAACTATTCGGGTCCGAAGGACGTGTACGAGGAATTCCGCGGCGTGATGGCCTCGATCAAAGGGATTTCCTGGGATCGGCTGGAGCGCGAGGATGCGGTGACCTACCCCTGTTCTTCGGAAGACGAACCGGGCCATGCGGTGATTTTCGGCGACGGCTTCCCGACCGCCAACGGACGGGTGAAACTTGTTCCCACCGACCTGCTGCCGCCGGCGGAACTGCCGGACGAACAATACCCGATGGTGCTGACGACCGGCCGCCTGCTGGAACATTGGCACACCGGCGCGATGACCCGGCGCGCCAGCGTCCTGGACGCGATCGAACCGGAAGGCCAGGTCCATATGCATCCGAAGTGGATGGACGAGATGGGCGTCGCGCCGGGCGAAATGGTTGCCGTCTCCACCCGCCGCGGGGCGGTTCAGCTGAAAGCCCGGGCGGACCGCGACGTGACGCCGGGGATGATCTTCATCCCCTTCTGCTTCGCGGAAGGCCCGGCCAATTTCCTGACCAACCCGCAGCTCGATCCCTTCGGCAAGATTCCGGAGTTCAAGTTCTGCGCGGCCCGGGTCGACAAGATCGCCCCGGAAACGGTCGCGGCCGAATAGGCGCGGCTATCCGAAACGGCGGGGCGTGGTTAGTATCGCCGGATGATCGACCCGTCGACCGCCGCGATAATCGTCGTGACCTTCCTGCTCGCCGGGACGGTGAAAGGCGTCATCGGGCTTGGCTTGCCGACCGTCAGCCTCGGCCTATTGGCAGCGGTGCTGGATCTGCCGACGGCCATGGCGCTGCTGCTGATCCCGTCATTCGCAACCAATTTGTGGCAGGCAAGCGTCGGCGGCAATGCGGTTGCGCTGATCCGCCGGCTGTGGACCTTCCTGGTTCCGGCCATCGCTGCGATCTGGTTGGGCGCCATCGCGTTGACGCATCTTGACCTTGACCTGCTTGCCGGCCTGCTCGGCCTGCTCCTGGTCCTCTACGGCGCATCCAGCCTGGCCGGGTTTCGGCTTTCCATATCGCCTGGAAAAGAAGCGGTCTGCAGCCCCCTGTTCGGCGCCGTCAACGGCGTCCTGACCGGGATGACCGGTTCCTTCGTCGTGCCCGGCGTCATGTACCTGCAGGCAATCGGGCTTCCACGCGACATGTTGATCCAGGCAATGGGCATGCTCTTCACTCTCTCGACCTTGGGATTGGGCTTCGCCTTGCAGCGCAGCGGTTTCCTTTCCGCCGAACTCGGCATGCAATCGTCGATCGCCCTCCTGCCCGCCCTGCTGGGCATGACGCTGGGTCAGCGATTGCGGAAAATGCTTTCAGAAATACTGTTTCGGCGCTGCTTCTTCCTCGCCCTTCTTTTATTGGGCGGGGCGATCATCGTGCAGGCCGTCTAAACCTCCGCCATTTCCCAGGCCGCGCGGGCCAGGGCCTTGGCGGTCTCCTCCGCCACGTCCGGACGGCGTCCGGGCGAAACGCGGCCATACAGGCTGTTCCCGGTTTGCAGGATCATCTGCAACGTTCCGGCCATCATGAATTTCGCCGTGGCGCCCGGCGTTGCGGCGTCGCGATCGGCAAGCACCGCCTTCAAACCATCATTCACGGACAGGATGTCACCCGCCTGCCGACCGGCGAGTCCGGCAACCTTGGGCGCCAGTCCGGACATCGCATTCCCGAGATCCTGCATCGCCCGGTCGATCGCGGTTTGCGGCACGGAAAGCAGGGGCAATCCCGCCACCATAGCGGCGACATCGATCGACGCTTGGGGGAGATGCAAGTCGGCCCCGCGCTGCGCGGGCGCCCCCTCTATCCGCACCCCGTCGCTGCAGTTCAGAATCCGGAAATCGGGATTGAGGCTGGCCAGGGTCGAGAAGTACAAGCGGGCGAAGGCGAATTCCCGGCTGGTGAAAACCTGGTCCCTGAAGTTGCCGGCGGCGGGGATGGTCAGTTTCTCCATCGCCGCACCGCCGCGCCAATAGGGGTCCGCGCTGAGATTGTAGATCGACGCGCCGGAATGATGGCGTTCCGCCTCCGTCGATCCCAAATCCACCCCGAACAGATGGATATCGCGGCATCCGAGCGTCATCGCCGTCCGGCAGGCCAGATGGGTCACCGTCGGTCCCGCCATGGGAAGAACGAATTCCTGCTTGCCGAACAGCCGCGTGGGGCTGAGATTCTCCCGCAGGACGAAGATCGTGTCCTCGAAGAGCGGCGGCAGCAGCGGATCGACCGTGGAGGCCGCTATCAGCCGAATCCCGGCAAGATCGTGTTTCGCGGCTGCGGTTTGGTTCACGGTCAGGATGTCCGGAACGTTTTCGATCTCGCAATGGAAGTCGGGTTTCAATCCGGCCTCCAGCAGCACGCCCAGCCCCGTGCCGCCGGATATCAGCACGCAGCGGTCGCGCAGCCGCCGGAGCGTTTCGATTTCCGCGTCGATGGACGGCCCGCTGCCGACGACGATTGCCGGCGGCGCGCCGGAACGATCCGCCCCCGGGGCCAGGACGCGGACGTTCTTGTCGGCCAGATTGGCGGCCGCATTCCGCAGCATCAGGCATTCGTCCTCGAAGAAGCCGTCGGAATCCCCGATCACGGGCAGACTCTGCATGAACAGCGCCAGGGCCCGTTCCAAAACCGGCATCCGGTAATGACCGTAAATATACGACCCGTCCAGCAAGCCCCTGTCGGGCCCGCGCATCGCTTCATACACTTTGTTGGACAGCGCGACGGGATCGCCGTCGAACGCGAAAATCACCCTGCCGCCGCGATCGCGGACCGCGGCGATGATATCCGCCCATTCGATCGCCTGCATGCTGAGCGCCAGGAAGGCCGGCGTCCCGTCGGCGACGACCAGGTTCCGGACGTTCAACCGCTCCAGCAAAGGCGACAAGTGAAGCCCCAGCCCCAATCCGAAGACCGTGAGATACCCGGCCGTCAGGTCCGGGTCGCGCTGCAGGGTGACGAGCTTCGTCCCGAAACGGTTGTGCAGGCTTGCGACGGCGCGGTCGCTCAACAGGGCTGACCCGGCCGCGGGCGGCGACGGGCGCAGCGAAATGCGCTGCGGCTTTTCGACATATTCGGCGACCTGCCGGGCGGCGAAGGGTTCGGCGCCGGTCGGGTACATGAGCTTGTCCCCGGCCTTGACGTTGAGAAGGCCGCTCTTGGGGTCCGACACCAGTTCAAGGTCGCTTTGAAGCGCCGCCAATTCCTGGGCGAACTCGAACGACACATGCTCCGCCAGCGCAATCAGGTTGCGCTCGTACAAAGTCTTGGGTTCGGTAGAAGACGATGTCACGAAGCCGGGCCATGAAGTAGATGCTGTTTCGGTAGGGGGATACTTTCACGATTCCCGAACCTGCGTCGATACACCCTTGAACGGCGTGAAAACGGCGCCTCGGCACTTGCCGCGATGACGGGATTGGGCGTCTTATGAAATTTCCATTGTCCCGGTCACTCCCACGAGGTCCGTCCCGCATGCAGACACGGCCGATTTCAGCCGCGCTTTACCTGACGCTCTGCGTGCTGACGATCATAGACGCCCTGTTCAAGGTCGAAACCGCCGTTTGGATCGCCATCGGATGCATGGCCGTTTTCATCGTGTTGGAATTCCCGCGGACGGCCCGCCTGCAGCAGGGGGTCAGCGTCGCGCTTGCAGGGATCGGGGTGCTGACCGGCGCCTTGGAGGGGCAGGCCCTGGAAACGGTGCTCGATGGCCTGCGCCGCACCCTGCCCTTTCTGCTTCTATTCGCTTCCGTCACCTGGCTTCAAGGCCCCGCGAGCAAAAGCCCGTCGCTGCTGACCGTGCGGGAAATCGCCATCAGGCAGCCTTCGGGGCGGCGCTACGCGGTGATCGCGCTGGCCGCCCATTTTCTGGGCGTCGCCTTCAACTTGGCCGGGCTTTCCCTGTTGACGCCGATGGTCGGGCGCGACACGCCAAAGCCGCTGCGCGAACGGCTGGGCCGCGCCATGGTCCAGGGTTTCGCCGCCGGCACGGCTTGGTCGCCATTCTATGTCGGCACCGCCGTGATCCTGAGCGCGGTGCCGGGCGTGCGCTGGCTTGAGGTCGCGCCCCTCGGCATCGGCCTGTCGCTTTTCATCATCGGCTGCAGCTGGACCTTCGACCGCCTGTTCCTGCGCGCCGCCGCGCAACGGGAAATGAACGAGGAACCGAAGCGCCGCGGCCCGGCCCCGCCCTTCACGCGCCGGCATGCCGGCAATATCGCCCTGCTGCTGGGCACGCTTTTCGGCGTCACCATTCTGCTGGTTGAAGGGCTCAGGCTGTCCATCCCGGTATCGCTCGCCATCGTCGCGCCGCCCTTCGCGCTGGCTTGGGCGCTCGCACATGCGGGCATGCGCCTGCCGGCGGCGGAACCGGGCGCACCGCAGGTCAATGCCGGCGATCGAAACGGCTTCGCGCTGCTCGGTCAGGTCTTCGCCAGAATTCCCGACCTGCGGGGCGAAACCATGCTGTTCGCGGGGGCCAATGTGCTCGGCGTCGGGATCGCCTCCGCGCTCGACCCGGAAACCGTCGCGCAATGGGTAACCAACGTCACGCCGAACCCCATCGTCACCATCCCGGCATTGATGGCGGCGATGATGCTGACCAGTATCATCGGGCTGCACCCGGTCGTCTTCGTCGTGCTGGTGACGTCTATCCTGCCGCCAGAAGCGCTGGGCGTCGCGCCGCCCATCGCGGCGATGGCGATGATGTGCCTTTGGGGGCAGGGCACGAATGCGTCGCCCTTCTCCGCCACCTGCCTGTTCATTTCCCGGATCACCGGCGATTCCAACTGGCGGATCGCCTGGCGCTGGAACGCCCCCTTCTCGCTGACGGTGACGGGGTTTCTGGCCGCGATCCTGATCCTCGTTCAGCTGTCCGGCGTCTACAGCTAGGCCGTGATGGGGCCAGACCGTGATGGGGCTGGGTCCCGGCCGCTAGGCAATCGGTTCCTGGTAGCCGGGCGTGTCGTCATCGGCGGAGAGGGAGGCGAGCGCGACCGCGCCGCCGGGCGGCATCGACAGCGCGACCCCCGATTTTTCCAAAGCGTCGTAGATCACCTGGTTCACCGCGTAGCGGGTGGCGAAATATTTTTCGCTGGCCACCCAGAAGCGGATGCCGATCACGATGCCGCCATAGGCGAAATCGTGGATGCCGACCAGCGGTCCGGGATCCCCGTCCAGGTCGGGAACCTGTTTCAAGGCATCCCGGATCAGGGAGAGGACCCGTTTGGGATCCTGGTTCGCGGAGACCTGTATCTTTGTCTGCACGACCCGCTTTTCGCGCGAGTTGACGATGACCTGGCCGACGACTTCCTTGTTCGGAACGGTGATCCGCTCGCCGTCCTCGCCGACCAGCACGGTTTGCGCCAGGGTGATTTCCTCGACCACGCCGCTCACCCCCTGGACGTTGATCGTGTTCCCGACCACGAAGGGGCGCGTCAGGATGATCGACAGGCCGGCGCCGTAATTCGACAGCGGCCCCTGCAGCGCCATGGTCGCGCCGAAGGCTGAGGCGCCGGCCAGCGCGATGAAGGGGGCGATGGTGATGCCGAAATTGCCGAGCGTCACGATGATGACGACGCCGATCAGGATGATCTTCACCACATTGCCGATGAACCGGGACAGCGTGATGTCGATATGCCGCGCCTCGCACAGCGCGGCCACCTTCCTGCCGCAGAAACCGGCCACTTTGAGGCCGATGAGCAGGACGACCAGGGCGCCGAGTATCTGGAAACCGTATTGCACGGCGAAAGCGATGACGGTGTCGAGCAACGCGGTCACTGTTTCGAGATTTTCTTCCACCATGTAACCCTCTTTTCCCCGGGAAACGCCGCAGCCGATGCCGGTCGGCCGGCCCGCCCGAATCCTCGCCCATCGCCCCCCGGTCAAGCAACCACTTAGTCCCGAAAGACGAAGACGGCCTTCCGTCGCCAGTCCAGATTAGACCCGAACCGGAATCAGCGGTACATTGTTTGCATGGTGGGGTGGAGGCATCTGCCGACCCCTTTCTATGCGATGAGGACGCATCATGTCCGACGAAAACGACGACGACCTGATGGGCGAAGACGACATGGCCGCCGCCATCGCCGCCGAGCAGGCGGAACGCGCCGCCGGCGGCGGGGACGAGGAATTCGACGAGGATGACATGGCGGCCGCCATCGCCGCCGAACAGGCCGAACGCGGCGGCGGAAACGCACCCGATGTCGCGTTGGACGACATGGACATGGCTGCCGCGATGGCCGGCGAAAAGAAGGGCGGCGGCGGTGGCGGCGGCAACGAACCCGAAACGCTGGGCGGCGCCTTGGGCGCAAGGCTGAGCCTGCATCCGGGCGCGGTTCAGGACATCGTCGTCGATTTGACGGCCGTCCTCGGCACCGCCGAGATGAAGGTCAGCAATCTGTTGAAAATCGGCCGCGGCGCGGTCATCGAACTGGACCGGCGCGTCGGCGATACGGTTGAAATCCGCGTCAGCGGCCAATCCATCGCGCGGGGAGAGGTCGTGGTGGTGGAAGACCACTTGGCCGTTTCCATCACGGACCTCGTCAAGAAGTCCTGACTGCGAGCCGGGTCTCCTCCCCGGTCTGGACCTCTACTCTTCCCCGATCCGCGGTCCGTCGAGCCCGCGCGTGCCGAACGCCTTGTCGAGCGTATGCGTGGAGTCTTCCGCCAAGCTGATCGCGTGAGAAATCAGCCCCAGGATCTCGATATTGTTCTCCAGAACATGTTTCGCTTCCGCGCGCGGGTCTTCCATGATCTTGGTGCAGCGGTAGAGAATGTCCCGGCGGAGAACCATCAGAATTTCTTCCAGCTTCATCCCGTCCGGCTTGACGTCCGACTTCAGAAAATGGGTCATGATTACATCCTCACCCGTTTTGATCTGCCGGCGAAATACCGGCTTTTTCAACGATGTTAGTGCAAAGGAGCTTATTTCGGAACAGGTTAAGAAAACCTGACGATCACGCTTTCAGGATTTCAAACCGGTATTCGCCTTCCTTTTCGGACCATTCGACCAGGGTATGACCCTGGGCTTCGCAAAACGACTGGAAATCGGCGACGGCGCCCGGGTCGGTGGCCAGAATGGTCAACCGGCCGCCGCTGGCAATGGGTTTCAGCGCCTTGCGCGCCTTGAGGACCGGCAGCGGACACAACAACCCCGTCGCGTCCAAAAGAAACTCCTCCGTTCCCGGTTCATGCATCGTTCAACACCTGCTGTGTTACCCAAAATCCTTCCGGCCTTGATGCAATGCAGCAACGCATAGGCGGAAATCGGGAATATATGCCCCGAATGCGTCTAAGAACAGGTGCAACGCCTTGTCGAATCTGATTTATATCCAGGATCGCAATTTCAGACGTCAGCGTCATTGGGGTTCCTGTGCCATCGTCCTGATGGCCCTGCCTTCGATGCTCGTTCTGGCCGACTAGAGTCATGCCTGGCTAACCGATGCACGTTTACTTACCCATCGCGGAGATGTCGGTGAACATCTTCCTCATTCTGGGGATGGGTGTGGGCGTTGGCGTGCTTTCAGGGATATTCGGCGTCGGCGGCGGCTTCCTCCTCACCCCGTTGCTGTTCTTTATCGGTGTTCCTTCCCCGGTCGCCGTCGGAACCCAAGCAGGCCAGATCGTGGCGACGTCGGTTTCCGGCGTGATGGCGCATTGGCGGCGCGGCAATGTCGATTTCAAGATGGGCACCGTGCTGCTGATCGGCGGCATCGTCGGGTCCACTTTCGGCGTTTGGCTGTTCGCCTTGCTGCGGACCTTGGGTCAGATCGACCTTGTCATCAAACTATCCTACGTCATCTTCCTGGGCGTCATCGGGGCCTTGATGCTGGTCGAAAGCGTCAGGGCGATGATGCGGACGAAGTCCGGCAAGGGGGGAACCGGCCGCAAACTGCACGAGCACAATTGGCTGCACGGACTGCCGTTCAAAATGCGGTTCCGGCGGTCGCAGCTCTACATTAGCGCTTTCCTGCCGCTCACGATCGGATTCGTCGTCGGCGTGCTGTCCGCGATCATGGGCGTGGGCGGCGGTTTCGTGATGGTGCCGGCGATGATCTATCTTCTCGGCATGCCGACATCCGTCGTCGTCGGAACCTCCCTCTACCAGATCATCTTCGTCGCCGCGAACGCGACCTTCCTGCAATCCTACCTGAATCAGACGGTCGATATCCTGCTTGCCCTGTTGCTGCTGATCGGATCCGTGATCGGCGCCCAGTTCGGCACCCGGCTCGGTGCGAAATTGCGCGGCGAGCAGTTGCGCGGCCTGCTCGCGGCGATGGTTCTGATCGTTTGCATCAAGATCCTGTTGGACCTGATCATTCCGCCCAGCGACGTATACTCGCTGAGTTTCCCCAGTGGCATCGGGCACTGACGGGGCGGATTGATGATTTCGGCACCCCGCCTTTCCCACATGGTCCTGATGACGGCGATCCTCGCCGGCTTGGCGGTTGCGTCCAAGGCGCGGGCCGAACCGCTGATCGCCGACCTCTCCGACCATCTGGTCGCCATCACCACCGGCTTTACCGGGACGGAGCTTCTGCTGTTCGGGTCGATCGAGGAAGACGGCGACGTGATCGTGGTCGTGCACGGCCCGCCAACGGCGGTCACCGTTCGCCGGAAGGAACGCGTTGCCGGGATCTGGATGAACCGAGCCTCGATGACATTCGACGAGGCCCCGTCCTATTACTACATCGCGATGACGGAGGGGGCGACGGAAGGGCTGCCGCTGCCTGTCTTGCACCGCCACCAGATCGGCGCGCAGAACATCCGCATGATCGCGCCGCAGGACGCCGACCCGGCCGAACTGGAGGAATTCCGGTCTTCGCTGATCAGGAACCAGCAGACGCACGGTCTCTACAGCACGGTTCCCGGCACCATCCAGCGACGCGGTCAACGTTTGTTCCGGACAACCGTCCACTTCCCGGCCAACGTGCCGATCGGGACCTACGTGATCGAAACGCTTCTGGCGCGCAACGGCGAAATCCAAAGCGGCCAGACCACCCCGCTCTTCGTCAGCAAGGTCGGCGCGGGCGCCCAGATATTCCGGATCGCGAATTCATTTCCCGCGCTGCACGGCATTCTGGCCATCCTCATCGCCATGGCCGCCGGCTTCGCCGCGAACTGGATCTTCAGGAAATTGGGTTGAGCCCCTTCAGCCCTTGACCGGATCGATCACGATCGCCCTGAAATCGTTGACATTCGTCTTCGTCGGCCCGGTGACGACCAGCCCGTCGATCGCCTGGAAGAAGCCATAACCGTCGTTGTTCCGAAGAAAGCCCGCGGCGTCCAGCCCGGCGGCCCTTGCGCGCTGCAAGCTGCCCGGGTCGATCATCGCCCCGGCATTGTCTTCCGACCCGTCTATCCCATCGGTGTCGCAGCACAGCGCCGAAATGCCGGCCTGACCGTCCAAGGCAAGCGCCATGCCCAGCACGCATTCGGCGTTCGGCCCGCCCCGGCCGTCGCCGCGCAGGGTGACCGTCGTCTCCCCGCCCGACAGCAGAACCGCCGGCGCCGCCACCGGCGTCCCGTACATCTGCGCAGACCGGGCAATACCGGCCAGAACGGTTCCGACCTCCCGGCTTTCCCCTTCAAGGCTGTCGCCCAGGATCAGCGGCGTGTAGCCGGCCCTGCGGGCCACCTCCGCCGCCGCGACAAGGGAAAGGCGCGGCGCCGCCGCCATCCGGGTTTCGGTGTTTTCGAAGATCGGATCGCCGGGCTTCGGGGTTTCCTCGGCCCCTTCTTCAAGGATCGCCATCGCGGCGGCAGGCAGGGTCATGTCGTAATGGCGCACAAGACGCAGGGCTTCCCCGAACGTCGTCGCATCCGGCACGGTCGGACCCGAGGCGATGACCTGCGGATCGTCGCCCGGCACATCCGATATCAGGATGCTGACCACCCGCGCCGGCGCGCAGGCGGCCGCCAGCCGGCCGCCCTTGATCTTGGAGAGATGCTTTCGGATGCAGTTCATCTCGTCGATCGTCGCGCCCGAGGCGAGCAGCGCCTTGTTGACCGCCTGCTTGTCCGCAAGCGTCATATTGCCGGCCGGAACCGTGAGCAGGGCCGAGCCGCCGCCCGATATCAAACAGATGACCAGGTCCTTTTCCGTCAGACCGGCAACCGCTTTCAGAATGTCCTGCGCCGCCGCCATGCCCTTTGCATCGGGAACTGGGTGCGAGGCTTCGAGAATCCTGATCCTGGAACAGGGAGCGGCATAGCCGTAGCGCGTGACCACGACGCCTTCCAATGCACTGCCGGGATGGTGCGCCGCCCAATGGGCCTCGACCGCCTGCGCCATGACGGCGGAGGCCTTGCCCGCCCCGATCACGATCGTGCGGCCGTCCGTCGGCGGTTCCGGCAGGCAGGGCGGGACGCAGAGAAGCGGGTCGGCGGCGCGCACCGCCGCGTCGAACATTTCCAAAAGCAAATCGCGCGTTTCCGGCATACCCACCATCCATTTGACAGAGAGGGCCGCATTCCGGCCTGATCCTGCTGAAACGAGAACCGGCCCGGGAGGGAAGCGTGCCCCAATCGAATTTCGACCTGCATCCGAAACTGGAAGCCGACACAAAGCAAGTCCTGGATTTGCCCCTGTGCCGGGTTCTGCTGATGAACGACAGCCGTTACCCCTGGCTGATCCTCGTCCCGCGCCGCCCGGATATCCGCGAAATCCACGGGCTGGACGCGGCGGACCGTTTTCAGTTGATGGAGGAAGTGGCCGGCTGTTCCGCCGCTTTGGAGCGCGAGGTGGACGCCTACAAGATGAATGTCGCGGCGCTCGGCAACATGGTTCCGCAACTCCACATCCATGTCATCGCCCGGTTCGAAAACGACCCCGCCTGGGCCGGGCCGGTCTGGGGCGTGGGGAACGCCGAACCCTATTCCGAAGAAGCCTTCGCCGAGACGGCGGCGCGGTTCCGCGCCGCCGTCGAAGCAATGCAGGCCGGGAAGCTCTGATCCCCCGCCCAGTCAGCGGGCGAGGTTCGCCAGCGCGATTTCCTGCGTGTCGATTCCGCGCGACCAGATCATCTGTTTCCAGTCGTCCGCATCCTGATAGAAGGCGTTGCGGACGAAGGCCTTGATCTTGCGGCCCTGCTCCGACTTCAGGTCGCCATGGGCGTGCAGCCATGCGTCGGACCGCACCGCCAAGAGGACGTCATGCAGCGGCCGCGTCCCGTATTCGAGTGCGATCGACGTGACTTCCACAGCCGGCATCCGCGCCGCCATCGCGTTCAGGTTGGTGCCGTGGAGCGGTGCGGAGGTCGAGGACCCGTCATCCGCCGAGGTCAGGTCGCCCCACCAATCCTGCGCCCGGTCCCACGACGGCGTGCTCGGGCCGCCGTCGCCGATGCGCTCGCCATAGCCGCGCGGCCCCAGGCCGGTATGGTAGTCGATGATGGCGACGCGTTTCCGGGGCTTCAGATAGGTGTCGATGATCGCTTCGATGGTTTTCCGCGACCAGGTCGGCCGGGTGCCGCCATAG
>Ga0209692_10004154_pt1 | contig 13329 bp, 13 predicted proteins | sample tdDd472_FD_187129 | JGI IMG/M metagenome (GOLD analysis project Ga0209692, IMG submission 187129) | Marine sediment microbial communities from the Atlantic coast under amendment with organic carbon and nitrate - tdDd47.2 (SPAdes)... | ecosystem: Environmental > Aquatic > Marine > Coastal >...
TTATTTATCGGTGTAGTGATGTATTTCCCCAAAGGGCTTGTCGGGACTATTCAAGGATGGCTTAAGCCAAATACATCTGACTTAGTAGATAAACCTTCGGTTTCTTCTGCGACTTTCTCCAATAAACCTGAATCAGCTTTAGGAAATTAATATGAAAAAGAAAAAGAATATAGAGAAGATTCTAAACGTACAAAAGCTGACCGTCAGTTTCGATAATTTTAAGGTACTCGACAATCTTGATTTTTACATCAATCACGGTGAATTACGCTTCTTGATTGGTCCTAACGGTGCAGGAAAAACGACATTACTCGATATTATCACCAGTAAAACCAAGCCTTCGAGTGGCAAAGTGATGTTCAATGAAGATATTGACATTACCCATTGGCAAGAACATAAGTTGGTACGACATGGTATTGCCCGCAAATTCCAAACACCGTCGATTTTCCCCGGAATGACCGTCTATGAAAATTTGGAAGTCGCGGCGGGATTCAATCTTTCTAAGTTTAAGTTATTTCAATCTATTTCAGCCGAAGAACGCGATCATATTGGCGACGTATTAGAGACGATTGGTTTAGCTGACCTCAGAAATCGAGATGCGAATATCTTGTCGCATGGACAAAAACAATGGCTAGAAATCGGTATGCTGTTGATGCAGAGACCGAAGTTATTGTTATTAGATGAACCTGTGGCAGGTATGTCACGCGCCGAGCGTGATCGTACAGGCGAATTGCTCCAGTCGATTAGTAGAGATCAAGCGATTCTTGTTGTTGAGCATGATATGTTATTCGTCCGCCAATTTGCTTCCATTGTTACAGTCTTGCATCAAGGCAAATTGTTGCGCGAAGGCAAAGTAGAAGACATTCAAAATGATTCTAAAGTTGTCGAGGTCTATCTAGGACGCGGACACAAGGAAACAGCATAGGAGAATAATATGCTAACGATATCGAATCTGAGTATATTTTATGGACAAAGCCAAATTCTGAATGATGTGTCTCTAAAAGTACCAACTGGACAAGCCGTATGTGTGATGGGGCGGAATGGAGTCGGTAAGACAACACTCATCAAATCTATTATGGGGCTATTGCCTGCTAAGGTGGGGCAGATTGTTTATGACGATATTGATATTACAAACAAAGCACCCCATGAACGCGCTCAAATTGGAATCGGATATGTGCCACAAGGACGTGGGATTTTTCCATATTTAACCGTATTTGAAAATTTGATGATCGGATTTGAAGCCGTTCCCGGTATTAATAAAGCCGATCAAGATAACGCAATTGATGAGGTTTACGGGATATTCCCGGTATTGAAAGAAATGCGTTCTCGTCAAGCTGGTGCATTAAGTGGTGGGCAAAAACAGCAATTGGCGATTGGCAGAACCCTTGTCCGTAAGCCGACCCTCGTTTTATTAGATGAACCAACCGAAGGAATTCAACCCAATATTGTGGAACAAATTGAAGAAGTTATTCACGATTTACGAGTAGATCGTGGGATATCGGTGTTGTTGATCGAGCAATTTTTAGATTTTGCATTAGGTGTAGCGGATTATTGTTATGTGCTGGATAACGGTTTAATCGTATCCGAAGGCAATGCCGATGATCTTAGTCAGGATGTCATAAGTGAGTATTTATCTGTCTAATATAACCCAACCAAAACAAGATCTTGTAAAGCAACAACAAACAGTAGTCGGGCGAGAAGGGCAATTGCGTCTTCGTTTTGCCTCTCATAATAATAAAACAGCAATGACCGAAAGTTATTTTCGCACCCCACTCCAAGTCATGCAAGCAATTCCCGATGGGGCTGGCTGTTTGGGAACATATCTCCTAAGTCCGACAGGTGGCGTAGTCCAACATGACCGCTACGACATCCAGATCACACTCGAAGCGAATACTCATGCCCTAGTAACCACAGTTGCCACTACAAAAGTCTATCGAATGCCACAGGGGAAAGCGATACAAAATATCACAATTGATGTAGGCGAAAATGCCATTCTGGAATTTGTACCTGATGCCCTGATCTTGTTTAAAGATGCAGATTTTGAACAGAGGGTGACAGTCAAATTACAAAAGGGCGCACTGTGTCTATTTCAAGATTCTGTAATGGGTGGGCGGGTTGCACATCACGATGAGTTTTTGCAATTCCGTCAGTTACGTAACCGCATCGAAATAAAAGATGTTGATGGCTTGATTGTCTACGATGCAATGAACTTTTCTCCGAACAGCCACGACCATAATCGACTTGGTTTGCTCGATGGCTATACCTGTTGGGGGAGTGCCTATGTCGTCGGTGATCTGTCGCGTTTCCATTGTGATAATGCAACATTCTGCAATGCTGTAAACGATAACTCTGTAGATGACACTTTGTCGTCTATTTCAGAACTCCATCGCTCAGGGTTTGCTTATCGTATTTTAGCTAACCGATTAGAAACACTCGAACAATCCTACGAAAAATTACGCTCAAATTTCCGTCATGCCCTCAATATACCTTATTCCTCCTTACGTAAATAAAGGACAATTTTATGAAATTAACACCACGCGAAAAAGACAAATTGATGATTTATATGGCGGGCATTGTCGCTCGTGATCGTAAAGAGCGCGGTCTAAAACTAAATTACCCCGAAGCCATTGCATTAATTACATCGGCTGTGTTAGAGGGTATTCGTGAAGGTAAATCTGTGGCGGAACTTATGAATTATGGGACAACTATCTTATCGGCGGATGATGTGATGGACGGCATTCCCGAAATGATCCCAGAAATTCAAGTTGAAGGAACATTCCCCGATGGGACAAAGTTAGTCACGATTCATCAACCGATCCGCCAATCGAGCACGATTACACCGGGTGAAGTGTTGGTTGGAGATGGTGATATTATCGCCAATGAAAATCGTAAAACTGTCGAATTGACTGTCACAAACACAGGTGATAGGCCGATTCAAGTCGGGTCACATTTCCATTTCTATGAGGTTAATCCCGCACTCGAATTTGACCGTGATGCGGCATATGGGATGCGATTGAATATTCCATCTGGAATCACTGTTCGCTTTGAACCGGGCGACATTAAAACTGTGACACTTACGGAGCTAAAAGGCACACGCGAAGTATACGGACTCAATAATAAAGTCGATGGCGCACTGGATAAGGAATCATAATGTCTTTAAATATTTCACGACAAAAATACGCAGATTTATATGGTCCAACCGTTGGAGATCGCGTTCGACTGGCGGATACAGAATTGATTATCGAAGTCGAAAAAGATTATACAACGTATGGTGATGAATCAAAATTTGGTGGTGGCAAGACACTACGTGATGGTATGGGGCAAGCTTCAGGTACAACACGTGAAGAAGGTGCGCTTGATCTTGTCCTCACAAACGCCTTGATCGTTGACCATTGGGGTATCGTCAAAGCAGATATTGGTGTGAAAAATGGCAAGATTGTTGGCATCGGCAAAGCTGGAAACCCCGGTATTATGGACGGCGTTGATGATCATATGATTGTCGGTGCATCAACCGAGGTCATCGCCGCCGAAAAGATGATTGTCACGGCAGGTGGCATTGACTCACACATCCACTTTATTTGTCCGCAACAGATCGAAGAAGCCCTTTCGTCAGGGATCACAACCATGCTCGGTGGTGGGACAGGTCCTGCAACGGGTACAAATGCAACAACTTGTACACCGGGACGCTGGAATATCTTCCGTATGTTGGAATCATCAGAAGAATTCTCGATGAATTTAGGATACCTTGGCAAGGGAAATTCATCGTTACCTGCATCACTCAATGACCAAATAGAAGCGGGTGCAATCGGTCTAAAATTGCATGAAGATTGGGGAACAACTCCCGCTGCAATTGATACTTGTTTGAGTGTTGCCGAAGCCTATGACGTACAGGTTGCTATTCATACTGATACGCTCAACGAAGCAGGGTATGTCGATGATTCGATTGCCGCGTTTAAAGGGCGAACGATTCATACTTATCATACCGAAGGGGCTGGTGGTGGGCATGCACCTGACATCATCAAAGTATGTGGACAGTCCAATGTCTTGCCCTCATCAACCAACCCGACTCGACCCTTTACGATCAATACGATTGATGAACACCTTGATATGCTGATGGTTTGCCATCATCTTAGCCCATCTATCCCCGAAGATCTAGCATTTGCTGAATCACGTATCCGTCCCGAAACGATTGCGGCAGAAGATATTCTGCATGATATGGGGGCATTTAGTATGATGGCTTCTGATTCACAGGCAATGGGACGTGTCGGTGAAGTCATTATGCGGACGTGGCAGACGGCGCACAAGATGAAAGTTCAGCGTGGTAGTTTAGCGGAAGACCCTGCACGCAATGATAATTTCCGTGTGAAACGATATATCGCTAAATACACTATCAATCCAGCTATTACACATGGTATAAGCTCCTATGTTGGCTCTGTCGAGGTAGGGAAAATTGCTGATCTTGTATTGTGGGACCCCGCGTTTTTTGGTGTAAAACCTGCCATTATCCTAAAAGGTGGCTTTATCTCATATGCCGAAATGGGTGATCCAAATGCATCGATACCGACCCCTCAGCCCGTTCATGGACGGACGATGTTTGGGGGTTATGGTCGTGCAAAACAAACCACGTCGATTACGTTTATGTCGCAAGCTGGAATCGACGCAGGAGTTGAAAACTTGCTATCACTGAATTCTCAAATTTTACCTGTGTCATCGTGCCGTAATCTGACAAAAGCAGATATGGTGCATAATGATTATTTGCCAGATATTCAAGTTGATCCCGAAACGTATGAAGTACGGGTTGATGGCGAACATATCACCTGTGAACCTGCGGATTCATTACCAATGGCACAACGTTACTTCTTATTCTAGGGTGAATCGATGAACCTTACACCACAGCAATTACTCGCTTTGACTCAATTGACCGACTCGATGTTTCCGTCGGGGGGGTTCGTCCATTCTGAGGGACTAGAATCGTATGTTCAGGCAGGGGAAGTTATACACATAGAGCAACTCGAAAACCTGCTCACAACGCGCCTATTATACGATTGGGCAAATCAAGATTTTATTGCTCTACATTCTGCTGTGTTTGCGTATCACAAGCGCAACATGGCATTGATTCAACAGATTGATGAACGTCTGACTGCCATGAAAATCGCCAAAGAAACCCGTCAATCCAGCAGTCGTGTAGGTCGTCAAACATTGAGAACAATGTTGATGTTGATAGATGATTCGTTCTTGCTAGACTATCAGACGAAAATTCAATCAAAAACAATGATCGGTCATCAGGCAATTGTGTTTGGCTTAGTCACCGCTGCCGTTAACATTGACATTGAACCCGCGTTAACAGCATATGCTTATAATTTACTGTCGTCACAAGTATCAGTTGCCATCAAACTCATGCGATTAGGGCAAACGCAAGCACAGCAATTACTCTGGCATGTTCAACCGATTGTTGAGCAAGCTGTAGCTCATGCTATGTCTAATGATTTTGAGGATATGCAATCCTTTGTCCCTGCAATCGATATTTATGGAATACAACACGAATATCTATTTCGACGCTTATTCAACAGTTAACTATAAAATAGGAAAGTATCATGCGACCCAACTACGATCATCAGTCTGAATATTATCATCACGATCACCATCATGAGTATCAATCGGTCAGTATTCAAGGAAAGCCAATTTCAATGATTAAGCCCTTGATAGTGGGGGTTGGTGGACCAGTGGGTACAGGCAAAACCACTTTAATCGAGAAACTCTGCAAAAGCATGTCTGGAAATTATGAAATCGCAGTCATTACCAATGACATCTACACCAAAGAAGATGCACTCATACTGACACGGTTGAGTGCATTGGATGAAGCACGAATCGTCGGGGTGGAAACAGGGGGATGTCCGCATCATGCCATCCGCGATGATGTATCTGCAAATTTAGAAGCTGTGGAAGACTTGTTAGCCAAATATCCTGATCTAGATATTTTGTTTATTGAAAGCGGTGGTGATAATTTGGCGGCAAGTTTTAGCCCTGAGTTAGTTGACATCGAAATTTATGTGATTGATGTCTCGGCAGGGGATAAAATTCCACGCAAGGGTGGCCCCGGCATCATGAATTCTGATTTGCTAATTATCAACAAAATTGACATCGCGCAGTATGTGGGTTCTGATCTAGGTATTATGAAGCGCGATTCTAAATTGATGCGCCAAGAGAAGCCGTTTTTGTTTTGTGATTTGATTTCACGCAAAGGATTAGATGATGTCGAAATCTGGGTTGCAGACAAAGTAAAGTATAAACAAACTGTCGTGAGTTAAATGCGACCTTGAGTGTAATCCACTCTATTGTAGAAGATAAGCATTCCTCATATAGTTCATTATACATAAAACGTAGTTGCTCAGGTTGATCCAAAACTTGAGCAGTTACAGTCTTCTAGCCACTACTTTTGCAAGGACTCTGGCAAATTACAATTATCAAATGTGGTGCGCTCAGGAAATCATTCATAGATTCTAGTTTAGCAGTTTCATACAGGTAACACCTCATGGCAGTTTAGTTGTAAATTATGGATACTAATACACTTTATTTTTAAAATTTAACTATAATAAAATGTATTTATTTCGAACAATATTTCAGATCAATTCAACGTTTTTGACCCTACAATATCTAAATTTTTACAACCCGTAGTTACATTCCCATCCTCAGCAAATAGCTTGACAACGACTAAATTAACGAATTACTGCGTAAGTGTTCTAAGCTCGTGACACGATGTAACAATCAGATTACACAAACTTGTCTTAGATTCTATTAACGCTAGAATAAATTAATGGTATCAGAGAGCGACATAATGAATCAACAAACTATTAAGTTACTTCTAATAGATGACGAGACAGACTTATTGGCTGAATTAAAGCCGCTGTTAGAGCGATCTGGATACAGCGTTGACACGTCTACTAATGGGATAGAGGGTTTGCAAAAGATTGAGTCGTGGCAACCCGACTTGTTGATTTTGGATGTTTTAATGCCACACTTAGATGGTCGTACATTATTACGTAGATTACGGTCTGATAATAATTGGATCCCTGTGATTTTGTTGACACGTGTTGGCGGTACAACAGATCGAGCGTTGAGTCTTCAAGAAGGTGCAGACGACTATGTAAATAAACCGTTTGACCCATTTGAATTACTAGCACGGATCCAAGCTTTACTCCGTCGCACACAACATGGACAGGTTGTTCAACGAAGTCAGCGACTGCAAAGTGGTGATTTACTACTTGATCGAACTTCACGACAACTATGGATTGGCGAGCAGGTCGTTGACCTCACTTCACGAGCATTTGGTGTTCTTGAATATTTGATGGATCATCCGGGCGAAATAATTACACGGAATACCTTGCTTGATAAAGTATGGGGCTGGAGTTATGCGGTTGAATCACGGGCAGTTGATATGCGTATTGCAGAACTACGCAAGGCTCTGAACGATAATCCCAATACACCAAAATATATCGAGACTGTCATCGGAACAGGCTACCGTTTTTTAGGGCAGGTAAAGCACAAATGACAAACACAAAAATCGGTATTCTCAGCTCAATACCATTGCTGATGTCGTTTTTAGTTGCCTTTATGATAGATCAAGGCTGGATAACAAATTATGTCTGGATTGCCCAATTGAGTATGGATACTGTGGGAATTGCAACACGCCTTGGTTTATTGCTTACAGGAATTATGCTCACTGGAATTATGCTAATAAATTGGTATCGTCATCAAATAGAGGCAACGTTACACACTGCACACGATGAATCTGCCAACAATCATAAACTATTTGTACAAAGATTGGATCATGAAATAAAGAATCCACTCACCATTCTTAATTTGGGGGTTGTGAATCTCCTTAATCACCAAGACTTAGGTGATACCGAAATTAAAAGTCTTGAACGGATGCAAACACAAGTTCAGCGTCTGAGACAACTAGTGAGGGATTTACGTGCGCTAACTGATTTAGAGGATTTTGAATTAGAACGATCCTCGGTAGATTTAAGGTCTGTGATGGAACATGTTATTGAATCTGTGACACTTAATCAGAATATCCCACCGAACATCAATCTTACGGTACAGCAAGTGCCATGGGCTTTGGGGTATATTGTTGGAGATGCCGATTTACTTAGTATTGCGTTTATCAATCTGCTCAATAATGCGGTTAAATTCACATTAGATAGAGGTAATATCGAGGTGAAATTAACAGACAACAGTCAGTTTGCCATAATTGAAATAGCCGATACTGGCATCGGTATCCCACAGCCAGAAGTCGAGCGTGTTTTTGAAGAACTCTATCGGGCAAGTAATGCTGGACGAATACACGGAAGCGGAATGGGACTTTCATTAGTTCGCCGTATTGTCCAACTGCATGAAGGTAATATTACAATACATAGCCGTGAAGGTTACGGCACATCTGTCGTTATTCAGTTACCCTTAGCCACTCGAGCCTAATATGTTACGGATAATCATTATATGTTGTATTATGATATTGACTGCCTGCGGACAAGTTGATATACAAATTCAAGCTGTTGTACCGTCGGAAGCTACTCTCCAGCATAATCAATGGGCAACACAAACACCGAACCCACAAAATCTACTTTTCTTCACCGATGAGGCGACAGGTATTTATTTTCTGTATCCATTCGCGTGGTCGATCAATACATTTCAAGGTGTAATCACAATTACCGATGCTAAGAATACCTTATTCATCGAATATGATTGGTTTCAAGATAGAGCACAAATGCACCAAAACGGCATATTAGAAGATAATTTCGATGAAAGTGATCCTATTCATCTACTTGGGGATGAATACACAACTTATATTCATAAGCAGGCACAAACTCTCTATTACACAACACCACAAGATATAGTATCCGTCCATAATATGTCCTTTGCACCATTTATCGTTGCAAATATTGGATTTTCTATCCGGTTAGAATATGGGGAGACTGAGTTATCACCGGAGATACGTCAAACCACAGATGCAATTGTAGAGAGTTTCGGCTTCGCATGGTTGGCAACTCGACCTCATTCGGATACATTATCCAGTTGGAATCCATACTATGATACAAGCACTGGTTTGCAATTTCACTATCCTGATGCTTGGGCAGTTACCCGCACCGCGGAAGCGATCGTTGTCCAACGTGATGATGTTCGGTTGATGCTTCTTATAGGTCAAGGGACAAGCGGGATTGCGGCGGGCGATTTACGTAAAGGTGACCCGTCGCATGTCTGGATAAACAAAATGGCTATTCCGCGAGTATATCTTGTCTACGAAGATAAGATTAAAATGCTGTTTTACGGACAACCTGGCGATGCAATAACCTTCGGGGAACATAACATCGTTGCAATTGTGGATTCCTCTAGCACAGTTCCTTATGAATCGATTGATCTTACACCCGGCATACTGCATGAAATTGACATGATTGTTGCGACGCTTGAGCTTTAGTGATGTAACGGGTATGTTACAGGATTTCATCATCTGGTGACACAGATAAATATTGTGTGATACAGCCTTTGCTAAATTAATGACAGTATTCAATTTAGTAAAGGAAAATATCTATGAGCAAACTAGTATGTATCGTCGTTCTATTGCTGTTGACCACAATGAGTCTCTCTGCACAGGAGACTTTGGTCTACCAAACCGAACAATTCACGATGGATTATAATGATCAATGGGAACTAGCTGAATCAGACAATGAGATCATCTTTAGCCGTGACACATTTATCCTCAGAATTCTAATTGATGCCAGATCAACAGGTCTACCTGCTGGTGACTTTAAGCGTCTCAAATTTATCGGACGGTATGGGTTACCAATTGATATATTAACGTACAAGAACAAAATCAAACAAGTCCTCTATGGCCAGCTAGAAACCCTCGAAAATACATACACTATCATCCTAGATGCTCCAATTCCAGATGGCTTGACATATGATGACATTGATATACCGCGTGAAATTGTTGATGATGCGAGTCGTATTGTTAGCTCGCTCTTATTCCATACGATTGAACAGCGTGAAGTTGTTTCAACTCCATTCTTTGATGGTCAATATCATCAAATTGATACATGGGAATCGTATCTACATCCTACCGAGAAGTTTGGTTTCCGCTATCCAAACTCGTGGTCTGTGACAGATATGCCTGATCGTGTTGTTCTTGATAATGGTCTAGCAATATTTACTATTGGATTTTCCACACTAGAGGGGACTCCTCCCAATGCAGACGTTGAGCTGTTTTTAAGTAGTAGCAGGAACATTCGAGTTCCAATTTATGCGATGTTTCAACTCATCGAGAGTGAGGCGATAACACCAAGAGATGATAAGGCACTTGCTGTTATCTATCAGGTCGTTACAACGTCTGACAACCAGTTTTTGCTGTGGGTTAAAGCAACATCCGATTCACTGCTTGATCCTCAAATTATGGATGAAGTAGATCTAATCATCAGTACATTCAAAACCACACCACTACAATAAAGGAGTCTGATATGAAACTACCCGATAATAAGAATATGACAACCATTCCAAGCCGTTTTATTGTTTTACTTGTATTAATGTGCACATCGATGACAGGAATAATCATAAATGCACAAGAGTCTAGCTGTAGTACTGCACCTATCCCACGTTTGAACGTTGGCGAACAAGCACAGGTAACACCCGGATTACCCAATAATGTAAGGAATGGCGCAGGTGTATTTCATCAACGGATTGGACAGATACCAGCAGGATCGGTTTTTGAGGTTCTTGATGGACCTGTTTGTGCTGGCTACTATTATTGGTGGAAGGTTGAATACCGTGGATTAGTTGGTTGGACTTCTGAAGGTGTGTTGCATGACTATTGGCTACAGCCTGTTATAACAGCAAATGAGCCAATATTACTGTCACTGCGGGTCGATCCAGTTTTACGCAATGACGCAGGTACACTCATATTAGAGCCAGAAACATTCGCAAACATTATGATATCGAGTACGCCGAATACTACAACACAAGCCAAGTTTTACTTCACTGCAGATAATGCGACTAGTACGATTCTAATCGGGAGCGATGTCAATATTCAAGATGGTGCAACACTTGTATGGTGGGTGGAATCCTACACCAGTGGTTATCTCACTGCAAAACTGTTTGATGAGAATAGTCAGCTTGTCGGAGAAACAGATAGTCTGTATATCGCGTCAGACCATCCAACCACAAGTGAGATACACACGCATAGCACCCTAGGATTTGAGATGAATGTCTTGCCGGGATGGGCTGTTGAATTTACCCAAACAAGTATGGTTGTGTCTCAGGGAACACTTCATGTTGATATTACTACTAACGCGCCTACCGGATTGCCTGCTGGTAATCGTATTACTTTCACCAGCATTACGCACGTGATGAACATTGATTTGCGTCGTGACAACTTGATCTATGAAAATCAAACAAAAGCTGCCTACTATACCTATCAAGGTTTAGATGCAATACCAATGGCGGGATTAAACCTATATATTATCGTCTCAGATGATCAACCTGATTACAATGCAATTAACATCAGTGAAGATATGCTGTTATCAATAGATCAGATGATTGCGACACTACAAAGCCAATCAACCTAAAGCTCTCGACTAGCTGTTCCAAATTGAGAGCTTTACGCACCGAAATTGCACGAAATTAGCGAATGATAGCACAAGGGCGAATACCAGTGTCCTTGTGTATCTTGTTTGGTAACATCATTGATTCCATTGTATTTACTATTGATCTTGTTCCGTTTGTGGCAGAATGAAATTCTATGGGGCAATCGTGATTAAGTCGCTCAGCGTTTTGTTACATAGGCTAATCTGATCGTCTAGCTGAGTCCAGTTCGCGTGGTTTTCAATATAGGATAATAACTTAACCATATTTATGAAGTGCTACATTTTCGACGTTCGATACAGTAAAAAAGAAAGAGTATCTGTCCATGTTTGACAGATACTCTTTCTATCTGCTTGTGTTTATGAGACTAGTTTTACGGGATCAGTCCGTTGTTGTTTAGTGTATCTCCCGCATATTCACAAGGAGAGAACCAAGTATCGACAAAGTTAATTAGTGAATAATTGGTCTGTCCCTGCGTCGTGAAAGGCTGATAGGTAGCCCCGTCAAAACACTGATTTTTCATGATGCCACTATCATCATAGTAGAACAATAATGCCAGCATAGTTGACATCGCCGGAGAGGCAAACGTAGTTCCGCGTGTCTCGAAATTGCTGAGATTTCCGGCATTCACAAAATAAACACCCGGCATCATGACTTCACCCGAATTACTGAAACCATACATGCCCTGCGCGTAAAATGGATTACCAGTTGGGGCACCAGCACTGACGGCAATTACATCGGGGAACAATGCCGGATATAGTGGGAATCCCATGCTATAGTTGCCTGCTGATGCAACAAACGCTACATTTTGATCGGGTCCCTGTGCGAGCATACCATCAGGGATCAATTGTGCCCATGTGCCAGCTGGTAGATATGCGCCAGACATTGCAGTAGCAATCGCACCACCGATTTTTGCTCGTGCATTTGCTGCACCGGATGGATCGCTAATTACTGCCGCCTCGTATGCCATCACATCCACCACGGTATCACATGGAACCATCGCGAAGCTCATATTCACGACAACATGCTCGTAATTGTAAAGTGCTTCTTCAACCGCACGACTCACAGCACTCGCAACAAAATTGAGATTAAAGCCCGGAATATTGACTTTCTGGACAGCTACATCAATGCCCACGCTATTGATGATATCTTGTGTATGCGACGATACTAGATGTCCATGATAGATGCCCTGTGTTTCTAGTTGTGCTAATTGGCTACCATCACCACCCATACCTAAACTGTGCATCCGTTGACCATCATTGGCGAGGACACAATAATCATTCGAGTTACTCGACCAACCGCTCCCTCCCGATGAATCATGAGTATTCATCCCATCGAGGACATTTCCAGAATAATTCGCAATCAGGTCTTTAAGCGATACACCGCTTTGGTATAGATTCTGGACGTAATTCCAGACACTATCCTGTGCACCAGAAAAATCATCAACAACAAGGATGATGACTGAGCTTGTACCTTGTGCAGCAGTCTGCTGTGGCGTAAGACTAAAAATAAAGAAAAGGCTAGCAGTAACTGCCAGCAAGAAAGTACATCGCTTGAAGTTGTGTGTTTTCATAACTCATCCACTCTGCTGTTCATCTAAATAAGTAAGATATTCTACAGGAATTACATATTCCTCATGTGTCTGCATATACTCCATTACTTTTGCCAGAAACGATACAACACCACTTGCTTTGTATGCGGATA
>Ga0209692_10004164_pt1 | contig 13306 bp, 9 predicted proteins | sample tdDd472_FD_187129 | JGI IMG/M metagenome (GOLD analysis project Ga0209692, IMG submission 187129) | Marine sediment microbial communities from the Atlantic coast under amendment with organic carbon and nitrate - tdDd47.2 (SPAdes)... | ecosystem: Environmental > Aquatic > Marine > Coastal >...
AATTCTACTTTAATGATTTCATAATGTTAATTACGCATTATGACTTTTTGATTTTAATTCTGAGAAAATTACCGTTATCTAACTTTACAACATTGGAGCAAAATAGAAATGAAATTCGTGCGCCAAACTGCATCTGTATGTCCCGTGTGTTTAAAATCTATACCGGCATCTCTTATTGAAAAAGAAAATAAAATTTTCATGGCAAAAAAATGTGAGGAACATGGTGAATTTGAAGATTTATACTATGGCGATGCCTCGCTCTATCATAGTGCAATGAAATACTATCATACCGGCAGTGGGGTGACAAACCCGATAAATGAATTTCATGGCAACTGTCCGCACGATTGCGGGATTTGTGATAACCACAAGAGCAGTCCCATTATCGGAATTATTGATGTCACAAACAGGTGCAACCTAAAGTGTCCGGTATGTTTCGCAAACTGCGATGCATCCGAGCTGAAGTATGAGCCTTCTATCGATGAAATATTCGGGATGATGGATACCCTTCGAAATGCAAACCCCCCTTGCCCAATTATACTATTTAGCGGCGGTGAACCTACTGTAAGGGAAGACCTGCCGGAGATTTGTAAAGTAGCGCATGAAAAAGGTTTTTCCTACATCATCATTGCTACGAATGGGAAAAGACTTGCAGACGAACCCGATTACCACGGTAAACTAAGTGATGCTTATGTTGACCTTATTTACCTTCAGTTTGATGGTGTAACTCCGGAACCTTATGAAAAATTGCGCGGATTAAATCTTCTACCCGCTAAAATTAAAGCATTGGAAAATATCAAAAATTCAAATAAATACCCTTCTGTTGTGCTGGTTCCAACACTCGTTAAAAATATTAATGACCACCAGATTGGTGATATAATAAGATTTGCCATGAAAAATAAGGGTGTTGTAAAGGGTGTTTTATTTCAACCGATTTCTTTCACGGGAAGAGTTGTTGACGACAAACTGCAGAATGAAAGAATCACTAACGCCGACGGGATAATCGCAATTGAAAAAAGTTTTGAAGGCGTTATTGACCGGAACGATTTTGCTCCCATTTCATGGTTATCTTCGGTCACCGATATGCTAAGGATTAGTAACAGGATCCCCGATTCTCCCGAGCTAAGCACTTATCCTGTATGTATGGCGCTTGCATATCTCCTCGTATTCGGCGACAAGATTACACCAATAAGTCGTGTACTTAATCTAGAAGAGCTTAACCACTTCATAAAAAGTATTTCAGCAGCCTCGAAAACAGAAATATCTCAAAAATTACTAATGGCTTTACCAAAAATAATTAGGGCTGGTTCAATTAAACTAACCCCAAAAATTATTGGAATTATTAAGGATATAATTCTATCGGGTACATTAGAAACCGCTACAAAATTTCAGGATGAGAATGTAATGTTTATCGGGTTTGATCACCCGATGGATGCGCTTAATTATGATACTCAAAAAACAGAACGTTGTTTTATTCAATATGCAACCCCCGATGGCAGATTAATCCCCTTTTGCTCCTACAATATCTTCCACAGGGAAAAAGTTGAATCAAATTACTACAATTCCCTAACTAAATGATACCATTTTTGTTTTATACGTCCGAACCATTAAGTTCGGACGTATAAAATGTCCAATCCATCGGGTAAAAGCGCACTCCTCATTTGAATAACATAATTTTCCACCATCTATTAAACAACAAACAGGTGGAACAATGTATCGTTATTTCTTTTTTGTTTTAATCTTTTTATCACAATTTATCCTTGCCGCTGAGAGCAATTCCGGTGGTATTTCCGGAAAAGTTGTCGATTCAAGAAACCAACTCCCCCTCATCGGGGCTAATATATATATTGAAGCAAACAGCGCCGGTGCAGCAACCAATCTTGACGGTGAGTTTAATATAACTAACCTTCCCGCCGGAAGTTACAATATAAAGTTCAGTTACGTGGGATACGCTCCTGCAACCAAGACGGATATAATCGTTAAACCTGGCAGAATTACATACGTGAATATTGAACTTACAGAAGAATCTTTTCAACTCGAGAATGTAACGGTTAACGCCGGGTATTTTTCAGAGGATGAGTTAAATACCATTAATGCCGTTAGTTTTTCATCCGAAGAAATCAGAAGAGCTCCAGGGTCGGCAGGTGATATCAGCAGGATACTATTCAGCCTTCCCTCCATTGCTAAAATAAATGATAATTCTAACAGTCTGATCGTCAGGGGTGGTTCACCCATCGAGAATAGTTTTTATGTAGATAATATTGAAATCCCCAATATCAATCATTATCCAACTCAAGGATCATCCGATGGCCCAATAGGAATCCTAAACGTGGATTTTATTGATGATGTAACTTTCTACTCCGGTGGATTTTCTACTGCTTACGGGGACAGGATGTCCTCGGTAATGGATATAAAATTCCGTGAAGGAAACCGTAGTAACAACAACAGTCAGATTGTTATGAGTTTTGCCGGTATGAACGCACTTACTGAGGGTCCACTGGGGGCAACGGGAAATTACATGGTGGCGGTAAACAAAAGTTATCTCGATTTAATCTTTAAGGCAATTGATGAATCTGGTACAGTGCCTGAATATGGCGATTTTCAAACAAAAATTTCATTCGACCTTGATCTGAATAATAAAATTTCATTTATCGACATTCTCGCAATTGACTATATCGACAACAAGTATGATAATGCTTATGAAAATGGTGAATGGGTTTACGGAACTGCCAAATTGATTTCAAATACCGGCGGGATAAACTGGCGACACATCTGGGGTAAGTCAGGTTATTCACAAACCTCGCTATCCTCAACTTATACTTCCTGGGATAATACTTTTTCACGCACTAAAACGCGCGCCACACTACTTGACAATTTTTCCGATGAAATTAGCACCACCTTACGAAATATAAATCACTTCTCGTTTGGTAATTCCACCAATTTTCAATTCGGGTTTGAGGTTAAACAAATCACCAACAAGTATAATATTGATTTTGGAGTTTTTCAGGATGAGTTTGGAAATATCACCGATGGAAAACATGTTGACAAAAAATTAAATTCGGTCAATTCTGCACTTTTTGCCGAGGTTAATCAGAACCTCTTATCAAATCTCTCTTTTAACTTTGGCGGAAGAATTGATTATTACGACTACACCGGTGTAGCTCTCTTTTCACCACGATTTGGTTTGAATTATATGTTGACAGATAAAATCTCTATTAACACCCGGTGGGGAATATTTTATCAGAACATCCCGGCGAATATTCTGGTTCAGGATAATAGTTTCAAGAATCTCGCAACACCTAAATCTGAGCACAGAATTATCGGGCTGGAATACCTTATAGCACCGGAAACAAAAGTTACTCTGGAAGTTTTTGATAAACTTTATACAAATTTCCCTGTTGATCCACGTCAACCTTCAGTATTTTTATTTGATGAAACCGTTAGAAACCATGTATTCCTTGAACATAAAAACCTTGTGGATAATGGTGAGGCATCATCAAGAGGTTTTGAGGTAGTAGTTCAGAAAAAGCTGGCAAAAGAGTTTTATGGCTTGATAAGCGGCTCATACTCAAAAGCCAAGTACAAGGCTCTCGACGGTGTTACCCGTGACAGGATTTACGATAATCAATACAATTTTGCTATCGAGGGGGGATATAAGCCAAATTCAAGCTGGGAATTCAGTTTAAGGTGGATTTATGCCGGTGGAAGACCTTATACACCGATTGATGCAGCAGCCTCGGCTGCGGTAGGGAATGAAATAATTCAAAAAGATAAAATTAACACGGAACGTTTACCTGCTTACCATTCATTAAATTTACGTGTTGATAAACGCTACCACTTCGATTCTTCCAATCTCATTGTTTATCTAAGCATCTGGAATGCTTATGGCAGAGAAAATGTTTCCGGCTACTACTGGGATGAGGTTAACAATGAGATAAAGTCCGAAACCGGTTGGGGAACACTTCCCGTGCTCGGTCTTGAATGGGAGTTTTAGAACATTATGCAGCCCGGTTAATCTCCTTTCTGAATTCCGAGGGGGTTAACCCGGTGTGTTTTTTGAAAATAGAATTAAAGGTTGATTTTGAACTAAATCCGGCATCCAAGGCGAGGCTCAGTAAATTATATTTTCTGTCACTATCTTCTTCAATCAATCTTTTTACTTCATTAACACGGTAATTATTGATAAAGTCATAGAAGTTTTGTTTCAGACGGGTATTTAGAATTTCAGTAAGATGATGCGCGGGTACCGCCAGCATCTCTGATAAATCCTGTAGTTTTAAACCACTGTTGAGATAAGGTTTTTCACTCTCGATAATCAATTTTAGATTTTTGATTATCTGATCAGCCTGTTCCTCTGTTAACCCGGATTTACTGTATTGTGGTGATGCGGGAGATTTTATATCTTCTGCACTTTTTATAAAAAAATCACTCCTGCGCGTTAACGATATATAAGCATCCCAGAAAATAAAGCAGGAAAGTGGAATATATATCAACAAATTGGCGGCAAATTCAGGCACTATTTCATGCGCGATGTATGAAACTATTACAAAAACCCATATTACCCCGTTGCCAATTATAAAATAGCGCAGCCATTCCATGTTGATCTGCTCCACATTGGAGTAGTTTTCTTTAATTTTATTCTGATAGCGGCGCAATACCCTGAATGATAAAACCACATACAAAATCCCTGCAACAGGAATCAGCATGCCAAAAAATGCGAGAACAGGAGCTTCCACGGTTTTGGTAACCAAACCAACTTTCCATTCTGCACTTTGAAAATAAAATAAGGGAAGCCCTACAATCATTAAAATTATAAATGGTAGAAAATGAAGATAATCAGACCACTCAAGTCGTTTCTTTTTTTCAGAAACCGCCCTGGAAAACAAATACAATACAGGTCCGTACAAGTATGGGAACAATGAAGTTAAACCAAGCAAATGCGGGTGATGTACATAATAACCGGAAATTATCTGTGTAACGTCCAATAAATTCAACGCGAACAGAAACATCAGGAAACCAAGCAACCTGTTAGGCAGACGATCATTTTTTTTTGTAATAAAATGAAATGACAACAAGAGCGCCTGCCCGGAAGCCATGATCATAATCACGTATAGGATATCCAAAAACATTATTAAAACCGATTGTTATTTTTTCCACCCAATAATAAAGAATTGAAACGAAACAATCGATAAATTTATTTGTCCCAGTTTTGGCTTCCCGTTATGCTCATCGACTAAACAGTCCATCGAAAAACATTCTATTTACTCGTTGCCAATATCACCTTAAAATCAAGATCAAATTTAGCCACCCTCGCCGAACCGGGTTTATTTCCGCCGGTAGGTCCTTTTTTACCTCTTCCGCCCATCATTCCACCAGGAGTTCCACCACTAAAACCACGCTCCCCACGGGGCCTCTCACCTCCCAATAAAGATTCAGCCCGTTTAATCTCGTTGGTTTTAATTGTTACATTAACACTCTCACCCGGTGAAGCATCCAAAAAATATTTTGCCTTCTCTTTCAGAGGAATTTTCAACTCGAAAACGAACATTCCTTTTTTTACATCAGCTTTAAACTCCAGGTTTGTCTTGTCTGAAGCCAAAAGGTAAAGAGGAAAATTGTCCTCGTTTACAATCTGAACTTTGTTATGATCTCTGAAAAACGTTTGTGCCAGGACCTCATTTCTCTCCGGATCAAGCCCGGCACTCTCTTTCGCGGGCGGTCCTAAAAATTCCAAGGGTGGATCATTCTCCCGCACCGGATAAATTATCCCAATCTTCTTGCCATCATTTTCAGGTGATAATTCAATTGTAAATCCAGTCCCCATAATCCTTTTAACAATATCTTTTTCTGCTGAGATGAGGCACAAATATAAATTATCTGAATCATTGGTAAACCCGGCCATCATTTTTTCATCTTCGAGAAAATTTAATTTTCCCTCCCAATCGTGCTGGTTGGCATCAATTATAATATTGTCCGAGTATTGATTATTTATTTCCAGCGCTCCCGAACATCCGGTATTTACAAGTATAAGCCCAAACAGAGCGAGAACCATGTATATTCTTTTTCCAATTTTTACCTTATTCAAATATGACGGCATATTATATCCTGTTATACTTTTTCCCTTAATAAAAATTTATTATTGTTTTGACAACCACTTGCTTGGCTTGGTTTAAACCGCTGAACAAATAAGCGTGTTAGTAATTAGTTTGGAATACCCCCAACTTTTCCGTAATTTTGAAAAACGCAAATAGTTTTTTGTGTGAATATTTGTGACTCGAACTGCCTGACTGAACCCAAATTTATTTTTCGCACTTTGATTCCACACCTATTCTACATTCTTTAATTTATATAGGATAACTATGAATATTTACATTGGTAATTTGTCGGCTGAAATAACCGACGATGACTTAAATGATATTTTTTCTGAATATGGAAAAATCAAAACTGCGAAAGTAATTCGTGATATGTTTACAGGTAAATCCAAGGGATTTGGATTTGTCGAGATGTTTAGTGAAACAGAAGCTCAAAAAGCTATTGATGAATTAAATCTTGGCGAACTTGATGGCTTGAAGATTGTCGTTAATAAAGCCCGTCCGCCCAAAAAGAATAATACCCGCAGCAGAAGATAACCCCGTTTTCGGGTAAGAAAAGCAGTCCTTTTCAGACTGCTTTAAGCTTTCCACCAATTGAATTTAAGACAATTTCTCCTCAAAAATCACATTTATTACTTCTTATTATAACTCAATTATAATATTCTTATCTGTTATTTTGCCTGGGTCTGGTCGTAAGAATTCTTTGCATGAACGTTTTAAAAATAAAACTCCCCTCCCCCAAAATAGGTGAAGGGGATAAAAACTATATGATTTACAATGTTTATTTCAAAATTGTCATTTTTTTCACATCACTAAATTCCCCCGCTTTAATAATATAAAAATATATACCGGAAGTTAAACCTGTAGCGTTGAAATTCACTTTGTGTTCACCGGCCTGGTTGAAATCATTTACCAGGGTTGCCACTTCTTCCCCAAGCATATTTATTACTTTAACTGTCACGAACGATTCTGAGGTCAGGGTGTAACTAATTGTTGTCGATGGATTAAACGGATTCGGGTAATTTTGATTTAACTTAAAATCCACCGGATTTGTATTGTTTTCACCCAATGATGTTATTTCTGTATTACTTACAACTCTAAAACCAAAGTGGTCATTACCTTTAAATCTTTCATCTTCAGCACGAGCAGCCGATTTTAGTGTTGTTTCATGATAATTCCAAGAACCGCCGCGTCTTACTTTTTTATTCGAGGTTGCATCAGTACAAACCGGATCGGTTGCATCTGCATAAAAATCAGCCTTGTACCAGTCCTCACACCACTCCCAAACATTTCCGGCAATATTATAAATCCCAAAAGGATTTGCAGAGTTAATTTCAACATCATAAACGTGGTGTTTTGCCGGTTCTTCATGCAGGAAATTCCAGTTTGCACTTGTACCGTCACCATGTACAGTACCATCAGCAGTTGCAAATTTGTATTGTTCGCCCCCCGAGGCAGCATACTCCCATTGTGCTTCAGTTGGTAAATCTAAATTATAATACATTGTAAAAGCCTTTGCACCATACCACCTGATAAATGTAGCCGGCCAATTTTTAACCTCCTCAACCGTTGGCATGTTATTCGGGAAATCCGAGAGCTCGGGCCAGTTATCATAATCGTTAAGAAGAGTTGTTGTATCAAGTTCATTAGGTGTGCTGGTGTAATTATAATAATTTGTCAACTCAACCCAGTCAAAATCAGTCGCGGGGTCTTGTAAATAAAATTTTTCACCCGGATTGCCGCTTTCGTTAAATTCTATGTAGCACAAATTGAGTGGATTTTCCGGTTCTATTACACCGGTAAACGAATTCCCGTCACCATCGTCGTCGTCGTGGTCTTTCATAACACGGGTTCCGTCAAGTGTAATCATCGCGACCCCCTTGTACTCTTCCGGTGCTGAATCGGAACCGAACACAAGAGTGTGGCCCTTATCAGGTCCGTTTGCCGTTTCAACTCTTACCTCGATTAACCCGTCAGTATATGCAGCATTTAAAAATTCAATATATTGTTGATTTGTTATCTCGGTGGTACTTATCCAATACCGACTTAAATTTACGGTATGTACAGTTGCGTCATACGATCCCGGAGGTCCCTGGTATTCCGATTCTAATTCTCCCATCGAAAATGTTGCCGCAGGAATTTCGATCATCTCAAGACCTGAAACCCCTTGTCCGTGTGAAAATGAAGTTAACACAAGAACCAATAAAAGTGTCTGATATAATTTATTACTTGCTCTGCCCATAATTACTCCGATATTAATAAAATTGTTTTATTTATTAAGTAATTGGCGAGATCGTCAATAATTAGCTTTATGATTTAGTCAACAGTAAGACTTATTTCTGAAGATGAATCGAACTAAACAATACCCGTCGTCTTTTTATGGGCGCATAATAAACTTTAAATGACTTGAATGCAAGGATTTCTAAATATTTAAATTTAAATCTTATTATTATAATAATGTTTATGATAGAATCATTGCCGAAATTAATGAATTTGAAGTAAGCAGTTATATGTGCGATCTAAGCTTTATTTCTGTTGATTTGCTGCAAGAGTTTTCAATTTCAGCCTATGCATTTTTCGATCCAAATCCAACCTGGAATCCGGGAAAGAGTTATACTCTGGGTATACACCTGCAGGGGTTTTGCACCACTAAATATCAAAATTATCATAAATGGGGTGATTTGAGTAGTGAGCCTACTTTAACCTTTTCGGCAAAATTTTAGCCCGCGGAAGTATTAGGCTATTTGTTTTTATCAGTTGTTTAAATATTACCCCCCTACCCTAAATTCAGAAAACATTCTGTATCCGGGAAGGGGGGTAGTAGAATAACTGTAAAACTATTTTAGAACCATCATCTTTTTACTTTGAGTATTTTTACCTGCATTGATGGTATAGAAATATGTACCCGAGGCCAAACCTGATGCATCAAATTTTATTTCATGCCTGCCGGCGTTTTTGACCTCGTTTACCAGGGTATTCACTTCCCGCCCCAGTACATCAAAAACTTTAATTGTCACGAATGTTTCCGAGGCAGTATTATAGCTAATTAAAGTTGAAGGGTTAAAAGGATTGGGGTAATTCTGTGCAATTGAAAAGTTCTGAACTTGGGTCTGCTCTTCAACCCCGGTTGATTCATCATAGATTTTTAGAAGATAATTTCCCGTGGTTCTATTATGACAGAAATAGATATTTCTTTCTGAATTTAATAAAATTTGGAAGGCATGATACGGGGCAAAAACATTCGCACCATCAATATAATATTGAGTAGTATATTCTCCCTGCGTATCGATCCGTCTCAACCGTAAACTTGTTGTGGCATCATAATAGGCAGTTATTGCCTCCCTGCCATCACACGTAACCAACAAACCAGCGTACAATGTCGAGTCCTCACTGTAAAGGTTCCTTTCACCGGCACCGGTGTACCTGGCAACAAACGATTTTGCTTCTCTCTGCCCAACTGCCCAGATATTGCCGCCAATATCAAAACTGATGTCGTTAATTTTGGTATCTATGCTCGAACCAATTTCCGATTCAATTGTTTCATCCCAAACAAGATCACCCCCGGTACCAATTTTCATCAAGTAAGAGGTAAAGCTTGGCTCGCCCGCAATGCCAGTCGTTTTCTGAGTAAACAAATCAAAATACATTGTCCCGTCACTTCCGCATATCCCCTTTATCAACCATGCTTCCGTTTCATATATTCCAAAATCATACAAAACATTTTGCCAGACAATTTTTCCATCAACACCCAGCTTTAACATCCCGAAACCATAATGAAATTGTGATAGTGAATCCAGCCCCTCCATGTGATAACCGATGTAAAGTTCACCTGTGATATCGTTCAGATAACACCGGTATTCGTCGGATGGGTATAAATTTGCTCCTACCTCTACTGTATCGGCGGCTTGGAGCAAAATCCCTCCCTGACTATCCAATCTGGTAAACCATGTATAACCGTCACCAGCACCTCCTATAACGAAATTACCATTATGATCCCTGTAGATCGCAGGTGAATCCCCGATTGCATTCCATCCGGTCAATAGCTCTTGTTCAATCGCCTTATTAAAAACCAGATTGCCATCCTTATCATACTTTACAAATGAAAACTCCCTTCTGGAGGCAAACGGATCCAGTTTGTATGTTATTCCTAGATAAATATTATCCATTCCATCCAGGTCCATCCCGATAATTTTTATATTCCCCCCAACCGGCACATTTAATTCAATAGTCTGTGTCCATAGGATTTCACCTGCCGGCGAAATTTTTTCCAACACGGCAGAATTATTCGCAGCCGCGACAATAATATTTTCCTCACTATCCAATTCAGAAAATAACTTGTAATCGCTATTCGTGTAAACAGAAAGTTTTTTCTCCCAATCGAATTGAAATTGGGCAAAAGAAATAACCGGTAAAATTAAAAGGAAAATCAATAGACTCTTTTTCATAACATCTCCAATAAAAATAATTGAACCAGCTCATACCAGTTATTTCTTCAAAGCATGAAGTTTATGCTGTTTTGAGCATTATATGTTTGGTATTTATTTCAATAAAGCCATTTTAATGGTTTCAATACTCCCGTTAATGTTTATAACACAAAAATATATTCCGGATGCGAATCCTGTTCCATTCCAGCTAAGTTCATGGTTCCCGGCCTCAATATCACCACTTACCAGATTGGTGATTTCCTTACCAAGTATATCATATACCGATATATTAACATTCGATTTTTCTGCAAGTGAAAAGGATATCTTGGTTGAAGGGTTAAACGGGTTTGGATAATTTTGAAATACTTTAAACCCCTCAGGGTTTGTTTTTTCTGTCACAGATGTAGCTTCATCATAAAATTTTATCGTTAGGAGGTCTTGATTATTCCCGCCTATGTTACCAAGGAAATAATAATTATGATTGTCATCATTTGTTAAATCCGTGATTGTTACGCCATCAATATTGCTGGAGCCTTCTACTTTGTGAGAAGCGAGCAGATCACCGTTAAAATCATACTTTTTAAAATACACGTTACCTGTTGCATCCATGGAAACAGCCGTTCCTGTATAACCGTCACATGCTACCTTTAACCCTTTGTGTAATGTTGTATCCATAACTTCCCAGAGCTTTTCTCCCGCTGCACTATAACGTGCGATAAAATATTTAAAGTCCTTATCACCCGTTACCCAAATATTTCCACCCTGATCAAGATCAGTACCGCAAAAAGTAGTTTCTGTGTTATCACCGGGTAATACCGGAAGTTCAACATCGAAAATAATTTCACCGCCGCTATTTACGCTTAACAAATGCGGGTAATCCCTCACTACACCAACCGGTCCTGATGCCATGTGAAGGTCAATAGAAAATATAGCACCGCCATCGTACCGGAATTCCGCTCCCTCCACCGTGGCATACATGCTCATCAATGGAAATTCGAAAAATTGTTTTTCCCATTCAATCTCGCCGGCGTTATTTAGCTTCACCATCTGGAATACTGATTTGTATCCCGGACCGGTATTATTAAATTTGATAAATCCCGCGTAGTGATTATTCGAGATTGGGTCAAACATTATATTTAGCTGGTCATAGTAGGGTAAATCCGGGTTTAACTGGAGTTCGAAATTTGATTTATGCGTAAATTCACCCTGATAATCTAACTTCACAAACCATGATGCAATTCCTACGCCAAAAAGTACGAGATTGTTGAACCCATCCTTCACCATTTTTTTTGCATGACCAAGTACATTCCGTTGCCCACCGGGTATTGCAACATAATAGTTAAGTTGTTTCCTGAAGATTTCATTTCCATCAGAATCGTATTTCATCAAGATGAAATCCCGTTCACCCCAGCTATTTGTATCTGATTGTCCTGTAAAAGCGAAAAAACAATTCCCCGCATCATCAAATTCTATTCCGATAGGGAGATCATATCCACCAATATTTTCTGTTTTTTGCCACAATAAATCACCTGAAGAAGAGTATTTAATCAACACGGCATCCTCAACAAATGAGGAGTTCCTGCTCCTGCCTGCCACAAAAACATTTCCATCTGTATCAACTTTCATAAAATCAGAATTATCAAAGTTACCATAAACGCCATCAGTCCGGTTTTCCCACTCTATGGCAAATTGAGAGTAAGTCTGGATGTGTAAGATGAACAGAAGTACTAAAACACTGTAAAAAGTTTTCATTCAAAACTCCATTCTATAACTGGATATCACAATGTATCAAACAATCACGTTTAGCCGGAACTACTTAAACAGAGAAGTACCGATACAGCCGGCCTTCACTACCTGTTTTTACACCCATATTCCCTCATTTTAGCCCGGGGTAGAATTGACCAAACATTGGGCTTATTGCTTGCTAGCCCATTTCTAGATATTAACAGCCTATTATATTAATAACTTATACTTTTTTTTGGTTTGTTTCAAATACTATTTTTTTAACTTGTTTTATTGATATTTATTTTACTTAATAGTAGTATATTTTTATTCCAAACAAGATTGCTGCATCCAGTTTATTATTTAAAAAATTTTGCAAAATTCCACAAATTCATTTAAGTTAAATTAATGTAAAATTAACGTATATGCTTTTTTAGTTAAATAATTTTCGTATATTGGGCGACTAAAAAAACAGGAGAATACATCATGTCAATAAAAAAACAAGAACTAAAAAGTAAACCGGTATGCAAAGTAACTTTTACACTTTCTGCAGAAGCAGCAGGTGATGCCGACCATGTATGCGTAGTGGGTGATTTTAATAATTGGGATTTAGATGCAAACCCAATGAAAAAAGTAAAAAAAGATGGGTCTTTTACAGCCGTTATAAACTTTGATAAGGATAAAGAATATCAATTCAGGTACCTCATCAATGGCAAAAAATGGGCTAATGAAGAAGAAGCCGACAAACAGATCACCACTCCTTATGGTTCAGAAAATTCAGTTCTGATTATATAACATTTAACAAGGCTGCACTTAAGATTAAGCAATAATTCCGGTTCCCTTGCTTACAAAAAACTTTAGGCAGCCTTTGTTTTTTTCCAATACCCTGTTTAATTCCCTATGACGACAAAAGCAAAAGTCTGCGCTCCATGGATACCTGGTTATGATTATTCCGTTTTTTACATCAAGGATGATAAAGTAGAAATCCTCAAGGAAGATACTGAATGGAAAGGTTGGCTGTGGTGCAAAGGGAAAAATCAGAAAGGAGCATGGGTTCCTTCCTCATATCTC